>Ga0070738_10001998_pt1 | contig 34731 bp, 33 predicted proteins | sample Coa_R2_2_FD_66446 | JGI IMG/M metagenome (GOLD analysis project Ga0070738, IMG submission 66446) | Surface soil microbial communities from Centralia Pennsylvania, which are recovering from an underground coalmine fire - Coalmine... | ecosystem: Environmental > Terrestrial > Soil > Unclassified ...
TGTAATCGCCTTCCGCCTTGATCCGCATGATCTCTGCCAGAAGCACGCCGACGCCTTGGTGCATTTTCTGGTAATCAGTTACTTCGATGTAGGTGTTGCCATTGCGGTCGAACATCCGTATGGCGCCCGTTTTGTCCATGATGTAGTTGACTATGAGCGCACGATTGCGCGCGTGGTCTTCTTCGATCGTATCGCCGTGCGGAATACGGCGAAGCTGCGTGAGCGCGACGAGCGCCGCCGAGTCGTACATAGACTTGGCGACTTCGTCCTGGTCAGTGACCAATCCCAACTGCTGCAACTTGGGATCAAACGCATTCCATAGCGCCATCAGGTCGGCACGGGCTTCTTCCAAAGTGGAAAAATATTCCTTGAGTTCCGCTTCCGAGCCGCCTGTCAGCCGCGGGCTGAGCTTACCCGATCCATGACCGATGACTTCGTGTAGTGCTGTATGCAGCTCTTCCGCTTCCTGTCCATATTTGATACTCCGCGCAATGATCTCGGGTGTCGCTCCAAATTCGCGAATGGCCTTGTGCTGGCCGGCTTCGTCGAAGGCCCGGCTGGCGGCGGTGAACAGGAAATTCTTGCTGCCGTATTTTTCACGAATTTCGTTTTCATTGGGAAGATTGTCGCCAATTGTCGTTACGTGGAAGTCGCCGGTTTCAATCAGCGTCTCAACGGCTTTGACTGTGGGCGGCGTGAACTCTGTTTTCTTGTACTGCGGCAGCCACGGGGCTTTCTGTTCGAAGTACGCAGCATTCGCGGCCAGCGACTTCATTTTCGTCGTCAATGGCTTATCGGTCACACTTACGAAGCTTTGCGAGCTGCCTTTCAGTCCATTGGCATCTCGGTAAATCTCGATGAAGCCATTAGCAAAGTCTATGGTGGAATTGTCTCCGACCCAGACCTGGCCAAACTTGAGCCAGTCGGCGAACTCGCCCGTCTGGTAATAGCGAATAAGGTCGCCAATGACTTTCCCCTGTTTTGGGTCTGCGATCTTCTGCGCGTTCGCGAGCGCATCATTTGCTTTCTTCAGATAGATTGCATAGAGGCCCGGAGGGACAGATCCATCCGGCGTACCCGCGCGATAGACCTCTTCTCGAAGCTCTCCCTCGGCACCTTTTACCACGCGCGAGTTCAGCGGATATTTCGAACGAAAGTTCTTTAGATCAGCGAGGCTCACGCCCTGGTAGAAAGTATTCGAACTGGCCTGGATGATGTCCTCTTTCCCCTGCGGACTCTTTGCAGTAGTCTGGGGCTCGAAGTTCGGGTCGAAGAGCGACGGCTTGAGATATTCCACTTCTTTGGCGACGGCGTCTGCGGACGTCAGCGCCGGTTGATCTGCATATACAGTGCGGAATGCGCCATTCTTAAACGCCCGTACAGCAGCTTTCTGCAGATCGCCATAGCTGAACTCGGGTACAAACTTCTGGGCAGTCTCTTCATTGTGGTTTCCGCGGTTTGCCCAGAACAGCTTTGCGAAATCTGTCACCTTCTTCATGGTTGCCGGATCAATTCCCTTGGGATGCGAAATGATCTCTTCCAGCAACCGCTTCTGCCGGATCCCATAAGCTGAGAGTTGGTCGTAAATGATGGGATCGATCGCAATCGATGCCTGCGAGAGCCAATAGGCGAGCTGCTTCTGCTGCGAATCGAGAGTGTTAAAGCTCTCAGCATGCAACTGAATGAAACCGGTATTTCCCACGCGATCGACCAGAACCGTGGACGCCGGAGTTGCAGGGCTGTGATTAGAGTGCACAGGCGCTTGTGACAACGCCGGCAGCGCAAAACAAGTGCAAACGAAGACTAAAAGTGATCGTGTGGAGATCTGCATGAATGTTGCCTCGAATACCCTGCCAACTGGGCCTCTGAGATGGTAAATCAGCGCAGACTTTTGGCGCAGCGATAGCCGATCGAAATCCTTCATGAATGCCGAAAATGGGACGGAGACTGTTTTTCTTCGCCAATGACGGGCCCAAATCCTTGCACGATCTCCTAGCAAAAGTGCTAAATGTTGCCGCACTAACTAAGAAGCTGCATTGGTGATGGCGGCTTCTATTGCGTATGAACCTACGCAATCCGAGGGAAAGATGAATCTGGCTAAATTTGGAGCTGCAATCTTGATGCTCGTTTTGTTCACTGCAGCTGTGCCTTTGACAGTTGCTCAACCGCAGGACGCGCCTGCCGCCGCCCCAGCCGCCAAAGCACTGAGCGTGGACGACGTGTTGAAATTGGCGAAGGCAGGCTTAAGCGAAGACGTGATAATTTCCAAGATCCGAAAAAATGCGCAAGCATTCGACCTCTCGCCCGACCAGATGCTGCAATTGAAAACAGCAGGAGTGTCCGACAAAGTGATCCAGGCAATGCTGGATCCGACCGCAGTATCGGCTCCGGCCGTTGCTACAGCTTCCGCCCCGGATAATGCGTTTCCCGAGGAATCGGGCGTGTACATGAAGAAACCTGCGGATACAACCTGGTCGGAAATATTGCCGGAAGTGGTGAACTGGAAGTCGGGTGGAGTGCTGAAAGGCTTTGCGACATCAGGGATCGTGAAGAAAGACACCAACGGCCACATCGACGGTAAAACCAGCAAGACACGGTTGGCAACCACAACCGAGTTCCTGGTTGTGATGCCCGACGGTGTTGCCATTACCGAGTACCAATTGCTGCATCTGCATCAGAACAGCGACAACCGGGAATTTCGTGCCATGACGGGTGGCGTGTTCCATGCCTCGGGAGGAGCGTCGCGCGACGCCGTAGACTTCCAAAGCAAGAAGGTAGCGCCGCACCGGTACCTGGTAACTCTTACTAGCGTGAAGCCCGGTGAATACGGCATTATGCCGCCCGGCGCCGTCGCTTCCCAGAATGCTGCCGGATCAACCGGCAAACTGTATACCTTCACGGTCGTCGAATAGGGCTCTAATGCGGCGAAAGCCCGCACGACAGCGGGCTTTTGTCTCTTTCGCACGAGCGCGTCTGTAATCCGAAGCGGCGGACTTTGTTATGATTTTTTCAGATGCTCCGCAGCTACTCCCAATGGATGTACGAGTGGGAAACGCGCCTCACTACGCGCGATACCAATCGTGTGGTGCGTCCGTTCGACTGGGGCGCTGATTGGACGACCGGCTGGCCAGGAGTTAACGGCAACTACGCAGCCGAGGGCTCGGCTGCTGAGAGGTTTTTCCATCAACTGAACGATCATCTGGTTGCGCACAGCGATGAGTTCTTCGCCTATCGCACGCCCGCCGACTTCCGCCTTGAAGAGCGCCCCGTGCAGCGATTTGGTACCGGAGCGAGTACGCAGCAGGAAATAAAAAAGAAAGAAGTCGGACAATTCTTGCGCTTCACATCGCCGGAGCATTCGCCCTATCCGGAAAATAATCTGGTGAATGCGCGCTGGTTTCCAGCGAAGGGCAAGCGGGCGATGATCGTGTTACCGCAATGGAACGCCGACGCTGTCAGTCACAATGCGCTGTGTCGCATCTTTAACTGGTTCGGTGTAGCGGGACTGCGCTTAAGCATGCCATATCATGACATCCGACGTCCGGCGGAGTTGGAGCGGGCGGATTATGCGGTTTCCGCGAATATCGGGCGGACCATTTCCGCAGCACGGCAGGGGATAGCCGACATTCGTTCCTGTGTGGATTGGCTCGAGACCCAGGGTTATAGCGAGTTTGGAATTCTCGGCACTAGCCTGGGATCCTGTTATGCATTCATCGCCAGCGCGCATGATCCCCGGCTGAAGGTGAATGCGTTCAATCATGCCTCGACGTACTTTGGCGATGTGGTTTGGACCGGACAGTCAACACGTCACATCCGCGCCGGAATTGAAGGCGTGATCTCGCTGGAATCATTACGAAAGTCCTGGCTGTCGATCAGCCCCATGGCTTACTTCGATAAATTCGCACGCTGGCCGAAGAAGTCGCTGATTGTCTATGCGAAATACGACCTGACATTTCTGCCGCAATTTTCCGAGCAAGTGGTCGAGGAGTTCCAGCGATGGGGATTCGATTATCGCGTCGCGATTCTTCCCTGCGGGCACTACACAACGGGCGAAACGCCGTACAAATACATGGATGCCTGGCACATAGGGCGATTCGTGCGCGCGGCGTTCAGATAGTCACGGCGGATAACTACTTCTTCTTGTCTCGCAGGTTTGAATCCATCCACATGGCCATTGCATTTTGCTCATTGCTTTCGCGCAGGCCACGAATAACGCCAACCTGATCGCCCTCGCTGCGATTCTGGCTTGCCTTCGATTTTCCGATCAACCGCTCAATCGCGATTTCAATCCCCACAATTGCGCCAAGCTGCTTCTCGATGTAGTCGGGCGGTGCATCGCTAACTGACCAGGGTTGCGTCCGCTTGGATTCGAAACTGTCTGTTAGGCGCGAAACCAGCCCGTGTAACCACTGGGAATCTTCGATGATTCGCATGGCGCCGTGGGCATGGACGACAACGTAGTTGTAAGTGGGAACGACCTTTCCATGCTCGCGCTTTGCTTCATACCAGGACGGAGAGATGTATGCGTTCGGGCCCGCGAAGATGACCAGAGCCTGCGTATTGGTGTCGAAGTCCTTCCAGACGGGATTTGCGCGCGCCACATGACACCGCAGCGTGCCGGGTGCCGGCGTGCTCGGATCGTATTCGAAAGGAACGTGGTTAGCCATCAATCCCTGTGATCCCAGCGTAACCAGCGTCCCGAGCGGATACGACCGGATGATCTGTAGCAAAACTTCTGGTCGAGTTTCTTCGAAATGAGGCGGAAGATACATGCTGTTACACTGTCGTTGTTTCCTCGTCTATTCTAAAGATAGAGCAATTTCGTTCGTCGCGCGTAGAGCGAAGGACGCCACACCTCGAACAATCGCTCAAAACAAATCCCACAGGCGGTTTCGAAGAGAAAACCGGTTTCCTTAACGTGCAGGAATGTTCATATCTGCTGGGCCGGCGCCGTGACCAAGCACTTGAAAAAGCTGCGACACACATTGGTATCATGCGTGCCTGCTCATAACACAACATCCACCCCAGATCGCAGCCGTTTCGGACGGGTGAGAAGCGTAGTACGTCCGTAACAGCTCCGGTTCGCAGACAAATCAGCCTGCTACACAGGCAGTGGCTGCCTGTTAGCCCCCGGCTCCAAAGAAAAAAGTCCCAAACGTAGGAGAGATTGTATGGCTCTGAGAAAGCCGAGCCTTTCCGTTTGGAAGAACCTCCGGCCACTATGGCCGGCTTGGGCATTTACGGCGTTTGCCCTGGTTTTTCTTACGACCGCAGCGCGAGCCGACAGCATAACTTTCGATGACGGCGGCACCCTCACCGGGAGTTTCACTTTCGATGCCACTACCAACACAATCACCGCATGGAACTTCTTCGTGACGGGTGGGTCCGCCAACTTCAGCACGTTGACGTACAGCAACACGGTTGCGGGATCGGTAGCCTCGTTTGGAGGTTTTGATGGGGCTGGTTTCGCTCCGTTCAGTTTCTACTCACCGACAGGGGGCGATGATCCCGGAACCGCCTTTAACGGGCGCACGCTGCAGTTTGTCGTTCCCGGATCACCAACGAGTCCCTCTTTCCCAGCTTCGGAACTGCCGGGTCCCGGGCAAACCCTGCAACTCGTGCTAAGCACAGCTAGTAATCCGAACGGAGCGACTTGTGGTTCCCTTAATACTGGCGCTACGGCTTGCAGCAGCGAGGGAGAAGAGGTAGGCTTTCGCAACATAGTTTCGCCCGCATTTGTGGATATTACGGATCCCGCTTGCACCGGCAGCGATACCTGCTACACGTTCACATATACGAGTATTGCCCTGACGGGCGGCGGTGGGGGAGGAGGGGTGGCAATACTGTTCCCGAGCCTGCCAGCCTCGTGATGTTGGGCTCCGGCCTCGTCTGCATCGCAGGCAAGCGCCTCAAGTCGCGACGGAACTAGCAACCTTGCGGTCTGAACGAAAGCCGCCCTCATGCGGGGCGGCTTTTAATTGCTGTGCTTCTCCCAAGGTGAGGAACATCAGCGCATCTCGGCGGTGGTTGGCGCGATGAGAGAACAATGCGACAATGTCAGCTATCGCCATGCTGAGAATCTTCCAGGCAGACCTGCCTGATCACATCGCCGCCGTTCGCGACCTGTTTCTGGAATACGCACAGTCGCTGAGCTTCAGCCTTGGCTTCCAGAATTTCGAGGACGAGCTGGCGACACTTCCAGGCAAGTATGTTCCGCCGCTCGGACGGCTTTATCTTGCCGACCAGGATGGCTTCTACGCAGGATGCGTAGCGCTTCGCCCGCTCGAAGACTTGACGTGCGAGATGAAACGTTTGTACGTCCGGCCTGATTACCGGCGCAAAGGCGTCGGTCAGGTTCTGGCCGAGATCGCGATCCAGGAAGCACGCCGAATCGGGTACCGGCGATTACGTCTCGATTCCATCGAGCATGAGATGCGCGAGGCAGTTGCGCTCTATCAATGGTTCGGATTCCGCCAGATTGAACCATACACATCCAATCCAGTCCCGGGAGCCATCTTTATGGAGTTGGACTTGCAACAGGCACGGCTGAACATTTAGCTTTTCTCGCATGGTGCCGCTCCGGCAGGCTTCAACGCATCGCAAGGAGCAAATGATGAAGCAGCTTTTGGTCTGCGCATTCCTTCTTCTGCTCGTTTCTTCCGCATTCTCAGCGACAGGACAAGATGTCACCTATAAGAGTGGCGACGAAACTGTAAAGGGCGTTCTGTATACACCGGCTGGAAAGGGTCGTTTTCCTGCACTCGTCGTGATTCACGAGTGGTGGGGACTGAACGATTGGGTCAAAGAGCAGGCGTCGAAGTTGGCTGATCAAGGGTATGTAACCCTAGCTATCGATCTGTATCGCGGCAAGGTGGCTACCACTGCGGAAGAGGCGCACGAGCTTTCACGGGGCGTTCCGGAAGATCGCGCCACGCGCGATCTGCTGGCGGCGGCTTCTTATCTGCGCTCGCTGAAGGTAGTCCATCCAACGCGCGTCGGGGTGATCGGCTGGTGCATGGGTGGGGGTTATGCGCTCGATCTGGCGATTCACGATCCGAAACTGGCAGCAGCGGTGATCAATTATGGCCATCTGGCGACCGAAGAATCGACGCTGCAACAGATTCATGCACCCATTCTGGGAATTTTCGGAGGGCAAGACAAAGGCATTCCGCCCGACGCAGTACACCAGTTTGAACAACAGATGAAAGCCTTACACAAGAGTATCGAAGTGGTAATCTTCCCGGACGCCGGTCATGCCTTCGAGAACCCGAATAATAAGGCCGGATATCGAGCTGAGGACGCTGCCAAGGCGTGGCAGGATACGGTGAACTTCTTATCGAAGAACCTCAAAAAAGTCCCGAGTTAACACGGTTTTCATGACGGAGCGTCCCGCGAGCCGCCCTTCCCGCCGGTTACTTACTTTCGTTTAGCGGGTGAAAGAATCTCCTTGCAACACAGTTGTACTCTGGTTACTATTCAGCACCCCCTAAAATGAACGAAAACGAACCCACCACGATGAATATAGGCGAGACGATTCGAAATTTCCGGCTGCAAAAAGCGCTTTCGCAGGGCGATATCGAAAAGCGCACTGGACTGCTGCGCTGCTACCTCTCGCGCGTGGAGAATGGGCACACCATTCCTTCGCTGGACACTTTGGCGAAGATCGCGAATGCGATGGATGTCCCCCTCGCCAGCTTCTTTTCCGACCACGAAACTGAAGGCAATGGCAATCGAAACCTGCCGCAACTCAGCGACGATCAGGTACGTTTTCTGAACCAGGTGCGCCGCTACTCTTGCGGACTGAACGAAAGCGATCGTAAGCTCGTTCTGCAGATGGTCAAGAAAATGGCCGCCAGCGCCGGGAAGTAAACACAAGTTCGAATGGCTAAGTCAGAAGCACGAAATCCCCTGTATCTCTGCCTTTGAATCCGCAGCGTTAGCTCTAACAAAAAAGCACTCCTTGCCAGGGCAGGCTGCTCGAGTCGCTTAGGGCAGGCTTGGCGTACCACGTTTCGCCGACACCTTGAACATGATCAACAGGAAAGTTCCGAGTCCGAGAATTGTCAGTGTGCCGCCGATAGCGAGCAGTCGGCTCACGAGCAGGTCGTACTTGCCGCTTGCCGCGTTGTACTTGCAGCAGAACAATAAGACCTCGTCGACCAGCGATCCGATCTTCGCATGCGACGCATCGATGAGACCAAAACGCAAGTCGGTGGGCGAATAATCAGCTCCGTAGAAATATTTGGAGACTTTGCCCTCTGGCGTCAGCACCATGATGCCTGTCGCATGGGCAAACAGCTTCTGTTGCGGGTCCCAGTTGTAATGAAAGCCAACTGCCTGGGTCAGGGCAGTAATCGCCCTCTGGTCGCCGGTCAAGAAATGCCAGGCATTCGGGTCGTCGCGCTTGTCGAGTCCTGCGAGCCATAGCTGCTTCTTCTCGGCGGCTGCTTGCGGCGTGTCGTGGGGATCGAAGCTGACGGTAAGCACTTCGTAGTCGCTGCCTAAGTTGAGCTTTACGATGTTGAGCGTCTTCGTCATGCCCTGGACCACTTCCGGGCAGAGCATAGGACAGTTGAAGTAAACAAGAGACAGAACCACCGGTCGCCCGCTGAAATATTTCCCCAGGCTTACAGCTCGTCCCGATTCATCGCGGAACGACAAGTTGAGCGGAACCTGCGAATTCAGTTTCTGCTCGATACGAACGTCTTTCAATTGTGGGGACATCAGGTTCGACGGCATTCCGCCGCCGGGCGCAGCTCCCGATCCTAATCCTTGGGCTTGTGCAAGAGATGTACAGGCAAGTACCGCAGAGAAAATGGCAATTCTGAACGAAAGCAATACGGACAACCTTTCCCTGAACATGAAATTGTACAACTCCGCAAGAAAGGTTACGAGTTCCAGAGTTCCATCGCGAAAAGATAAGACGGCTTTGGGACGAGGCAGGCGCCTGAACTAAAGGAGTTGGGTTCATCAAAGAACAAGGGAGCCTGATGATGGCTCCCTTTTTCTTTTGCAAGATGCGGTTGCAGCTATTACTTGCCGACGGCTGGTTCGTTGTTGAAGCGGATTGCCTGCTTCTTGCCCGCGAACTGAATCTCATACATGCTGCGGGAGCCATCCGGATTCAGCTTGCTTACTACGCTGTCGTTCACCGGAGCTGCTGAGAGCTCAACTACTTCGCCGGTGGCGGACGCGATGGTTTTCTTGCCTTTGATTACATTCACCTGCGCGGTATTTCCGCTGGTGGTGTAATTCAGTTTGTAGGTCCCCGCGTTAATCGCGGTGCCATTGAGTTGGTTGGGGCTGTTAAGGTTGATCTGCATGTTTGCTGCGAGTGCAAACCCTGTCGTCAGAACAACAGTGATCAGAACGAGTGCTTTGAGTGTCTTCAAATGAACATCCTCCTTGGCTTTCGTCGCACACCGCGTCACATTTGTTCCGCACGCTGGCTTTGCCATGTCTCGCGCAACACAGCGGAGTGCGACAGAAACTTGTTCGATTGCGTTAGTCCGTCAGTTCCTGACTGAAGCAGACTCTTCCGATATACGCGCCAGACTACGTCGCAACGCGACTTCTGGCGGTGACGTGAGGCACGTTCTTATGTGCCCTCGCACACAAGAAAGGACGCGGAGGACGAAAGACAGTTAGCAGCAGACGAGCAAAAAGTGTGGAACCCAGGTTGCAAGGCGAGCACTTAGCAATCAGCACTTAGCGTTGAGCGGATTTTTACTCCTCCGACGCTTTTAGAATTTGCATTGCTTGTGACAAATTCCGCTATGATTACCAAAGTTTGTGTCGTTTGCGCTGATCGCTAACTACTGATCACTGACTGCTGACCGCTCCCCTTTACACTTTCAAGACAATCTTTCCGTAATTCTTTCGCTCGAGCATCAGCCGTAAAGCTTCGCCAGCTTTCTCGAACGGAAGCACATGTCCAACTTGCGGGCGCAGGTGTCCTTCTGCAATCCACGATGACAACTGTTCCCATGCAGGCTGCATGTACTCCTGGTGCAGAGACAATTGGCTCAGCCACAGTCCATCTACCGAGCAGTTCTGTGAGTAGAGCGTGCGAATATCAACTTTGTGCGGCACCCCGGTTGCGGAGCCATAGGTGATGAGGTGGCCGCGAAATTTCAGACAACGCATGCTCTTGCCGGTATGTTCGCCGCCCAGCATGTCGAAGGCGGCATCGATACCCTCAGCATTCGTCGCCTCGCGGATGTACTCTTCATAGTCGCGATTCTTGTAATTGATTGGATGTTGGAGTCCAAGTCGCTGCGCTCGCGCCAGTTTCTCATCGGACGAGGAAGTTCCGTACATTTCCACGCCCAGCAGTTTTCCAATTTGTACGGCCGCGGTACCCACTCCTCCCGCAACCGCGTGGATCAGTACGCTCGGCGTTCTCTCACGCTGCTGCCATTTGCCATCGGGAGACCAGATGCCTGACCACCAGTACGCAAAAAAGGCAGTGAAGTAATTAACGGGGAAAGCCGCGCCTTCCGGCATCGTCCAGCCGTCGGGAATAGGCCAGACGAAGTCACGTCTGGTCACAATGCGCTCCGCGAACGCACCTCCCTGCACGTATCCCATCAGTCGCTCACCGGTAGCGAGCAGGCGTCCGGCAAATTCACGCCCCGTCACAAATGGAGGTTTGGGTCCGCCGGCATAAGAGCCCTGAGTCATAAGAATGTCGGCGAAATTGACCCCGCAAGCTTCCGTGTTGATCAGGATCTGGCTGGACTTCGGTTCAGGACCAGGCACGTCCCGAACCTCCAGGGATTCGGGGCCTCCGATTCGGGTCGCGACAATAGCTTTCATAAACAGTCAGCACTCGGCAGTCAGCACTCAGCCAGAAAAAAGCTGTGTGCAGTATGCGCGCAAACAATAAAGGCTACTCCTCCGCGATACCTGAATGCCAACAGCAGATCACTGAATGGCTGAAATACCGATGGTTGACTGCTGATTGCTTGCGCAAAAGAAAAACCGGCGCGATTTCTCCCCCGAGACATGCGCCGGTCGCTTAGGAACCGCCTCCCCTGTAAGGGAACGGAACCTAACTTGCAGTTCCGAATCCTTTGGAACGGAACGAAAGTCTTTAGGACTCTGCCCCAGCAGAGACACCCAAGCTTCTACTTGGGAAGGCAGCTTTACCATGCGCTGGCCGTACCGCTAAATCAACTCAAATTGGTAACCGGCTATTGTCAAACCGGATAACCAACTTACCTTTGGTCAGCGCCCAAGCGGGCATCAATCTGTTGACTATGAGAGGAATCAGTTTTTTGGGCGTGCACGCGAGTGTACCCGAGTGATATAAAAGGCCCGTCATAGGCGGTAGGACCCCAGAACCTCGGGGTAAGCGGAGGGGAAGAGCTCTCTCCCGGCATCAAACTCCGCTATCGGCCATTGTATTTTCACGGCCGAGGGGAGGACCCACTTGGACTTAATACTGGTACGCATCGTTTTCATACTCCTGGTTGCGGCGGCCTGCTTTGTCCTTCATCCTTTTGGACTTAGCCCTGTTCCAGATATTGCGGTCGGACTGGTCATAGGCCTCGCTATCATTATTTTCGAAACCCGTCTCCGGGCCGTCAGCCTGAAGCGACTGATCGGGGCTGCCATCGGCAGCATTCTCGGGATCATTGGCGCGTTTCTGTTCAGCACGGTGATCCGCAATAGCATTGCCCCTGGGAGCACGCAAAGCTTCCTGATGCTCACGATCATGCTCTTCATGGCATACGTGGGCTTGATTGTCGGGGCGAACAAAGGTGACCTGCTGAATCTCTCTGCGCTGGGTGGCGTTTTCGGTGGAGAAAAGCAAGCCAAGCGCAGCATGAAGATCCTCGACACCAGCGTCATTATAGATGGCCGCATCGCCGACATTGCTGAGACAGGCTTTCTCGACGGAGTGCTGGTTATCCCGCAGTTTGTCCTCCGCGAATTGCAACTCGTGGCGGACTCCGCCGATCCGCTGAAGCGTAATCGCGGCCGAAGAGGATTGGACATTTTGCAGCGCATTCAGAAGATTGCGAACCTGCAGGTGCAGATCGTCGAAGACGATTACCCATCCGTACGCGAAGTTGACCTCAAGCTCATCGAATTGGCGAAAGACTTTGAGGCCAAGATCATCACCAACGACTTCAACCTGAATAAGGTGGCACAACTACAGGGAGTTGATGTGCTGAACATCAACGAGCTGGCGAATGCCATGAAGCCCATTGTGTTGCCGGGCGAAGCCATGCGCGTATTCATCCTGAAAGAAGGCAAGGAATACAACCAGGGCGTGGCTTACCTCGACGACGGCACGATGGTCGTCGTGGATAACGCGCGCAAGATGATCGGCAAGACCATCGATGTTGCTGTCACTTCGGTACTCCAAACAACTGCAGGGAAGATGATTTTCGGCAAGTTCGACGAGCGCGGCGTCTCCATGGTACAGCCGACAAGACCCGTCACCGCTGGCAAAGCGGTGAACCAGAGTCCTGCAGCGGGCCCAGCAGTGGCGACGGAACATCAGCCGGACTAAGCATTAGACCGCTGAGGACGCGGAAAGCGCAGAGGGTTTTGCTTTTGAAGCTGCGTCCTCAGCGTTGTGCGTGCCGAGTGACTTTGGTTAGACCTCACTACATTTCCTTTCCAGATGTGTTGTAATCATCAGCAGTTCTCATTTGAGGCCAAGGCAATGATCCGACCTTTGCGGATTTTCGCACTGCTGTTCTTCGTTTCCGGGTTGCTGGGGACTGCAAACGCGGCCGACCACGCGAAAATGGACGCTTTTGCCAAGTGCGTCTCCAGCAAAGGGGCTAAGATGTACGGGACTTTCTGGTGTCCTCATTGCGCCGAGCAGAAGGAACTCTTCGGAAACTCTTTCCAGTACATCAATTATGTCGAATGTGGTATTCCGGGTTCACGCCAGATTACGCAAGAATGCAAACAGCTCGGCTTGCGGCGCACACCGACATGGATATTCTCGGATGGCCAGCGACACGAAGGAAAGATGGAACTGCAGGAACTGAGCAAACAGACCGGGTGCCAGCTGCCATGAAAGACAAGCTCGGACTACTGATTATTTTGCTCTCGCTGGTGGGCGCCGTGCTCTCCGGCGTGTCTCTTTACAACCATTACAAGAGCACACCCACGGATTATTGCGACCTGGGCGACAACTTCAATTGCGACATCGTGAATCGCAGTATCTACTCGGAAGTGGCGAAGATTCCAGTCGCCGGTATCGGACTGGCCGGGTACATCGCTCTGCTGGTCCTGGCCAGACTGCCGCGAACGAACCGCCTCGCATCAACGTTGCTCTTGATAGGCGCGCTCGGCGGTCTGGCGTATTCGCTGTATCTCACATACGTTGAGAAGTATCTACTGGCCACGTGGTGCATCATCTGCCTGGGATCGCTGGCGACAATCGCGGTGATCTTCGTGGTAGCACTGACAAGGCATTTGCAGAAATCGCAAGCGATCTTCGTTGCGCAACAGAGCTAAAAGCAGCCGTGAATCACGCCGATTTAGCGTTAGGACACACGGCGCTTACTCCTGATGCTCCTCGCACCATTTCAATGTAGCCCTCTCCGATTGCGCCTCATTGTTCGACAAACAAAACCGATCCAGATCGTTCGGCGCGAGGACCGGTCCGTGAAAATACTTCTTCACGGCGGCAATAAGAGCCTGCTGCTCCGCTTTGTTTTGCGGGTCATAGTGATAGAAGAGAAGGGATTGTACTTGGGCTTTCGAGGCAAGTTCTCCGAGGCTGTCCACAGTGAGATGTTCCTTCTCCATGTGCGCGGCAAACTCCTGTTTGCGGGCAGGCGGCCAGTGGTTCTGGGCCGCCACATGATCAATGATCCCGCGTAGCTCGTCCAAACCCGGCTCCACTTCGGCAACGAGAACGTCGGCACCCATCGCTAGTTTCACGACCTCATCACTGGGGCCTGTGTCTCCGGTGAATACCACCACACCATGGGGTGTCTGGATACGGTACGAATATGACTTGAAATGCGAACGAAACTGCGCCGGCATGAGAGCGTAGTGCGAATTCTCGACGGCCGTAATCTGAATTTTGTCGTCGCGATAAACAACTCCATCGCCATCGACTTCGTGAGCGACAAAGGGACTGGTCAGGCCATGGTTCGGCCGGCCAAGGCTGAACCCGGGTCTTTCCGCGGCAAACACTTCAAAGGGAATGCTGATGTAGTGAAAGGCGGCGTCGACCAATTCGCTCGTTTCCGGCGGCCCGTAGATATTGATCTTCCGCGCGCCGGAGGTGAGGTAATCATTGGCCATCACGTCGACGAGGCCGAGATCATGATCCGGGTGCAAGTGGGTAAGGAAGATCGTTCCAATCGTTTCCGATGGAATTCCAACCTCGACCAGGCGCCGGATGGTTCCAATGCCACAGTCGATTAAGTACGGCCGCCCATCGACGATAAGCAGCGTGGACGGTTCGGAGCGATCCTTGCGCAAAGGCGGACCGCCCGCAGTACCGAGCATCAGCAGCTCCGTATCATTTGCATGAAACGCCGCAGTCTGCTGTTGAGAAGCAACAGGAGCACTGAAGAAAGTCAGCCCGAGGGCGAGAGCCACAATGAACATTCCACGTTGCGATCTATTCATCTGGGGACGCCTCTGGCGAGGATGTGAGTTGCCGTAGTAGATCCCGGCCGGGGCAGGAGTATAGCGCAACACTCAAATCCTTGGCTAAAAATGGACTCCGTGATCAGGCGAGTTGTCACTAAGGCTGAAGCGTCGGAATAGACGTTAGAAAATAACGATACCCAGCGTGTCTTTGAAGCGTCTTCTGCCGACCTGTATACTACAGACCCTTTGCGATAAAGGTTGAAATCTGTATGAGAGTGATCGTGATCATTCCCGCCGCGGGGTTGGGTACTCGCATGAGCGCTCCGGGCGGCAAGACAATTCCGACCTCGAAGCAGTTCGCGGTACTCAACGGCGTGCCGATCATCATTCACACGCTGAGCAAGTTCGCCGCGGTTGCCGAGGTGAACGAAATCTACATCGCGATGCGCAAGCCTGAATCCGAGGGATTTCAGCAACGGCTCGAACAGGAAGGGCTTTCCAAGCCGATTCATGTTGTCGAAGGCGGCGAGCACCGGCAACAGTCGGTCGCCAACGCTCTCGCCGCAGTAAAAGCAGCGAAAGAAGACATCATCCTGGTGCACGACGCCGTCCGGCCATTCGTTGATGCTGAAACGATCTCCCATGTGATTGAAGCAGCCAAGAAACACGGCGCTGCCATCGCTGCCATTCCGGCTTTTGACACTATCAAGCAGGTAGACCGTACCTCGGAAGGGGCGGTCGTCAACGCTACGATTCCGCGCGAGCATATCGTGCTGGTGCAAACGCCACAGGGCTTTCGCTATCACGTGCTGAAGCAGGCCATGGACGACGCGGAACGGGACGGGTTCGTCGGCACCGACGAGGCGTCGATCGTGGAGCGTTCAGGGCATGAAGTCGCCGTCGTGATGGGCACGCGGCGGAATATCAAGATCACCACGCCAGACGATATGGAGCTGGCGGAGTTCTTTGCAGGACAAGAAAGCCATTAGCAATCAGCCCTCAGCATTTAATCCCCTACGTTTCCATTGGCTGAATGCTGAGAGCTGAGAGCTGAGAGCTGAAAGCGTCTTCATGAGAATCGGTTATGGTTGGGACTCGCACGAATTCAAGCCTGGCATTCCGCTGAAAATCGGCGGAGTCACTCTTCCCCACGATCAGGGCCTTGCAGGTCACAGCGACGGCGATGTTCTTCTGCACGCATTGACAGACGCACTGCTCGGCGCGGTCGCTGCCGGCGATATTGGGGGCTACTTCCCGCCTGCTGACCCGCGATGGAAGGGTGCCGATTCAGCAGTTTTTCTCCGCGAGGCAATGGAGCAGGTCAAGCGAGCAGGATATTCGGTGGTGAATGTCGATTCAACGCTGATTCTCGCAGCGCCGAAAATCGGACCGCATGCGGCCAAGATTCGCGAGCATGTGGCTGGACTCATGGGGATCGATGCGCGCGCCGTGAGCGTGAAGGCCAAAACGCCCGAAGGTATGGGAACGGATCATGCTGCGATTGCGCATGCAGTGGTGTTGTTGGAAGGGCGGTAGCCGCTCAGTTGATGGCTGAAGTTGAAGAAATCACGGCTGAATTCTAAGCTGACGGCTGATAGCTGTGGTTAGAAATTCGCCGCTTCCTGTTCGCCGCGGACGTAGTTCAGGAGCAACCGCGCCAGGATGGGATCGAACTGGGTTCCACTACCACGCTCAATTTCCGATGCTGCCTCTTCGATGGTTCTCCCCGAAGAAAATGGGCGGTCGCCAATCATAGATGCGTATGCATCCGCGACTGCCAGCACGCGCGCTCCCAGGGGAATCTGCTCGCCGTGCAGTCCATCCGGATAACCGGAACCATCGTAGCGCTCGTGGTGATGACGAACGATTTCGGCGACTTTGCCGCTTTTCGGAACGCACTCCACAATTTCGGACGACAGCGCCGCATGCATCTTGATGATGTAGTACTCGTCTTCACTGAGCGGCCCTTGCTTAACCAGCAGGCGTTCCGGCATGACGAGTTTGCCCACATCATGAACAAGGGCGGCAAACATCAAATCGGCGAGTTCTTGCTCGCTGAGCCCGAGTTCCTGCCCGATAATTTCGGCATAGCGCGCAACCGAGTGACCGTGTCCAGTTGCTTGTAATTCGCGCGCTTCCGCGGCTCGCGCCAGCACGATGATCGCCTCACGCATCGGTTCGGGATCGTCCTGTAAACCCGCGCACATCTTGCGGAGGGTTGCGACCAGTTCATCGGCCGATTCCGGCCCCATGGTCTCGCGCTTGAGAAAGCCTTCGATATACGAAGCGATGAGCTGCCGTTGCACCGCGCTGGTTTCACCTTCTTTGAATTCCTCGGCTGTTGACACGCGATTGCCGCCTGCGTGCTTCGATACATACATGCCTGCATCCGAGACACGGATGATGTCTTCAACGGTCGATCCATGCAAAGGGAATGCTGCGACACCGAAACTGCCGGTAATGCGACGCTCGTTCAGCATGGGATCCGTCGCGATCCAGAGCCGCAGGCGTTCCGAAAGAATTTGTGCCTGCTCGATGCCGGTTTCGGGCATCAGAATCACGAACTCGTCGCCTCCGTAGCGGGCGACTACGTTCGATTGCCGGCACTTCTGCTCCAGCAGACGTCCAACACGCGCCAGCACCAGGTCGCCTTCCAGGTGGCCCATGGTGTCGTTGACCTCCTTGAACTTATCGAGATCAACCATGACCACCGAGAACGGGCGTCCGGCGCGTGAAGCACGTTTCCATTCCGCCTGTACGCTCTCGATGAAGAATCTCCGGGTCTTGATCCCCGTCAGACCGTCGGTGATCGATTGCTGCTGAAGTTTCTGGAAGACGAATGCGTTGTGCAAAGCAGTTGCCAGCAGGTCGGCCAGCGTGCGGAATGTGAGCACTTCCTGTTCCGCGAAGGCCTGAGCGCGCCGGCTCTCTACATTTAAAACGCCCAACAAAGTCTCGCCGTATGTCAAAGGCAGGCACAGAACCGAACGAGATTCAGGCAGAATGCCAAGCAGAGGTCCATCCGCGACGTCCTGTACCAGCATCATGTCGTTGGTGCGCGCGACCTTGCCAAGAATGCCAGTGCCCAGTGGCACGCGTTTTCCGAGCGCAAGGTTCGTCGTGCCGGCTTCCGCTTTGATTTCAATTTCCTTATTGGCATAATCGAGCACGCCTATACCGATATGATCCAGGTCGAAGTTCTTCTGGATCTCATACACGATCTCGCCCAGCATCTGTTCGGCATCCTGGCTGGAGATCGCCGTCTTCGAAATGTTATTCAGGAAAATGAGATAACGAGCACGTCGCTGCTGTTCTTCGAAGAGCCGGGCATTTTCCACTGCTACGGAGACCTGCCCTGCGGCGGTCTGCAACAGCTCTACGTCGCGCTCGCTGAAAACGAACTCCTCTGTGTAGTGCAGTGCAGCCATGATGCCGACGGAACGCCCGCTCATGAAAATCGGAACTGCACAGAACGATTGTGCACGCTGTTCCGGTACAAAGGTGATCCCCAGGCGAGCCCGCATGTCTTCCAGGCCAGACTTGATAAGCAGAGGCTGCCCAGTTCGAATCACGTATTCGCTGAATCCGTTTGCGATCCTGCGCGAGTGCTTGGGGACAGTTTCGCCATTACGAACGTCGAATTCGAAGCGCAGCTCATCGCCACTCTGGAAGGCGATATAGAAATTGTGTACGTCGACGAGCAGACCGATTTCCTTATGGATGGCCCGCAATACTTCGTCGGAATTCAGGTGTGAGCTCACGACCTGGCCGACCTGGGTTAGCAGTTCGTACTCGCGGGTGCGACGGCGCGTTTCCTGCATGGAAACGTGGCTCTCAATCGTAAGGCCGATCTGCATCGAGATCCCCAGCAGAAGACGCACATGCGACGGCCCTAGTGCACGCCCGGGGCGATGCGGAAGCAGAACCACTCCGAACTTGCGATCACGAGTCTGCAGGCTGACAGCACTGAAGTCGCGTATGCTGTTGGCCACTAATATGGTTCGGAGTCTTTCGAAATGGCCTGGCGGCCCGGGAGGAAGCGGTTCGGAAAGATGAGGCAGGTTACGAAGCGTGACCACGCCCCCACGCCTATAAGCTAGATCGATGAGGTACTCGCTCAAGTGCTGCGTGTGTAGATTGTGGGCGAACTCAGGCGTGAAGCCGACTACTACATTAGGAAGCACCGAGCGCCATTCGTCCCCTACGAAGATGGCGGCATGGTCTACGCCGACCAGCGACATCATGCGGCGAAGAATCTTCTCGAAGCCGGCAGAGACTTCGGCCGGACCTGCGAGCCGAGTGTTGTCTACATCGAGTGTAGAAAAAAACAGAGAGTTTTCCTGAACGGTTCGGCGCTCCTGCTCGTACAGAATGACCACTAACGCCATGCCGATCACCATCTGCGCCAGTGGTCCGATGTAGCGGTCCATACTCAACACGCGACTCGCCCACACTCCTCCGAGCAGGCCTGATAACAGCAGCAAAGCCCACGCAAGAAGGGCAGCGGAAAGGATCCGATATCCCGTAGATTCCCGCTGTCGACCCAATCTGAGGAACCGATTGGCCGCGTAAGCCAGGATTAGCGCGATGAAAACTTCAGGACCGAGATGGCGGTGAACTGCAATTGTCTGGAATGCGCCTCCTGCGAAGTGACTCAAAGTATCGCTGACCGCGATCGCAACTGCCGCACCTAGGAGAACGAAGTCGTACCAGACAAAACGAAGAGCGACGCTGTTTGCTGGGCGCAGAGAAACTATGATCGCGATCGCCATCGCGATCTGAAGCAAGTTTGCCAACAGAAAAACCCATGGGCGCTGGTAGCCCAGATAAATGGCCGAAAGCAAAGCGAAGCTGACGAAATAGCTGGCCCACGCTACTTGCCATACGAGGAAGAATGGGGACCGGCTTTGCCGATACAGGTAGGCAGAAATCAGCAACAACAGCAGGGCAGTTATCCCCGGGACAATAATCATGCTGACCAAGCCGGAATCCATGCAAGAGTCCGCAAACGACTCCAACGGGGGGAGGAGTAGCTACGGCCGAGCACTGCTGGTCAGAGGAGAGAGAGCGATACGAAGTGGACGCGCGCATCGCACAATCAGGACCCCATCTTGCGGCCCTCCAGCGGCACAGCACAGTGTGTCGACTATAGGGTTTTACATCAACAGAGTCAATGGCTTGCGGTGATTTTGAAGCACTAGAGACCGTGCCGGTGCTGTCCCATTGTGGGACCGAAAAAAGGTAAGTTGCTGTGCCATAAGCGCTTCCGCACCCCGCTCTGAAAAAGGGTTTAGTGAGAGGTTATCTGCCCTTCTTCTCGATTTTTGCCCAGCTATCCTTCAGGGCAACGGTACGGTTGAATACCGGCTTTCCAGCTTTCGAGTCGGGGTCGACGCAAAAGTATCCGAGGCGCTCGAATTGATAGCGGGTTCCCGCCGCGGCATTTGCCAAAGAAGGCTCGAGCTTCGCGTCGGAAATGATTTCGAGCGAGTTTGGATTCAGGTTGGCGGTGAAATTCTGACCTTCTTCAACCGCGCCCGGATCTTCCTTCGAAAACAGCTTTTCATACATGCGCACTTCGGCATCCACGGCGTGTGCGGCGCTGACCCAGTGGATCGTCGATTTCACCTTCCGCCCGTCGGGAGCGTTGCCGCCGCGCGTTGACGGATCGTAGGTGCAATGGACTTCGATCACTTCGCCCAGGGCATTTTTCACGATGCTTTTTGCCGTGATGAAATAGCCGTAACGAAGGCGAACTTCTTTACCGGGCGAGAGGCGAAAGTATTTCGGGGGCGGAACTTCGCGAAAATCGTCCTGTTCGATATACAGAGTCTTTGAGAAGGGCACAGTACGCGAGCCAGCGTTCGGATCTTCTGGGTTATTCACCGCGTCCATCTGTTCGACCTGACCTTCGGGATAATTGTCGATTACGATCTTCAACGGTTTGAGCACCGCCATCACACGTGGTGCATGCTTATTGAGGTCCTCGCGAACGAAGTGCTCGAGCATCTCCAGTTCGACGATGCCGTTGGTTCGCGATACGCCGACGGCTGCGATGAAGTTGCGGATCGCTTCCGGCGTGTAGCCACGGCGACGCATGCCGCTGAGCGTCGGCATGCGCGGGTCGTCCCATCCGCTTACACGTTTCTCGTTCACCAGTTGCAGCAGCTTGCGCTTGCTCAGCAACGTGTAGGTGATGGCAAGACGATCGAATTCGATCTGCTGCGAAGGGAAAATTCCGAGCTGCTCGATGAACCAGTTGTAGAGCGGCTGGTGATCGGCAAACTCCAGCGAGCACATCGAGTGAGTGACCTTCTCGATCGAATCTGACTGGCCATGCGCCCAGTCGTAGGTCGGATAGATCAGCCACTTGTTTCCGGTGCGATGATGCTCTGCCCGCAGAATCCGGTACATGATCGGATCGCGCATATTAAGGTTCGGCGAAGCCATGTCGATCTTCGCGCGGAGCGTGCGCGAGCCGTCGGGAAACTCGCCATTCTTCATGCGAGTGAAGAGATCGAGATTCTCCTCCACCGAGCGATTGCGATACGGGCTCTCTTTGCCGGGCTGGGTCAGGGTGCCACGATACTCGCGTACCTGATCGGCGTTGAGATCATCCACGTAGGCCTTGCCGGCCTTGATCAGTTGAATCGCCCAGTCGTAAATCTGGTCGAAATAGTCTGAAGCGTAGTACAAGCCCTCCCAGTCGAAGCCGAGCCAGCGAACATCTTGCTGGATGGAGTCGACGTACTCGGTATCTTCCTTTTCGGGATTGGTGTCGTCGAAGCGCAGGTTGGTTTTGCCGCCAAACTCGTCGGCCAATCCGAAATCGATGCAGATGGCTTTGGCGTGTCCAATGTGCAGGTAGCCGTTCGGTTCCGGGGGAAAGCGGGTCTGAACGTGGTGATATTTGCCGGTTTTCAGGTCGTCGGCAATCTTCTCGCGCAAGAAATTAGAAGGACGTGGCTCTGGCGCCGAACTGGCCATCTCGGGCTCTACAGATGACTTCGATGGATTCATAAGCATTCTTACTGCTGGGATTAATCTTTCAGTTTACCTGAGAGGGGCCAGGCGGGGCGAATGAAAGGCCTTCAGCGAAGTACGTCTCGAGAAGCCGGATTTCCAAATTCCGGAAGGATTCCGGATTTCACCAGAATTCAGCTCTGGCGGGTGTACATTCCTCCGCGAATGGGGTGAAGCAATGCATCGGTCTACTTCCATTCTGTTCTGCGAGGCGTGCCAGGAAGAAACGCAGTTCCTTGGAATTCAGCAGGTCATCAGGAAGATAGGGATCAGCCGGTCCACCGTGTACTACTGGATGGAACGCGATTGGATTCACTGGCGCGAGCTGCCAAGTTCGCGGCGGGTGATTTGGTTAAATCGTTAAGCCGCGGCATCACTCGTGAGGCGAGCTAAAAACGATCGCTACCCGCACCGAGGCAAATAAAGAAGAAGCCATCAGCTACGCGGCCTATCGCGCTCTGACCGATCTGCTGCCTGCCGATACCGAGTCTGTCTACAAGCCGCTGATGAAGCAGCTTGGATATGATCCCAACACCACCAGCACCGATATCGAAACGCCTGCCGGGATCGGCAATGTCGCGTGCGGCGCCGTACTCGAGTTCCGGCATCACGACAAAGCCAACCAGCTCGGCGATCTTGCGCCCGGCAGCTACTCCGACTGGACACACTTCCGCATGGTGAACATGCCGAGCGCAGTCCCGATCTCTCTGCCTTCGATTCACCCCATCGACTTCAATCACTGGCAACCGCTCATCTATATCGGCGATACGGGCGAATTCGTGTCCCAGATGTTTCAGGCAGCGCAGTGGTGTTTCGTGACTCCGTTCGCCTTGTCCAAAGGAGACGAACTCCGCTCATCGGAGTATTTCGCCGGGCCTGCTAAATACGGATCAAAGGAGTACGAGGAGCAGGCGCAAGAACTGATCGCCATCAGCGCGGGCCTGACCGATCGCGAGAAGGCCATCGCAGAATACTCGTCGGATGGACCTGGCACCGAACAGCCGCCCGGACACTGGGTGCGGCTCGCCGAATTCGTTTCCGAGCGCGACCATCACACGCTCGACGATGATGTAAAGATGTTCTTCGCGCTGAGCAATGCCATGTTCGACTCCGGCATCGCGGCCTGGGAGATGAAGCGCAGCTACGATTCCATCCGCCCGATCACGGCGATACCGCTGCTGTTCCACGGTAAGAAGATTCGCGCCTGGGGAGGCCCCGGAAAGAGCGCGGTGGAGATGGACGGCTCGCAGTGGATGCCGTACCAACGCGCTACGTTTCCAACTCCGCCATTTCCGGACTACGTTTCCGGCCACAGCACCTACAGCGCAGCAGCGGCTTTCATCCTGAAAAGCTGGACGGGCACTGATCGCTTCGGATACTCCGTCACAATTTCCGCAGGCAGCTCGAAGATTGAACCGGGTACGACTCCGGCGCACCCGCTTACTCTCTCATGGGCAACGTTTACCGATGCCGCAAACGAAGCCGGCATGTCGGGTCGCTATGGTGGAATCCACTTCCGCCGTGCAGACCTGGATGGACGATTGCTCGGCCGGCTGGTCGCCGAGAAAGCATGGCAGAAAGCGCAGAGCTATTTCGACGGGACCGCTTCGCCCAACATCAGGCCGGTCGAAGACAGCGTGGCAGTGGCGCAGAATACAGTCGGGGAACGGTGAACACGAAGCGTCTCTATCTCTTTAAGGAGAGGCTCTTTGAGCGCGGTACAAGAATGTCCGCGCCACACAGTCAAGGGTCACCGTTACTCTCGATTTCACCTTCTGGATTCCCCACTTGCGTGCTCGACCCCGATCATCAACACTAGTATGTAATCAAAAATTCAGGTCGTAAGATCTGCCGGGGAAGTACCCTGCTCGGGACCACCCAGCGCCCAGGACCCATGAACGATTTGCGCACATACCAGCTTATCTTTGCCGCAGCGGCCGTCATTGGTACGCTCCTGATCTACTTTGCGCTGCGCAAACGTAAAACACCCGAGCAACTGGAGCGTGAACGGCGAGAACGCTTGAGCCAGGTTGGGCGTATCACCGATGGGACCGTCGTTGACGCCCAGGAACTCGACGGGCAGGGTAAAGCTGGCCCGTTTCAGTTGTTGATCTACCACTATGACGTCGCTGGGGTTTCCTATGAAGCCTCGCAGGACATCACGCACCTGCGACAATTCGTTGACATTCATACCTGTCGAATCGGGTTGCCAACATCCGTCCGTTACGATCCGCAAAACCCCGGTAATTCCATTGTGATTTCGGAGAACTGGATCGGGCTCCGGGCGCGCTGAAGCAAAAACTGGCAAGGGAAGAAAGAACTGGCACTTTCCTGCGCGGCGTGTAGAATCTCGCACCACCCCGCAAGTCTTAATCCGGCCCGAGGTAATTTGGCCTTGTAGCTCAATGCAGGAGGACGTAATGAAGCCTTCTATCCGGATTTTGCTTCTGGCCGCCTTGTGTCTGTTGGTATCTTCTGCGATCTCGCAAAACAACAAATCAAAGGCGGGAGAAACTGAAATCAAAGCTCTCTACGACCGATGGGCGAAGGCATTCGAAGCCCGCGACCTCGACGACATCATGACTCTGTATGCGCCGGGAGATGAGGTTGTCGCCTACGACATCTCGCCGCCTTTGCAGTATCGAGGTAAGGAAGCATACCGGAAGCACTACAGCGACTTCTTATCTCTTTTCGATGGGCCCCTGCACGTCGAGTTTCGTGACATGCGCGTCGTGAGCAGCGGTGATGTGGGATTTCTATACGCGCTGGAGAGAGTCTCCGGGAAGATGAAGAATGGCCAGTCAATGGACATGTGGCTTCGCGCCACCAGCGGGGTTCAGAAGATCAATGGCAAGTGGTTGATCGTGCACGACCATATTTCTGTTCCTACCGATTTCGATACGGGCAAGTCGCTGCTGACCCTCCAGCCATAAGAGTCGAGCTGAGAGACAAATACGAATCGGCCCTATGCGGCATGGTATCTCGGCATCTGGCGAACCGAGGTATCGATGAAATTCGGGGAACGCTGCACATTCGTCGTTGGGAACAGCTAGGCTTTCTGAAGTCTTAGGTTTTCTGTAACATTTTGCCTCTTCGTGCATCTTTTCTGCAGGAGACAATCACCTTTGGGCTGGTTGTTACAATATTGACGATGTCCACCACGCCCCTGCCTTTGGCCGCCTTTCTAGCGGGTTTACTGTCTTTTCTCTCGCCATGCGTGCTTCCGCTTGTGCCGGGATACGTTTCGCTGATTTCCGGAACAAGCCTCGAGGATGCCGGAACCACCGAGCAGCAGCGCTTGCTCGGACGCGTAATGATGAATTCCTTCATGTTCATCATCGGTTTCAGCGTGGTCTTTATCGCGCTTGGCGCGGTAGCGACAGGCATTGGGCAACTGACACACGAGTACTACAAGTATCTGACCCGCATCGCCGGTGTGATCATCATCATTTTTGGACTGCATCTTACCGGGATTTGGAAAATCAAGGCGCTCTACGCCGACAAACGCATGCACAGTGTGAAGGGCAATAGCACGATGTGGGGATCCTTCATTGTCGGCTTTGCCTTTGCGTTCGGATGGACGCCATGCATCGGCCCAATCCTTGCCGGTATTCTTACGCTGGCCGCTTCCGAAGATACGGTACTGAAAGGTGTCCTGCTGCTGGCGGTGTACTCGGCGGGGCTGGCAGTACCATTCCTGCTCACCTCGCTTGGGATCGACCGCTTTCTTGTCTTTTATACCCGCTTCCGCCGGCATCTGCACACGGTAGAAGTGGTAAGCGGTGTATTGCTGATCGCGGTCGGGGTGCTGGTATTGACGCGCCACTTGACGATGCTTTCGGGATATCTGTCATTCTTGAACCGGTTTTCGTTATAGGAGTTTTGGGTGAATCGTAATACGACGGTTTTGATGGTAGTCATTTTCGTAGTCGCCGGCATGCTGCTGACCGGACACTTCCTCTCCAAGCGCGCCTCGGTAGCCCCCGTCGGAACTGCGCTGGGTGCCGCCGATCCGTCGGGAAAACTTGCCCCGGACTTCCGGTTGAAATCGATTGACGGCAAAAGCTACAGGCTTGCCGATCTGCGCGGCAAAGCTGTACTGCTGAACTTCTGGGCCACGTGGTGCCCTCCCTGCAAGATAGAGATTCCGTGGTTCGTGGAACTCCAGAAACAATATGCAAGTCAGGGCCTGGTGATCGTCGGAGTAGCCATGGATGACGATGCGGATAAACAGAAGGTCGTGGCGGATTTCGCCAATGAGATGAAAATCGATTACCCGGTTCTGCTCGGCAATGACGAAGTGGCCGATGAATACGGTGGTGTCGACGCGCTGCCGACTACATTCTTTATTGGACGCGATGGAAAAATCGTGCGCCGCTTCATGGGACTCGCAGCCCACAGTGATTTTGAAGATGCCATCCATGCGGCTTTGAGAGAAGGACAATCCACCCAGGCGTATACTGCTCCCCTGGAGAACGTCCAAGGGAAATGAAGACCAGCAATGCGAAGCTGATCGCTGCTCTTGCAATTCTGACTGCTGCCGCCTCTGCTCAACTTGCCAAGCCCAAGCCGAAGGTGACCTTTGCTCCGGTATCTCCGGTAAAGATCACCCGGGGAGGCACTGCGAATGTCGAGTTTATGTTTCGAGTGGTTCCCGGTTACCACGTCAACTCCAACAAACCCAATTCGGAGTTGCTGATTCCGACCGCATTGCATCTCGACATGCCAACCGACATATCGATGGGAAAGATCAACTACCCTCCCGGCAAAGATCAGTCATTTCCATTCGCTCCAGACGAGAAGTTAAATGTCTATACGGGAGACGTCTCCGTTTCGGCGATGCTGAGCGCAAACAAAGACATTACTCCTGGACGCTATCGCGTTCATGGATATTTAAAATATCAGGCATGCGACGACCGTGCGTGTTATCCGCCAACCCGACTTCCCATTGCTTTCGATGTGCAAGTCGTGAAGGGCGGCCCCAAGCCCGTCCACCGGAATCCTGCCCAGAGCCCACACGTGCATAGCTAACTCTGGGCTATCGGCTATCCGCCATACTTGTTCTTCGAAAAGAAATTCACGCGCTGACGGTGCATTCAAAGTGACAACCGCAACAAACGAGCTGAGGGCCGAGAGCCGGTAGCTGATAGCGCGGTGTCAATTGCTATACTCAAAAGTTATGCTACGCGTCCGTTTCGCGCCATCTCCCACTGGGTTCTTGCACGTGGGCAGTGCGCGCACGTTCATCTTCAACTGGTTATTTGCGCGCCGAAATGGCGGCACCATGATCCTCCGTCTCGATGACACCGATGTCGAGCGCAACACTGAGGCTTCCGTCAATTCGATTTTTGAAGGCTTGCGTTGGCTCGCTCTTAACTGGGACGAAGAATACAAGCAGTCCGAGCGATTGAATCTGCATCGCGAGGTTGCGCAGGCGATCTTTTCAAAGGACATGGCTTATCGCGACTTTACCCCGGCGCACGCCGGAGAGGCGGAAAAGTCCGGCACGCAGGGAACGTGGCTGTTCAACCCTGACACTCGCAACATGTCGAAACAAGAAAGCGATCGGCGTGCCGCCACGGGCGAACCCTTTGCACTGCGATTTCGTGTTCCGCGCGAGCAAAACGGAGAAGTTCGATTCAACGACGCTGTTTATGGCGAGCAGACGAAGGCGCTGGCCGACATTGAGGACTTCGCGCTGTTACGTTCAGACGGCATGCCGACTTATCACCTGGCCTCATGTGCGGATGATGCCGATCTGCGCATCAGTCACATCATTCGCGGTCAGGATCACCTTTCGAATACTTTCAAGCACGTCCTCATTTTTGAGGCTGCCGGTTTTAAGCCTCCGCAGTTCGCGCATTTGCCGTTGCTGGTAGCGCCCGATGGTACGAAGCTTTCGAAGCGCAAGCATGGTCCTGTGGTCAGCGTGACAACCTATCGCGATGCGGGATTCCTGCCGGAAGCATTCATCAATTTTTTGTCGCTGCTCGGGTGGTCGCCGAAGAACGACCGCGAGTTTCTGCCGCTTAAAGAACTGACAGAACTGTTCTCGCTCGAAGGTATCAATCGCGCAAATGCCGTGGTGAATTTTAAAGAGCCGGCGGTCACACCCGAAGACACATTCGATCCGAAAGCGCTGTGGCTGAACGGCGAGCATCTGCGAGCGCTGCCAATCGAAGCGCTATGCGATCGCCTGGTGCCGGTGGTCTCCGATGCGGGGTATTGCGTTTCGCCAGAAAAATTACTGGCTATCACGCGCCTGTTGCGTGAGCGCATTCGACTGCTGAACGAAGTGCTCGCCGTCGGCGACTTTTTCTTTGTCGATCAGCTTCCGCCATACGATCCCGGAGAATTGATTCCTCAAAAGGGCGACAAAGAAATGGCCTTGAGAGCACTGACGAGGGCACGGGAGGTTCTGCCGACTTTAGAGTTTAAGCACGACTCTCTCGACCACGGGTTGCGTGCGGCGGCGCAAGAACTCGGGTTAAAAGCCGGCCAGATGTTTCAACCGATACGCGTGGCAGTCTGTGGAAAGAAAAATGCCCCACCGCTGTTTGAAACCCTGGAAGTTGTCGGGAAACCGAAGACGCTCGAGCGGATCGAGCAGGCAATCGAAAAGCTGCAGTAACAAAGGTCGCCGGTTCCTTTTAGGAATTAATTCCTCGAATCCGTTTTTTCTGCCGCTATCGTTATTCATTCGCGACCGGATTACTCAGCGTCCCGATCCCACCACAAGTGACTTCAACCAAGTCGCCCGCATTCAGCGGACTGACGCCCGCTGGAGTTCCGGTTGCAATCACATCGCCAGGCAGTAGCGTCATGGCTGCCGCGATGTAGCGGATCACCTGGTCGAGCGGGAAAATGAATTGCATAGTGTTCCCCTGTTGGCGAATTTCGCCATTCACGCGGCATTCGACGGAAACTCCTGCCCAGGGATCGATTTCATCTGTCACAACCGGGCCGATCGGGCAGAAGGTGTCGAAACCCTTAGCGCGCGTCCACTGGCCGTCTTTCTTCTGCAGGTCGCGAGCGGTCACATCGTTTAAGCAGGTGTAGCCATGGATGAACGGGCGCACATCCTGATCGTCGGCAACATGGCGGCAGCGCTGGCCGATAATCACAGCGAGTTCGCCTTCGTGGTCGACACGTTGCGATAAATTCGGTCGCAGAATGGCCTGGCGTGGCCCGATAACTGCGGAGGGCGGCTTGGAAAAAATCAGAACTTCTGTGGGAACCGAATTGTCAAACTCTTTCGCATGCTCCAGGTAATTGCGGCCGACGCAGATGATTTTCGAGGGACGCACGGGCGCGAGGGGAGTTATCTCAGAAAAAGCGAGGGGCTGAATTTTCGAAGTGGGCGCGTCTTCATCCGGCAGGTACCCATTTTCGAGACGAAACGTACGAGTGATTGTGTCGGCACCGGCCACGGATTCAATGAGGCCGAAGGCTGTGCGGCCGTCGTGCACAAACGAGCAATATTTCATAAATGAAAGATGTTACCGTTTTCGCTGCGATTCGGGGAATTCTTAATTTACGCACCTGGATTGGAGATTCGAGACTTCTGATAGCAGATTTCCTCGGCGGGTTCGGTATCTTCAACCGAAAATCTTAAATCCGACGTCCTTGTTTTTGTGTGGCAAATCAGACGGCGACTGACTCCGCCAAGGTTGTACTGAAGAACCGATCTACGCTCGCGAGAATCTCCGGCGCACTCTTCGCCTCGTAAACTGCCTTGCGCAAAGCGGCGCCACCCCGGACTCCATGTGTGAACCATGACGCGAACTGTTTCATTTTGCCGGGAGCATCGCGGAAGCCTTCATCGATGAGCATCTGGAAGTACGTGCGGATCATGTCATAGCGATCGGCTTCGGTGGGCTCGTCATAGCGCGCGTTGTCGGTGTACTGCGCGATTTGGCGGAAGATCCACGGATTCGAAGCAGCGGTACGTCCGATCATCACGGCATCGCATCCAGTCTGGGCGATCATTGCGGCGGCATCCTCGGGCGAGCGGATATCGCCATTGCCGATTACTGGAATTTTGACCGCATTTTTTACATGAGCAATCCATTCCCAGCGCGCTTCACCGGAGTAACCCTGTTCGCGGGTCCGCGCGTGAAGTGCGACCGCTTGCAACCCGCAACTTTCGGCTAAGCGGGCCAGTTCCACGCAAACGATTTCGCTGTCGTTCCATCCGGCGCGGAATTTTACGGTGAACGGGATGGAAACGGCCGAGCGCACGGTTTCGAAAATCCGGCCGATCAGCGGAAGATCGCGTAGCAGGCCCGAACCGCCGTTACACTTCACCACCTTTTTCGCCGGACATCCGAGGTTCAGGTCGACGATATCGAAGCCCCGGTCTTCGATCATGCGCGCGGCATCGCGCAGTACCTCGACGTTGCTGCCAAACAGTTGCGCGGAGATGGGATGCTCATCCGGGTAGAAATGCAGGTAGCGCTTGGCCTTTATGTCACGGGAGCGCAACACGCCGTCAGCCGAGGTGAACTCGGTCATGATCAGACCGCAGCCGGATTCACGCCCGCTGAGGAGGTGATCCTCCGCCGGCTTCAGATTTACATTCCGAATGAAGCGCCGGAAAACCGTGTCGGTGATGCCGGCCATGGGCGCAAGCACGGTGGCAGGGGCGATCCGAACCGCACCGATCTGAAACGACTCGGGCACACGTGTGCCGGCAGGCGCTTGGGTCGCCGGAGCCGGAGTTTGCCAGTGCTTGCGCATATAGAAATTCTAGCAAGTTAGTCGATCAGCAGGTCGGCCCAGTTCTTTCGGTGACGCCGATGGTTTCGGTCGCGATCGCGTTACAGAAAACAAAGGGCAGCCGCATCGGCTGCCCTTAAGAACTCTTCACAGGCACTTATAGCCTGTCGACCGCTTACTTACTTCTTCGCCGTTTCGCCGGCTTTCGCGTATTTGCGGCGGAAGCGCTCGACGCGGCCCGCGGTATCTACCAGCTTCTGCTTGCCGGTAAAGAACGGGTGGCAAGCCGAGCAGATTTCCACGTGGATGTCACCCCTGTTCGTCGACCGTGTCGTAAAGGTGTTGCCGCAGGCGCAGAGCACGCGGACTTCGTTGTAGCTGGGATGGGTAGCTGCCTTCATATTGCGAAAAACCCTTTCTGCAAAAGCTCTATTGTATCGGAAGCAGCCTGAGCGGGGCAATTGTCAGGCACTTGATAGATGCAAAGGCGCTTTGTCCCGATTCAAACGAGAAGAGCGGCGGAGCAATGGGAGATTACAATGTGACCCACACAGGTGACCGGAGCCAAACCGGAATCTAGAACAAGGTCGAGCATGAGAGCGAATGTAGCCGTCGGAGTTTTGCTTGGGGCCAGCGCAATGGCTTTCTCCTTGCCGGTATGGGGCGCCGCTCCCGTGCTGGAGAAGATTGGTCCGGCGGCGGTCTGGATCATTCCTGCCGACTTCAGTACCAATGCGCATAGGGCTTGCGACGCGCAACAGGACGAGACTTTCGTCAACTGCTTCGTCGATCAGATGAGTACCGCCGGCGCCAGCCCTCAAGCAGCTAACTTTACGCGCGAACTGTACCGGGAGAGTCACGGAGAATTCGGCATTCTCACCGGCTTCCGACGGGTGGGCCCGGTCGACATTGCCTGGGTCAGTTATCCGTTACGCGCCAATACAAATAACGGATTGCTGCTGGTAAACGGCAGCCCGCGAATCGTTAATGCGGAAGATCTGAAACTCCTCGACCACAAGGGACTGGAGCAGAGCGCACAATTTCAGGATCTGAAAGCGCGGCTGCCGAAAGTGGACGTGTGGCCGGGAGACCGCGATGGCAAGACCTGGCCCGAGTCGATGAAAAGTCCCGAGGGAGAGCTTGAGTTCACGCTCAGCTACCCTCTCATCAATGGATGTCATGCCTGCGAGCGGGAGGGAATTGCTTTGTTCAACTGGAACTTCGATGCAAAGGGAAAGTTCCTGGGAACGCAATTCATCGGGATGACCCCAGCGCCGCTGAAGTAGGGTGCTGTAGGGACCGACTTTGGTCCGCGAATTTGATGAAATCGGCTTAGACAGGCCTATCCGCGCCACAATGCTAGAAATTCCTATCGATACCCCACTCCTCGCCGGCAGCTGTTCGCAGGGCCCAGGCCATGCGCGGGGTGTTGTGCGCGATGCCCCATCGGCCTCTTGGGTCCAGCAGAATCATGCCTCCGTGACCATTGAGCCGCTGCTTCAGGTAGGCAATGGATTCAGCCGTAGCTTTGTCGGGATCGGCACCGTGGCGCACGAGGTCAGACGCATGCTTCGCAATCACGAGCTTCATCATGGGCTCGCCCCAGCCAGTCGTGGAGACGGCTGCGCTTTCGTTGTCCGCGTAACAGCCGCATCCAATAAGAGAAGAGTCTCCGACCCGGCCCGGGGTTTTGTTAAGCGTGCCGCCCGTGGACGTGGCCGCGGCAATGCGCCCCTGCTGATCGAGCGCAACGGCACCCACCGTGTCAGAGGCAATCGTTGGAGTGGAGAAAATCTCCTCGGTCTTGCCTTCGGCCATCGTAGCCTGTGCTTCTTTCAGGCGTGCGACCTCGCGGGCGATCACCAGTTCTGAATTATCGATCAGATGAATGCCGTGCAATTCGGCGAAGCGCTCGGCTCCTTCGCCCACGAGATACACGTGCGGGCTCTCTTCCAGTACCTTGCGCGCGGCGCAGATCGGATTGCGAATGCGTTCTACGCAACCCACGCCTCCGGCGCGCAGAGTTGAGCCGTCCATCATCATAGCGTCGAGTTGCACGCGTCCATCGCGATTGAGAAAGCTGCCGCGGCCGGCATCGAACGTATCGTCATCTTCCATGACCATGATGGCGGCTTCGCAGGCTTCGGTGGCAGAGGCGCCACGTTGGAGCAGAAGCCAGCCGGCGGAAAGGGCGCGGCGCACGCCATTCAGGTGCGCGTCAACGGCATCATCAGGAATTGCCCACGCTCCTCCGTGGACGAGCAGGACAGGTTGGTTGGACATTCAGATCCTTGGGTTCCGAGTACATGATAGCCGAGAGAGAGTAGGCAGTGGTTAGTGGCTAGTAGGTAGCTGGGACTTGTGGGGCAGCAATTGTGGCGAAAATTGTCTGGGCTCCAGACCAAAGTGAAGCCTAAGACGAGGCCAAGCACGGGTCGGTATGCGGTTGACAGCTTCGCAAATTGCGAATATCATTAACTTCGCAATATGCGAAGATATTAAGCCTGGAAGATGTGGATAATCAGCCGGAAGAAGCTGGTGGAGGCCGCAGCAAGGCATGGAGATCTAGCAGCGCCACTCGATGCATGGTTCCGAGTAGCAAAGCAGGCGAGTTGGAGGAGTTTGCACGACGTCCGACGTACCTGGGCGAAAACAGATCACGTTGGCACTTGCACGGTTTTCAACATCAAAGGGAACGAATACAGATTAATTGCATGGGTAAACTATCAGTCGCAGAAGATCTTTATTCGCCATGTGCTGACGCATGCCGAATACGACAAAGGGGGATGGAAACATGACTGCGCTGGCGATTAGCCCTGATTATCTGCTTTCCCGGTTTAAAGCTCCGACCGTTGTCCGTTCAGAAAAACAGAACGAGCAATACATCTCCGCGCTGTCACAGCTAGAATCAAAGAAACAGCTAACCGCCGAAGAGTCGCGCCTTGCGGAACTCCTTACACTCCTCATCTCCGACTACGAAGAGAAACACTATCAGCTTCCAAAGGCGGACCCCCGAGAGGTAGTTCGCGAGTTGATGCGCGCGAATGGACTTCGACAGAAGGACCTCGCCGATGTTTTCGGGACTGAGAGCATCGTGTCAGACGTGCTGAACGGCAAGCGTGAATTGAATAAGGAACAGATTAAGAGGCTCAGCGAAAGATTCAAGGTGTCGCCTGCGGTGTTCTTCTAAAATCCGAATGCAGGAACAGTTTTTTGTGCTTGTCGACAGCTACGTTCGAGCTCGGCTGAGCTGTTTCCTTGCCGAATTGGATTTGCGCGCGAACGGAGCGGAGTATGTATTGTGTTTCCGCCGCACCGACACCAGTCGCGATTCGTCCCGTGTCTACGACTGTAAATACATTAGGACCCCTTCGTCTGCCGTAGCAACGATGGTGCAGCCGGATTCGCTAAGCCAAGTCTTTCAATTAGAGCTGGATCAAGAACTATCGTCGCTCCTTCCATGAGCAACTCGTTGGAGCAACGAAATTTGCGTCTACCGTACTGTCGCTTCCGTTTGCGCTTCGGCGGTGTGTTCGGGGTGGGTTTGCGATTCGCCCATGCCGAGCTCCTTTTTTTCGGTTTCCTGGTAGGTGTAGGCAATGCGGTGGATGACTGTCAGATTCCCGAGCACCGCGATCACCCAGAGGATTGCAGCCATACGGTTGAACACGGCGCCGATGATGACGAGCACAATGCGCTCGGGACGCTCCATGAATCCCACCTTGCATTGTGGAATCGTGTTTTCCGCGCGGGCGCGGGTGTAGCTGACCATCAGAGACGTGACCATCACCAAAGCGGTCAGTACCACGTAGAAGAAACGGTTCGCTCGCGCGTAGTAGACGAGCAATCCGAAGTAGAGCGCAACGTCACTATACCGATCGATGACAGAATCGAAGAAGCCGCCGAACTGCGTCACCTGATTCGTAGCGCGGGCGACGCGGCCGTCGACCATGTCGAAGATACCAGCGCCGATAATCACCAGTCCGGCATAAAAGAACATGCGCTGCTGGTTCAGGGCGTTGGCGTAGCCGAATAGAAACGCAGCCCCTATGTTAATAATCAGCCCGACGAACGTGAGCACATTGGGAGAGATCTTTGTAAGCGCGAGCCCGTGCACGATCCCGTACAGGACCACTCTGCAACCACGCCCGACCGCCCCCGTCCAGCTCATTATGCCTCGTCGTGAATCGTGATTAATTTCAGAACTTCCAGCTCGCGACTACCGCCAGGTGTGACCACCGTGGCAGTATCTCCTACTTTTTTGCCCAGCAGGGCACGCCCGATCGGCGAAGTCGTGGAGATCAGGCCTTTGCTCACGTCTGACTCTTCGCTGGTCACCAGCTTATATTCCAGCTCTTCCTCTTTTGTGGAGTCGTACACGCGCAGCGTGGAACCCAATGCCGCTTTATCCTT
>Ga0070738_10001999_pt1 | contig 34713 bp, 34 predicted proteins | sample Coa_R2_2_FD_66446 | JGI IMG/M metagenome (GOLD analysis project Ga0070738, IMG submission 66446) | Surface soil microbial communities from Centralia Pennsylvania, which are recovering from an underground coalmine fire - Coalmine... | ecosystem: Environmental > Terrestrial > Soil > Unclassified ...
CCACATTGAGGGCAGCAGCACCGTATCAAAAAGCACGACGTCAACGCCATGAGGTGAAGACTTCCTCTTCCAACTTCTCACAACAAAAGCGGGTATTTGTCGAAGAAAGTGATATTCGCTCCAAACGCTTGGTACGTAAAGCAGGAGCCTTGGTTGTATTTGTAGTAGATGCTTCTGGCTCTATGGCACTGAACCGGATGCAGTCAGCTAAAGGTGCGGTTATGCAACTGTTGACAGAAGCTTATCAAAACCGTGACCAAGTGGCATTGATTCCCTTTCGGGGAGAACAAGCAGAAGTGTTATTGCCACCAACACGTTCCATTGCCCTAGCGCGTAACCGTTTGGAAAGATTGCCTTGTGGTGGTGGTTCGCCGCTAGCTCATGGTTTAACTCAAGCTGTACGGGTTGGGTTGAATGCCCAAATGAGTGGAGATATTGGGCAAGTGGTGATTGTTGCAATTACTGATGGACGAGGGAATATTCCTCTAGCGCGTTCTTTGGGTGAACCTATAGAATCAGGGGAAAAACCAGATATCAAAGCAGAATTATTGGAAATTGCTGCTAGAATTCGTGCTTTAGGGATCAAGTTGTTGGTTATTGATACTGAAAGTAAATTTGTCTCTACTGGATTTGCCAAGGAGTTAGCAAACACATCTGGAGGTAAGTACTACCATTTACCAAAGGCAACTGATAAAGCTATTGCAGCTATGACCAAAGGCGCGATCGCAGATCTCAAGTCGCGTTGAGTCAAAATCTAGCAGTAAGACTGAATATCTTCACCACAATGATCTACTAGGTAACACAAAGCACGAAAACGTAATCCTACAAATTGGTCATATAGTGGATTTAGCTTACACAACGGTGGGATGTGAGCTATTTTATGACCAAACAACAAGACATCCTGTTCAAAAGGACATTGAGCAGGAATTAGTTTAGCAATATATTGCGCTAACTCCCGATTGGAAATCTCTATAGAATCAAGCCATAGGCGTAATGGTTGTAGCAAATCAAACTTACGCAGAGCGCTTTGTTTTTGACCCAGTGTTTGATAACTTTCTAAATTTGAGTTAACAAAAGCAGAGAAAATAATACGCTGATTGTTTGTTTTTAGCATGTTTATAATCGTTTTTTGTAATAGAGCAAAATTTGGTTAGTCAAGACATAATGACCCTGTTGCCACAGCCTGTGGTTGTAGCATCGACATGAGATCTTGAACACCCTTTTGTAGATACCGTGTGACTGTCATTGGACTAGTACCAATTGTTTTGGCAGCATCTTTGCGAGAAAGTTCCTTCAAAAAAACCATTTCAACTGCCATTCGGGGCTTTTCTTCTAACATACTTATTGCCCCTTGAAGTTGTTGCCGTTCTTCTTCTTGTTGTTGAAGTGCAACTGAACGAGGACAGGGTAGTGCTTCTCCTAAAGTTATTTGGCAATCAACGTAGTGAACCACAGTGGCATCTAAGCTTAAAGGCAAACGGTTTTGAGCAGCTAACTTAGTTTCTTGCCATTCTTGTACAGATACTTGAAGAATACTAGCTACTTCTGTATCCTTAGGAGGACGACCCAATTTTAATGCTAGCTCTTTACGAACCTTTTGACCTTCGTTATACAAATCTTGCCAACGACGAGGAATTTTTAACAGAGTGCTGCGATCGCGCAAAAAGTGTAGCATTTCACCCCGAATGTAAGGTACCGCAAAGGAACTAAAAGCATATCCTTGGCTTGGGTCGAAACGTTCTATTGCTCTAATCAGACCAAAATAACCAATTTGCTCCAAATCTTCATAAGGTTCATTGCATTGATGGCTAAATTTATGAGCCATCTTTCGCACTAAGCCAGTGTGTAACTGTACAAGCTGATTACGCAGTTTAATAGAGGGATTCTGGTGGTACAGGCACAATAATTCCATACCCTCAGACCGCACAGAGGACTGATTCGATGCCATAAAACATCCTTTGTGACAATTCGTTTTTCTAAAAATTCTTAATTGAATGAAACTTCATTCAATCTGAAATTATTTTCCTTAAGTCAAGCAGAAGAAACCATCGTTGTTCTACTGAACTTATCAATGCCCTACCCCTCTATGTCAGCATTTATACGGAAATGTTTAATCAGCTTGAGTGGAATATGGCATGATTGTATTTATGCTCATCTCATTTCAAAAGCACCGAGATTCTACGTCATTTATCATCTTTTATGTTGCAATAGAGATTTCTGCATCTCAGTTCAACATGAATTCATGGTTATTACGGAACATCAAGTGATAGCCTGAATTATATATAAATGCAAAATTGCCCTTTTTTATTACTAATTTCCATATCCTTCTCATGTATTCTCCACGAAACCTAGTTTATAAAGGATTCAAATTTTCACGAACTAAATAGTATTGCTATAGAGCTTTTGAGCTTTGGCCTTTTTCAGTAAAATTACGAATTGGCAAAATTTATATTGTCTTAAACTATCACCAATGCTTATGCTGTTCGCAAAAATGAAAATCTCGGTAACAATGGAAAGAAACAGCAACATTTGACTCAAAAATCGTTGTAATTAAAGATATGAGTAATACGAGCAACTTCCGTGACGCAATTCGTGAAGCTAAAACGCATGCTCTTGTTGGTCCTAATGTGATTGCTAATGCCCTACCCTTTGTGGGTGGTGGTTTAGTGCTCACTGCACTAGGAACATATGGCGGACTAGGCATTATCCGCACTAATCCCCAACTTTTCATGCCCACCTTCATTGGTGCAGTCATCCTAGAATTAGTCTTGTTCTTCGTTGCCCAAAACATTGCTGAAAAGGGTAATAAAACAGTTGCACTACCCCTGCTAGCAACCTACAGCCTCTTGTCTGGATATACTCTTAGTGGTTTAGTCTATGTAGCATTGAGAACCCCTAACGTTGGCATTGCAGGCATTGGCTTTGCAGCTCTTGGTTGTGGAGTGACTTTCATTGCCGCCCGTCAAATTGGCTCAAATCTCTCCGAACAAGACGGCATGGCGTTATCGAAAACTCTCAGTCTAGGCGTTATTGCCTTGATTGTTGTCTGTCTTACCCAGTTTGTTTTCGCTCTGTTTGGGGTCTATACACCTTCTTGGCTGGAAATAGCCATCTCAGGATTAGGTGTGTTTCTATTTGCTGGGGTCGCTGTCGTTGATTTCTACATCCTGCCACGCACCTACAGAGACGATCAGTACCTACCCGCAGCTTTGTCGATGTACTTAACTTACATCAACCTATTTATCTTTATTTTGCGCTTACTGATTGCATTAAACAGTAGGGATTGAACTGTGTGAGGAGTTAGGAATAGGGAGTTAGGAGTAAGGAAAGAGAAATCACGATAGGGTAGAGAGTCCTCCTTGTCCTCCTTGTCCTCCTTGTCCCCCCTGCTGCCTATTCCTAGTCCCTAACTCCTAACTCCCCACTCCCTACTCTATCCAAGTGCAGATAAAATAGAAAAAGCACATAAAATAGAGAGCGATCGCTTATAAAAGCAAGCACTATGGAAGTATTAGAACTCAAACGCGAAATCGAAATGTTGTCTGGTCGCCTGGGTAAAACCCAGGACTATCTTTGACATTCCCGCACTTACCGCCAAAATCCAAGATCTGGAAAAAATCTCAGCACAGCCAGAGTTTTGGGATGACCAATCGAAAGCCCAACAAACACTGCAAGAACTCAACAACCTCAAAGAGCATCTTCAACAGTATTACCAATGGCAAACCAATCTGGATGACTCCAAGGCAGTATTGGAACTGTTGGAATTAGAAACAGATGAGGGACTATTACAAGAAGCAGAGTCCACCATTACCAAACTCAGCCGTGAACTAGACCAATGGGAACTGCAACAGTTACTTGCTGGTCCTTATGATGAAAAAGGTGCACTTGTAACAATAAATGCAGGTGCTGGTGGCACTGATGCTCAAGACTGGGCAGAAATGTTGTTGCGGATGTACACTCGTTGGGGAGAAAATCACGGCTATAAAGTTCATTTAACGGAACTTTCTGAGGGTGATGAAGCAGGGGTCAAATCAGCAACCCTGGAAATTACTGGCCGCTATGCTTATGGCTACTTGCGACCTGAAACAGGTACTCATCGCTTAGTGCGGATTTCACCTTTCAATGCCAATGGAAAACGGCAAACTAGCTTTGCTGGGGTGGAAGTTATGCCCCAAATAGATAACACTGTACATCTAGATATACCGGAGAAGGACTTAGAAATTACTACGTCTAGGTCTGGCGGCAAAGGTGGACAAAATGTTAACAAAGTAGAGACTGCAGTGCGGATTGTGCACCTTCCGACTGGAATTGCAGTCCGTTGTACCGAAGAACGGAGTCAATTACAAAACAAAGAAAAAGCCCTTGCTCGCCTAAAAGCTAAGCTTTTTGTTATTGCTCAAGAACAACATGCCAAAGAAATTGCCGAAATTCGTGGTGATATGGTAGAAGCTTCTTGGGGCAACCAAATCCGTAACTATGTGTTTCATCCTTACCAGATGGTTAAGGATTTACGTACTAATGCGGAGACCACTGCGATTACCGATGTGATGAATGGTGAGCTTGACATGTTTATCCAAGCCTATTTGCGGCGAGAAAACCAACTTGTGGAAAGCACTCCTTGAATTGCTAATGAATGTCGAACTTACTGTTAAAGTATAAAAAGAGTTTGTGATCCAATTATCATGAGCAACTCGCCTTCCAAAGAACCTGAACCAAGCTATGTAAAACTTGCGATGCGGAACATGGTGCAAAAGGGCGGCACCTCTGTGAAGCATTTTCTATTAACGACAGCAGGGCTTTTAGCTGTTCTTGTTGGTCTTGCCTACCTAACTCGCTGATTATCCAAAATCATTTGAGTAAAGAGCCCTGAGTGAGGACAAACAGAGGTTTGTCCCTACAAAATCTCACAACTCCCACCTAACAATTAAAAATCTCAAGAAGATTTGATGGAGAAAAGTGCAAGTTGAATTATATGTGCAGGATTGTTTTGACGGTTCTTCCCCAATAAAAGTGGGAACTTGTGCTGATGCTGAAACTCAAATAGCTTTGGGAAATTGGGAAAACTGGTTTAAATGTTGGCTGGAAAGATTGCACTCTCACATCCCCCCAGCACCAGTCTATGAAATAGGGCTACGTTTCACAGATGATGCTGAGATTGAGGAGCTGAATACTCAGTATCGTCATCAGAATAAACCTACAGATGTTTTAGCCTTTGCCGCATTAGAAGTCGACTATCCTCTAAATGAGGAAATGTTGGCTTCTGAATCTTTATATCTTGGTGATATTGTAATTTCTATAGAAACAGCTCAACGGCAAGCTCAACAGCAAAATCATCCATTGCTAACTGAGTTAGCTTGGTTAGCATCTCATGGATTATTACATCTGCTGGGCTGGGATCATCCAGATGAAGAAAGCTTGAGTCAAATGCTTAAAGAACAAGTCATTTTGCTAGAAACAGTAGGTATTTCTATTGAAATTGAAGATCACTTGAGTACTTAATTATCGAAGTCTTATGTTTTAATGCTCCTTCATAATTTAGCCAAGAAAATTGCCTAAAATTGGCGAAAACAAGTACTTTACTCTTTCTGCTGTCAGTTTTATACATTTATGCCCCAACAAGTGTCTTCGCCACCAAAACCCAACCACGTAGCAACAGTTGTAAACAAAGAACGGGAACTCTCCTGGCGAGTTGCCTCCAATTTGTTCATCAGTTTTAGGTATGCTTGGTCTGGAATTAGCTATGCGTTTCAAACGCAACGCAATTTTCGTATTCATATTGGTATGTGTGCCATAGCTATCGGCTTAAGCGTTTTTTTCCATTTAAAAGCTGTAGAAATAGCAGTTATCGGCATCACAAGTGGTTTAGTTTTGGCGTTGGAGTTATTAAATACAGCAATTGAGTCGGTTGTAGATTTAACAGTTAAGCAAACATATCATGAGTTGGCAAAAGTAGCTAAAGATTGTGCTGCAGGTGCTGTGCTCATTTCCGCCTTGGTCGCAGTGCTCGTAGCAGCTACTCTCTTACTTCCTCCAATACTTGCTTTAATCTCGTCCACTTTTTGGAGTCAAAAATCTATCATTCCATAGCCGAGAATGATACTTTTTAACTGTTGACTCAATTTATTCAAAAATATAACTTGTGATTATAGTTATAGACAATTACGACAGTTTCACTTATAACTTAGTACAGTATCTAGGAGAGCTAGCCGTAGAGTTCCCTATAGCGTCTGATATTCAGGTTTTTCGTAACGATAAGATTTCCATAGATGAGATTCGTACTATAAAGCCTGAACTGGTTGTGATTTCACCTGGACCAGGTCGTCCAGAAGATGCTGGAATTTCTCTAAATTTAATTGAACAACTAGGATCTAGCTTGCCGATTTTAGGGGTTTGTTTAGGACATCAGACGATTGGTCAAGTATTCGGCGGTAAAATCGTTTCTGCACCAGAGTTGATGCACGGTAAAACTTCTTTGGTGTATCACACAGGAGTAGGTGTTTTTCAAGGATTAGAGAATCCAATGACCGCAACCCGATATCATAGTTTGGTGATAGATCGCGAGACTTGCCCGGATGTGTTAGAAATCACCGCTTGGGTTGAAGATGGCACAATTATGGGAGTACGGCACCGGAACTATCCTCATATAGAGGGAGTCCAGTTTCACCCAGAAAGTGTCCTCACAAATTCAGGAAAGCAGTTGCTGCGAAACTTTCTCAAACAGTTACAGTCAAGAGAGTGCAATTAATGAAACGACGACAGTTGGTAGGCTATGCTGGGATAGGGTTAGTAACCGCTTTGTTGGCTAATGTGGGATATGAATTTCAGGCTACCGCCCAATCTAGCAATTCATTATCAATTCAGTGGTTGGGTCACAGTTGCTTTCTGTTTACTGGTGGCGGTACAAAAATTCTCGTAAATCCTTTTCGGCCAATTGGCTGTACAGCGGGTTATCGCGCACCAAAAGTCTCATCAGATTTAGTGTTAATTAGTAGTCAATTGCTTGATGAAGGCGTCGTCGAAGATTTACCGGGCAATCCGAAGTTAATTTACGAACCAGGAGTTTACGAGTACAAAGACATTAAGCTCCAGGGAATTGCCATAGATCACGATCGCAAAGGCGGTAAGCAGTTTGGCAGCAACATTGCTTGGCTTTGGACGCAAGGAGGAGTGCGAATTTTGCACTTAGGTGGAGCCGCTGCACCTATTTCTATTGAACAAAAAATTCTCATGGGGCGTCCTGATGTAGCCTTAGTTCCTGTGGGTGGGGGACCGAAAGCCTATAACCCTGAGGAAGCTAGGCAGGCAATTCAAACTCTCAATCCCAAGATCCTGATTCCTACTCAATACCGTACACAAGCAGCTGATGCTGCTCAATGTGATCTTTCCCCACTGGAGTCATTTCTCTCATTAATGCAGGGAACAACAGTACGGCGCAGTAATAGCAATACGATTGCTGTTAGTTCTCGTAGTCTACCGCAAAATACTGTGATTCAAGTTTTGAGTTACAAGGCTTAATCAGCTTATCCTTTAGACTGAGTGCGCCGAGTTATTGCCCCCCACAAGTGTTGACGAGAGTGTAAGACCAGGATAGATAGACAGGTTAACTGAAAAGTTCTACAATCAAACTTACTGTGATAAATCTACTTATTGCCAAATCTATCTAACCATAGTAAAGATTTTGTGATATTACCTGAGAGCCAGCAATGACTCTATTAAGATCAGTAAAGTCTTGACTTGAGAGCGAAAAACACATGGAAGTAAAGCTAGTTTTAGCAGCGTTAACAGTTATATTTACCGTTTCGTGCTTGTTCTTTGGTACGAAGAATGGATTTTATGATTCAGATAACTATCATGGGAATGGCTCTGCACATTGATCTAAAAAAGGTAAAACGCAAGTGCTCCTAGTCTCTAATTTGTGGAATTCTCATTAACCACGTTTTCAGTAATCAGCGCGGGTACTTTTGAGGCTTCCTATGGCGGTGGCTTAACCTCAACAGGAGATAGCCTCCTGGTAGATCAACATAATTTATAGGGAAGCCACTGAGTTGTTTCCCATGTTGTTGCGACTCTTGTCGCGCAGCAGTCGTCGCAGAAAGCTCAGAAGTTCTGAGAATAGTTTGGTTTGATTTGAGCTTCTGTTGAGATGTTTAGTGTCTCGCGTGGCATTCGTGGCTTTTGGGAAATACCCAGAATCAGGAGGTTGGAGAGGAGGAGAGCATGAGCGATCGCCTATCGTTGCCCTCTAGCTTTGATGCAGGGGAGGCAGCTAGTGAGTTAGAATGTTTGCCCTATGGTGTTCACCATGGTGAGGAGGGCGTTTGTTTATTAGTACGAATGGGACCTCACCGAATCTTGCTAGATTGTGGCTTAGCAGACATTTCGCCCCTAGCAAGTGGCTTAACACAGGCAGCGCATCGGAGTAACTCGCCTCTCCCAGCTGATTTAGTTCTCGTTAGTCATGCTCACCCTGATCATGCTAGAGGGTTGCTAGCATTACATCAGGCTTTTCCACTGTTACCTATCTACGCCAGTGAGGTGACAAGCAAGTTATTGCCCTTAAATTGGCTAGACCAAAAAGACAATAAGGAAATCCCACAATTTTGTCAAGCATTGCCTTTGCGCTCATCTATAGAGTTCAAAGACGGTTTAGTGGCAGAAATGATTCCTGCAGGGCATCTCCCAGGAGCTGTGGTCATTTTGCTGACTTACACCACTAAGCAACACTCATACAAGCTTCTTTACACAGGAGACTTTTTCTTATCCAACTCACGGCTAGTAGAAGGTTTACGTCTCGATGAATTGCGGGGAATAGAGTTGGATGTGCTCATTATTGAAGGCACTTATGGCACATCCCGTCATCCTCACCGCCGTAACCAAGAAAATCAATTAGCTGAGAGAATTAACCGCGCGATCGCGGAACATTATTCTGTACTCATGCCTACGCCAACTTTAGGGCTAGGTCAAGAACTACTGATGCTTTTACGTAGTCATCACCATTTTACAGGACGGGATTTAGATATCTGGGTCAATGGCACTGTTGCGACTGGATGCGATGCCTACCTAGAATTGTTATCACACTTTCCCCCATCAGTACAGAACTTTGCTCGCCATCAACCATTGTTTTGGGACGAACGGATACGTCCCCGTGTGCGTCGGTTACAACCAGAACAGCGACCTACTGTGGGGAAATCACCCTGTATTGTGATTACAGACTCGAAAATTGATTTCAGTACATACTATCAACCAGGAACGGGCCCCTGGTTAACGCTTTTGCCCGAAAAAGAAGATATAAAATTTAACAGAAAATACTCAGGACTCACTACTGTAGAAAACTATTTCCTTGCCCAACACAGTGATGGTCCAGGCACAACACAGCTCATTCATAACTTGCGACCCAAGCATGTCGTTTTCATTCACGGTTCTCCTACTTACTTAGCAGACCTAACTGGTTTAGAAGAGCTGCAAAACCGTTACCATGTCCACTCTCCAGCAGCAGGCACGCTTGTAGAACTACCGATTGGTGAAACATTTTTACAACCGGCTGCCCCAGAAACGAATTATGAAGGGGAATTGACGGAGTTAGGAACAGTAGTCACAATTACTCTTCCTGATGCAATTACTGGTGATCCTCGTTGGCGGCAGTTTGCTGATACAGGTTTAATTGAGGCACGTTGGCAAGGAGAAGAACTTGTCTTAAGGGGATTATCACAACGAGAATTGCTCAACCAAAGTAGTGAGCGTTATATATTAAGCAGTACAGAATGTTGTGGCACTTGCCGACATCAAAGAGGACAACGGTGTTGGAATCCCGCTTCCCCCTTGTATAACTTTAAGGTAACTTTGGAAGGTTACTGTCCTGCTTTTGAACGCAATAGTGATAGTCAATAGTCACTTGTTCTCTGTCCTTGGTCATTTGTCCTGAATGACTCATGACACTATTGACTCATGACTATTGACTATTGACTAATTACTCTGGATTTGAGTCTGTTAACCGATTACGAATGCGTTCTGCGTCTGGACAATCTTCTGTTAATAGAGGTTCAACATTACCTCGTGGCACTGAAGCTAACTTTTGGGTTACAGCACCAATGCTTTCGAGACGAACCATCTCCTCCCAAGAACATATTTCGTCCTCTTCTTCTGTTTCATAGCGGAGGGTAACTAAATCCCCCTCTACATCGATGATGCGGGCGCGTTCAATCCAGCGTTGCTGGTCCCGCAAGAAAACGCATACCTCCCGCCCATCGCAACAAAGTTGATAAATCTTGCGGTGTAGCATTTACTGCTTCTGCCTTTCTAAACGTGGTTAAATCTGTCGACATCTGGGATTTCCCCCAGTATATGGCACTTTATTACAGGTGGTAAAACGCACCTTTAAAAGCGCCTTTTCTGACCCAAGCCAAAGACTTATTGATAATTATCAGTCCCCTGGAAATCATTGGGTCATAGAGTTTTTGCTCATTGCATAGGTTTACTCAGAATCAATGTCCACTTCATGGAAGCAACAACACGATTTGGGAGCTTTACCTAGCAGGTTCAGAGTTGCCGATGGAACCTTACATCCATTATGTAGTAAAAGATACTCCAAAACAAGGTGAGTTGTGGTTGCTTTAGTTGCCTATTTGTAGTCATTGGCATTACTGACAATTTTAGGACTCGGCTTTACTTGTACCCCTATGTACTTGATCTTAGCTCATTCTCTGGCCGACCTTCATGGTTTTCAACAACAACACTTGAAAGAGTTTTGATTTTTTAGTGTTTGCTTGATTTAACACGTGCCCTCTAATTCTTTATGCAGCCCTTATTCTTTGAGAGTATCAGCTTTTTTTGCTATATCGGGGAAATTTTATAAATACATTTGAGGAAGCTTCTCGTTTAATCCTTCCTGCGCAAACTGCATCATATAGTGCTGTCAGCGCCGCTAAATCTTCTGACTGATAGCTTTTCGTCGCCAGCACTTGATGGAGAAGACCCTCTGATTCAACACTAAGACATCCTGTTTGGAAAGCAGATTCAACGAGTGCGCGAATCATCTTGATTTAGAGCATAGTTAGCAGTTTCTTTCATCCACTCTGATACATTTTAGTCTTTTCACGATTGATATAGCTCAACAACTACTAGTGATTAAAATTTTATAAAATTTGTGATTGTAATCACACTATTTTTATTTTATACCAAATTTCCATCAATAGCCAATGGGTCTATTTTTAGACAACAAAACTAGCAAGAGTATTCTGGCTTACAAATACTGCATTTTGATGCAATTTCTCTATACGGGAGAACACGCATTTATAAGATTTATTATCATTTTGTAAGTCCTAAAAAAGATAAGAAAAGTCAAGAAAATATATAAATCAAGTTAAAAAATTGCGAAAATCCTCGTCGTGATCACTTAACTGTACCCAGTCTATGTTCATCAGCTTTAACTTTTCTACCAGTCGGGCACAACTTGGACGTTCTGTAGCATAATGTCCAGCGTCAATCAAGATCAGACCGTGATCGCGGCTTTCCTGAAACTGATGAAACTTACAGTCAGAAGTGAGATAAGCTTGAGCACCAGTTTTGACTACAGCTGAAATAAAACTAGCTCCCGAACCACCTAAAACAGCAACTCGCGAAATTGGCTGCTGTAGGTCAGCCACTGGTGAATAAATGAGATTGGGAGGAGCAAGTCTGGTTTGAATCGTGGTCAATAACTCTTGTAATGTTAGAGATGGCTCTAAAAATCCGACACGTCCATATCCTAAAGAAGCCTGAGTTGCAACGATAGGAGTCACCTCTTTAAGCTGAAGAATTTGAGCCAATACGTCAGCGGTGCCATCATCGACTTGATCAAAATTGGTGTGGGCGCTGTAAACACCTATTTTGTGGATAAACGCCAACCTCGCCATTTCGCCAATTGCATCCCCACTACATAAAGACTTCAGGGGATTAAAAATCAGAGGGTGATGAGCAAAAATTAGGTTAATAGGAATACCAACTTCCCGGAGGGCGATCGCTTCTTGCATCACCGCTAGAGTTGGCGTCAGACACACCAAAACCCTTGCTTGTTCTTGCAACACTCCCGGTTCAATCTGCCAGCCACAATTATCCCAGCTTTCTTGCGAAGCGGGATTTGCCCATTCTTCAAACCAAGATATCAAATCAGCAATTTTCATGAGCTGAACTAACTAGATCCAGAAATGTGAACAACCAATTCTCTCACATGACTTCTTTGTCTATGCTCCCAAACATAAATTCCTTGCCAAGTTCCCAGCACCAGTTGACCTCGATTGATGGGAATGTTTTCTGAGGTATGGGTAAGAGCCGTACGGATATGTGCTGGCATATCATCAGGACCCTCAGCATCATGTATGTACTGTGCTGATTCTGGTATAAGTTTGGCTAAAAAATTCTCTAGATCTTTAAGTACATCTGGATCAGCATTTTCTTGGATCAATAAACTTGCTGAGGTATGGCGCAAAAAAAGTGTACAAAGTCCTGTTTCTACTCCTGACTCTGCGACCATCGCTTCAATTTTTGCGGTGATGTTGTGTAAAGATTTGCCAGTTGTGGATATTCTTAATAGCCTTTGGTAGTGAGTCATCTGTTGTTTGTCCTTTGTCCTTGAAGGACCAATGACCATTCAGCCATTTTTTTTAAATCTTATCAACTCGGCGTTGAGTGTGGCTTTCTAGTCGCTTTTTTGTGTGTCTGGTGAACTTTAGCAATCCTCAAAATAATCGATGATTGCTTGAGCGATCGCTTCGTTACCATCTTTGCCAATGGGTTCAGATCGCTGAGGCGGCTGGGGTGGTTGCTTGAGAAAATCCCAAGAACCATGAAAAAACTCAGATGGGGTGAGGATTTGATGGTGATTATAATTGGCAATACCTTCTAGCAGCAAAGCTGCTTCGGCAAAGTCATCACGAGTGACTGAAACAATTGGTAATTCTAAACGAGTTGCTTCAGCAAATGTACTGTAACCGGGTTTTGATACGACGCGCCCACAAACATGCATAAAATCAACAGGGCGGTATTTGTGATCAGTAATCTTTATGAGATTGGGTAAATCAGGAGCAGACTTGTCAAAACAAATAAATTGCCAATCAGAAAATTGTAGCAAGTTGTTGTAGGGAAGTTGCTGTAAACCCAATCCGCCAAAAGTCAGTAAGATTGTTTGTTCTGCTGGAGTTTTTATCCCGAAACTAGAGCGGATTTTATCAGCAGTGAAACGGGGAGAACCTCCAGTTAAGCCTACATCCGTAATATTGTTGAAAGCCTGCATAGGTTCGTGGAAGGGTAACCGAAATAGGCGATCGCACTTTGAGTAGCAATCACCAATCCACTCAGCAATCTCGATAAACTCACCACCCCAAGCCTGGTAAATAAAATTCCAGCCAAAATTGCTCATCATCCAACAAGAAATGTCTGCAGCTTCAGCCATCAGACTAGTGAGAAAGGGAATATCCGCCAAGATGAGGTTAACCCGGTTTTGGCGGATAAAATTGACTTCAGAAGCAATAATAGAATTCTGTTTTTTCCTAATCTCCAGCAATTTTTCCAAAGTTGCTGCTTTATCCATTGTCAAGCTATCTGCTTGCACCACGCCCAAATCAAATGCACGAGGACGATGGATAAAATCACCATCTATATAGCATTCTAGTAACCACCTCGGTGCCGTCGTCACCATAATCAGCAGCACCTCTGGACATAACTTTTGAATCGTCGCCGCAACAGATGCAGTCCGGGTTGTATGACCAAATCCGTGGTTAGTGATTGCTATGTAGAGAATGGGATGGTTCATAGGGGAATTAGGAGTTAAGATTAAGGCACTGAAATCTTAACACCTAAGTCAATAAGAGGAATCAGAAGCACCGTATCAAGGAATATGGACCTAGATAGCTGCCGCCTTGACGATAAAAATCATGATTCCTCATTCCTAACTCTATTCCCCACCCCTCATATTTTGCAGAATTTTTTAATTTCATCAACCAACTGGTCAATTTCTGACTCTAGGGTGAAGTAGTGAATGCAGACGCGGACGCAGTTTGGATCTGCTATTGTGCGAGTGAATAGCTTTTGTGATTCTAAAAACTCTACTAGTTTACGGTTGGCTTGCGGCTGCTGATTTTGAACTTGAAACGAAACTAGACCACTTTCTGGTGGAGAAGTTCGTAAACATTTGATATCTGGGAGTGCTGTTAAACAGCGCCAGAGATACTCACTGTTTCGGCAAATTTGCTGATAACGTTCTTCTGGTGTTCCCCATTGCTGATGAATAGCGATCGCACTTCTAAGGCCAGTGTAAAGTGGATAATGCGATGTTGCAACTTCATAGCGTTGTCCATCGGGATACCAGTCCAAAGGCTGACCCTGATCATTGACCACAACACTACGCCAACCGATAAATGTAGGGTGGAGACTTTCTTGGACTTCTGGTCGGACATACAAACCTCCCACACCCCCAGGACCACACAACCATTTATGACCCGTGAAGGCGTAAAAGTCTGCGCCCAATTCTGTTAAGTTCAGAGGTAACAAGCCGACAGACTGAGCAGCATCAACTAGCAGTCTTATATCGCTATTTCTACAGACTTCAGCAATTTTGTCAAGAGGCAAAACCTGGCCTGTGTTCCACAAAACATGACTCAAAATAACGAGACGGGTAGTGGGGCGTAAATATTGGGTAATGACTTCAGTGGGGTTTCCCTCGTTGAGAGTTGCCATTAAGGGACAAAAAGTCACCTCAACAGAAAATCTACGACTAATTTCCCGTGCTGTCGCTATAATACCGGGATGTTCACAATCTGATAATAAAATGTGGTCACCTGGATGCCACTGAATACCCCACATTGCAATATTGCAGCCCACAGTGACATCTTCAGTTAAAGTGATTGTTTGCGTCAGTACATTTAGTGAGGAAGCGATCGCAACTCTTGTGGCATTGACCTCTTGCTTGATCCAGTTATTGCTCTCTATACCAAAAGGACCTACGTGTTGGATGTGGTTTTGAGATTCGGTAATGGCATCTATAGCAGCTTGGGGCATTGGTCCTTGACCCCCGTAGTTAAAATAAGTCTTATTCTTTAAAGCGGGAAACTGCTCGCGGTGCTGATGCAACATAATAGTCAATAGTCTTATATTTTATAGTCTTATCTTTATTCTCCCACTCCCCCACTTCCTCACTCCAACTCCTCACCAACCATACACCCGGCACTTTATTTCTCTAGGTCACTTCCAGAAAGAACTAATTCTTGTTAGCTTAAAGGAATGTTAATTAATGCTGAACTGCTACTGCAATACCAACGCTGTAAACGCCGACCTTTTTTAGATACTTACGGTGACAGAAGCCTGCGATTAACAGCCAATGACTTGCTACTGAAACTGCAACAGGATAAGATTGCCCATCAAACTGCTGTTTTAACCCAGTTTACGTATCAACAACCAACTTATCCACACAGAGACTGGATATCAGGAATGGCAGCAACTTTTGAGTTAATGCAGCAAGGTGTTGACTGTATCCATCGTGGAGTATTTCTAGTAAATTATTCTGAAAAATACAAGCTGTTAAGCTGTCCAGATTTGCTTCTTAAACAGCCAGGAAAGTCCTGCTTTGGAGATTGGATTTATGTTCCAGTCAATATTGAACTTGGTAAACGTCCTAAGCAAGAATACCAAGTTGTAGCAGCATTTCATGCTCATGTACTTGCAATGGTGCAGCAGATTGAGTTGGAAAATGCTTGGCTGATATTACGTGGTAGAGAAGTCGGTTATTCTGTAGACTTACTCAAATGGATGCCACAGATGCAGCAGTTTCTGGAAGAGTGTATTCATACTCTAGAAGCAGAACAAGCACCAGAGGTTTTTATTTCTCGACAAAAGTGTAGTCTTTGTCCTTGGTACGATAGTTGTTATGAGATCGCCCAATCTCAGCAACACCTTTCACTATTACCAGGAGTCACACCAGTTCGCTACAGTCAATTACAGGCGCTGGAAATCACAACAGTAGAATCTCTAGCCAAGACTTCTCCATCACTACTGAAAAACTTGCCTGGTTTTGACAGTGAGGTTGCTCCTAAACTGGTATTACAGGCTCAAGCTGTATTGGAGAATCGTCCTCTACGTTTAATTTATCCATCTCTTAAGGATGGCGGGGAACAAACAACCAATGGTTACCATAACAGTTGTTCAGACAATTTGTTGATTTTGCCACAAAAAATCAACCAGGCTAGTATCCACAACCACATGTCTCAACACACTAGCCCTATAGAGCTATACTTTGATATTGAAGCTCAGCCAGAATTAGAATTAAATTATTTATTAGGGGTTTTGGTCGTTGACAAGCAAGCAAACACAGAAACATTTTATTCCATGCTCGCACAAAGGCCAGAAGAGGAAGAAATCATTTGGCAGCAATTTCTGGATTTGGTTTGGCAATATCCTGCAGCACCTATTTATCACTTCTGTGTTTATGAATTTGATACAGTCAAACGACTGGCGAAACTTTACCGGACGCCGTACACCTTTGTGCAACCTATACTTAGTCGATTTGTAGATGTTTATGAACAATTAACGCAAAGTGTAGCGTTACCAGTAGAAAGTTATGCATTGAAAGCGATCGCTCGTTGGTTAGGGTTTGAGTGGCGCGATTCTGAAGCTAATGGTGCTAAGTGCATTTATTGGTACGATCAGTGGTTAAAGACAGGCGATCGCAACTTGTTAGAAATCATCCAACGCTACAACGAAGATGATTGCCGTGCAACTTACCGTGTGAAAAACTGGCTCTTCAACTTCGTTAATAGTCAAACTCATTTACATATCAATGTCATAAAATAGAGTGCTCATTCTGCAGTTTTATAATTTTTTGACGATTACAATATTGGCACAGTATAAGCTACAGATAATCAAAAACTTTTTGAAGTTGCCAAAAATTCTTTACTTTTTTTGCTTTCTTCTCATTATTAGTGTCTTCTTCACTTATTTTACAACACCTGCATTTGAAATCACTGGTATAGATTTTCTCGGACAAGCCACTTTACCTAAAGGTCTTTCTTTTCAAAAAACTCCTGTAGGAGGGTTATCTGGAATTACGTACGATGCTGAAAAGCAAGTCTATTATGCGATATCAGATGATCGAAGTGAAAGATCTCCTGCTCGCTTCTACACATTTAAAATCGACTTAAGCAAAGGTTCGCTGAAAAATAGCGATGTTACACTAGTTGGGGTAACTAAATTACGGAATGAAAGCGATCATGCTTTCGATATTGGTGCTATTGATGCAGAAGGTATAGCTCTAGCAAGCTGGAAAACTCTGTTTATTTCTTCTGAAGTTGATCCTTTTATTCAGGAGTTTTTGCTATCTTCTGGAAGAAAACAGACAGCACTACCAATGCCACGCAAGTTTTTGCCAAAGCAAAATCATCAGCATGGTATACGTAACAATCTGGCTTTTGAAAGTCTGACTATTACACCAGACAAAAAGCATCTATTTACAGCAACGGAAAATGCTCTTATTCAAGATGGTCTAGAAGCAAAACCCAATCTCGGTAGTCATTGCCGTATTGTGCAGTATAATCTGTTGACAAAAAAGCCAGAAAAAGAATTTCTCTATCCGACTGAACCAGTAGCACCATTTTTGAATCTGTTCCACATGTTTACTAGTGGGTTGTCTGATTTACTTGCTCTTGACAATCAAGGACATTTTCTCAGTGTAGAACGCTCTTTTACTGGTTTGGGATTCTCTATTGCACTTTTTCAAGTTTCCTTAGAGGGAGGAGACAACATCTTCCATATCAACAGCCTCTTGGCAACTAATGTCAAGAAGATAAGACCAGTTCAGAAAAAACTACTTTTAGATCTCAGCAGTCTACACATTTTGCTAGACAATATTGAAGGCTTAACACTTGGTCCAATACTACCTGATGGACACCACTCATTAATTCTGATCAGTGATAATAATTTCAATTTGATTCAACGTACCCAAATATTAGCCTTTCGACTCAAAATAAAAACATTACCCATCGGATTATTTCCTCGTTTTATGCCAAACTTTAATCGCTAAGGGTGCACCCCGATGTGGCAAATTCATTTTGTAGTGCGTTCGCGAAGCGTGTGCTTTGCACTCACATCTTGCTCGCTAAATATATCAAATGAGCGAGACGCGTGCACTACTTATTCTAAAATAGGATGCTTCCATGGTTAAGAAAATTATTCGTCGAGGTAAGCAGGGGAGCTAGCATCTTCCCGTAATTGTACCAAGCCGAATTAACCGTATGACTAGCTTTTCTAAATCAGTGAATACACTGGCTTAATTCAGTAGTTCAACTAATCATATACTTTGTTTCAGTGTAATTCCTAATACACAATGAAAAATCAACATGTTAGAAATTGACTTAAGGAAGTATTGTCTGCATTTTTCAATTTATTAGGTCACAACTTTATTCAAGAAAATATATCAATAATGTAATGATATCACTTATCATTTAAATATGATGGAAACAACAGAGTTAGATATTTATATTGGAAAATTATTAAATAATCGTTATTTAGTTAAATCCCTGATTGGTAAAGGGAGTATGAGTAGAGTTTACCTAGCTGAAGATACTGCTAAAGGAAATACAGCAGTTGCAGTGAAGATTCTGTGCTTTAATTTCATAAATCAGCAAATTTCTCAACGCTTTGCTAGAGAGATTTTTGTTAGTACTCAGTTAGGTCGAAAAAGTAAACATATTGTTCGTGTCTTAAGTTACGGTATAACTGAGGAAAAAAGCCCCTTTTATATAATGGAGTATCTAGAAGGAAAAAGCTTGAAGGTATTACTGAAGGAGCAGCATTTAAGTGTATCAAAACTTTTAGATTTATGTTATCAAATTGGTCTAGGTCTACAATGCGCTCATCAAGGTATTAACCTGAAAGGAGAGATTTATCCAATTGTACACCGAGATATTAAGCCAGAAAATATATTTATTACTGAAAACGCCAAGAAGGAATTGGTCGTTAAGATTCTTGACTTTGGAATTGCTAAGTTTTTAACAGAATCGTCTGAAGAAATAACATTAACTTATTCTTTTATTGATAGTTTGCCTCACTATTTGCCTGAAAATCTAGAAGAAAATAGGTTAACAGATGTTCACTCTGATATTTACAACCTAGGAGTTTTGATGTTTGAAATGTTAACAGGTAAACATCTATTTCAAACAAAGACTAACTCTTCTAGTAGTTGCTATAAATCACATCTTTTAGAAACAACACCTGAATTCAAGTCACCTAAACTTGAGGAAACTATTTCTATGGTAGAAATACCACAAGAATTAAAAAAGCTGGTGATGAAATGTTTATCTCAAGAAATCAATCATCGCCCTCGAAATATTAATGAAGTTTTAAGGTCAATAGAAAAAATCCAGTTTAATTTAAATAAGAAAGTTTCTACATCAAACGAATCTACAAAATGTTCATCTTCTACAGAGAAGTTAAGATTAACATCTATTTCAGCAAGATATTGCTTGCACAAAGAATGGCCTAAAAGCAAACCAGTAGCACCAATTTGTTTTCCTCAGATTATAAATATAAATCAAGAAAATGTGCCTACTTTCTGGGCAATGCTACCTAAGCAAGAATTAGAAATATTTTTAGACAAAACTCATAGTACTGAATTTATTTCAAACATGGATTTATGCCCTGTCTTTTTATGGATAACAGTGTTGTATGATGTTAATTCTAAAATGACACGTTGGCTTTCTCATTTCTTAGACATGAAAGATTCTAGAGAACAAAGTCTAGTACAAAAATTAGTAGATACTGGCTACTATCATTTACTTTTCTTTACTTTGGAAGAACCAAATCGGTGCTCTCATGTGATGACTGTAAATCTCACTGCTTACCAACGTCAGCAATTGGTTGATTGGTTGGAAATTAGCCAAAAATCACCAACGCCATTTTTAATGAAAAAAAGCAAAAAAAAATTCAAATCTCAGTATGAAAAGATTAAGCCAGAAATCTTGCAAAATGTAGCAAGCAATTATAGCTATCAAAGCAGACAACTAGATTTAAAAGCTTGGTCATCTAAATTATTTTATGGGGTTTTAAACTTTTTTTCCCATCCGCTTAAGTCGGCATGAGAAGGAGTTAGGAATTAGAGGGACAAGGGGACAAGGGGACAAGGGGACAAGGGGACAAGGGGACAAGGGGACAAGGGGAGGGTGTGTAGCGAGAATTTCGTTTTTCCTGAAAAGCACTAAAGACGTCGAGCAGTGCTAGGTCTCTCTTGCTACATCTGTGTATATTTGAGGGTGCTGAAAGAGAGCAACAATCTACAAAAAAAATTTTTACAAAAGCACTTGACAGTTAGCCAAAGAATTGCCATACTTAGAAAGTGCCAGTTGAGGGATCGTAGTTCAATTGGTTAGAGCACCGCCCTGTCACGGCGGAAGTTGCGGGTTCGAGCCCCGTCGATCCCGTTAATTAATCATTATATAGCTTGGGTTTGTGTCTGAATGTGGAATCTAAGCTAGATTATTTATTTGTGAGTTATTAAGAGAGAGAATGCGCTGTGACTGTAAGAGTCCGTCTTGCCCCCAGCCCGACTGGGAATTTACACATTGGTACAGCAAGAACTGGTGTGTTTAACTGGTTGTTTGCCCGTCATCACAATGGCCAGTTCATCTTGCGAATTGAAGACACAGACTTAGAGCGATCGCGTCCCGAATACACCGAAAGTATTCTTCAGGGGTTGCGTTGGCTGGGACTGAACTGGGATGAAGGTCCTTTTTTCCAAACCAAGCGTCTGGAACTCTATAAAGAAGCAGTACAAAAGCTATTAGATCAGGGATTAGCCTATCGATGCTATACCACCTCAGAAGAGTTGGAAGCACTGCGAGAAACACAAAAAGCCAATGGCCTTGCTCCTCGCTATGACAACCGTCATCGCAATCTTACACTTGAGCAAGAAGAAGCTTACAAGGCTGAAGGACGCAGCTTTGTGATTCGCTTCAAGATAGACGATGATCGAGAAATTGTCTGGAATGATTTAGTTAGGGGAAGAATGAGTTGGCGCGGTAGCGATCTAGGGGGTGATATGGTCATTGCTCGCGCCTCGACAGAAGGTATTGGTCAACCACTGTACAATTTTGTTGTTGTGGTTGATGACATAGATATGCAAATCACGCATGTCATTAGAGGTGAAGACCACATTTCTAATACGGCTAAGCAAATCCTGCTGTATGAAGCGATGAATGCGAAGAGTCCAGAGTTTGCTCATACGCCCCTAATTTTGAATATGGATGGGCGCAAACTCTCTAAGCGGGATGGAGTTACGTCCATTTCTGACTTTCAAAAAATGGGTTTTACAGCTGAAGCATTAGTAAACTATATGACATTGCTTGGTTGGTCACCCCCAGAATCAACACAGGAAATCTTTACTTTAGAAGAAGCAGCAAAACAGTTTAGCTTTGAGCGTGTGAATAAAGCAGGCGCAAAATTTGACTGGGCAAAACTAGATTGGTTAAATAGTCAGTATATTCACAGCATGACAGTAGATAAACTGATAGATTTATTGATACCTTTCTGGGAACAAGCAGGCTATCCATTGACAGAACCACGGGATCGTTCATGGTTAGAACAGTTAGTCGTGTTAATTCAGCCTAGCCTCACGCGTCTTGTAGATGGTGTAAGCATCAGTCAACTATTTTTTACGGAAACAGTGGAATATAGCGACGAAGCAAATACACAACTCAAGCAAGAAGGTTCCACTGCTGCACTCAAGGGTATAGTTTCAGCTTTAGAAAACATCCCACAACTGAGTGAAAGCCTTGCCCAAGACATTATTAAACAGGTGGTCAAAGAGCAAAACGTCAAGAAAGGCTTGATCATGCGATCGCTGCGAGCTGCTTTGACTGGAGATTTACATGGTCCTGATCTGATCCAATCATGGTTATTACTAAATCGGATAGGTTTAGACAAGCCGCGCTTACTGGAGGCGATCAAAACTCATTAGGGGGTTCGATTAGGCTGGTGAGGTTCTCCTAACGTTAAGCCATCAGCGACAACGAGGAGAACCTCAGCAGTGAACTTCCCTAGCTTTGGGAACACATTGTGTAAATTTAATGTCGTTCAACCTACTGATAAATTTATGTCATCAGAATGCCGATAAAAGTGGTAAGTCGAGGCAAAAGGGTATTGTTGTGGATCATGATGCTGGTGCTTGTCTTAGCAATTCATCAAACTCAAGCTCATGGGCAGCAAACACCATCGCCATCGCCATCACCATCGCCATCGCCATCGTCAACAAAATCGCCATCGCCATCAGCATCCCCATCGCCGTCACCATCACCAATGTTTTTTGGAGATGTCACCATTGATCGTAATTTTACTCCAGACCCACTGCTAGTTCGGGGTGTGAGTGGTGGTTCAATACCAGGAAAAGAACTGGCTGGTAAATCCGAAACTCCCACAGGTCCATGTATCGGGTATTTTGAGGAACAACCAAACCATATCTTGGAGTTAACGACTAAATTCAATTACCTAAAACTGCTAGTAGATAGTCCTGAAGACACCACCCTGATTATTACAGGTCCTGGTGGTACCTGGTGTAACGACGATTTTGAAGGCAAAAATCCAGGCATTATTGGTGAATGGCTGCCTGGAACTTACAGTATTTGGATTGGCTCTTACAAAAAAGATCGGTATTTTCCCTACACACTTCAAATTACAGAACAATATTGACATGCTGATTCTAGAGTGGTTCAATAACTGCTTTGTAACGTTCAGGTTGGCTCATCTCCTCTGACCAGAACCAGTATTCAGTGTCCTTGTCTGATGCCGTACTTACTACGTAATGTTCCCCCTGAACGTCAATCGCATGAATAACAACAGTTGCGATATCTCCACCTTTGAGCGATCGCAAATCGTCCAAGGCTTCATGACAAGCATCTTGAACACTCGCTCCTTACTGAGATATGTGAGATTGACACCAGACGAAGAATTTGATCTGGAACATTTCAAGACGCTACTTTCAGAACGCACTAAGTTGGTATCTGTAGTCCACCTTTCCAATACTTTGGGTTGCATTAACCCAGTGGAAGAGATTATTACCCTTGCCCACCACTATGGAGCCAAAGTTCTCATTGATGCTTGCCAAAGCCTTCCTCACATACCCATTGACGTCCAGAAAATGGATTGTGATTGGTTAGCTGGCTCTGGTCATAAGATGTGTGGTCCTACGGGAATAGGCTTTCTGTATGGCAAGTTGGATCTGTTGTGCTCCATGCCTCCTTTTTTGGGTGGGGGTAAGATGTACGCTGATGTCTTCCCAGACCATGCCACTTATGCAGATCCACCTTATAAGTTTGAAGCAGGGACACCAGCAATTGCTGATGCGATCGCACTTGGGGCGACAGTTGACTATCTGAGCCAACTAGGTATGGATAAAATCTATGCTTCAGAAGTTGAGTTGGCTCACTATCTATTCAAGCAGCTGCCACAGGTTCCCTCGATCCGTATTTACGGTCCAAAACCTGAAGTTGCTCACCATGGTAGAGTTGGTATCTCCATTTTTACCCTTGGGGATATTGATCCCCAGGAGTTGTGTACTCTTTTAGACCAATCAGGAATCGTGATCAATGCAGGAATTCACGATACACAGCTTTTACACAGACTTTTGGGAGTTCAATCTACTGCACGGGTCAGTCTGTACTTCTACAATACACACGCTGAAATTGACGCCTTTGTTGCTGCCTTAAAACAGATTGTGAGCGCCAAACAAAGATGATTATCACCTTTAGCTGTCTTTATCCTGTGAAACGTATTAGAATTAAGTTAAATTTAGTTAAGATTATTTCTTGCTAGCGTCATGGATCTGCTGTAACGCCCTAGTGGCTTTTCAACAACATATGCATGACGTCGGTTTAAATAAAATGGATAATAAACATCCGTTTCACACAGCTATGCTAGCGACAGGGTGATTAGTACCATTCGGTTGCTAAAGCTGACAAGTTGTATTGGCATTTAGAGGCAAATCAAGTCATGAAATTTTCCTGGAGAGTTTTACTACTCTGGACATTGCCTGCTTTGGTAATTGGCTTTTTCTTTTGGCAAGGAGCATTTTCGAGTGCTCCTGGAGATATGAGTAAGAATGCAGCTAATACACGCATGACCTATGGTCGCTTTCTGGAATACTTGGATGCCAATCGGATCACAAGTGTAGATTTCTATGAAGGTGGCAGGACTGCAATTGTAGAAGCTGTTGACCCAGAACTCGACAACCGTATACAAAGAGTACGGGTAGATCTCCCTGTTAATGCTCCGGAACTTATTAACAGGCTGAAAGAGAAACAAGTCAGCTTTGACGCTCATCCCATGCGGAACGATGGAGCAATTTGGGGACTGTTGGGTAATCTCATTTTTCCCATTCTGTTGATCACTGGTCTATTCTTTCTGTTCCGTCGTTCTAGCAACCTACCGGGCGGTCCTGGTCAAGCAATGAACTTTGGCAAATCCAGAGCTCGCTTCCAAATGGAGGCAAAAACTGGTGTGAAATTTGACGATGTGGCAGGTATTGAAGAAGCCAAAGAAGAATTACAAGAAGTCGTTACTTTTCTTAAACAACCAGAAAAATTCACCGCAGTTGGTGCACGCATTCCTAAAGGAGTGCTGTTAGTTGGACCACCAGGAACAGGTAAAACCTTGTTAGCAAAAGCGATCGCAGGTGAAGCAGGAGTCCCCTTCTTCAGCATCTCAGGTTCAGAATTTGTCGAGATGTTCGTTGGTGTGGGTGCTTCCCGTGTGCGTGACTTGTTCAAAAAAGCTAAAGACAACGCGCCATGTATCATCTTCATTGATGAAATTGATGCAGTGGGTAGACAACGGGGTGCAGGTATTGGTGGTGGAAACGATGAGCGGGAACAAACCCTCAACCAACTCCTAACCGAAATGGATGGTTTTGAAGGCAATACTGGCATTATTATTATTGCTGCCACTAACCGTCCTGATGTGTTAGATGCAGCATTATTGCGTCCCGGAAGGTTCGATCGTCAAGTGATTGTAGATGCACCTGATATCAAAGGTCGTCTAGAAATATTAAAAGTCCACGCTCGCAACAAGAAATTAGATAAAAGCGTTTCTTTGGACGCGATCGCTCGTCGTACACCTGGTTTTACCGGAGCCGACTTAGCCAATTTGCTCAATGAAGCTGCAATTTTGACAGCGCGTCGTCGCAAAGAAGGTATCACAATTACAGAAATTGATGACGCTGTGGATCGAGTTGTCGCTGGGATGGAAGGAACTCCCCTAGTAGATAGCAAGAGTAAGCGGTTGATAGCATACCATGAAGTAGGACATGCTTTGGTAGGCACACTCCTAAAAGACCACGATCCAATGCAAAAAGTTACCTTGATTCCTCGGGGACAAGCACAAGGCTTAACTTGGTTTATGCCCAGTGACGAACAAGGATTGATTTCCCGTTCCCAGTTAAAAGCAAGAATCACTGGTGCTTTGGGTGGTCGTGCGGCTGAAGATGTGATTTTTGGTCCTGCAGAAATCACGACAGGCGCAGGAAATGACCTGCAGCAAGTAACCAACATGGCTCGACAAATGGTGACCCGGTTTGGTATGTCTGATTTGGGTCCACTCTCATTGGAAAGCCAAATGGGCGAAGTGTTTTTGGGTCGTGACTGGATGACTCGTTCTGAATACTCAGAAGCGATCGCCGCTCGAATCGATGCCCAAGTACGCACAATTGTTGAACAATGCTATGAGACAGCGAAGCAAATTATGCGTGAGCATCGCGCAGTTATGGATCGCTTAGTAGATTTGCTCATTGAAAAGGAAACAATTGACGGTAACGAATTTAGGCAAATTGTTGCTGAGTACACCACTGTACCTGAAAAACCGCAGTATGTGCCTCAGCTATAATAACTATTCCAAATTCTAGTTTTTAGGATATGGTTTATACACCATATCCTTTTTTATATGCATTTATAGTCACTACAATTGGAATTTTTGTAAGTCTTATTATGACGGTAGTTGAAGATTGTGCTGTGGATTCTCTAAAAAAGCGTGCAACTCATCTTTTAGTAGGAATGCTCGCGACTGTTCCTGTTGCTTTGACATTGCCAGTACTTGCTTTACAAGTACGAGTGACACCCTCTCATCCTCATTTGGGTGATACCCTATCGGTTGTGATTAGTTTAGATAATCCAACGCCTACCAGCAATGTGACAGTTGCTAGCGGAAAAGACACTTATCCAGCATTTGAAATTGCCCCAAATCAGTATCGAGCTTTTGTACCCACAACTCCACTAGAAAAACCTGGAACTAGAACAATTCAGGTGATGGAAGATGGAAGAGTCCAGAACTTGTCAGTATTGGTGCGTGATCACAAGTTTCCGATCCAACGGATTTACTTACCACCAACAAAAGCTGGATTAGAAGCTACAGAATATGAGCTCAAGCGTGTAGAAGCTTTCAAGGCTTTGAAAACCCAGCAAAAGTATTGGAAAGGTTTTTTTATCAAACCAAACACCGGACCAGTCACGACAATTTATGGTGTACGTCGCTACTATAATGGTAAATTCGCACAGGACTACTACCATCGTGGTATTGACTATGGTGGTGCAGCTGGGTCCCCTGTAGTTGCTCCAGCAGCCGGACGAGTCGCCTTAGTCGGAAGAGTATCGGAAGGTTTTCGACTTCATGGTAATGTCGTCGGCATTGACCATGGTCAAGGGGTTACAAGTATTTTTATGCACTTAAGTCGTATTCATGTCAAAAAAGGTGATTTTGTTAAACCTGGTCAATTGATTGGTGCTGTAGGTTCCACAGGCGCTGCAACTGGTCCGCATTTGCACTGGGGTTTATATGTCAATGGGCAATCGGTTGATCCAGTACCTTGGCAATTCAAAGAGTTTAAATAATACACATTTTGCGTATCATTTGCTCCTAATTAGGGCAAAATAAATTGGGTTGATATTAAATTGATACAATCTCTACCTTGGTTTGGCTTTCCAAACGTATCGAAGTTTTTATGAGTATAGAAAAAATTGTAGAACAAGCTCTCCAGGATGGTTATCTAACACCAGTCATGGAAGCAGAAGTTGGACGTATTTGTGACAATGCTTCAGAACTCTCTATAGAAGAGTATATGGCGTTAGATCGCTTGATGGGAGCACTATTAACTGGTGAAGTCGTAGCAGTACCACGCAAACAATTTATCAACGTTATGGAAGAATTAGTACTCACAGAGGCGATCGCCCGTGTGGCAGAGATTGAAGCCACTAGTGAAAGTTCTCTTGATGTTGGGGATATTGCTGCTTACGCCCTCAATCGATTGCCACCCCTCTATGCCACCACAGAGGAAGGTGCTAACTACCAGCGTCAACGAGCCAAAGCGGATTTGCAGGAATTGATAGCCCAGCAAGTCAGCGCGGCGATTGCCCGCAGTCTTGATCGACCTAATGATGGAACTCCTGTTACTGATCGGGGCAGAAGTACTGGTAATGAAGTGCTGCGCCAGGTTAGTACCTTACTTCAAACCTATGCTCACCATTTTGAGCAAAAGTCTCAACTGTAGTCATTAAGAGCGGACTATCACTTGAGTTCCCGGTTCTACCTGTTTGTACAACAAACGAATATCAGGATTACGCATTCTCAAGCAGCCGTGGGATATTGCACTGCCTACTAGTTGAATATCTGGTGTGCCGTGAAAGCCAATCTGATTATGTCCATCTGACCAAAACCCAATCCATCGATCACCTAAAGGGCTATTCGTGCCTGGTTCAAAGATTTTCCCAGTGATCGGGTGACGCCAGATAGGATTGGTTTGCTTATTTATCACCTGGAAAGTCCCAGTGGGTGTTTCCCAACCCTTCTTACCCACGGCGATCGGATAGCTAGCTATGACCTGATGATCCCACCGATAAACATAGACGCGGCGCTCCTCTAAATCAACAACCAACTGTGTTCGATTTGACATCAAGTTGTTCGCTGATGTTTGTTTGGATAAGCCTTGAGCCAACAACGACTTAAACGGGTTATTGGCTATTGCACTCTGAATCTTTGTCTGTACAGCTTGCCTCGTGGGTATTTCTGGCACAGAAGCGCCCATTGCTACAGCACCTCCACCTGTACTTGCACTCTCAGGTGTTTGCTCGTCACTCTTGTGAGCATGCACAGCGAGAGACAGAATTGCTGTACCAAAACAGAGAAACATCACTATACGCCCAACAGATTCATTCCTTACCATCACCATCGTCTATTCTCTCCAGCGTATCCACAAATAATGACATAACTCAGAAGTCAGCTAATTAATGAACGAGGTGCACCGCATTTTCTTCCATCTTCCCACAATCTAGAACTTCACATAGAAAATGTGAGTTTCTCATCGTCTAATTACTAAAAATTTACAGACTTTTATTAGTTTCCTTATAAATCTGCTCATACTCACGGGCACACTAGGGCTAGAGCTATTGTGCCACTGCTTGTCCTGCAAAAAGCCTAAGAGTAAACTCTGACCCCTTGGAACCGTATGAGCAAAGTCACAATCAATTATTACTGGTGGGAGTGGAAGAAAAGTCATGTTAGAAAAACTATTGTTAGCTGTCACAATTACATTTTCTCTTAATTTATTTTTGCAAGTTCGGGGGCCAAATCCAACTCACATTGGTACCGATTACCAGCATTACCAGCAGCAAGCAGAAACATTACATCAGATGTTGGTATCGACAATATCAAAAAAATAATGATCCCAACAGCGTCTGGGAACACCAACTGGTAAATAATACTCAATATATAAAGAAATAACTGATATCTACTCATTTTCTAGTTAGAGGTATTAAACTATTATGCTTAACAACTGCTACCTAAGAACTGCTCGCTGTTGACTAAATCAGGCGAAATCACCTTAAAGAACACGAAAAGTTAACTTGATTGATAGCTACGACTTTCATGAAGCATCACTAGCATAAAACATTGATTTTGTCAAAAGTAGGTGGTCAGATTTAAGTGGTTGCACACCTGTATACGTGAAAAAATAGCGAAAGACTGTCTCTGGGGCCACAAATAAAGCTATATCTGTCTATTCAAGTGTTCCAGTCATAAATCCGTCACTCATTGATGGAACTTCCCACCGATTAGTATGTCTAATGGATAGGGATGTTATAGAGCCAGTACGATCTATGAGTCAATCGATTACTGTATCCTGGTCAACTGTTGAGGCAAGGCTTCCAGAAGCGTTGGTACACGTTGACAAACTCTCCAATCACGACCTAATTTTGCGCTGTCAAGCAGGACTGCGCCCTGATCGTGCTGCGTTTGCAGAACTATTGCGCCGTTATCAATCCCAAGTTGATCGGGTTCTGTACCATCTGGCCCCAGATTGGCCTGATAGAGCTGATTTGGCTCAAGAAGTTTGGATTCGAGTGTATCGAAATATTAACCGATTACAAGAGCCATCAAAATTTCGAGGCTGGTTAAGTCGCATTGCTACCAACTTGTTTTACGATGAGTTGCGCAAACGAAAGCGCGTTGTCAGCCCTTTGTCGCTGGATGCTCCGCGCTCAGTAGATGATGGCGAGATGGATTGGGAAATTGCTGGCGACACTCCAGGACCAGAGGAAGAACTAACAACTAGAGAGTTTTACGAGCAATTAAGGGAGGCAATTGCAGATTTACCAGAAGTATTTCGTACCACGATTGTTCTCAGAGAAATTGAAGGTTTAGCCTACGAAGAAATTGCCGAAATTACCGGTGTTTCTCTAGGAACAGTAAAATCAAGAATAGCTAGAGCTAGATCTAGATTGCAAACTCAATTGCAAAACTATTTGGATGCTTAAAATGTTTTAAGTTTAGCGAATGAAAAAATTTAAGAATTAATTAAGAATTTTAGAAAACCGCAAAATACTTCTGTTAACAGGAGAATCATTGATTAGTTTCCCAGGTTTGTTTGCTGTGTATACCCGTATTGGAATTGGTAATAATGTTAAGATGACTACTGATTCTCAGTTTGATGAACGTTCCCATTTACAATTTCATTCAGAATTGTTATATGGGAATGATAAGCATACCAATGAATCGACGGGTGCTATGGATATGGTGAAGCGCGATCGCTTCGAGTTATTGAGTGCTTACCTCGATGGTGAGGTAACATCTGCCGAACGTCGGCAAGTTGAAGAGTGGTTGGCCAATGATCCAACAATTCAACGCTTATATCAGCGACTGTTAAAGCTGAGGCAAGGTTTGCGGAGCATACCAGTGCCACAACCAAAGCAGGGTCTAGAAGAAACTGTCAAGCAAGTCTTGGCACGTTCACGTCAACGCTCTAGAATGGCCGTGCTGTATGCAAGTGGCACTGTTGCTGCTTGTGTCATTGCAGCAATGGCTGGTTTGCTATCAAATAGTGAATCTAAAGCGCCTCAGTTGGCACAAAGACAATCACCTCAACCAGCACAACAGATACAATCTTCACCACCTCCTGTTTTAATTTCACCACTGATGATTGCTATAAACAGCTCAGTGGTTCCAATTCCTAAAGCAGCAGAGGCTATTGATGAGCTTTCTCCTGCAACCAAAGAAAACAAAGTGGAACGAGTAGAGTCTCTACCACAGCAAGACCTAGAAAAGAATATAAATTAACAATTTAACTGACTCCAGCAACCATCTATTTGGACAACGCCTCCTAGTTGGCCAATTAAGTGTTTCGTCATGACATAGGCCCAAGCCAAACCAAGCGATTGCCACTGTCGGTTATAAATCTCAATAAATTGTCGATTGTAGAGATTATCCGACTCAGCTCGTGTAGGTAGATAATCCTCCAGATCGTCCAACTCAGTTAAAATTTCTAAGTCAGAAAAACAGAGTAAATATCCGTGGACAGGTTTATTTCCTGAGGTCATTGCCGGAAAACCCATTGGCAAAGCAAAGAGTTCTCCTAAAGCGATCGCAGGAGTGGTACTAATCACTTTATCAGCACAGTATTTTTGATAGTTGGCTTCACCTGGTTTGAGAGTGCCATAAACAAAGACCCGCAATAGAGGTGAAGATTCTTCTGGAAATTCAGCCATCTTAATTGTTTCGCTACATTCTTCTTTGAGCATTGAACAATAAAAAAGCTCATCCTAGCTGCTTGGATGGGCTTTGCTTTTGATCAATAGATGTTGTGAAAAAAACGGACTACACATACGATAGCTAAACCATATCATCCATTTCCAGTGTAAAAAGTCACGGGTGAAGCGGTTAATGAATATGCAAATTGTCATAAAAGGCTGGGACAAAAATGATCTTAGTAGTAGGTTGTAATGTCTTCACCACACTCATCGGCAAGATAACACAGAGATCTGAAGCGCAAGCTGACCAATTCAACGTAGAGAGGGTTCAGCTTACACATTGGTGGAATGTGAAATTTGCGACCAAAGAGTGTAATGTCTTGCTCAAAAGGACATTGAGCAGGAATTATCTTACACAAGAAATGAGCGAGTTGAGCGTTATGAATTTCTCGCGAATCCAGCCATAGGCGAATTGGGTGGAGTAGGTCGCCTTGTAACAGGATTTGGGTATAGCTTGCCATGGTTACTGACCTTCACAGAATGAATACACTAATCTTGCGTAACCTTAAAGTAGAATCCAGATCTGATGCGCGCCATCAAATTTGCCCCACGCTTTCACTTTAGGCCGTAAACAAGACTAGTGTCGATAAGGATCAGTTAAGGAAAGTTATGGTTTTAGTTAAGTTCCTGTAAACTGACCTAGATCTTCGCTTTAAACTGGCGTAATTGATTTTTCAAATTATCCAATGCTTCCTGCCATGGATTTTTTCTCACAGGTGCTGGAAAGTTAGCTTTTGGCAAATCTGGATTCAAATTCCGATAGTATTCCCAAATCTCCCAGTAAGGACAACCAGGTTCAATTCGAATACCTGCCCAATGGAGATATTGTAGAGGTTGATTCACCGAGGGGTCTATCAGAATGTTTCCTTGTGTCTGAAAATGAGGAGTTCCTCCCCAGTTTCCTGGTGCTTTACCCTCTCTACGAACAATGTTGAATCGGCGTGGAATCCTCTTAAGAAGCATGTAATTGATAATTGGTTGATCAGAGGTTTTTTGGGAAAAGTCAAAGTATTCTGGATGAGCAGCACATTCGGCAAAGGTATCATACAAATCCTGTTCCGAGACTAAATTTTTCTTTGAGCCCCAAAAACCACCATTAAAAATATCCTTAACTTCGTTTTCAGTAAATACTTTTTCTTCTAAAACTGTAGATGTAAAAACATTTTTTATACCACCTAAATGTTGATAATCACAACAAATAAAATCAACCTTAGATAGATAATTAAGATTGTCAATAATTCTTTCAAAAACGACAATATCAGTATCTATATACAAAAATTCTTCAAATGGACCAAACCAGCAAGCCTGTTTGCGAAGTTGATTAGGACGAGCAAAAAACTTATTCCCAAAGACTTCATATAACTTATGAGATAAGCGATCAATGAAATCTAGATCTTCATAGACTTTGACTCCATAATGTTGACCTAGAATATCAGCAATATTATGATAATTGTCATCATAGGGGATCATGACAATTGGCGTTTCCAAATCATGCAATCGGATACTATTCAAAAGAGCGATCGCATGATCAGTCACCTTATCATTTGCAGTAATATAAATCCCTCGATTCATTTGCCAATCCTCCCAACTAGAACCACAGGTTTAATTTCTTCAAAATCCGTTTACCTAAACTAGGTGGAGCATTATAAGCTCTTGCCTTACTCTGAAAATTTGGTCGCAGTTCTGGTTCATGCAGATAGCGATAATGTAAGAAAGTCTCTCGATAAGGAAAATCGAGATTTTCACCAGCGCAAACTTGGCTAAATATATCACTCGTTAAACCAATATAGTGAATATAAGTTAACCGCTTGCCTCGGTCATACAAAATATGATCTTGCTCTTGAAAATGAGATGAAGTTACACAGCAACCTGTTATTTCCTCATTGGGTAATTGCAGAGCTAAATTACAACTTTTGATACCTCCTCGAATAACCATATAATTTAAAATAGGCTGGTCAGCAGACATAGCGTATAATACCTCTGCTTCTCCCTCCCGAAGTTTTGTTAGCAGCCAATCTCTTTTTTCTGGAGGAAATAAACCTTTTTTAGCTGCATAAAAACCAGAACAAAATATTGTAGATTTGATTTTTTCTGGTGTAAATAATTCTAATAACTTAGGTGAAGATACATCGTAGACGTGAGCTAAATCCTTATATTGGAAGTCATAAACAACCCAGTCATAGTTATTGAGCAGCTGGAAAATTGGGGTAACTGATCCCTGAAGTAAAGTGTCTGCATCCATATACAGAAAGCGGTCAAAGGGACCATCAAAAGCACAGAAGCGTCGATGGGTGCCAAAACGATGGTATTTATGACTGCCAATTTCTTGCCACCTTTGCTGAGCTGTAGGATGGGTATCCCAGACATCTCGAAAAAATTGATCCCATCGCTGGATAGAATCTTGATCGTCGTATAGTTGGACATTTGGACGTCTAGCAATCTCAGCAGCTATTTTATCTGTATTGTCGTTGTAGGGATATATACAGACAGGTATTTCTGATCCCAAAATTGCTTCTATGCTATTCAATAAGGCAACAAGTTGATCGTAAACTCGGTCATTGGCTAGTGTACAAATGCCATCCATAATTTAAAAAATTAGAATTTGGTAACATATTCTGAAAGCCAGTTCAGCAGATTGAGTTTGTGGAGAATAATTTGTCTGGCTTCGGCGATCGCATCCTTTGCTTCATACCAAGCATCAGGAGTTGCAGTCACTTCTTTGATATAGGCAATGCCTTTTTCATCTAAGCTAGGTAACCGTAAAAAACTACCTGGTGGCAATAATTTATCAGCCGCCGATCCCCCGTAGTAAATTGGTAGACACCAAGCCAACAGAGAGTCCCACAACTTTTCACTGACATACCAACTATTGCCAGCATAATTTTCTACTGCCAAATTGTAGTAATATGGGGCCATTCCATACCACTTGTGGCTAATTTCTCCAAATTTTTGTGCCCATTCAGGTAAGTTACGCCCATACAAATCAAATTTCACGCCATTGGCTTGTGCAGACCTCAAAAAATCTAGCCGCTGACGATGGGTTGTTGTGCGATTGATTCCAGACGTAATCCAACTGCAAGCTTTCACCTTTTTTGGCGGTGACATTTCGTTGAAATCTCGAAAAGAGTTAGAGTGGTACCAAATGGCTGGCATATAATCTGGATGAGGAGCGAAGTCATCGGGACCAGAAACATAACCACAATATTTCTGCGCTTGTTGGTAATTCCGCTTATTTGCCTCTATCACCTCATCTAATGGTGGTTCTCGTAAAAGATAAATCACCCGTTCTTTTGGAACATTGCGAAGAAGAGATTCAATATTGAATTCTGATGTTTGTGGCTTCTGACGACGAAACCGTTCCCGCCAGGAACTTGGAGGCTGGGGAGGACGGGGAAAATCAAACTGATACAGTAGGAGAAAATCTGGTTTGCTTGCCTGAGCTAACATTTGGATATTACCCCATTCTCCAAAAGGATGAGGAGTCTGTTGCCATAGCCAATCAATATAGTTTAGCCCAGCATAACCCGATAGCATTCCGACAATTTTTCTGCTCATAAACTCACTCTTGGTGGATGGAAAGATTTATCTACATAGCTAAGAATTTTCTGAGTTCGTTCTTCCCAAGAAAACTGACGTGCGA
>Ga0070738_10002001_pt1 | contig 34695 bp, 28 predicted proteins | sample Coa_R2_2_FD_66446 | JGI IMG/M metagenome (GOLD analysis project Ga0070738, IMG submission 66446) | Surface soil microbial communities from Centralia Pennsylvania, which are recovering from an underground coalmine fire - Coalmine... | ecosystem: Environmental > Terrestrial > Soil > Unclassified ...
GGGCCGGCATCGCGACGATGCCGGCCCATCTTCCTGGACCTAGACCTCATGTAGAAGGTGAAACAGCCGGCTCTAACTCGCTATGTGTTAGCGGCTTGCCGGCGTCTGCTCAGGAACTGCACGAACTCGGCCCCTTCGCGGAGGCGCCGCTTCATCATCTGCGGGCTCCGCACCATCTCGGCGGTCATCTCGGCGATCTTCCCAGCCCGGAAATAGAATCGCTTGTAGAACGTCTCGACCGAGTCGAAGATCTCCGTCCGGTTGAGATGCTCATACGAGAGCGCGCTCGTCTGGACACCCCGCTCGTTCACGAGCGTGGCCGCGCTGTCGTCCTCGGGCAGCCAGCCGTTCTCCTTGGCCTGGTTGTACAGGTACGTCCCCGGATACGGCGCGGCGATCGAGACCTGGATCGTATGGGGATTGATCTCCTTGGCGTACCGAATGGTCTCCTGGATGGTCTCGCGCGTCTCGCCCGGGAGACCGAGGATGAAGGTGCCGTGAATGGTGACGCCCAGGGCCCGGCAGTCGCGGGTGAAGCGGCGGGCGATGTCGAGCCGGATGCCTTTCTTGATGTTGTTCAGGATCTGCTGGTTGCCCGACTCGTACCCGACGAGGAGGAGCCGCAGCCCGTTGTCTCGCAGCACCTTCAGTGTCTCGTAGGGGACGTTCGCCTTGGCGTTGCACGACCAGGTCAGCCCGAGCTTCCCCAGCCCGCGAGCGATCTCCTCGGCGCGCGCCGTGTTGTCCGTGAACGTGTCATCGTCGAAGAACACTTCCTGAACCTGCGGGAAGTACTTCGGGATGAGCGCGATCTCCTCCAGGACGTGCGCGGCGCTCCGCGTGCGGTAGCGGTGGCCACCCACCGTCTGCGGCCAGAGGCAGAACGTGCACTTGGAGCGGCAGCCCCGTCCCGTGTAGAGGGATACGTACGGGTGCTTGAGGTAGCCGATGAAGTAGTCCTCGATCCGCAGATCGCGCCGGTACACCTCGGTCACGAACGGCAGCCGGTCCATGTCCTCGAGCACGGCGCGATCCGGGGTGTGCACCACCCGGCCGGCTGTGTCCCGGAAGGTCAGCCCGTCGATGTCCGCGTACGGCCGCCCCTCGGCCACTTCCGCGATCGTGAAGTCGAACTCCTCGCGCGCGATGAAGTCGATCGCGGGAGAGGCGAGCAGCGACTGCTCCGGCTCCACGGCGACCTTGGCGCCGACGAACCCGACGCGCAGGGCGGGGTTCTCCTGCTTGAGGGCCTCCGCGACCCGCACGTCACCCGGAAACGAGGGCGAGCTCGTATGCAGCACGGCCAGGTCGTACTGCCGCGCCATGGGCAGCACGTCGGCCAGCGAGAGCCCCGCGGCCGGCGCGTCGACCAGCTTGCTGTCGGGCACCAGCGCGGCCGGCTGGGCGAGCCAGGTGGGGTACCAGAAGGACCGAACCTCACGGCGGGCCTGGTAGCGCGAGCCCGCGCCGCCGTCAAAGCCCTCGTAGGACGGGGGATGCAAAAAGAGCGTGCGCATCATGCGGGCATCGCCTCCTCACTGCCGTGGAGCACTCCATCTGCACGAACCTGCATAGCCTGCTGTCTCCAGGTGACGCGGCGATTGGCGAAGCTGATCGCCCACACGCCGAACGAGAGTATGTCGCGGAGCGGCACGAGCCAGGCCGTCCCGCGGCCGCCCCGGGGCATGGCGGGTACCTGCTGCCTCGCGACGACGAGCCCCCGGCGCACCACCCAATGTAGTACCAGCCGGCACAGGACAGCGACCGGCAGGAGCGCCAGCACCCACCGGTCCCTGCCGGCCATGAGCGCGGCGAGCGCCGCCATCGGGATGGTGTACGTCACGACCGAGCAGAAGTGGCCGAGCGGCTCGACCGTGCGGATGGTCCGTGTCCACCGCAGCTCGTGGGCGACGAGCGCCGACAGGCTCGGCTCGTCGACCGTCGTCGCGACCTCGTAGGGCACGATGACGCAGCGCAACCCGAGCGCGCGGACGCGCCGCCCGAGCTCGTAGTCATCGGCGAGGAGCGGCGCCAGCGCCTCGAAGCCGCCACTGCGCGCGAGCACGTCGCGCCGCACGGCGATGGTCGCGCCGGAACAGTACGCCTCGGACCCCACAGCGCGGGCGACGAGCACCGAGGGAGCAAACCACTCATCGATCGACAGCGCACCCAGCCGCGACCAGACGGAGCCCGTGGGCGCCCCACGGTACAGGCAGGTCGCCACGCCGACGGACGGGTCGCCGAGTGCCTCCGCGAGGGTCGCGAGATAGGTCGGGCCCACGCAGATATCGCTGTCGGCGAGCACGAGGATCTCCGAGCGCGCGTGCATGGCGAGCCGCGCGAGCGTATTGACCTTCTGGTTGGACCCGAGCTCGTACGACCCGGCGAGGACCTGGACGTGACCGCGCGCGGTCGCCGCCACGCGGCGAGCCACGGCGAGCGCGGGATCCCCGGCCGAGCGGGCGCCGACCACGACCTCGTACGCCGGATACTCCTGCTCGCAGAACGACCGCAGGTTGCGCTCGAGGCCGGGCTCACTCCCACACAGCGGCTTGAGCACCGAGATGGACGGACGACCTGCACGGGCGCCCGCGGGCAGCGCACGGGCCGATGGGCCGGATGTGGACACCAGCGACGCCCGCACGTGCCGCTGCCAGCGCCAGGTCAGGACGATGCACGCGACCACGTAGACGAGCGACAGCCCGGCCATCGTGATCCCGACCAGCCGCGCGGCAGTGTCGATCTCTCGTATCATGCGGTCGCTGGATGTCCGGATCTCACGCCGAACGATGGCGCGCCGAGGCCGGGAACCGGTAGCCCCCCGACCCCCTGCGCGGGCCGCGCCGTGCGTGCCGGCGGCCGTGCGCTGGCCCTTCGCTCGGACGGACGCCGCCCTTTGGCACCGCCGAGCCGCAGGCGAATAGATTGCACGGCGTGATGGACGGGCCGCGGCATACCGGACAGGACACCGAGGGAGCAGCGCTACAGGAGCTGCTGCTGCCAGGGGTCTCGCGCACGTTCGCGCTCACGATTCCGCAGTTGCCGCCGGCGCTGCGCACACCGATCACGAACGCCTACCTGTTGTGCCGCGCCGCCGACACGATCGAGGACGAGGTCTCGCTGACGGCGGAGCAGAAGCAGCACTTCCATGCGCGGTTCGTGGCGGTGGTCGAGGGTCGTGAGGCGCCGGACGCGTTCGCGACCGACCTGGCACCGCTCCTCTCGGCCGCGACGCTCGACGCCGAGCACGAGCTCATCCGCCAAACCCCGCGGGTGGTCGCCGTGACGCACGGCCTGGGGGAGCGGCAGCGGGCGGCGATCGAGCGGTGCGTGCGCATCATGTGCGCGGGGATGCCGCCATTCCAGCGGCGGACGCGCCTCGGGGGATTGGCGGACGTCGGCGAGCTGAACCAGTACTGCTATTACGTCGCAGGTGTCGTCGGGGAGATGCTCACGGACCTGTTCTGCGCCTACTCCCCGGCGATCGATGCGCGTCGGCCGGTGCTCGCGCCGCTCGCGACGTCCTTCGGCCAGGGTTTGCAGATGACGAACATCGTCAAAGATTTGTGGGCCGACCGCCAGCGCGGCATCTGCTGGTACCCCCGCGATGTGTTTCGCCGCACCGGGGTCGACCTCGAGACCCTCGCGCCCGGGCGCGACAGCGAGGGGCTGGCTGCCGGTCTGGAGGAGCTGATCGGTATGGCTCACGGGCACCTGCGCGACGCGCTGACCTACACGCTCGCGATCCCGCCAGCAGAGACAGGGATCCGCCGGTTCTGCCTGTGGGCGCTCGGCCTGGCCGTGCTGACGTTGCGGAAGGTCTACCGCAGCGCCGATTTCCTCGCCGGGCGGTCGGTCAAGGTCTCGCGCCGCATGGTGCGCGCGACGGTCGTCACCACCTCGCTGCTCGTCCGGAACGACGGGGTGCTCACCCGTCTCTTCGACTGGGCGGCGTCGCCGCTTCCGCGATGCTCATGAAGTTCCCCATCCTCTCCAGTGTGGCGACGGGCGCGCGAAGGTCCGTCGCGACGCCCCTCTCCGGAACCGCGCTGCGTCAGACAATCCGGCCGCCGATCGACCGCGCGGCGTTGCAGTCCGCGATCGACCGCGCCGCGGCGGCGTTGACACGCACGCAGGCGGAGGAGGGGTACTGGCGCTTCGATCTCGAGGCCGATGCGAGCATCACGGCCGAGTACGTCCTGATGATGCACTACATGGACGAGATCGACCCCGAGCTGGAGGCGCAACTGGCGACGGCCCTGCGGGCCGCACAGGCGCTGCACGGCGGGTGGGGTCTGTACCCGGGAAGCGCGATCGACCTGAGTTGCTCGGTCAAGGCCTACTATGCGCTGAAGCTGGCCGGCGACGATCCCGCCGCCCCGCACATGGCGCGCGCGCGCGCCGCGATCCTCGCCCAGGGCGGCGCCGCCCGGTCGAATGTGTTCACGCGCATCGCCCTGGCGATGTTCGGGCAAGTGCCCTGGCGGGGCGTGCCCTTTCTGCCAGTCGAGATCGTGCTCCTGCCGCGGTGGTTCCCCTTCCACCTGCACAAGGTCTCGTACTGGTCTCGCACCGTCATGGTGCCGCTCGCGATCCTCTGCAGCCTCAAGGTGCGCGCCCGCAACCCGAGGGGGGTGAATATCCGTGAGCTGTTCGTCACCCCCCCCGAGGAGGAGCGCGAGTACTTCCCGGTCCGCAGTCCGCTCAACCGGGCGTTCACGACGCTCGACGCACTCGGTCGCGCGAGCGAGCCAAAGCTGCCCGCCCGGCGCCGGCGCATCGCGCTCGTCCGCGCCGCCCGCTGGTTCATCGCCCGCCTCAACGGGACGGACGGCCTCGGGGGGATCTTTCCGGCCATGGTGAATGCCTACGAGGCGCTCGCGGCGCTCGGGTACGGGTACGACCATCCCTACCGCGTCCAGGCGCGGACTGCGCTCCGTAAATTGCTCGTCCGCGGCGAGTCGGCGACCTGGTGTCAGCCGTGCGTCTCGCCCGTCTGGGACACGGCGCTCGCGACACTCGCGCTCGAGGAAGCGGCGACCGAGAGATCGGGTGCAGCGGTGACCCGGGCCCTGGACTGGCTCGTCTCGCGGCAGCTTCCCGACGGCGAGCCCGGTGATTGGCGGGGTGCGCGTCCCGGCGTCCGCGGGGGCGGATGGGCATTTCAGTTCGCCAACCCGCACTATCCCGATCTCGACGACACGGCCGCCGTGATCTGGGCGATGACGCGGGCCCCGGACTCCACGCGATACGAGGCGTCGATCGCGAGCGCCCTCGATTGGATCGCCGGCATGCAGAGCCGCAACGGCGGGTTCGGCGCGTTCGATGCCGACAACACGTTCCGCTACCTCAACGAGATCCCGTTTGCGGATCACGGGGCCCTCCTCGATCCGCCGACGAGTGACGTGAGTGGCCGGTGCGCGTTGGCGCTCGCGCGCGTGGGTCGCACGCGCGACCGCGCGGCGCTCGACGCCTGCCTGGGGTTCCTCCGCCGCGAGCAGGAGGAGCCTGGCGCCTGGTTCGGTCGCTGGGGCACGAATTACGTCTACGGCACCTGGTCGGTGCTCGCCGCCCTGTCACAGACCGCGCGTCCGGAGGACGCCGCGCGCGTCGCGCGCGCCGCCGCCTGGCTCATGACCCGCCAGAACGACGACGGGGGCTGGGGCGAGAGCTGTGACAGCTACTGGGATCCGGGCTGCGTCCCACGGAATGATCCGAGCACCGCGTGCCAGACGGCGTGGGCGCTCCTGGGACTCATGGACGCGGGCGAGGTCGAGTCGCCGGAAGTGAGGCGGGGCATCGCCTACCTGCTCAGGCGGCAGCAGGAGAGTGGGTTCTGGGACGACCCGTGGTTCAACGCGCCTGGGTTCCCTCGCGTGTTCTTCCTCAAGTATCACGGATACGCCAGGTACTTCCCGCTCTGGGCGCTCGCCCGCTACCGGAATCTCACGAGTGGGGATGCGATGGCGTGACCGTGCACGGACGGACGGCGACCCCCCGGGGGAGTGGCGAACCTCCAGCCGGGATGCACCGGCCGGAGGTCATCGGGATCGTCGTAGCCCTTCCGGCGGAGGCGCGCGGCATGCTCGACACCGTACCCGCGCGTGGCGCGTTGACGCACGTGAGCGAGCACGTGCTCCTCTGCCGCGCCGGCGTCGGCAGCCGCCGCGCGGCCGCGGCTGGCCAGGGACTCATCGACGCAGGGGTGGGTGCGCTCGTCAGCTGGGGTTGCGCGGCGGGTCTCCAGGCGGGGCGCCCGGCCGGCACGCTGGTGCTCGCCGATCGCGTCGTTCGTCCGACGCATCGCAATGAGAGCCGCGAGCACGCCGGCACCGGCGATGAGACCAGGTCGCCGACACAGGCGATCGCGTCGACCTGGCTCGACCGTCTCGCCACGCGTCTGGCCCCGGAGCTGAACACCGTGCGCGGCGCGATCGCCGATGCGGGAGGGATCCTCCGGACGGCGGACGACAAGCGGGCCCTGGCGTGCACCGGCGCGGACGCCGCCGACATGGAGACCGCCGCCGTGGCGGAGGTCGCCGCCCGCGCGGGCGTCCCGTGGGTCGCGGTGCGGGCGGTGGCCGACGGCCACGATGCGACCGTCCCGGCCAGTGTCGTCACCGCGCTCGACGACGACGGCCGCCTTCGGGTGATGCCATTCGCGGCCGCCCTCGCCCGCCGGCCGGCCGACGCGCTGGCGCTCCCGCGGCTCGCGCGTGGGTACCGGGCAGCCCTGACGGCACTGCGGACGGTGCGACGCCTCGCCGGACCGACGCTCCTGGCGCCCGGCCTGGAGGCGCTGTCGCCTGTGGCGGCGCCCGGCGTGGCTCGGTTGTGACCCTCCTCGTCACCGGCGCCACGGGCTTTGTCGGTGCCGCCGTGGCCCGCGCGCTCATCGCGCGCGGCGAGCGGGTCCGGGCCCTCGTCCGGAGCGGGAGTGACCGCCAGAACCTCGAGGGGCTCGGGGTCACGCCGGTCGTCGGGGATCTCACCGACGCTGCCTCGCTCGAGCGAGCGGTGGCCGGATGCGACGGCGTCTTCCACGTGGCCGCGGACTACCGCCTGTGGGTCCCGGACCCGGCGGCGATGTACCGTGCCAACGTCGAGGGCACACGCGCTGTCCTCGATGCCGCGGCCGCTGCCGGAGCTCGCCGCATCGTGTACACGAGCAGCGTGGCCACGATCGGCACCGTGGCTGGCGGGGGGGCAGCCGACGAGGACACACCGTCGACCCTCGCCGACATGATCGGCCACTACAAGCGCTCCAAGTACATGGCCGAGGAGGTCGCGCGGGAGCGAGCCGCGCAGGGTGTCCCGGTGGTGATCGTCAATCCCTCGACGCCGGTCGGACCGGGGGATGTGAAGCCGACACCGACAGGGCGGCTGATCGTGGATGCACTCGCCGGACGGATGCCCGCCTACGTCGACACGGGACTCAACGTCGTGCACGTGGATGACGTTGCGGCTGGCCATCTGCTCGCGTACGATTGCGGCCTCGTCGGCCGGCGCTATATCCTCGGCGGTGCCAACCTCACGCTTCGCGAGATCCTGACCGAGTGCGCGCGCCTGGCCCGTCGGCCGCCGCCCCGCATCCGGTTGCCACACGCTGCGGTCCTGCCGATCGCGTATCTCGCCGAAGGATGGGCGCGCATCACGGGGCGCGTGCCTCGGACGACAGTCGACGGCGTGCGATTGGCCAGGAAGATGATGTTCTTCTCGAGCGCGAGAGCCGAACGGGAGCTCGGGTACCGAGCGCGCGACGCTCGCGATGCGTTGCGCGACGCGGCCCAGTGGTTCCGTGGGCACGGATACGTTTGATCGAGGATCGGGATGAGGCACGACGCGTGGACGCGATGGTGGCACGCGGGAGGCCGGGGCTCAGGAGGGGATCCGGTCGTACCTCAGCGAGGGGCTGGACGATGCGGCCCGAGTGGCTGCCCGCCGGCGGACGAGTGGCGCCCACGGCCGGGGCGTCGACCCCCGAGGTGCTGGTCGGCCTGGTGCTCGACCGGCTGTGGCAGTTGGGTGCCCGGTCGGTGCAGACAGTCGACGGGATCGACGAGGTGACTACATTTCGGCTGCCGGCCGAGTTGGACCGGCCAACGGCTCGCTGACGGCACCCCGAGGACCTGGATCATGGGCATTCCGTTGTTGCAGCAGTACCGGATCGGTCGCTACGTCCTGGGCAAGAAATTGCGCCGCGAGCAGCGCTACCCGCTCGTGCTCATGCTCGAGCCGCTGTTCCAGTGCAACCTGGAGTGTGCCGGCTGCGGGAAGATCGCCTACCCGACGGACGTCCTGCGCAAGCGGCTGACGGTGGAGGAGTGCCTGGCGGCCGTCGACGAGTGCGGCGCACCGGTCGTGTCGATCCCTGGTGGCGAGCCCCTGATCCACGCCGACATGCCGCGGATCGTGGCCGGCATCGTGGCGCGAAAGAAGTTCGTCTACCTGTGCACCAACGCGATCCTTCTCGCGAAGCGGCTGGACGAGTTCACGCCCTCACCCTACCTGACGTTCTCCGTCCACCTCGACGGGCTCGCCGCACGGCACGACGCGTCGGTGTGTCGTGATGGCATCTTCGAGAAAGCGGTGACGGCGATCCGCCTGGCCCGGCGGCGCGGGTTCCGGGTCTCGATCAACTGCACACTCTTCCAGGGCGAGAATGCGGACGAGGTCGCGGAGTTCCTGGACTTCGTCACCGAGCTCGGCGTCGAAGGGGTGACCATTTCCCCCGGCTACAGCTACGAGCGAGCGCCCCGGCAGGATGTCTTCCTCGGCCGGACGCAGAGCAAGCAGCTCTTCCGCGAGATCTTCAAGCGTGGTCGCGGGAAGCGGTGGCCGCTGACCGACTCGACCCTGTTCCTCGATTTTCTGGCCGGCAACCAGACGTACGAGTGCACGCCGTGGAGCACTCCGACACGCAATGTCTTCGGGTGGCAGAAGCCGTGCTATCTCCTCGTCACCGAGGGCTACGCCCCGACCTTCAAGCAGCTCATGGAGGAGACGCCGTGGGACCAGTACGGGACGGGTCGGAATCCCAAGTGTGACAACTGCATGGCGCATTGCGGCTACGAGGGCACGGCCGTCAATGATGCCGTGCGGCACCCGCTCAAGGCGCTCGCGGTCTCGATCCGTGGCCCGCGCACGGATGGACCCCTCGCGCCCGAGCTGCCGATCCGGTACGCCCGCGACACGCGAAGCCTGCCACTCGCCGTCGTCGACCCGCCCGGCCCGGCGGCGCAGCCGCTCCGAAGGTCCAGCTAGGCGGATCTGCGAATCGCCCCCCCCCCCGCCACACGCGCGGCGGGCGGGGGCTCGTTCCACCGATGATCCTGACCGTGCTGACGGCCGCTGCCGCCGTGCTCTGGGGCGGCATACTGCTCGCCCCGTGGCGCCCCTGGTCCACGCGCGAGCAGCTCGACCCGGAGCCAGGACCCTCCGATCCGGTCGACCTCTCCGAGGTGACGGCGCTCATCCCGGCGCGCGACGAGGCCCCCGTCATTGGGCGGACCGTCGTCGCGTTGCGCGCGCAGGGGCCGGGGCTCCGCATCGTGGTCGTGGACGACCAGTCGAGTGATGCGACCGCCGCGGTCGCCCGGGCGGCTGGCGGGCCGACGTGCGACATCGTAGCGGGCGCGCCGCTCCCGGACGGGTGGGTGGGGAAGCTCTGGGCGCTGGAACAGGGACGGCGACGCGTGCGCACGCGGCTGACACTCCTGGTGGACGCAGACATCGAGCTCCGCCCGGGGCTCGTCGCCGCGCTCGTCGCCCGGAGCCGGCGCGACGGCCGGGAGCTCGTCTCGCTGATGGCCGTCCTCGAGCAGCACACGACATGGGAGCGTCTGCTCGTCCCTGCCTTCGTGTACTTCTTCAAGCTCCTCTATCCGTTCCGCATCGCCAACTCGCCCAGCCGGCTGGTCGCCGCGGCCGCCGGTGGCTGCGTGCTCATCGAGACCGCGTGGCTCGACCGGATCGGCGGGTTCGGGGCGGTCCGATCCGCGCTGATCGACGACTGCGCGCTGGCCCGCCGGGTCAAGGACGTCGGCGGCCGCACCTGGATCGGCCTGACGCATGCCGCCGTCAGTCACCGGCGGATGGAGTCCCTGGGCGCGATCTGGCGCATGGTCGCCCGCAGCGCCTTCGCCCAGCTCCGGTTCTCGACTCTCCTCCTCCTGGCCTGCGTCGGGCTGTTGATGGTCGCGTTCTGGGTTCCCCCGGCTGCGCTGGCGCTGGGGAGTCCCCGCACGCGCCTCGTCGCCCTCGCGGTCCTGGCGGCAATGGTGCTCTCGTACCTGCCGGTGCTCCGGTTCTACCGCTTGAATGCGCTCTGGGCTCTCGCCCTGCCGCTCACCGGTACGGTCTATCTGCTCATGACCATTTCGTCCGCGATGCGCGAGTGGCGGGGCGCCGGGGCGGTCTGGAAAGGGCGCGCCTATGGGCGGGGCGCCGGCCGTCGCATCGTGGCGGCGAGTGGGTCCGAAGGTTAGCGCGCTCTCACGATTGCATGCGGGCGAGCATTCGCGTATCGGCCACCGGCGCCGGTCGTCTCGGGGTAAGCCCGCAACGTGGAGAGCGGCAATGAAGGTCCTGATCGCCGATGATGACCCCGATTTCGTGGTGCTCGTCAAGACGTTCCTGGAAGCCCAGGGCTGTCGAATCGTGGTGGCGCAGGACACCATGCGGGCGGCCATGCTGGCGCGTCGCGAGGGGCCGGACGTCGTCCTGCTCGACGTCAACATGCCGGGCGGCGGCGGCATCGGCACGCTGAAGCAGCTCAAAGCATCGACCAAGTTCGGGGCCATCCCTGTGGTCGTGATCTCGGCCCGGGACGACGAGGAGCTGCCGCGGACTGCCGCCGAGCTGGGCGCGGCACGCTTCATCCGTAAGCCGGTCGATCTCGAGACGATGCATCGTACGCTCCTCGACCTGGTGGCGGCGCCCGCGCCCGGGCGGTGACGGTCGCCACGGCCCGAGGCCCGATGACAGACGCCCACTCGGGTTGCGAGTGGGCGTCTGTCATCCGCCTGACGCTGGCTCAGTCCCGCGTCGAGGGACGCGCCATCGGCGGCGCCTCCTCTGTGAGGGCTCAGTGCTTGGTCGTGTCCTTCGGCTGAGTCACCGTCGTCGTGTCCGCGACATCGTAGAACGTCACGATCCCCGGTACCAGCGACCACGCAATGGTGCCGGTTCGGTCGCTGGCGATCGTGAACGGCGGTGAGCGAAGCGGCGGTCCCAGTTGCCGGCGCCCGATGAGCCGGTAGCGGTCGCCCCAGCTGATCGGCGTGAAGGTGAATGTCTTTGTCTCGTTGCCCGGCACGGTGCCGATCATCCGGCTGAAACCGCCCTGATCCTGCGCGATGTAAATCGTCAGCTCCGTCGGGACGGTCAGATTGTTCTGAACCTCGACGGCGATCGGGTGCGGAGGCGCCTCATTGGTTCGGTGATGCGACGATGCGCAGGCCGACAACCCCCATCCGGCCGCGCCGGCGAGAAGGCCGGCGGACGCGAGGCGCCGGGTCACGCGATGAACAACACGGGAGAAACCGAGGGGCATAGCGGGCTCCGGGGTCTGATGGCGAGATGACGCAAACGTCAGGGCATGTCGCGGGCCAAGGCGGCTCGCAGGGGCGGCCAGAGCCGCGACGGACGGGCGGTGACAGCAGCGGTTGCAGCAGGGCCGCAGCACGGCTGCGGCGGGGCCGCGCGGCTGTCACGCGGCCGTCACACGGCTGTCGCGCTCACGACCCTGTCTGTGCGACACGACTGGACGCGTACGGAGGGCGGCGATACGTTCGCCAAACTCTATTCTTTTCAGGAGGAGGTCCGATGGCGGAGCGCGGCGGAGGTGGACGTTGGGATGCAGACGGGGGTAGGGGCGCGGGTGGCGCGCAGGTGGTCTACGCGTGTGTGCGCGTCGTCGCCGCCTGGGTGTACGTCCAGCACGGCGCTCAGAAGATGTTGGGCGTTCTGGGTGGGGTCGGCCCTGGTGGCGCGACAGCGCCTTTCCCATCGCTCTTCGGATGGGCCGGCGTGATCGAGCTCGTCTGTGGTGCCCTGATCCTGGTCGGCCTCGCCACGCGGGTCGCGGCATTCCTTGCGTCGGGTGAGATGGCGACTGCGTATTTCATCGCGCACGCCCCGCACGGCTTTCTCTTTACCGTCCAGAACCACGGCGAAGTTCCAGCGATGCTGGCGTTCGTCTTTCTCTACGTCGCCGTGATCGGCGGTGGCCGCTACAGCCTCGACACTCTCATCGTTCGGGCGCGGGCGAGTCGAGCCTTCCCGGCACCACAGACGCCATAGCGAGCTCTTGGCCGCGGCTCGAATGTGGCACCGATGACGCTGCCGAAGCAATGACCCCGCGCACCCTTCTCGTCGCCCTTCGGAGCCCGCCATGCCGACCTCGGTGATCATCTCCAGCGCCCCCTCGCGACCGGCGACGCACTTCAACGTCGTCTCGACGTCGATCCTGCTCACGGGCGTGCTGACCGGCCTGGCGGTCACCGGGCTGACCCAGAGCGTGGCCGGCGTGGTCGCCGGGGCCGTGCTGGGATTCGTCGGCTCGCTCGCCCCACAGGTCGCGCGCCAATGGGAGCGCGCCGTGCTGTTGCGGATGGGGGTCTATCGTGGCCTTCGCGGGCCCGGCCTCTTCTGGCGCATACCGTTCGTCGATTCGATCCCGACCTGGGTGGATCAGCGGGTCATGACGACCAGCTTTGCCGCCGAGGAGACGCTCACGTCGGACACCGTTCCCGTGAACGTCGACGCCGTGCTCTTCTGGATGGTCCACGATCCGGAGAAGGCTGCGCTGGAGGTGCAGGACTACGCGCACGCGGTGAGCTGGGCGGCGCAGACGGGACTCCGCGACATCATTGGGCGGACCTCGCTCGCCGAGCTGCTGCGCGGCCGGGAGCGAATCGAGGGCGAGCTTCAGACGCTGATCGACGAGCGGGCGATGCCGTGGGGGATCACGGTCCAGTCAGTCGAGATGCGCGATGTGGTGATCCCGACATCCCTCCAGGACGCGATGTCCCGAGAGGCGCAGGCGTCGCGGGAGAAGTCGGCGCGGATCATCCTCGGCCAGGCCGAGGTCGAGATCGCGGCCCTGTTTTCCCAGGCAGCCCTGAGCTATCAGAGCAATCCGACCGCTCTACACCTGCGGGCGATGAACATCCTCTACGAGGGGCTCAAGGAGAAAGGCGCCCTGATGGTCGTACCGAGCAGCGCCGTGGAAACGATGGGCCTGGGCGGCCTCTTCGGCGCCGCGGCCCTGAGCCAGACGACCGGCCAGTCGCCACCCGACCGAGGGGCGGGCCCGGCCGGGAGCCCGCCGTCCGACCAGCGCAAGGGCCAGTCGGCGATCTCGAGCGGCCCCGCCGCGCTCGGCATCCCAGCGCTCCCGACAGGATTCCCCGCGGGCTGAACCGGCCGGCCCCGACCCTCTCGGACCCTCGACCGCGCTCGGGAGCGCACGCGCGACCAGGACCGGGGCAGCGGACCTGTGCTGAGGTGCTACCGGGTCGGGTCCCGGGTCCGGGCCGGATAAGGCACGTGCAGCAGACCGGCCGCCGCGCGCTTGGTGCGCTCGTCGCGCCGGTCGTAGCGGGCGGTGGTCTGCACGTTCGCGTGCCCCGCGAGTCGCTGCACGGTGCTGATGTCCGCGCCCGCGTCCAACAGATCCCCGATGAAGGTCCGGCGCACGTCGTGTGGTGAGAACGGCGCCACCCCGGCCGCCACCGCACGCCGCTGCAGCACGAGCAGCACGCCGGAGGCGGTGAGGCGGCGGTCGGTCACGTGCCCGCCTCTCCGAATGCGCGTGAAGAGGGGCTCCGGCGGGTGCCCGGGCGCGCCCGGCCGCGGCGCGTCCGGCGGCGTCGCCGACCCCGGCTCGGGATGGACACCGCGGACGGCGAGCCAGCTGTCGAGCGCGACGGCGGCACCCCCTTGCAGGTAGGTGAGGCGTGACTTGCGCCCTTTCCCGCGCTCGATGCGCAAGGCGCCACTCGCGCGATCGTAGTCGGCAACGTTGAGCGCCACGGCCTCGGCGCGGCGCAGCCCGCCTCCGTAGAGCGCGCCGAGGAGCGCGGCATCGCGCGCCCCGAGTGGTGAGTCGTCCGTGGTGCAGTGCGCGAAGAGGGTGCGGATCTCGCCCGCGCTCAGCGCGCGGCCGCGGAGCAGTGTGGCCCCGCGCACGCCGCGGACGTCGGCCGCGCGCTGGTAGTCGTCGGCGTCAATGAGGCGGAGCCGCCACGCCTCCCGCAGCACACCGCGGACGGCTGCCAGGATCTTGTTCGTGGTGGCAGGCGCATAGCGGTCCCAACACGCGGCGCGGAGGGCCGCGGTGTGTTGATACCGGAGCGCGCCCCACGGGAAGCTCATGATCGTCGCGCCGTCCCCGCCGAGCGCGCCGGCGACCACGCCCAGGGCCTGCTCCATCGTCCGCCGTGAGCCGGGCGCGAGCCGGGCGAGGTACACGAGCGCGGGGTGCCGCGCCGGGTCATCGATCCGTCCGCTCCCGGTCGCGAGGGCCGGGACACCCACCCGATCCTCCGGCGCGATGCCGAGCGGTACGCCGCTGACCGCGAGCGACACCGGCCTCACGGCATCCGGGCCGGCCCCGGCGGCCGCCACGCCGCCGCCGGCTCCGTGGCCGGGCGGCCCGGTGTCCCGATGCGTCATGTCGCCGAGGTGGCCGTCGGAGTCACGCATGCGCCGCGGATACTGTGGTCCGCGGGCACCTCCCGCAATACTTACCAGACCCCGCATTCCCGACACGACCCGCACCCGCTACGGCAGGCCGCAGACGCCGACGCTCCCGCGCACTGCACCGACCCGACAGTTCACCGCATCGACCGACGTCCCTCGTCGTCCGCGGCAACCCACGCAATGGGGCGCACCGTCGCTCGTGACGAGTTTCGCCGACGGGGTGCTCGAGCGCCAGCAATTGCAACCGCCTCGTTCCGACCGATGCCCCGTCCCGCTACCGTCTCACAGTGCGCATCGTAACTCGTGTCGTGGTGAAGCGTTGATCGGCTCGATGTCACCTTGGACATGAGCCACGCCTGGCGCACGGCTGAGGCATGTAGGGCCGACCTTCGCCGGCCGGAGCGGCCCGACGCGCGCAGCACGCGCGGTGACCGACCTATCACATCTGGCATGTATGCGCGTTGTCGATCCGGCAATGTCGCACCGCGTGATACCCCCGAGCGGATCTGTGACTGTTGGTCCCGCTCCGATCCGCCATATTGTGGCCGTGCTCGCCCTCGCTGATCTGACCATCCCGCGGCCGTCGGCGGTCGCCCACGGACCGTTCGTGGCCGCGCTCGCCGCTGCCAGCGACCACGAGGCCGAGACGTCGGCGCGGTGGCAGGCGACGGCGGCCGGGCTCCTCGTGCTGCACGTGCTCGATCTCTGGGCGAGCGATCCCGGGGACCTGTCGGAGTCGTGGAGGAACGTCGTCGCCCGGGTCGAGCGCTTGCCGCAGGCGGAGTCGATCCGCGCGTTGCTGCTCGCCGTGGCGTCGGCCGCCCGGACGCCCGCCCGGCAGGGGGGGCAGTCGCCGCTCGTGCCGCTCACGGCGTACGCCCGCGCCCTCGAGCGCGACGCCGAGTGGTCGCTCGCGGCCGACGTCTACGAGACCGTCATCGCCCGCGCCTCCGACGTAGGCGCACACGATCTCGTCCCCAGCGCGTACGAACGCCTCGCGTATTGCAGCCGCCTCCGCGGCAACCTGGACGCCGCCGATCGCGCGATTCAGGCGGGCCGAGCGGTCGCGCGTGCGCAGCGCGATGAGACGGCGGACCTCTGGCTCCGCCTCTCGGCCGCGAACCTCATCGTGCACCGCGGGAACCTGCCCGCTGCGGCAGCCGCGTTTGAGGCTCTCATCGCCGACGCCACCGCGGCGGGCGCGTTCCAGATCGCGATCTCGGCGCGCCACGATTCCGGCGCGGTCGCGTTTGCGCGCGGAGAGTACGAACGGGCGGCGCTCCTGTACTTCTCGGCCGCCGAAGCGTACGAGGACTCCGATCAACGAGCCCGAGCGCTGTATGACCTCGGCACCGCGGCGTCGGCGCTCGGACACCGGCATCTCGCCCGGTGCGTCAACGAGTGCATCTTCGCCGCCGCCCCGAGCCGCGAGTTCCGGTGGACGGCGGCGGTCAACCTACTGGAGCAGGCGGTGTTGGACGGCAGCGAGACCATGTTCGAGTACTACCGGCAGAGCCTCCAGGATGAGCCGCTGCCGGTGTCGCTGCTCGCCAACTTCCACCTGTACACGGGCCGGGGATACGTTCGATTCGGCCGGTTGCTCCTCGCGCGCCAGGCCTTCGGCCGCGTCCTGGGGGTCGCGACCGATGCATCGCTGAATCAGATTCGACACATTGCGGATGGCGAGATCGAGGCGCTCGACCGCGTGGTGGTCTCAGTGCCGGAGGAGCGGCGCCGGCACCCGGCGCCCACTCCTGCTCCCGGCAGCTGGTCACCCGCGGTGGATGATCTCGTGCGAGGCGTCGATCGCCTCAAGGCGGGAATGGCCGGTTAGTGGCCGGAACCCATCGTGACGCCGTCGTGCGAGACGGGCGAGTGATAGGCGCCACTTGGGGCGGTGGGGCTGGTGCACGCGGCAACGGCGACGACGGTGGCGAGTGCGGTCAGGGCGGTCGCGACGACGCGACGCATGGAGCGGTGCATGGATCCCTCGAGCGTTGAGATGGCGGGCGGATGGACGCGCAGAACGATGGCCGCCTGAACCGCGCGCACGAGGGGCAAACCCGGAACCCCGCGGGGCAAAATCGGCACTGCCGAGGGCACCGCCGGCACGCCCGGGCACGGGCACGGCGGATCCGGAAAGCGCCGCATGCAGCCGAGACCCGGCAGTGCTGATCGTCACCTGCCTCCCGTTTGCGCGCCACCGGTACCTGTGCGACGTGGTCGGACAGGATCACCGCGTGGTGGCCGCCGAAAGCTGGGCCGATTTCCTCGAGCGGGTCCTCACGCTCCGCCCACACGTCGTGGTCGTCGACCCGACGCCGATGCCGCAGAGTCTCCCGATCGCCCTCGACGCCATCTCGGCGGCGTCGGCCAGGGTGCCCGTCCTGCTCTACACGCCGCTCTCCCCGACGGCCGCCCGCGCCGTTCAGAGTCTTCGCGGCGAGGGGCAGTGCCTCTGGGTCCTGGAAGGGATCGACGATGATCCGGTCCGCTTCCGGGCGACGCTCGCCCGACACCGCCGCGCCGGCGGCGAGGAAGCGCTGGTCGTGCCGCTCCTCGCGGCGCTCGGGGCAGGGAAGGGGACCGCCGCACTTTCGGCGGCGATCCGCGATCTCTTTCGGGCCCCTGCTCGGTACCGGACGGCGCAGGACCTGGCCCGCTCGGCCGGGATGAGCCTGCGGTGGCTCAACGCCCGGCTCCATGCGGCGGGGCTGGCCTCAGCCGGGGCGGTCGTCGCGGCCGCCCGCGTCTACGCGGCGTTCGAGTACCTCCGCGACGGCGCGCTCTCCGTCGGCCAGGTGGCGGAGATGCTCCGATACCCGGACGCCAAGAGTCTCCGGCGCCATGCGCTCGCGTTCACCGCCCTGGTCCCATCGGCGTGGGCCGACACGCTCACCGACGAGGCCTGCATCGCGCGGCTCGCCGCTCGGCTGCGCGTGCGCCCCGATCGCCCGCTGGTACTCGTTCCCCGTGCCGCGCGGAACCGCTAGCCGATATTTTTTTCGGCATGGGCGGAGCGACCACCAATGGACATGGTGGCCGGCTCCCAGCATCACGCCACGACGCAACGCGCATCCAGGAGCACGCGATGAGGTGGACGGAACGACCCGTGTGGCAGGGCGCGCGAGCTGGACGAGAGCTGGCGGTCGCCGTCATGGCGGCGAGCTGCCTTTCGACCGCGGTCCTGCCCGCGCAGACCGCTCCCGGTCGACCCGCCGTCACCGCGGAGGACTACGCCCGGGCCGAACGGTTCCTCGGACCCCATACCGCTCCCCTCGTGCTCCACGGGCGCGTCAGCCCCACCTGGGGGACCAATGACCGCTTCTGGTACCGCACCTCGACCGAGCGAGGCGAGGAGTTCGTGACAGTCGATCCGGCCACGCGCCACCGCGGGCCGGCGTTCGATCAGTCGAAGCTCGCCAGCGCGCTCTCGGCGGCCACGGGCACCAGGGTCGATCCGTGGCACCTCCCGTTCTCGACGTTCACGCGGGCCGCCGACGGCGCCAGCCTCACCTTCGACGTCGGCCCGGCGCACTGGCGATGCGACCTTCACACTTACCAGTGCGCGCGGGCGGCCGACCCCGGTGAGGCGACCCGGGACAGCGCCGAGCGCGCCAGCGTGCCGTCGCCCGACGGCAGGCGCGCCGTCTTCATCCGCAACTTCAACCTGTGGGTGCGGGACGTCGCGACCGGGCGAGAGACGCAGCTCACCCAGGATGGCGTCGAGAACTTCGGCTACGCCACCGACAACGCCGGGTGGCGGCAGAGCGATCGGCCGGTCGTGCTCTGGTCGCCCGACTCCCGCAAGATCGCGACGTATCAGCAGGACCAGCGCGGCGTCGGCGAGATGTACCTCGTCGAGACGACGACAGGACACCCGAAGCTCCGCGCGTGGAAGTACCCGCTGCCCGGCGACGACACGGTCACCACGATCCAGCGGGTCGTCATCACGGTCGATACCCCACACGTCGTTCGCTTGCACATCCCGCCCGATCAGCACCGGTCGACGGTGTGCGACGACATCGCCTGCGGCGGCGAGCTGACGGACGTCCAGTGGAGTCCGGACGGCACACAGCTCGCGTTCGTGTCGACGTCCCGCGATCACAAACGCGAGCAGTTCCGCATCGCCGATGCGACGACGGGCGAGGTGCGTGACGTGTTCGACGAGACGGTCCCGACGTTTTTCGAGTCCGGGGCCGGCCAGGCGGACTGGCGCTATCTGCCGGCGTCACACGAGGTCATCTGGTTCTCGGAGCGGAGCAACTGGGGACAGTTGTACCTGTACGACGCCCGCACGGGTCAACTGAAGCATCCGATCACGGCGGGGGAGGGGAATGTCACTCGACTGCTGCGGGTCGATGCGCGCGCGCGTCAGGCGTACTTCCTCGGGGTCGGGCGCGAGAAGGGGCGCGATCCGTACTTCGTGCATCTCTACCGTGTGGGTCTCGACGACGGGCGTACGACGCTGCTGACGCCCGAGGACGCGACGCACGATGTGTCGCTCTCACCGTCGGGGCGCTACGTCGTCGACAGCTACTCGCGCCCGGACGTCCCACCGACCTCGGTCCTCCGCGACATGACCGGCCGACTCCTGATGCCGCTGGAGCGCGCCGACATCTCGCGCCTCGTCGCGACCGGGTGGAAGGCGCCGATCCCGATCACCGTCAAGGCCCGTGACGGAGCGACGGACTTGTACGGATTGCTCTTCCGGCCGACGGCGTTCGACTCGACCAGGCGATATCCGATCATCAATGAGATCTACCCCGGTCCCCAGGTCGGGAGTGTCGGCAGCCGCTCGTTCGCACCATCGCGCGGCGACGCGCAGGCGCTCGCCGAGCTCGGGTTCGTCGTCGTCAAGATCGACGGCATGGGGACGACGCTCCGCTCGAAGCGGTTCCACGAGGCGTACTACGGCGACATGGCCGACAACACGCTGCCCGACCAGGTCGCGGGGATGAAGGAACTCGCGAACCGCTTTCACTGGATCGACATCGACCGCGCCGGCATCTGGGGGCACTCGGGCGGCGGATACGCGACCGCCGACGCCATGTTCCGCTACCCGGATTTCTTCAAGGTCGGGGTCTCGGAGGCGGGGAACCACGACAATCGCGTGTACGAGGACGACTGGGCGGAGAAGTGGCAGGGACTGCTGACGCGGAAGCCCGACGGATCCACCAACTACGACAGCCAGGCCAACGAGCTGGCGGCGAAGAACCTCAAGGGACACCTGCTCCTCGCCCACGGTCTCCTCGATGACAATGTCCCGCCGTACAACACGTTCCTCGTCGTGCATGCCCTCGTGCAGGCGAACAAGGATTTCGATTTGATCCTCTTCACCGACAAGGGGCACGGTTTCGGCACCGATCCCTACATGATTCGCCGCCGGTGGGACTACTTCGTTCGGTATCTGCTGGGCGCCGACCCGCCCCAGGGCTACCAGCTCGGGCACCTGACGGCGGCGCACGCACCGGCGTCGTGAGGTAACGGCACTCGGCCTGCCTGTCGCCCCGCGACGCGCCCACGGCCCCGCGTCGCCCCGCCTGCCCCGGTCGGCACCGGCATCGCGCCCGCCGTTGCCGTTACGTTGCCATCATGGCCCGCGCCTCGGTGCCCCGCCCGGCGCATGGCACGCCGCCGCGCAGCGTGCTCCTCGCGGATTGCGACGTCTTCTACGTGCAGCTCGCTCGGCTCGCGGACCCTGACGGCGCCGGACAGGCGCCACTCCTCATCGTGGGCGGGACCGCCGAGAGCCGCGGGGTCGTCTGCTCTGCGTCATACGAGGTGCGCGCCTTCGGTGTCCGATCCGGGATGCCGATCGCCCGTGCCGTGCGTCTCTGCCCCGAGGCGACCTGCGTGCCGGTCCCGCGGAAGCTGTGCGCGCAGAAGAGTCGCGAGGTCGTCGGCGTGCTCCAGCGCTTCGCGCCCGCGGTCCAGAGCGCGTCGCCGGACGAGGCGTACCTGGAGCTGACGTCTGCGATGCCGACGGTCTATCGCGGGCGGACGCTGGAGGCGGTGGCGCACGCGATCCGGCGCGCAGTGCGCGAGGAGACGCGGATCCGCATCTCGCTGGGCGGCGGCACGAATCGCCTGATCGCCAAGCTGGCCGTCGAGCGCGCCAAGCCGCGGCCTGGGACGGGTGCCACGGGGGTCCACATTGTCGCACCGGGTGAAGAGGCGTCGTTCGTGGCCACGTTCCGCCTCGCGGAGATCCCCGGGATTGGTCCGAGATTCCAGGAGCGCCTCGCACGGGTCGGCTGGCGCGAGGTGCGCGATGTGCTCCCGCACGACCGAGACGCGATCGAGCGGGTCGCGGGGTGCCGGCAGGGTCGCTGGCTCTGGGATGTCGTGCACGGGATCGACGGGTCGGCGGTGGAGACGCGCAGCGCGCCGAAGTCGATTGGACACGAGACGACGTTCCGACACGACCTGAGGGCTGACGAGGAGCTCCGACGGGCTCTCCTCGTGCTGACCGATCGGGCGGTGTCCGACCTGCGCCGCTCGGGATCCCGCGCTCGAACGATCACCGTGCGGCTCAAAGACGCCGATTTCATCCTGCGTCGAGCGAGCCAGACGGTGCCCGTGCCGCTGACCACGTACCAGGCGATCGCGCCGGTCGCGGTCGAGCTCCTCCGCCGCCTCCGCACGGCCCGCCGCGTGTCGGCCCGCCTCGTCGGAGTGACGCTGTCCCAGCTCACGAGCGACGACGGCGCGGATCAGCTGCCGCTGTTCGACGGGGTCGCGGCGGGAGAAACACCGAAGCAACGCCGCATTGCCGCCGCCGTCGACCACCTCAGGTCGCGTCTGGGCCGCAACGCGATCGGGTTCGGGGCCGTCGGTGTCACCCACGATGACGATTGAGCGACTCGCCGGGCGTCAACGCGTCGGGGCCGGCGCGGGCTCCATGAACAGCTCGTCGACGTAGCACCAGGCCCAGTCCTCTCCCGGCTCGAAGCTCGTGATGATCGGGTGCGCGGTTTCGTGGAAGTGTTTGGCCGCATGCCGGTTGATCGACGAATCGCAGCAGCCGACGTGCCCGCACGTGGTGCAGAGCCGGAGGTGCACCCAGCGGCTCCCGCTCGCGAGACACTCCTCGCATCCCCTGGGCGTGCGGGGAGCAACGGCATGGATCTGGTCGAGGTGAGTACAGTGCGTGGGCATCGTCGGGTCCTCCGGGCGCTCGTGGCCGGCGCGGTGCGGCGCGCCTTGCCGGCGCGTCCGCGCCGGCGCGTCGGCCCTTTCTTCGAAGGGATAGCAGGCCTGTCAACCGGCCGGTGACTCTGCGCCGCTCGTCGGGTGGCGTCGGGTGGACGCGTCGGCTCCTGGCGATAGATTGGAAGCGACCGGTGCCGAGCTCGTCGATGCGTGCGTTCGCGGGGATCGACGCGATCCCTCGCGACTGATCGCGGGCGGCGCACCGGGCCGCGCATCCGGGAGCGACATGCGCTACCGCTACGAGAAGGTGGAGATCACCTCCCGCGAGCCCAGGTTGGCCTCCTGGACCTTTGGTCGCGAGGCGGTGGCGGGCACCGAGTACCCGTACCGCGTGATCGACGGCAACCTCGCCCGTCAGAACCAGTGGGAGTTCGTCGTGCGTGTCCCCAAGGACGCGCGCGGCCGCATCGAGGTGCGGCCCACGCGAGTGCCCGACGTGAAGATCTGGGCGGGACTCGACCGGCGAGGGTTGACGTTCATGCCCGGGACTCGCCGTGGCTACACGGGCTACCGGTACTGCCAGGTCTCGCTCCCGGGGGACGACGGCCGAGCGAGTCGCCACGTGATGCGTCGCGCCGACATCGACCGGCTTCCGTACTGGATTCGCGATCTCCGCCCGAGGCGGCTCCGTGACAAGGCCACCGTCACCACCACGCGCGGCCGGGACGGCGATACCCTCGTCGCGCTCGTGCCCCGAGACGATCAGCGGGCGATGATTCTCATGTATCTCGCCACCAAGGCCTGGGTGCTGCGGGCCGGCAAGGCCGTCGCCGTGAAGTAGGAGCGCAGCCCGGGGTCGACCCTTACCGGGCAGGGAGGTACCGAAAGCGTGTGCCGGTTCGCCGTTGGGTGATCTCAGCCGACCGCAGCGCGCGCGACGCCGAGTCGATCACATAGCGGGTCACGATAGCGGGGTCGGCGAACCGAACCGTCCATGCGCCGCTGCCCCGCGTCGCGTCGGGCCCAAGGACCGTGATCGTGTCGCGCTCGACCGACTCGTCGATCTCGGAAAACAGGGGCACCACGACAGTGAGCCCCTCCCGGAAGGGCAGCGACCGGACGAGGACCTCGACTTCGTTGAACGCGAAGACGGGCTGTGGGAACGTACGATCGAGCGACCGCCGCGCCGAATCTGTCGGCTGGACCGTCCCCCAGACGCGGGTGCGTGCGTAGTGATAGATCCGAGTTCCGCCGGACTCGAGGTGCTCCATGACCGGAGCGAGCCCACGCCGCTCGACCACCAGGCTGTCGCTGGTGTGATAGGGCGGCGTCCAGGTCGAGATGAGCCGTACCTGATCGCGGCGATCGGGGACCTGCCCCTGTTCTCGTCGGTTCTCGGAGATCGGCCGCTCGGCCGTGTCTCCGGTCGTCGGCTTGGCGGAGACCGCGTAGTCGATCGCGGTGTCCGTGAGGGGGAGGGGAACGAGAAGCCGGCTGCCCGGCACGAGAACGTTCGGGGCCCGCTCGCCGCTCCCGGCCGCCGGGTAGGCCGACCGGCAACAGACAAGGACAACCGCGGCGACGGCCATGAGCCGGCCGCACCACCTGCCGAGTGGAACTGGCGGTCGCATGTCATCGACGATGGGGGCGGAACCCCGCCGCAGGGGAGCGGCATGCAGCGAACGGCCCATCCCGCGCAGGGACCACACCATTGCCCGCCAAGGGCGGGCCTTGGTGCCGTGCGCGGCGCTGACCGTCGGTCGTCCGACGACAGGGGAGTCGCCGCCAGGACGGTCGCCGACGGAGCGCCCTGGAACGCGCCATATTGTACCGCTGGCGGTCCGGGTACCACCCCAGTGCACCTGATCGGAGACGCAGCCCCATGCGCGACCCCGTCCTTGTCGCCTGTAGCATCGCGAGCCTCGCAGCGGCGCCCCACCCCCTGGCGCTCCCGTCGTCGCTCGGACCCGCAGTACCGACGCCGGTGACGGACACGGTGGGCCACCACGTCCGTGGTGCGCGCCGTCCGCTCCGGCCCGGCGATCTCTACCGACTGCGCGACGTCCGTGATCCACAGCGGTCGCCCGACGGACAGTGGGTGGCCTACACCGTCAGCACGGCCGATTCGGCGAAGGACAAGGGCCACACCGAGATCTGGATGGTGAGCTGGGATGGCGGTCAGCGCCTGCCGCTCACGACCGGGTCGGCGAGCGCCAGCAAGCCACGATGGAGCCCGGACGGCGCCTATCTGGGCTTTGTGTCGGCGCGCGACGACTCCGACGAGACGGCCCAGCTCTGGGTGTTGAATCGCAAGGGAGGCGAGGGGCAGCAACTGACGCACTTCGTCGGGGACGTGGAGGACTACGCGTGGTCGCCCGACGGAGCTCGCATCGCCGTCGTCGTCGACGATGACCCGGACGACGTGAGCGCCGACTCGACGATCAAGGACACGACAGCGGCGAAGCACGGGGGGAAGAGCAAGAAGCCCAAGCCGATCGTGATCGACCGCTACCAGTTCAAGCAGGATGTCATCGGGTATCTCGGGAAGAAGCGCGAGCATCTGTACCTGGTGGACGTGGCCACCAAGCGGGCGCAGATCCTGACGCCGGACGCCTACGACGACGCCGACCCGGCGTGGTCCCCCGACGGCACCCGGATCGCCTTCGTCAGCAAACGTGCCCCCACCGACGTCGACCGCGCCGACAACTGGGACATCTACGTCCTCGATGCGCGACCGGGTGCCGTGCCGCGGCAGCTCACGACCTGGCCGGGCCCCGACAACCCCCCGGATGCGGGCCCGCTCGCCTGGAGCCCCGACGGCAAGTCGATCGCGTACGTCCGGGGCGGGGCGGATCCGCGGTACAGCGCCTACGATCAGGCCGAGCTGGCGATCATCGAGGCGGCGGGCGGCAGCGCCGCCACGACTCCGATCCGCGGACTCGACCGGCCGGTGTCGCACCCCGCGTGGTCCCGCGACGGCAGCTCGGTGACCGTGCTGGTGGAGGACGATCGATCGGCCTACCCCATGCGCGTCGATCTCCGATCCGGCGCACTGATCCGGTTGCTCCCTGGAAAGCTCGTCGTGACGTCGCCGTCGCTCGGCGCCGACGGCGCGATCACCGCGCTCGTCTCGACGGACAGCCAGCCGGCCGACGTCTACGCGATCGCCGACGGCACGGCCCGGCAGCTCACGCACGAGAACGATGCCTGGCTGGCGGACATCCAGCTCGGGCAGACGCAGGACTTCGCGTCGCGCAGTCGGGATGGCACCGACGTGCATGGTGTGCTCGTGACCCCGCCGGGCTATGTCGCCGGACGCCGCTATCCGACGCTGCTGCGCATCCATGGGGGGCCGAACGGACAGGATGGGCACGAGTTCAGCTTCGAGTGGCAGCTGTTCGCGGGGCAGGGCTATGTCGTCGCGGCCGTGAACTATCGTGGCAGCTCGGGCCGCGGGCTCGCCTACCAGCGCGCCATCGTCGCGGACTGGGGGCACAAGGAGGTCATCGACCTGCTCGGCGCGACCGACCACCTCGTCGCCGCCGGGATCGCGGACTCGACCAGGCTCGGGATCGGCGGGTGGAGCTACGGCGGCATCCTCACCGACTACACCATCGCGACCACGCATCGATTCCGCGCCGCGACGAGCGGGGCCGGCAGCGCCCTTCAGCTCACGATGTACGGGGTGGACGAGTACATCGTGCAGTACGAGGCGGAGCTCGGCCATCCGTGGCAGCACCCCGACCGGTGGATCGCCGTCTCGTATCCGTTCTTCCATGCCGACCGCATCACCACGCCGACGCTATTCCTGGGCGGTGATCAGGACTTCAACGTGCCGCTCGTCGGCGGGGAGCAGATGTACCAGGCGCTCCGCGTGCTCGGTGTGCCGACGGAGCTCGTGATCTATCCTGGTCAATTTCACGGCCTGACGCGGCCGAGCTTCAAGGTCGACCGCCTGACCCGGTACCTCGATTGGTACGCCAAGTACCTGACCGCATCGTCCAGCACGGCGAGGGCCGTGAGCGCGACGACCTCGCCGGCGAGCCGTTCGCCCTGAGTCCTGGTCGGGGTGCGTGCGGGTGGCCCCGGTGAGACGTCGGCACAGGGGCATACTAAGATGTGAGAATGACTCTTCTCAGCAGTTATCTGTCCGGGTCGGTCCGGGCAGACGGCGACCGTTGAGGGCCGCTCGCCGCCGCCCCACCTTCTGACCCGCACTCCGCCAGCCGCCCGCCACGCTCCACACGCTCCCACGCGCTCCACACGCCCCACACGCTCCCACTCAGGACCGCACCGACATGGACCCGCACGCGCCACCAGCGCCCGACACCTCCACGAAGTCCCGGCGCAGCACGCAGGGCCACGCCCGCGGGGCCACGCGGCACACCGTGCACACGGCGCGCGCGGCGCACACGCCGCCAAGCATGCACACGGTGCGCGGGACGTGCAGGGTGCATGGGGTCCGTGCGGCCCGCGTGGTGCTATCGATCGCCCTCGTCGCGGCGACCGCCGTCGCCGGCACGGTAGGCGCCGCACCCCCACGACCGGCGCTGGCGCGACCAGTGGCACCGTCACCCCCACCCCCACCGCGGCCGGGCCCGACCCGCCACGTGGTGACGGCGGATGACGGACATCCGCTCACCGTCTGGGAGAAGCGGCCCGCCGCGCCACGGCGCACGATCCTGCTCCTGCACGGCCGCACGTGGAGCGCGCTCCCCGACTTCGACCTTCAGGTCCCGGGGCGTCACGCCTCCCTCATGGATGCGCTCGTCGCTCGCGGCTATGCCGTCTACGCGCTCGACGCGCGTGGGTACGGCGCGACCCCGCGCGACTCGTCGGGATGGCTGACACCGGATCGCGCCGCCGCCGATGTCATCACGGCCGCCCGCTGGATCGCGAAGACCAGCGGCGTCGCGGGGCCGCCCGTCCTCTTCGGCTGGTCGTTCGGCTCGATCACCGCGCAGCTCGCCGCGCAACGCGCTCCCGATGCGGCGTCGGCGCTCGTGCTCTTCGGCCACTTCACCTTTCCCGCCCCGCAGCCGCCCGACACATCGTACGCGCCGCCCCCGCGGGCCGCCACGACGGCCGCCGCGGCCGGTGAGGACTTCATCACGCCGGCGGCGACCGACCCCGCGGTCCGCGACGCCTATGTCCGCGCCGCGCTCCAGGCGCAGCCGATCAAGCCCGACTGGCGGCACCTCGACCAGTTCAACGCGCTCGACCCGGCGGCGGTCCATGTCCCAACGCTCGAGATCATGGGCGAGCGGGATCCGATCTCGGCACGCGTGCCAGAGGGCGAGGCGCTCTTCTTCGGCCGACTCGGCACTGGCGATCGGGAGTTCGTGGTCCTCCCCGGCGTGGACCACGCCGCGTTCCTGGAGAACCAGGAGCCACGCTTCGTCGAGGCCCTGGTCGATTTCCTCGATCGGCCCCACGCCCAGCCCGCTCCACCATCGCCGTAAAGGCCGAGACAGACCTGAAGTCCCGGAGTCGTGCGAGCACTCGCCCGCTCTGGTCCAACTTCTGATAATCGATATATTATCGCCATCCAACACCACTCACGCGCCGCCAGTGGATCCACGTCACCGACCCTAACGTCCTTTCACCGGCTGCCCATCAGCGATGTCAGCGCCCGACACTCCGCGACACGCCGACTCCGATCCCGCCGAGGGTCCGCGGCTGGCCGGGCGGGCCCGAGGCTACGCGGATGCGGCACGCGCGCCGAGCACCGTGCGCGGCTATGGCGCCGACTGGCGCCACTTCTCCGCCTGGTGTGCCCGCATGCGGTCCCCTGCCCTGCCGGCTGACCCGCAGCTCGTCGCGCTCTACCTCACCGACCTGGCCGACGGACGGCGCGCGCCCGACGGGCGGTGGATCGAGCGTCCTCGACGCGTCACGACGATCGCCCGCCGCCTCGCCGCGATCCGGCAGCGACACCGAGAGACCGGGCACGAGCTCGATGATGAGCATCCGGCGCTGCGAAGCACCTGGCGCGGCATCCGCCGCGCCCACGCCGCGCCACCCGAGGCCAAGGTCCCCACGGTCACGGAGGTGCTCCGCGCCCTGGTCGCGACGCTCCCGCCAACCGCCGCCGGGCTCCGCGACCGTGCCCTGCTCCTGATCGGGTTCGCGGGCGCGCTCCGCCGGTCGGAACTGGTTGCGATCGACGTCGGGGACTGCGCACGGCACGATGAGGGGCTCGTCATCACCGTACGCCACCCGTCGTCGGCCGCGGCGGATCGGCCCACGCCCGCCGTGGAGAGGATCGGCATCCCCTCCGGCGGACACGAGGCGACCTGCCCCGTGCGGGCGTTGCTGGCCTGGCTGGCAGCCGCCGACATCGCGGTCGGCCCCATCTTCCGCCCCGTCACCCGACACGGGACGATCCGCGCGCAGCGCCTCTCCGACCGCGCCGTGCCACTCATCGTGAAGCGCGCGGTCCGGGCCGCGCGCAGCGCCGCGCTCCGCGCCGGCAACTCACCGCTGGCTCAGAGCCTCGACCCGGCTCGCTACGCCGCACACAGCCTCCGCGCCGGCTTCATCGTGAGCGCCGCCGCGGCCGGCGCGTCCGAGCCCGCCATCATGCGCCAGAGCCGCCACAAGCGGGCCGACACGCTCCAGCGCTACGTCCGCGACGCGACCCTCTTCCGCCACAACGCCGCCGCCCTCGTCGGCCTCTGAAGCGCCCCCTGAAACTCGCCTCGCCTGGACTGCGTATCTCGGTCACGCCACACTGGAGCGAAGAGTCGATGAGCGCCATCCTCCGACAGATCCGTCACGCCATCCGTCGCCTCGCGAAGACGCCCGGCTTCGCTGCGATCGCGGTGCTCACCCTGGCGCTCGGCATCGGCGGCACCACCGCCGTCTTCAGCATCGTCGACGCCGTCCTCCTGCGGCCGCTCCCCTACCGCGACCCCGGCCGCCTCGTCGGGATGTGGCACACGGCGCAGGGGCTCGGCATCGGACAGATCGAGCAATCCGAGGGGACGTACCTCCAGTACCAGAAAGCGACGCGGTCCTTCGAGTCGATCGGAGGCTACCGAACGCGTGGCGTGAGCCTCACTGGCACCGGCGAGCCCGAGCAGGTGCAGGCGGTCGACGCCACGGCGTCTCTCTTCCCGACGCTGGGGGTGTCGCCCGCCCTCGGCCGGACCTTCGTGGACGCCGAGGACCAGCCGCATGGGCCACACGTCGCCGTCATCTCCGACGCCCTCTGGCGCCGCCGCTTCGCCGGCGAGCGCGGGCTGATCGGACAGACGATCCGGATCGACGGGACCGCCTACGAGGTCGTCGGGGTGATGCCCCCGACCTTCACGTTCCCGGACGCGGCGGCGGCGATCTGGATCCCGATGGCCATCGATCGAGCGACGTTGCACGCGGAAAGCTTCGGCATGAACGCGGTCGGCCGGCTCCGACCCCATGTCTCCCTCGACGCCGCAGCGAAGGAGCTTCAGCCGCTCCTCCTGCGCATGCCCGAGGATTTCCCGAGCGCGATCACGCGCGGCATGCTCGAGCAGACCAAGTTCCACGTCGCCCTCCACCCGCTCCGGGACGACGTGGTCGGCAACATTCGCCCGGTGCTGCTCGTCGTCCTTGGCACCGTCGTCGGCGTGCTCCTCATCGCCTGCGCGAACGTCGCCAATCTGTTCCTGGTGCGTGCCGAGGGACGCCAGCGCGAGCTCGCCGTCCGGACCGCGATCGGCGCGCGTCCCGGTGACCTCGTTCGGCTCTCGCTGGGCGAGAGCGGCACGCTCACGGCGGCCGGGACGGCGCTCGGTATGGTCCTCGCGTGGGCCGCTGTCGAGGGCCTGCTCAGGCTCGCGCCCGCCGCGATCCCCCGCGCTGGCGAGATCGGCGTCAACGCCCGGGCGCTGCTCGTCGCCGTCGTGGTCGCGATCGTCGCCTCGACGGTGTTCGGGCTCGTCCCGCTGGTGCGCCCCGGTCGGTCGGATCTCGTCGGCGTGCTCCGCGACGGCAGCCGCGGCGCGACGAGCGGACGCGAGGGGCGCCGCGTGCGCGACGCCTTCGTCATCGTCCAGGTGGCGCTCGCGCTCGTCCTCCTGGTCGGATCGGGACTCCTGGCGCGGAGCTTCTGGCGCATGCGGGCGGTGGACCCCGGGATTCGCGCTGCCGGAGTCCTCACGCTGCGGCTTCAGCTTCCCGGGTCGACCTACCCGTCGTCGGCCAGCCGCGTGCAGTTCTGGAACGCCCTGCTCGACCGCGTCGGCGCGCTCCCCGGCGTCGCGCAGGTCGGGCTCACGGGCAAGCTCCCCCTCCGTCCGGAGCGCCGCAACGAGGTCGCCGTGTGGGCCGAGGACCGGCCAGTCCCCGCGAATGCGTTTCCTCCCGTCCACCTGAGCTCGGAAGTGAGCGGCTCGTACTTCGCGACCATTGGCATCCCGCTGCTCGCCGGCCACACGTTCGCGCGCACGCCTGCCGACCATGGCGTCGCGGAGGCGATCATTGGCCGCGCTGTCGCCGAGCAATTCTGGCCGCATGAGCCACTCGCGGCGGCCCTCGGCAAGCGGGTCCGCATCGGTCCGAATCAGCCGTGGCTCACAGTGGTCGGTGTGGTAGCGGACGTGCACGACGAGTCGCTCACCAGGCCGGCCGACGGCATGCTGTACCGCCCGATCTCTCCACTGGAGCAGGACGACAGCACGGCCGCGCCCTCGTCGATGGCGCTCGTGGTCCGCGCACAGGGCGGCCCGGCCATCGACCCCAGTCGGCTCACGGGAGCCATCCGGCGGGAGATCGGGGCGCTCGATCCCGATCTCCCGCTCGTGAACGTGCGGGCGATGCCCCGCATCGTCGCGGACGCCACCGCCCGCACCGCCTTCACCATGCTCTTGCTCGGGGTCGCGGCCGGTGTCGCGCTGCTCCTCGGCGGCATCGGGCTCTACGGCGTGATCGCCTACATGGTGAGCCTGCGCACGCGCGAGATCGGAGTGCGCATGGCGCTGGGTGCGCAACGCACGGACGTCGGGCGAATGATCGTCGGCCAGGGCGTTACCCTCGCGACGATCGGCGTCGGCATCGGGCTGGCCGGCGCACTCGTCCTCACGCGACTCATCGCCTCCCTGCTCTACGGCGTCGCGCCGACCGACCCGCCGACGATTGTCGCGGTGTCGCTTCTCCTGCTCATGGTCGCGGCGCTCGCCAGTTGGCTCCCCGCTCGCCGGGCGGCCAGCATCGATCCCGTGATGGCGCTGCGAAGCGAGTGAGGAGGCCGCGCTCCACGGGTCTGTCGCGTCGGCCGCGCGATGGTGCAGCGGGCCGACGGCGGCACACGGGTCGGCAGTCCTCGAGATCGGCGGCGGGGGCCGGCACGATCAGCCGAAGTGCCAGCCCAGGATATTCCACTGGTTGAAGAAGAGACACACGATGACCGCGGCGGCGGCCACGAGCGAGAAGTGCACCCGCCGCCCCACGGTCCAGTACCGGTGCCGCCAGACCTGCACGGCGGCGATGACGAGCAGCACGGTCAGCACGACGAAGATGACCGGCAGGACGAGGGCCGCCTCGAGCGAGCCCGGGACACGCGAGAAGAGCGTCGAGGCGTTCACCGCGATCACGGCGCCGAGCACGATCCAGGTGAGGAAGTACCAGCCCGCGGTGACCGCGGCGAGCCAGCTCGCGCGCTTCGGTGCTCGCGTCATGGCGCGGAACTCCTGCCGGCGGTAGTAGAGGCCCGTCAGGACGGACAGAAAGAGGAGGGTCGAGATCCCGAGCAGCGTATACCAGCGCGACGGGAGCTCCGCCCACGGCACCCGCTCGGTGCCCATGAACGGGAGCTCGCTCACGGAGAGGCGGGTGACCTGCCCCGAGGCCGAATCCTCGTGGAAGGCAATCTGCTGGTGCCCATCGGTGCGCTGGAAGAGACCGGTCGCGATCGGCACGTACTGCTCGGCGCTCGTCCCGAGACCGGTCACCAGCAGTCGCCCCTCCTTCGGGAGAAGCGAGACCCGAATCGGCGGCTCGGCGAGCAGCAGTGCCTTCTCGATCTCGGTCGAGCTGTGGCGCGCGAATCTGTACGCGCCCGTGTACTTGGCCGCCGTCGTCGCGAAGTCGGCCGCTGGCGCCGGCGGCGGGGGATCGAGCGCCGTCTCCGGGAAGTACCGATCGAAGAAGGCACGCAACATGCCGGACCGGGCAGGATCGCCGCCATCGCCCACGTACGAGAGGAAGATCCCGACCTGCCGGTCCGGGATGATGAACATCGCCGTGTGGAAGTGCTCCGTGTCCCCCTCGTGCCCGATGAACCGCACCCCGTTCATCCGCTGCTCGTAGAAGCCGAGGTCCATCGGCGGCAGGCGCGGATCGTTGGCGAACGCGGGGCGGTGCATGAGCTCCGCCGTCGCCGGTTTCAGGATCTGGGCGCTGCCGTACCGCCCGTCCTGAAGATGAGCGATCATGAAGTGCGTCATGTCGAGCGCCGACGCCGACATCGAGCCCGCCGGCCGGAACCCACCGACGAACTCGAACGGCTTGGCGACGTAGTCGCCGTTCTCCCGCGCGTAGCCGGTCACCGCGTCGCCCCGCAGCGCCGGCGGGAGCGGCTCCTGGAAGGTGGCGTGGTGCATGTCGAGCGGGTCGAGGATGTGGTGCTGGATGTACTCGTTGAACGGCTCGCCGCTCGCTTGCTGGACGATGAGCCCGGCCAGCGCCGCACCATAGTTCGAGTAGGACGAGAGCGTGAGCGGCGGCCGCACACGCGCCGGCATGTGCCGCCTCAGCGTCTCGTCGATCGGTAGCACTCGACTCGAGTCTTCGATGATGAGGTACCCGAGTGCCCCGTCCTCGAACCCCGGCGAATGGGTCATCAGGCTCCGCAGGGTGACGGGCTGCGGGAACGTGGCCGGGATCTGAAGTCCCTTGAGGTAGTGGTTCACATCGGTGTCCAGGTCGAGCGTCCCCTGCTCGACGAGCTGCATCACCGCCGTCCAGGTGAAGAGCTTCGATGTGGAGCCGATGCGGAAGAGGCTCGTCGCCGGATCCACCGGCGTCCCGTGCGCGATGTTGGCGTGGCCGTAGCCCCGGGCATACAGCACGCGCCCGTTCTCGATCACGACCGCGACGGCCGCGGGGATGTGCAGCTCCTCGATGTGCGCGCGCATGACGCCATCGATGAAGTCACCCAACGCCGCCGTATCCTCGAGGCGGTACGTCCCCGGTGCAACGGCCGGTGTCACTGGGGTCGGTGGGGCCCCGGGCTGCGCCGCCCGTGGCGCGGCCTGTGCCGGCTTCCCTTCGTTGTGGGCCTGCCCGCGGGCAGCGGGTGCACGCACCAGCCCGAGCGCCAGCGCGGCGGCCGTCCACGACCCGAGTCGTCGCGCGATGAGGAGGGAAACCGGCAGTCGTGCCGCTCGCACCATGGGTGTGCTCCCGAGGAGTGGGTCGCCGGCCGGGGCCGAACGCCAGCCAGCCGACCGAGTGGTATACGCTAACGGTATACCACGCGGACGCAAGCACGGCCGAGGTCGACCGCCGGGCGCGAGCCGCGCGCGATGCGGGACGGCCCGTCCGCGGCGGATCCGCGCGGAGGTCAGCCCCGCGGGCGGGGCACGCACCCGGATCTCAGCGCCGCTCGCGACGCCCCCGGGCCAGCGCCCCGGGCCCCGCCGGCCCCGTCGAGCCGCCCGCCGCCACCGCTCCACTTGGACCGGTCAGCGCGCCCGCGCCCCAGCGCTGCCAACTGCCGCGCTCTCCGTCCTGGGCGATGATGCGCGCCAGCCGGGCGGCGGCGTTCCGCCAGTTCGTCTCGGCCGCCGCCTGGGCGCCGGCGGCGTCGCCGCGCGCGATGTGGGCGGCGATCACGGCGTGCTCCTTGACGGAGGTCGGCAGCTCGTCGAGTAGCACGCTCGTGTACAGCCGCGAATACCGCTCGCTCTGCGGCTTGATCGCCTGATGCAGCGCGAGCAACCGCGGCCCGACAATGCCCTCGACGTAGGTGCGGTGGAACTCGCGGTCCAGCTCGAAGTACCGGCTCGCGTCCCCAGCCCGCCGCCGCGACGACGCTGACAGCTCGCGATTGAGCGCCCGGAGCCGAGCGACGAGCGCCCGCCGCCGAGCCGGAGGCAGGAGCGCCGACGTCCGGGCGGCGAGCCCCTCGAGGTGCCCGACGATGGAGAACACCTCCTGGCCATCGTCGCGGGTGAGCGGCGCCACGATGAGCCGCCGCTCTCGACCCTGCCCGTAGGACGCGACAAACCCTTCCTGCTCGAGCCGGTGCAGCGCGCTCCGCACCGGCGTTCGGCTCAGTCCCAGGCGCTCGGCGACCGCACGCTCCGAGATCCGCGACCCCGGAGGGAACTGACCAGATATGATAACTCCGCGGAGCTCCTGGTACGCCCGCGACACGTGATCCAGGACGGTCGCAGGGGCCTCACGGGTCGCACGGGTCGCACGGGCGCTGGCGGTCGGCACGCCGCACCATACTCCCCACACGAAGGGCCCGCAAGACGCCGGCGCCGGCGGCCGTCCTCAACGTGGCACGGCGCGGAGCGCCGCGCTGGTGGACCATTGTGGTATACCTCGAAACGCCGTATGTTCGGCCCCTGCCCAGCGTCTCCCACCACGCGGAGCTACAGATGCGACCTACGGCCAGTCAGCGGGTGCCATGGAGCCCTCGGATCCTCGTCGCTCTCTTCACCGCCGGGACAGCGCTGCTCCACCCGCCGCCGACGGACGCGCAGAGCGCCGCGGGAGGGACCGGCGGGCGGATCACCGGCCGGGTGACGGACGCGCTCACCCGGCAGGGGGTCGCCGATGTGGCCGTCCAGATCACCGGCACCCGCCTCGGCGCCACGACCGATCAGGACGGACGCTATCGCA
>Ga0070738_10002004_pt1 | contig 34685 bp, 25 predicted proteins | sample Coa_R2_2_FD_66446 | JGI IMG/M metagenome (GOLD analysis project Ga0070738, IMG submission 66446) | Surface soil microbial communities from Centralia Pennsylvania, which are recovering from an underground coalmine fire - Coalmine... | ecosystem: Environmental > Terrestrial > Soil > Unclassified ...
CGGCGATAGTATTTGTGAGTTCCTGGTGGCGCGCCTCTGACTTCCGCTGAGACTCGTGAAGGGAGTCGAGTTTCTCTTCTGACGCACGCAGCTTCTCCCGCAAGATCCGCAGTTTGCCGCCTCCATATTGGTAGAGCCAGTTACGAAGCTCGTCCGACAGCTTGCGAGCCTCGCCAAACTCGCCATCCAAACGCTCTAGCTCCTCCCGGCGGCTTGCCTGCTGCGTCGCCAGCTTGGCTAGTTGGCTCTCAGCAGCTTCAAAATTGAAGGCAGCCAAGTGGCGAGGTAGCACGGTGGTGATCCGCGTTGGCCCAACTTGCTCTTCTCCGGTCGGATCAGTTGACCGACCATTCTGAGACAGGTCCCGCGTTGGTATCGCTGAGATCGAAACAGGGACTTGTTCTGTGCTTAGTTGTTGAAGCACATCTGCTGCTGCCGTACCATCCAGCTGCGAATCCAGCATTACCCCTGACATTTGTGATGGATATCGACTAAGAAACTCGGCAGCGGCCTTTGGGTCAGAGACATTGAATGCCAGCCAGTATGCCGCAGTGGTCGCACTTTTAACTCCGGCAGCATTTAGCTTTTCCTCTATCAGCTCAACATCCGCAGGTGGCGGAAAAAGTCTATGCTTATCGAAATAACCCTGGGCGCGCCGGTCTTCCGCGGCCTCAACATTAGCGCGGAGGATACGCCGAAAAAGTGACGCAGAATGCTCGGCGAGGCGTTCTGTTGTCTGTGGTAAGTTCAGATCAGCGCGGGAACTCTCAACGGCTGCACGCATTTGCGCATGTGTCGCAATCCGTTCTTCCGTGACATCAGCATCCTTTATGCCTTGTTCTAATGTGACCTTTTCATTGTCGGCTCGGACGATCTGACCATTCAATATTGCTTGCGCAGAAGCGATCCGATCCTTCTCCTGGATTGCACTCTCCCTCGCCTTCTGGGCTTCGCTCGCCGCATCAGCCGCCGTGCGCCGCTCATGCTCCCATCTGCCGCGAGCATCCTCTGCCGACTCCTTATTCTCAACCCATCCTCCGCGACGAAGCGCATCGCGCTCTGCGTCACGTTCAGCAAAGAAAATCTCCAATGCAGACAGTTGTTGTTGTGCAGATGCTTTCTCGGAAGCAAGCGCCATTTCTGATTGGCGCAACTCTGACATGTTGCGCCGAAGCTGCTGATCCTGTTGATCGAGCTGCGAAATACTCGCATTCACCGCACCTCGTTCATCGTGCAGTCTCGCCTTGAGCTTGCCGCCAAGTTCCTGGAGTGCCTGCAGGACTGGCTTCGATTCCTCCTGCTCAAGCTGGATTGCGACTTGCAGCCCCTTCGCCCGTCTTTGAACGTCCCCGAGTTCCTCCAGCACCATAGCCAAGGCAAGCAGCCTCTTTCGCCCAGTCGCCTCATTGCGAGCTTGTTCGCAGTTCTTTAGTTCTTCTTGGGCTTCGGCTTCCTCAAGTCGACACTTAAGCGCCCGATAGTAATTCTGTCGCCGAGTCAATAGCGTCCTCTGAGAGGTGAGCCGAGTTAACTCTGCCTCCAAGCTTGCAGCCTCTTCAGCCAGTGACTTAGCGTGCTCTGCGGCCTGTAGTCCCTCGCGATGCAATGCGTTAAATAGCTGTGACGCTTGCCGTTCTACCGTCGATGCAGACCCCTCACTTTCGCGAGTGATGGTCAATTGTCGAAGAAACATGTCTAAATCGAGCAGGAGCTTTTCGTTAAACTCCAGCTGCAGCTCCAATGCAGGACGATTCCGAAGTTTAGGCAAGAACTGTTGCAGGTTCTCTCGCACTTGGTTTGCGGAGCTCGGATCAAACCCCAACTGCAGAAACAGCCGAATGAAATCGCGGTCATTCTTAAGATTATTGAATAAATTATTTACCCCGCCCTCGCCTTCATTCATCCTGAGCTGATACGCGAAGAGTTCTGGGTCGAGGTGGTTGTTGGCGAGATGCTCCCGCCATTCTGATTGGTTCGTAGTATGGCGGATCTCAAGTCGGGGAAAGGACCGATTTTGCTCGTCCAGCCAATCCCGAAACGCCTCGAACGATGCAACCGGCTGCGCAAGACCTAGGATCGGCAGAGATTCCAACCTGATGGCGTGATTTGGTCGTAACGTGAAAAACAGCCGTCTGAGCTCATTTGCCCTGTCGAGCCCTTTCCACGAGAGGACTTGGCCGACAATCATCAGGGATCGTGGCGATTCGCTTCCGAGGAGAGACTCCTGTATCTGGTCATCCGATGTGTCCCATTCGGTCAGAATGAAGGCTAAGTCGCGTTCGCGAACGTAGTCGGCAAGCTCTCGCACTTTGCCCTCCGCCTGTTTTCCCAAGAACTGCCTTTGGTGAGGGCGATACGTGGAAAAAAACAGGTTTAGCAGCGACGACTTCCCCGTGCCGTTCTCGGCCCATATAACGGAATCTACAGGACCACCAGTGCCATCCCGCAAATCGAGGGTGAGTGCTGGAAATCGAGCGTCATGGTGCCCGAGGCTAGAAAAATGGATTCGTGAGATGCGAGGCATAGTTTCCCTTTAGGGCTTAGGCGCGCTGCTTGACAGGGAGTTGCAAGCGACTTGGCGCATCTGCTCAAGCAAGGCATGAGCCCCGTAATACTTCAACCTGATTCGATATCCGGAAGTACCCTGATAAATACCTCTGCCTTCATCCACGAGTCGCATCAATCCCTGTCCAGCCAGATATTCGAGGCCATAGCGGCAGATTCCGGTAAGCGATCTGGGCGACTCACGTTTTCCAGCGGTTTCTTTCGTTAGCGCCAAAGCAAGCACCTGACGCCATGCTTTGCGTTCCTCGCTTTCAACATGATCCGGCGAGTCGTCCGCTGCCCTATGCTGCTCGGCCTCCGCAAAACTGCGCAGGTACTCAGCCAATTTGTGCGCAGTCAGGGGAGCGGGTTGTACATCGTCGTCCTGTGCCAGGGTTTCCGCGCGAGGAAATGAGTACGCCGCTATTGCTACCTGGACCAGACCATGCAGTATTCGTTCTTCGGGCGCCATGCCAGACTTATAGTCGTCGGCGGTCAATCGGAACGGACTAGCGTCGGATGGAGTGACGATCAGACCGAACTGTCCGACATATACGATGCGCAATCCGAGACCATCACACGTGCCATCGACAACGATCCTGAGCGCCGAATCCTCGTCATATCGCCGAAGCAGTTCGGCATATTCCTTCGAAGTCAATGGGTTTTGAGAGCGAAGCGCAAAACCTAACAATCGTCCTGCATCGTAGGCGTGATTTGCGAGAGGTAATGTCATCGTATAGCTCGTGACATGTGAACATCGTCACCAAGAAAACCATCTATCGAAAAGCGCGAGCCGGTCTTACGTATCTCAAGCTGCATTCGCGCCTGGGCTGCTCCGAACTGCTCCATCGTAAGGAGTACGAACAAACGGCGCACTGCTGAGCTGAGGCCGCGGCCACCTGCAATTTCCAGCAGCTCTGACAACTGTCGGGGCTCGTTCAATTCAGCCCGAAGAAAATCGCGGACCGCGATGTACGTGTCCCGGTCGAAGATGGGGGGAATTTCTTGTACGCATTCCGTGGCCGGCATCGCTACATCGGCCTCCAGAGTTGCGCACTCCATCGGAGCCGCTAACAGCTTTCCCCATAGTTGTTCTATTCCAACCAAGGCGGGAGTGTTCTGGCCAGCCAAGAGACCCCAACAGGAGGATACGAACTGTGCAGCCACCGGCGTTTCGCTCGCCAGTAATGGCAAGAAGATGTCCGGCCGCAGGTTGACGTGCAATGCAGTCGCAGACCGACGGAGACGCTGGCGCGCATGTTCCTCCCTAAACGTGTCATTCGCAGTGATTAGTAAGTTGTGAAGTTCTAAGTTCGTGCGCTCAGACTTTTCGATCTCATTTAGCAGCCGATTGATCTTGCTTAGATCGTCGTTCCCAGCCTGATCCCTCCGTTGTTCAAGCCCAGCTCGTAGCTCCCCCTCTTTGCGGAGGCGGTCTTGGATGTGTTCCAGCGCATCAATGACCATGGGCAGAACATCCGTAGTCCATTTCGCCTGATCAGCGTCCCTCCGTGCGACTTCCAGCGCCAGTCGGATGCGCTCGGCGTACGCCTTTCCTCTGATCTGAGCCTGACGTGCGGTGCGGATTGCATCGTCCAATCTGCCGCGCTCCGACTGGTATTTCAGCACCGCCAAGTCGGCGTGTGCCGCATCTTCAAGGTTGTAGCCGAGCATCTCTGTATAGAGATTTATGGCCTCACTGCTGGCGCGAAACACGCGCTCATCTGACTCGGGCAGCTGTCGTTCCTCCAGCAGACGGAACGCGAACTCGCGCCAGACCACGCTATCGTTGTCCAGTGCGGCGTACCGCTCTACGAATTGTTGCCGACGCTCACGATCATTCAACAGAGCCGCGAGAGCTATATCGATGATCTGTTCTTCGCGCTCCGCTGAGATTCCAGGTGCTGCAGAGCGGACAATCGGACCTGTGGCGTTGAGAATGTCAATGCGCCCAGCGCCGGTCCCAAACCCCATCTTGTCAATAACCACGTCCAGGATGACAAGGCAGAGCATGCGCAGGTCATGTTGAGACAGATCCCAATCCCGTTGCGCTTTGGTGCGCTCAACTTCGAGGATCGGAGCGAGTGCGATGGCGCTTCTGGTGCGTCGTCCAACCGCGTCCCCTAGCTCACGGGCTTCCAGGCTCTTCACTGGAAGCGGTGGCCGATCCTGTCCAGGAAGCGTTGCCGCCACGAAGAGGTCGGGGGGTTGCGCGGGTTGCGGTTTACCGCCCATAAATCGAAAGAAACACACAAATCCATTCGCCGACACATCGTCCTTGCTGCGGATGTGCAGGCTGCCGGGCGCAATTACACTTGTCGCTCGAACTGGCGCTCGAATAGCGTCTTTATCGACAACATTCTAGGATATCTGCTTGCAAGTGTTACCTGATTCTTTCGCCCGCGTCGCTGTATCACTGGCTGCAGCCCGTATGACGCAATTGACGGTTCGCCCTGAACATAACGCGCCTCAGCCGTGCTACGTGGACGGGCTGCGCAGGAATCGTGCGCTTGCGCGACAGACAGAACCACGCCTTTGCGTCTTCACGGAATGCGGCGGAGCGGTCTGGGAGCACAGCGCAGCGTCCGCAACGTGGCTCGGACGACTTCGAAAGATGCTCACTTCCAGTCCGGCCTTCCCGCTCATGTGACGCGCAGACCAATAGACCAGTCAGGGTGGACCCGACGCGACGTCCGCCGCGCATCACGCCACCGCTGTCGCAGCTGAAAGTTGCAAATGGATGACCGAGGCACCGGCTTTTGATCCTAAATCGGCGAGACGCGAATGATGGGTGAATAAAAGCACCTGCGTACGCTGTGCGATTTCTGCCAAGACTTGCAAAGCGGTTGTGGCGCGGAGATCGTCGCTGTGGATAAGAATGTCGTCAAGGATCACCGGGCACGGGGCAACTCTGGTTACATGGTCCTCGATTGCAGCCAGTCGGAGAGCGAAATAAAGCTGATCGCGCGCGCCATCGCTCAATCCTGCTACTTCGACCTGTTCCTTATTCTTCCGAACGGCAACCAGAACTGGCTTATCGTCGTCCCCGAAGGTAGTCGTGAGGCCATCGTGTTCTCCGAGCGTCAATCTGGAAAATAGCTCGCTCGCTCTTGTCAGGACAGGTCCCTGATGCTTCTCGCGGTAGGAATCCATCGCGCGCTGCAACACCTCCGCAGCTATTCGCAGGCGCAGGTATTGCGCGATGGCGGGACGAGCTTTTGCCAGCGCATCTTCGGCTGTTTGTGCCTGCAGGGCTGCGTCCTCGCTGCCTTCGAGGCGTTCATATTCTTGCTGCAGCCTGCCATACTCCGCTCCCGCTTTAAAAGCCTGGTCCTGCAGCTCTTTCTGGCGTTCCTCATGACGCGTAACTTCATTGCGCAGGGAGTCCAGCTCGTAAGCGGACGCTTCCTCTTCGATGTGTTGCAAATCAGCGATCGCGTTACGTTCCACCAGACCCGCAGCAATTCGATTGTAGGCTTCTTGCTTCTCCGCCTTTTCTTCCGCAGCAGCAATGACCACTTCGAGTCGCTGATTATCCTCGCATTTCGCGAGCTCCATCAGCCTTTGGAGAGTTGCGGTCGCCGCCTGCGCCTTGGCTCGACAACTTGCAACGTTAGCCTCGTCGCTCGTGTTCTGATTCTCCAGTTCGGTGCGCCTGGTTTCAGCTTTTCCTGTTTCGATAAGGCGCTCCTGTAACGATGTCGCAATCTGCTGTGGCTTGAGCGTCGTGAGTGACGAATCGATGGCTGCAGCCAGCCTTGCCGCATCGGCTTCAAACTGGGAGATGTTCTCGCCGATGCGATCAATGCGATGCTGCAGATCATTAGCTTTCTCAAGCAGCATAAATACCTTTTCGAGGACATCAAGCGCTGTGCTCGCCCGCTCGGGCGTCGCAACGGTCGGTAGCAGCAGTCCTGTCATGAGCGGTGACCACCGCTCTGCCCACTCGGACAGTCTTGTCTTACAGTCATTCACATTCGCTTCTTGCGTGTGTAAATCAATCAACTGCAGGGTGCGACGCAAGTCGCGGATTGTCCGCCGCTGCTCTTCAATCTGCTTAGCAAATGCCTCCGCGACACTTTGTACTACCGAGAGTGAGTCGGTTTCTTTGACGGCATTGCATCCGATGTCGCAGAGGCGCGCGCGAATTCCAGCTGCTGCTACTGCCGCGCGTTCGCCAATCAACTGCAGGTCTTTTTCTTTGCTGCGACGTTGTTCCAGCTTGTCGAGAATCTTCTGCCGACGCGCCATCCACTCCTTCATCTCTGCCGGCGAGAGCGGATCCGCAGCTAGCGACCTCCATTCGGTCCGCCAGCGGCGGCGCAGATCATTAAAATCAGCATCAATAGACGACGCTTCTGCCCGGACGCTTTGCTGCTCAGCGTTAGCCGAAGCTATTTCCTTCACCACGCGATCGTGGATAGCGACGTCCTTAGCATTCGAAAATCGTAGGTCGGCGATTTCATCACTTCGCAGGAGCTGCTGCGCAAAGACCTCAGGCAGCGGATCGCGGGAACCCGCTTCCTTCTGAGCAGCCTCTCTCGTCAACTTCATCTCAAAGGCAAAGGCCCGGATTAGCTCCCAGAGGTGATTCCGCCGGTCGCGCGCTTCGGCGAGCTCCTTCTCGCCGGCAGTACTTACCTGTAACCCTAGCCTGTCCAGCTCCGCCTGCTTTTCCCGAATTGATACGACAACGCTGGATTCTCGGGCGGAGAGGTCGCGACGACGGTCGGCGAGCTCTTCCCAGTCACGAGCATATTGCTCGACTGTCGAGAGCATCGGTATCGATAGAGACTCGAGGTCCTCGTGTGTGCCTGACCACAACGACAGGGTCTTGAGTTCGCGCGCGATCTCCGCATCCATCCGCTTGCATTCAGATTGCTGCCGACTTGTTGCCTCTGCGGTGTCACCGAGCCTTTTACTCTCCTCGATGCTGGCGAGGAGCGTAGCCGGATCTCGTGGCTCAGCACTGGCTGCTAATTCGCGCGAGAGCCGATCGTGCTCGTCTCGGTCCGAACGGAGCGACTCTTCCGACTTCTCCAGTGCCACTACCAATCGCGCATTTTCGGTGATGAGTGCAAGGATTTCCGTTTTGCGCGCGTACGCACTCCGAAGTTGCTCCGCATCGCTCACCGGGCGCTGAGGCCATATGGTCCGCCATTCCATGTCGGCACGCTGCATCAATTTATCGCGATCGTCGCAACGCTTTGGCAGATCGAGGATTCCGCGTAGGTAGTCTTGCGTACCAGCGTTCAAAGCTTCAATTTCCCGTGCGTGAGCCTTGAAGGCGTCGCTAAGCGGAAGCGCTTTGATCTTTTCCATGCGTTGCGCGACTTGATCGGTGAGGCTCTCGATCTGGGCAGTCGCGTCGGTGAGATCGGCAACCGCCTCGTCACGTTGTCGGCGTGCACTTGCCGGAAGTGCAGGCACCCATTCCAGAGCCGCCAACGCTGTGCGTAGCTCCTGCAGGCGGGCCACATCTGCTTTATTACCCGCGATGCGATGCAACTTGGTCAATTGCTCGCGGAGCAAGTCCGCCTCGCCGTTCAGCGCATCGCGACTCGCCTTCGCACGCTCTAGTTCTGCCTGCTTTTCTTTCACTGCGGCGCCACTCAGCGACGTCCTTCTCACCTGTGCGCGCGCCTGCTTGTATTCTTCCAACGCGCTGCCTATTACACGCGACTTCGAGCGCGGCGAAAACAGCTCGGCGGTTTCCTTATCGAGGGCATCGAGCAGCTTGCGGAGATCGAAGCCGGCGGCTTGAAAAAGCGCGCTGCCGATGTCGCCTTCGCCACGCAGCAATTCTTCACCGCCTTCACGCAGCCGAATGTGATCGAGTCCGAAAAACTGTTCAAAGCGCGCTCGATCGAGCCCCCGCAGAAATGGGGTTAGAGTGTCTTCCGGTATTTGGGCTTCGCTTTCGCTCAACAGCGTTGCTGTCGTGCCTTTGCGACGCCGGAACGAGAAACTCGCCGACGAGTCGGAGATAGTCGCCCCAATACGCAGCTCGGGGCCTTTGCAGCTATGAACGTCAGGGGTGCGCGATGGCACGCCGAATAGCAGAGCCGAAATGCCACGCAAAAGCGTCGACTTACCGGCTTCATTGTCGCCATAGATGACGAAGAAGTCCGGCTGGCGTCGTGGGATATCGATCACCCGTTGGAAGAAATGGCCGTAGCGAATCAAATCGATGCGGTCGATTCTCATGCGGTCTCCAGCGCCGAAACGCGCGCAAGCAGCAGTGCCTCAGCTTCGTCGATGGCCGTGGCCAGCGCGCGAATATCCAGGACAATCGGATCCGCATCGCCAGCACCCTCTTGGGGAAGCCGCTTCTTCAATTCTGCGATCCCTTCCCAGTCGGCGGCTGGCGCTGGATTCTTGCGAAGCTCGGTTAATGCGCGCATGACCTCGCCGACCGGGTCGTCGCGGGTGAGCAACGCCTGGCGATCAATGCGCGGCACCGTTGCCACCTGCACGCGCTCAATCCACAGCAATCCATTTCCGAACTCACTGGCGAGGCTCATAACTTCATTGCGTACCGCTTCGGGATCACGATTGAGCTCAGTGTGAGCCTCGGAGCTACCGGCAATGCGCACCCGCAACGCGGTGACACGTTCATGACTCTCTGAAACCAGTTTGCAGAAAACGGCAGGCAGCTTGTCGTACACATCATCAGCCGTCTGGCAGTCGGATGTGTCGATCTCGACCTCGCTCCACAATAGTACCGAAGTAGGAATTGTCTCGATTGAGATCGCACCCGAATCGGATACCGTCACTAGCTCGCAGCCCTTTTCGCCCGGCTCTTTACCATGGCGTCCCTGAATGTTTCCGGGAAAGACGATGTATGGATCGCTGCAGAAAATCTGCCGGTTGTGCACGTGGCCAAGCGCCCAATACTGGTAACCCTTGTTCTTGAGCGTGTCCAGAGTGCAAGGTGCATAGTTGGCATGCTCAGACATGCCGGAGAGATTCGTGTGCAACACTCCGATATTGAACGCATTGGAAACCGGCGCGGGATATTTTGCGGCCAGATCATCGGTGACTTCTGGCGTGGCGAAGCTTTGTCCATGGATGGCGACGGGCAATTGCAGCACGTCTCGGCGAAACGTTTGCGGCTCGTTAGACCTAAAAACGTGCACGTTCGCTGGTGGACGAAGCTGCTTTATTAGTTTGCTGGCAGCATCATGATTGCCGTGGATCAGATAGACATCGATCCCTGCATCCTTCAGCCGCGCCATCTGCCGATTGAAGAACAATGCAGATTCAAAGCTCTTAAGACCAACGTCGTAGAGGTCACCTGCAATAATGACGAAATCAACCTGGCGGGTCAGGGCAGCGTCTAGCAGCTTCTCGAACGCGCGTCGCGTCGCGTTCCGAATCTCGTTGACTGGCGCACCGGCGTAATGCACCAGTCCCTGGAGGGGGGTGTCAAGATGGATGTCGGCAGCGTGGATGAACTTCATGGACCCCTACAAAGCTGTTGGCTGCTAGCTGCGTTCAGGAACTCGCGACTATAACCCGACTACAGGGAAGGAAAAAAGCTGAATTCACCGCGCGGTCTCCTCGCGAAGCAAAGAACTCCTTATTGGGTCAGCGAACTGCCGGGACCGAGGCGTGCCTTGCGTGCCGGTTCGGTTTGTGTTTGCATGGCCGCGCAGGTTCGAACCCGTGTCAGCATTACGGCTAGAGTCCTTGAGCCCCGGTCCTACCGGACTGCTGACAGCTCCCGTCGAGCCGGGGTTAAAAGGCCCTGTCTCTGTAGCCTGGAGAACGGTCCGATGATCCAAATTCCGCAGGTGACCGTCTATCAACTCATAACTGTGGCCGCCGTTTACCGTGCGGAGCAACTCACCGATTACAACGGCCGCCGCGACCGCCCCAACGAACGGCGCCCCGACCGTCCGACCCGCGAGTTGAGTCAGGCCACACTGATCGGCGCCGCTTGCTGTCAACGCGCGGTATGCCGGCAAGTCCGTCAGGATTTCCTCTGTGCTTTCTTCGGTACGCCAGATGTCGCGCGCTCTTCGCGGGGCTGGGAAGACATGGGTGCGAAATCCGAGGTAGTCCCTGATCCCGTAGCCGAGACCGGCCTCGATGACTCTCGCAAATCCGGCATCTTCCAACGCGGCGCGCGCAAGAGCGTTGTCCACTCCGCAAAGGGCCACGGCAGGGTCATCTGCACCGACCCTGAAATCCGCCGCGAAGCGCCGCTCAACGATTGACGTCTTGAATCCGCGACGCTCTGCCCAGTGTGCGATGGCGCGCGTCTTCCGCGCTCCGATCAGAGCCTGGTGCGTCAGGAGGGACGTGCTGTCATTGGACAGGGCAAGGATATCGTAGTCTTGCAGTACGATCTGGACCTCATTCGGTTGTTCGTACGGGAGCAGGCCGATGGTCCACAGATAAGCCTGTCCGACATTGCCAATACCGATGAGCCACACGGCCGACGGCAGGCGCGTGATAACAGGTCCAACTGCTTGTGCCTTCTGCCAGTCGTCCTCCGGCCGCCACAACGACAATCCCGTACTGCGCCGGCACGCAGCGGGGTTGCCTTGGCGCAGATGTTGAAATACTTCCGCCACCGCAACAGCCCCCGACAATACGCCGGACGGGATGAACTCCTGCCGTTCGGCGAGCCGCAATTCCTCCGCGCGCGCCGGCACGACACCCCCGGCCCAACCGTCGAACGTGGTCCGGATGGCAAAAGCCCTATCGGCATCCACTCGACCATCGCCGACTACTACTAACGGCACGTCCCGGCTCGCCGCTGCCACCACCCTTCCGCCCAGGCCCAACACTGCTTCTTCGAGCGTTCGATACGGATACAGCGGCAACAAAAGCGGCATGCCGGCTATGCCCTCTACCTCTACCCCCCCAAGCAGGCTCCTTCTGCCGCAGTTGACGATCGTTAGAAGAGCGGCCTGTTGCGTCGCGGACCAGCGCACACCTTCGCCAACCGCAATAGCGAGCCTATAGTCGGAGAACAGCTTCTCCGCTTCTTCCACGCTCGCCGCCTCCCCTGTGTCCATGGCCAACTTCACCAGCCGGTTCAGGCGATCTGCCAAGAGATCCGTATCAATTGCGTTCATGCTGCTCTCCTACCGGCCGATCTTTAGAAAGCGCGTGATCCGCTTTCCGCTCAGGTCGCGCCAGCGATGTCCACCCTGGTATTCGAAAAAGCCGAGAGTCTCCAGCCGCACTGGCGCGCATGCGAAATCCGGCACGATCACCGCGAAATGTCCTCGTTGGGCGATCATCGGGTTGTCGCGATCGGAGAAGCTCTGAAAGGCCTCTTCCGGATGGACGTGAACGTCCGCGACGACCGACAGCTTGCATGTACGACAGAGCTCCCAAAGTTTCCCGAAGCTGGGCGCGTGCATTATCACGACGCCGCTTTCGTACGCATTCGGATCTAGGTCGTCGTAATAGACAACCTGCGCGACTCTGCGTTGCTTGCCGTCTACGTGACCTAACAGGAAAGCCCCGCTTTCATGATGTCCTTCCGTCCGACGCCCAAGTTCGGCAAGCAGCGTCTGCCACAGGTGCGACGTTATTTGCAGACTCGGACTACGCGCCACGCCGCCCTCCATAGTCGTTGGAATTCAAAAGCTCGTGGATGATCCCGAGGTACTTGCAGAGACCTTTTTCCGCCTCCCACAGCAGAGCAGGATGCTCGTGACGCCATTTCTCGTGGCCATTGATCGAATCCCGGTCGCACGGGAGGTAAAGGCTCGTTCCGTTATGCCAGCCCGGATTAAAAGCCAGGCCGACCCGTCCCCGGCCAGTCGGCCAACGGGCGGCCGGCAACGGACAATCGGCTTCCAGATCCCACGGCTGAGCCGTCGCAGCAGTGCGGGGATAGTCGTGGCAATGAAAGCGGAAGCCGTACTCGATCCCGTCACGCGACGTCACGCCGATGCTCACATAAGGCCACGTCAGCACGACCAGCCGCCACCAGCCGAGTGCCGCGCCGCTGCGGAACCGCCCCGACTCCAGATGGACCCGGAGCATCTGCTGATCGGGCGCCAAGAGTTCGTCCGCCATGCTTCAGCCCTCGACCCGCTTCAGCGGGACCAGATCGAAAGCAAGGTGGCAATCAGGGCAGGAAGCCAACGAACCGATATGGGTATCGGGCTCAGGCCGCTCGGTCTTGCCGGTTATCTGCAGCACGTGCTCCGCCGCGTCGGCGGGCGTCATGCCGAAGGCTTTGATCGCAGCCCATTTCTCGACGGCCGCAATCGTCGTCCCCGGCCCGAAGCTGTGCTCCTTTGTCGCGCCGTTAAACGTGACATCCACCTTGATCTTTCGGCAGCGGTGGATATGGATGCGCGTGGGCTGGCCATTCTCGCTTTCGGGAAGGAGATCCTCCCGCTTCAGAGGTTCGTCGCAACCCTCAATAAAAACTTCGAACTCCCCTTCAACCCCGCCCTTACGATGTTCCGCCGCCAACACGAGCAGTTCCTTGACACCCTTCTCGCGGTCAAGCTTGACGAGCTGGATGTCGGGGATATGCTCCCCCTGCAAAAGTATTTCAATGATTCTCATCGTCGTTTTCCCCTTCCGTGGTCATCGGAGCTAACGCTGCCTGCATGCGGCATCGCTTTGCTCACTACTTAGAAAGTCGTTGTGAAGGAGAAAAACCGGAAATGGCGCGGTCAGGGTTTTGTAGGCGGGCAGTCGGCGCCGGGCAAAGCCGGGCAAATGAAGTATTGAGGACAGCGCGGGCACATCCGGTCGTTCGGCGTGGCAGCGAATTCCCCGGCGCGAATTCCGGCGATTGCCTCGTCGTATTTCTTGAGCCTGCTCGAAATGACCTTCGCGGACATTTCCACAGGGACAGCTTCGTCCGTGGTCAGATAGAGTGCCTCGACACGGGCCGTGCCATAAGCCCGCGCCGCACCCGCGTGATACAGCGCGTAGATGTCGTCGTCGATTTTCTTCGGCGGCTTGCCCGTCCGCAGTCGCCGCACGACAGCCCCCTCCGGGCCAATTTCAACGTGATCCGGCCGCAGACGTATCCGGCCACCAGGCCGCTCAATCTGCCAGTCACCCTCAACTATCTCTACCTTGCCAGCTCGACGCGAGAGCGCTCGTTCGATGATCGTCTCTGCATTTTTCCGGTACAGGGAAGAGTATGGATGATCCGCCGGGCCAATTTCTTCCCACGCAGTCTTTAGTTGCCTGAACGCCTCGTCGATGCCAACTGACTTTGAAGCTTCAATGGCACCCATCCAGCGCAAAACCGAGTACACAGCGCGGTGAAACCGGACATACGCATTGTCATCGCGCCCGCCGCTGAGCCCTAAAATCCGCTGATACAGATAGGCGCGCGGGCATTTTATGTACTGGTCAAGGTCCTCCGCGGCATACTCTTCAACCTCTTTGCTTAAATGCGGAAGCGGCCCCTCGCCCGGTTCGATCAGTCCGGCCCCCATCCATCGTCTGCTTGAACGCGGAACATGGGGTTCGATCTTCAACAATAGCGACGATGCATTGCGCTTTACTGCACCGTACATTTCTGCCCGCGACAGGCACAAAATATCCCGTGCGCGCGACATGGCGACGAAAAACAGGCACTCCTCTTCTTCCGAATGTGATTCTTTTGGATCATCCACCAGCATGCCCCGAGGCGGCGGACAGGGGTTATATTGCGGGTTTACTGGGAACATCCCCGTGCCCAATGCCGGCAGATACACAGTGCTGAACTCCAGTCCCTTACTCGCGTGAACGGTGAGCAACCTGACGGCGTCGATCTCCCTTGCCGCCGCGGGAAGCTCTCGAAGTTGCCGTTCTTCTCCGAATGTCTCCAACCGCCGGATCCACTGCAAGAGTTGCCGCCGCCAATTTCCCCTTCGGGCAGCCTTATGTTCCAGCGCGAACTGCAGCAGTTGGTAAATAGCCAGACGTTTCTGTTGCCCGCTAATGGTTTCGTCAGCCAGCAGATGGTCCAGATAGCGGCTCTTCGTGAAGAGATAGTCAAAAAGCAGCGCCGCCGGCGTCGTTTTGTACTCGACGTCGGTCAGATGCTCGCTAAGACGTTGGAGACCGCTGCGGCCTTCTGGCGTCAGTTCTGCAACATCACCCAAAGATAGCAGCGCCTCCGTCGGGGATGTTTCTTTTTCGGCCGCAAAGCTCAGAAACTTCCGCACATTGGTTATCGGAATTCTGTATTCAGGGAATTGTGCCAGCCGGAACAGCCCACCACGTTCGGCTTCGCAAGTGAAGGACATCAGTGCCAACATGTCCCGAATTTCCGGTCTTTCAAACAGGTCCCCAAGGTAGAGGACCGGTATACCGTGCGCTTCGAGCCGCTGCGCGAACCGCGCGAGACTGGTATGCGAACGGCAGAGAATGGCCTGGTCTTTGTATCGGACGCCTTGATCGCGTCTGCGACTGATTTCCTGCGCCAGGCCCGCGGCCTCGGCGGCGAGATCGGAAGCCACCTCCAGGACAATTTCACCACCCTGACGGCCCCGTGCGGACTTCCATTTCGCGGGCAGCCCACCGATGCCTGCCTTCATGTCCGACGCGAATATCTCCACCAGCCTTACCACATGTTCCTGGGACCGGTAGTTGACGTTCAGCGACAATTTCCTTGTTCCCGGAAAGTCATTTTCAAATTCCCTGATATTCGCCGGCGCTGCACCGCGAAAGCGATAAATCGATTGGCGCGCATCTCCGACCACCCAGAGGCCCTTTCCTTCCCTTGCCAAAAGCTTCAGGAACACGCCACTCGCCCGGTTCACGTCCTGATATTCATCGACCAGAATGTTCTTGTACTGCGCGTGCACCTCCTTGGCCACTTCGGGATGCGCTCGCAGCAAGGACACGGGTTTTGAAATCAGCCCCGAAAAGTCCACCACCTGTTCCGATTCAAGCATCTCCTCATAAGCGGCAAACACCGCCGCGATTTCCAGAACCTTTTCGGCTTCCTCCCGCGCCGCTTCGTCTGATGCCAGCGCAAGCATCGCTTCACCGAATGCCCGATACTGTTCCGGGCCAACAAGCTCATCCTTTGCCCGCGAGATCGCGCAGAGAATATCGTGCAATGCAATGGCAGGGTCGTAGAGCTGCAAATAATGCCTCAGTGGCAACGATGGGAGCATTTCTTCCAGCAACAGCAGGGCATCCCCCGGATCAATTACGCGTACGTCTGCGGGAAGACCGAGAAGATGGCCATACTTGCGAAGCAACTCAAGGCCGAAAGAATGGAAGGTTCCCGCCCAGATCGCAGGGGCGGCGTCCGGCGCTGCGACGGCGACCCGCTCGCGCATCTCCTCGGCTGCCTTGTTCGAAAAAGTCAGCGCAAGAATTGAAGCGGGCTCTGCGCCGCGCCCTAACAACCACACGATCCTTGCCGTCAAGGTGCGTGTTTTACCCGTTCCCGGTCCGGCTTCGATGAGGCGCGGCCCTTCGTCCGCCTCCGCAGCGGCGCGCTGTGAGTCATCGAGCGGCGGCGATATGCGCGGGCCGGTCTGCTCTGCACTCTCCACCTCCGGCACCAGTAGGGCAAGTGCAAGCTGCTGGTGCACCATGCCGAGAGGCACGCCAAGCCACTGCGCTATCGCCGTCGCCGCAAGCCTTTCGTCTAGGAACAGTCGCCGGGCCTCAGTGGCCGGCAGCAGAAACTCGCGAGCGAAAACATTGGCCTGACATTCGCGCCGTTCGCGCGGGCCATATCCCTCCACGCGCTGGATGCCCAGAGGCATGCGCTCCTCCGGCATCGACTCATCGATCTCGCCGGCTGCGCACGCGCCTGTGGCGCTGTCGAGCCAGTGATGGCCGAACTCGTGCGCCTGATAGAAAGCGGCTTCGGCCGCTCCGACACTTTGCTTGTAAAAAATCGCGGGCGTCGATCTATCCAGAACCGCTTCGGCGCCGCAAAGCAAAGGGTCGTCGTCCGGAACCGCTTGTCGTCCGACCCCGGTGAGACCGGTCGCTCCGTCAAGCAAGCCTGCAGCGGTCTGGATTCCGCCTGCCTTTGCGCGCGCTTCCGCGTGACGAATGCGCGCACTGTGCCGGATGAGATCGAACGCTTCCACTGATTAGCGCCCTTCTTGTCGGGCAGCCTCGTCAAGCCAGCGTGCCTTTTCTGCCTCGCTAAGCGACGAGGTGCGGATGGCATCGGCGAAGCTTTGCCGTTCGAAACCTTGTGGCTTTGTCTTCGACATGAACGATACCTCAGACAGCAATTGCGGCGGGCCCTTGAGATACTCCATCACGCCGTCTATGGTTCTTCCTATCTGTCGGGCAATATGACTAACGAGTCGTGAAGGAATCGTGTCAGCCAAAATCTGCCGATTGTTCAGTTTTGCGATCAGGGCGAGGTCAAGCCCGCAGCCTTTCGCAAACTCAGTCACACTCATTCCGGCGTTCTTTGCTTCGCCAGTCAGGCTTGTGATCGCCTTTTCGCCACTTTCCTCAGGATGCGATTCCGCATCGCGCTTGAAACTGACGTTCAATGCGTGGCTCATGGCACGATCCACGATGCGGTCTTCCTCATCTGCCGTAAGTTCAGGCGCTTCCGGCAGCACCGTCTGTTCAGCCCACGCTTCCACGAAATCGATCAGCTCACGGCGGAACTGCGGGTAGCGCCCGACCCACACTTCCAACGCTTCGGACGTTGGGCCTTCGTACTCGGCGACGAATTCATTCAACACATCGTCCAAGGTCGGTGCTTTTTCATTACGAGTCATCTTCCTTCTCCTTTCTCCCCCAAGCCGGCCAACAGGTCATCGGCTTTTTTCAACCAGCTGCGAATCGTTCGTCCCGTGCAGCCAAAGTGCTGGGCCAAAGTTAACTTGCCAGCCAGCAGACCATCACCCGGATCGTCGCCGCCGATCGCCATTCCGACCGCGTGCCGCAGCACAAAAAGCTGGCGAAGCTTCGGCGGCAGCTTGGTCAATCCCTCGGAGACCATGGCCAGCTTTTCAGGACTGAGCCTCCCGTCTACTTGCGACTCGAGTTTGGTCTTCCCCTCGGACTCACCCTCTCCCGAATACCCGGTATCGAGGCTCTCCGTGTCATCGGTCTGCGCGAACATCGACCTGCACGCGTCGATCGCCCGTGCTTTCATAAACGACCAGAAACGAACTTCAAGAAAGTCGGCCCGATCATCGGAAGCAAGGATGGTCTCCACAACCTTTTTTAGGACCTCTTGCTGCAGATCCTGTCGCGTGCTCTTGTCGAAGGCACGAAACTGGCCCCGGAAAAAAGGCTTGCAACGCTCGAACAGCTCGCGAAACAGGCCATCCCACAGTTTGGGGTCCTTATTTCTATCGGTCCGCCGGATAAAGTGAACGAGCGTTTCCGGCGCCAGGTACTGCGGTTCCGCTTCATCCCTGAGCTGCGCCCGTGCCAAAAGAGCTTTTTCGTCGAGCACTTCTGCCTCGGCGATTTGCCTTTCAGTATCGGGGAGCCGTTTGTACCCACGCCGCGTGAGCGGTCTTACGGGCGACGGCCGTTCACCGGGTTCGACCGGTGCCTGTTTCGGAGATGGACTAGGCGTCTTTTCGGCCATGTTCAGTTCCTTCCCTCATAGCTAATCGCCTCGGCCTAGTAAATCCGGAAACGTTTTTGCAAAGAAAATCTATTTTCCGTAGAAGCAATGGAGTCTATGTCTTAGCACAATGTCGTAGCAAAGTCGGCGTTCTCACTCGACTCTGATCTAAGGCTCTTTGTTTCATCTGCCTCCGAGCTCTCGCAAATCGTTTCGGTAGCAGTTTGGTGACAGCGGAATATTTCCCGTGGACGGTTCTGCAGAGGTGGTACGTCGGCCTTGGCAGAACGACACCTTTCGTAGCGTTTCCGCGCGGAAGACTGCTAACGTTCCGCTCTCCCAGCTTTCAATAACTTACGGTGTCGCGCGTGCTGCTTGCGTGCTGTTTGACTGGCTCGGCCGATCGTTCATCCTGAAGATCAACGCTCCATCTCTCGCGCCACGTCAAAACCCGCTCTTTCCTCTGCATCCGAGTGTGGCACACACACATTTCGGTAGCAGTTTGGTAACACCGGAACGCAGCCCACCACTGCACGACGATCAGTCACGGCTCGTGTGGACGGCTGTGGGGCCGATTTCTTGGCATCCGGCAGTTCCGCCTGGCATCATATTAAGAACGGTATGAGCCGCTCCCGACCACTAGCGCTGTTCGCCATTTTGCTGGCGTTGATGTTTGCGATCTCGACGGTGTGCTTCGCGTCCCCGATGAGCGCAACCACCCCAGTCTCTAGTGGAATGCCCGATGGCGAGTGCCACGGCCATCAGGGACCAATGCCGTCGCCAGCGCATACGTGCTGTTTTGCTGCACATCAGGTTCCGGCAGCAACCCCGATTGCGCCCTCCCCGGTAGCTCTGGATGTCGTCGCAAGTGACCTCTCATCCTCTCGTTCCATCGGCGAACCCGACGCTAAAGGTTCCGCGCCAGCCAGCTCGATTGACGCTTCTCCTCCACAAACGACTGTCCTTCGTATCTGATCTCTTACATTTCCTGAACTCGAAGTGCGCGCCTGTACGCGTGTGCCGTGTGTTGGACATCTCTGAATCGAGGAAGTGGAATGTCTGTAAGCACCAAAACGTATCTTTCTTGCGCCTTATTCGTGTTTTCAATGTTGGTGCCAGGCTGGGCGCAGCAATCGGGAACCAGCGGACAAACGTCTCCGAAGCCAAGTTCGCAACAGCAGCAATGCGCTCAAATGCCTGGCATGGAAATGCCATGTCCTCAAAACAAGCAGCAGCAGTCGAAGCCCGCACAGACCGGCAACATGCAAGGCATGGACCACAAGAATGCTCCCGCCATGGACATGAACGAACCGCCCAAGACCTTCGTGGACGAGATTCAGCATCACGGCACGTCGGGAACAACTGCGGAACCGAACTCAACGCCGACGCCGATGCTCATGACGATGAAAGGCAAATGGATGCTGATGTTTCATGGCGAGGCGTTCTTAAATACCCTGCAACAGAGTGGGCCGTGGGGATCGGACAAAGTGTTTTCAACAAATTGGCTCATGCCCATGGCGCAACGCCAACTCGGCCCGGGGACATTCACCGTGCGCACGATGCTGAGTTTCGAGCCCGGCACCGTGACTCATCGCTTCTATCCTGAGCTGTTTCAGCAAGGCGAAACGGCATTTGGCAAGCCCATCATTGACGGCCAGCATCCGCATGATTTCATCATGGAGTTGGCAGCGCTTTACGACCTGAAACTCGGCGAGCAGAGTCTGCTCTCATTCTATTTCGCTCCAATGGGCGACCCTGCCATGGGGCCCACGGCTTATCCGCATCGAGCGTCAGCATCCGAAAATCCGATCGCGGCGCTTGGTCATCATCTGGAAGACTCGACACACATCGCCGACGACGTGGTGACGGTGGGCTTGACCCACAGAATCGTGCGGTTTGAAGCATCCGGTTTTCACGGACGCGAGCCTGATGAATTCCGCTGGGACATAGACTCGGGGCAAGATCGACTCGTGGTCGACGCGAGTGACGGTTCAACCCGGCCAGAATTGGAGCGCCCAGTACTCGTTTGCGCACCTCACCAGCCCTGAAGAGCTTCATCCGGAAGAAGATCTCCAGCGGATGACCGCCTCGATCATGTACAACCGTCCGATTGCGAATGGGAACTGGGCCAGCACACTGCTGTGGGGGAGAAACCGAAGCATCGAAACTGGGCTTGTGTGGAATGGGTATCTTGCGGAGTCAACCCTCCACTTTGCGGAGCGCAACTACGTCTGGGGACGAATCGAAAACGTGGATCGCACGAACGAACTGCTACTCCGCAATCAGCCGGAGCCGCCTGGTTTTCAGGAAAATATCATCGGGCGTGTGCAAGCCTACACGGCCGGCTACGAACGAGACTTTGATCTGATACCGCACCTCGCCACCGGCATTGGTGCGCAACTGACGGCCTATTCGACTCCTGATGCTCTGAAAGCGCAGTACGGCAGCCATCCCGTAGGAGCTGTTGTGTTCCTGCGACTGCGCCCGTTTGGGAAGGAACGCTGAAGTGAATAATCTCACGCCCGGATGTGATCGAGGTCACAGCCGGAATGTGTCGCTAACGGCTAGGATCACGTCAGGCATTATTGTGAAGGCCCAAGCCAAAATCGCCGCTGTGCTCGTGCTGATGGGCATGCTTGCCTCTCCTGCGGTGGCATTGGCCACAAGTTGCTTGAGTCTACGCGGCGAGTCGCATCGCGGATGCGTGCCCGATTGCCCGATGATGATGAACATGCATCAGGATTCGGGAATGTCGGTTGAAGCACAGATCCAGCCCCCGAACTGTTGCAAGGTTTCTTCTGGGAGGCCCGAACCGGGGACGCAATTGCTGGCTCCCACCGGCGGTGACCGCCTCGCGCCGCCTGCGGCTGAGGTCACGGCAGTATCGGTACCGATGGTGGCGAGTCTCACTCGGCCTACGGATTCGGCTCCTCCGCCTTTGCCCGCTCCATCCCAGTCCGCACTCTGCACGTTCCTGATCTGATCCCAGCTCTCTTCGTTTCCGTGTAAACAAGCCGGGCGGCGTTGACGCCTTGCGCTTTCCAAACACTGTTTTCGCTCGAAAGAGAGTTTTCCATGGTCAGGAACGGATTCAGCTTCGTCCTCGTGGCGCTCGTGTTCGCGGTGTGCTTCGCGGCGGAAGCCCAAACAGGATCAAGAGTCATCGCACAAGTAAGTGATCAGGGAGTGCCTGCCGACCAGGCAGTGCTAACGCTTGATGACGTTGTTCGCACAGCGCTGGCCCAGAATCCTGCGGTGCGAAGTGCCGCGCATACAGTGGCAGCTCAGCGCGCCAAAGTTCCACAAGCAGGGAGTCTGCCCGACCCGACATTCTCGGTCGCGTGGGCGGGCAACATTCAGCCCTTCAGTGTGCAAAGAGGTGATCCATCCAGTTATCGCGGTGTCAGCGCGTCGCAGATGCTGCCGCTATTCGGCAAGCGCGGACTGCGTCGGGACATCGCGACCAAGGAAGCTGATGCGACAGAGTGGGACGTTGAAGCGGTTCGGCGCCGCGTCGCCGCCGACGTCAAGGCGGCATTCTACGACTACTGGTATTACGACAAGGCGATCCGGACGACGCAGCAGAACCATGAGTTGCTGACAAAGCTCTCGCAGATTGCGGAAGCACGTTACCGCGTTGGCAAAGGCATGCAGCCCGACGTACTACGCTCGCAGGTCGAAATCTCGATGTTGCTCCAGAAGCTGACGACGTTGGAGCAGCAGAGGGCAACGGCTCAGGCCCGCCTCAATGCCCTAATGGGAAGAAATACCGATACTGCGCTACCTCCGGCAGCGGACGTGGCGGGCTATTCGCCTCTGAATTACTCGCTTGACGAGCTCTACAAGCTGGCCCGCCAAGCCGACCCCGAATATCAGCGCATGCAGAAGATGATCGAGCGCAATCAACTGGCCGTCAATCTGGCCCAGAAGGATTACTTGCCCGATTTGAGCGTCGGCTACATGTACCAGCAGCGTCCTCTGATGCCCGATATGCATGGGATGACGTTCACGGTGAACATTCCGATCTTCTACAAGACGAAGCAACGCGAGGAAGTACGCCAAGCGAAAGAAGAAGAGCTGAGCGCATCCAGCGCCCGCGACAACCGTCAGAATGAACTCTATTTCGATCTCAAACAGAATTACCTGGCCGCGAAGGCTTCCGAGAACCTCCTGAAGCTGTTCTCGCAAGGCGTGGTTCCGCAATCTTCGCTCGCACTGGAATCATCGATGTCGGCCTACCAGGTCGGCAACGTGGACTTTTTGACCGTCATGGGAAACTTCACCACCGTTCTGAATTACCAGACCGATTACTACCGCGAACTCGCCAACTACCAGACGTCCTTGGCGCGCATGGAAGCGCTCACAGGCACGGAGTTGACGTCTGCGCAGGCGCTCCCGGCAACGCCGCAAGCACCGGATAAGAAGTAAGGAGCACGCAAATGCCTCAGACAAAGAAAACCTTCTTACGCCTTCTTGCACTGGCAGCAGTGATTGCCGCTGTGCTTGGTTTGTTCTACGGGGGAAAGGTGCTTGCCGCGTTTCGACACGACAACGGCCAGCAGCAGGCCGCAAGCGCAACCGGGGAACGGAAGGTCCTCTACTGGTACGACGCGATGAACCCGCAGCACCATTACGACAAGCCTGGCAAGGCACCGGATGGCATGGACCTAGTGCCGATGTACGCGGAGCAAGCAACGCCACCTGCTCAAAACGCCAGTGCGGCGGCGCCCGCGAAAGCCGAACGCAAAATCCTCTACTGGTATGACCCCATGCACCCGCAGTACAAGGCGAACAAGCCGGGGAAGGCGCCGGATTGCGGCATGGATCTCGTGCCGAAATATGCCGAAGAACAGGTGGCCACCATGGCTCCTGGTTCGGTGATGATCTCCACCGAAAAGCAACAACTAATCGGCGTACGGACCGCCCCTGTGCAACGCGAAACGCTTGTCCGCGATGTGCAGACTAGCGGGCAGATCATGGCCGATGAGACCAAGGTCGCGCATGTTCACGTCAAGATCAACGGCTTCATTGAGAACGTCTTTGTCGATTACGTCGGGCAAGTGGTCAAGAAGGGCCAACCGCTGTTCACGCTCTACAGTCCTGACCTGGTGTCCACGCAAGAGGAATACCTGATCGCAAAACGCGGCGAAAAGTCGCTCGGCAGTTCTCAATTCGCTGAGATAGCCCAAAGCTCACAGTCGCTTCTGCGTTCGACGCGTGACCGGCTGAAGCTGTGGGATATCAGCGATGAACAGATCAAGAAGCTCGACGAGTCGGGAGAAGTAAGCCGTACGCTCACGTTCTTTTCGCCGATCAGTGGCTTCGTGACCGACCGCAAAGCGTTCCCGCAAACGTCGGTGACCCCGGATACCGAGCTCTACACGGTCTCTGACTATTCGACCGTTTGGGTAAACGCTGACATTTTCGAATACGAAGTGCCATTCGTGAAGGTTGGCCAGAACACTGCGATGGAACTCAGCTACTACCCCGGGAAGACCTGGAACGGCCACATCACCTTCATCTACCCCACGGTCGATCCGACGACGCGCACGGTGAAGGTACGCATGGAATTTCCGAATCCCGATTTTCAATTGAAGCCGCAGATGTTCGCCGACGTGAAGCTGAAGATCAATTACGGCAACCAGATCGTCGTGCCGCAAGAGGCGGTGCTGGATTCCGGCAAAGAACAAACCGTCTTCGTTGCCCATGAGGGCGGTTATTTCGAGCCGCGCCGGATCACAACAGGCGCAAAGGTAGATGGCAAGGTCGCTGTGTTATCGGGTCTTAAGGCCGGCGAGACTGTCGTCACATCGGGCAATTTCCTGGTTGATTCCGAGAGCCGTTTGAAGAGCGCCATGGGCTCGATGCAGCACTAAGGAGGGAAAGATGGCACGCAAAATCTCAATGGCCGCAATGGTGCTGCTAGTGATCGTCGGAGCCTTGCTGATCACGGGCGAATGGAGCGTCCACCGCCGTTCCGAAGAAGTCTGTGGCATCTGCGCGCGACACATTAACGAGCGGGCCGGTGTAATCGCCGAAGTCGGCGGCGTCCGGCACCACGTGTGCTGCGCTCACTGCGCCGTTACTGAAGGCTTCCAGGAGCACAAGCCGGTAAAACTGATCGAAGTCACCGATTATTCGACCGGCCGCAAGTTAGACCCCACGAAGGCCTGGTATGTGGATGGCAGCAGAGTCGTGGCCTGCGAACACGACATGACGCACATGTCGGAGACAAAACAAGCGGCGCCAGCAATGTTTGACCGCTGTTCTCCAGGAACGTTCGCGTTCGCGGACCAGACCCAGGCGAAGGACTTCGTCGCCGCTAACGGCGGCGTCGTTCGCAACATGGAAGAAATGCTCGCCGGCGTCAACGCCGGGGAGGCAAAGCAATGATTGACCGCATTATTGAAGGTTGCGCGAAGCACAAGTTCCTGGTCTTTCTCTTCATCGGAGTGGGGGTCCTGGTCGGCTGGCATTCGATAAAGAACACAAAGCTCGATGCCATCCCCGATCTGTCGGACACGCAGGTAATCGTCTACGCGAAGTGGGACCGCAGCCCCGACATCATGGAAGACCAGGTCTCATACCCAATTACGTCGGCCCTGCTGGGCATGCCAAAGGTGAAGGATATCCGCGCATTCAGCGACTTCGGTTATTCCTACGTTTACATCATCTTTGACGAAGGCACCGACATCTACTGGGCGCGCTCACGCACCCTCGAATACTTGAATTCGGTCACGCCGCGTCTGCCCAAGGGCGTCAATGTCGAACTGGCCAAGGATGCGACCGCGGTCGGCTGGGTATACCAGTACGCGTTGGTAGACGACACCGGAACGTACTCGCTGGAGCAGATGCGAACTTACCAGGATTGGTATCTGCGGTACGCATTGCAATCAGTGCCCGGCGTTGCCGAAGTCGCGCCCATCGGCGGCTTCGTGCGCCAGTATCAGGTCAACGTCGATCCCAACAAACTGCTGGCTTACAAGATTCCGATCAACATGGTCGTCGAGGCCGTGCAGAAATCGAACAACGACGTTGGTGCACGTCTGGTGGAGCAGACGGGTCGCGAATACATGGTGCGCGGGCGTGGGTATATCAAGTCCCTTGCCGACATCGCCAGTATTCCCCTAATGGTGAACCCGCAGACCGGCACGCCAGTGTTGGTTCGCGATGTGGCTACCGTGACTTTCGGGCCGGACATTCGTCGCGGCGTTTCGGAACTCGATGGCAAAGGCGAAGTCGTCGGCGGCGTCGTCATCATGCGTTTTGGAGAGAACGCGCAGAAGGTGATCGAGCGTATCACGGCGAAGATCGCCGAAATTGAACCGACGTTGCCGAAGGGGCTCAAGATTGTGCCCACCTACGACCGCTCCGATCTGATTGATCGCTCGGTCGATAACCTGAAACACACGCTGGTGGAAGAGTTGATCATCGTCAGCCTCGTGATCCTCATCTTCCTGTGGCACTTTCCAAGCGCCGTTATCCCGATTGTCACCATTCCCATCACCATAATCTTGGCGTTCATTCCCATCCAGATGTCAGGGATGACGGCAAACATCATGTCGCTGGGCGGATTCGCTGTCGCGATTGGCGCCATGGTAGATGCGGCTGTCGTTGTGGTTGAGCAGACGCACAAGAAGTTGGAGCACTGGAATGCGGAGGGACGCCCTGGCGATTATCACAGGGTCGTCATTTCAGCTGTAAAGGAAGTCGGCGGACCTAGTTTCTTCGCGCTGCTCGTCATCGCAGTCGCATTCATACCAGTGTTCACTCTGGAAGCGCAGGAAGGCCGCCTGTTCAAACCGCTGGCCTACACCAAAAACTTCGCGATGGCGATTGCGGCGGTGCTGGCGATCACGCTAGACCCCGCGATGCGGCTGCTGTTCACCCGCATGGACGATTTCAAGTTCCGTCCGAAGTGGCTGGCGAAGATTGTCAATGGCCTGCTGGTCGGGAAGATTCATAGCGAGGACAACCACCCGATCAGCCGTCCACTGATGAAGCTCTACCACCCGGTGGTCGAGTTCGTGCTGGAACACAAATGGAAAACGATTGCCGTGGCTGTGATCGCGATGGTGGCTACGGTTCCCGTGTTTTTCAAGCTCGGCTCCGAATTCATGCCGCCCCTCGATGAAGGCACGCTGCTCTACATGCCGACGACGCTGCCCGGCATGTCGGTGTCGCAAGCGGCCCAACTGCTGCAAACCCAGGACAAGATCATAAAGAGTTTCCCCGAGGTCCAGAGCGTGTTCGGCAAAGCGGGACGGGTCGAGAGCGCCACAGACCCGGCGCCTTTCTCGATGATGGAAACCGTTGTCGTGCTCAAGCCGCACATGCAGTGGCCCAAGCGCGAGCGGTGGTATTCGAAGAGAGCACCGGAATGGGCACAGAGCATTCTTCGTCGCTTCTGGCTCGACCATAAGACGACGCAAGAGTTGGTCTATGGTGCCGGCGGGATGAATGACGCACTCGCCATTCCGGGTGTCGCGAATGCCTGGACGATGCCGATCAAAGCGCGCATTGACATGCTTACGACAGGCGTCCGGACACCGCTCGGGATCAAGGTCCTCGGTTCCGACCTCGGCGAAATTGAAAAGATTGGCGAACAGGTCGAAATGGCGCTGAAGGACATCCCCGGCACGACGAGCGTGTTTGCGGAACGGACGACTGGTGGCTATTTCCTGGACTTCGACCTCAAGCGCGATCAGCTAGCGCGTTACGGGTTGACCATCGATGATGCCAACGAAGTGCTGATGTCGGCAATCGGCGGAGAGCCGGTCACGACGACGGTGGAAGGGCGGGAGCGTTACAGCGTGAACGTCCGCTATCTCCGTGATTACCGAACAGATCTGGATGCGCTGCAACGGGTGTTAGTCAGCACTCCCACGGGCGCGCAGATCCCGCTGGGGCAGATCGCCGATATCTCCCTCAAGACTGGGCCCGGAATGATCCGAGACGAGAACGGCCGGTTGAGTGGTTACGTGTACGTGGACGTGAGCGGTCGCGATATCGGGAGCTATGTTACCGATGCGAAGAACGCCGTCCGGCAGAAGGTCAGCGTTCCAGCCGGCTATCAGCTCGTCTGGAGCGGGCAGTACGAATCGATGGAGCGCGTGAAGGAGCGGCTGAAGATCGTGCTGCCGGTCACGCTCTTCATCGTTTTCCTGCTGCTCTACTTCAATACCGGATCAGCGGTGAAGACCGGAATCATCCTGCTGGCGGTTCCATTCTCGGCGATTGGCGCAATCTGGTTCTTGTACCTGCTGAACTACAACATGAGCATCGCCGTCTGGGTGGGACTGATCGCCCTGCTTGGGGTCGACGCCGAGACAGCAGTCTTCATGCTGCTGTACCTGGACCTTGCCTATCACGATGCAATCAGCAAGGGCCTCATGCGCAACTGGGATGATTTGCGCGAGGCCATCGTAGTCGGTGCCGTTAAGCGCCTTCGTCCGAAAGTGATGACTGTGACCTGCATGCTGTTCGGATTGCTGCCCATCATGTGGTCGGTCGGGGCGGGTGGCGATGTGATGAAGCGAATCGCAGCCCCGATGATCGGCGGCATCCTGACTTCATTCCTGATGGAACTGGTGATTTATCCGCCGATTTTCGCCATTTGGAAGTGGAACTTCGAGGTTAAGCCGACTCTCAAGAAGAACAAGCCAACCCATCCCATCCAGCAGCCGGAGCCGGAGGTGGTGCATGTGTAAACCCGGCAAAAACCTCCGGTTCGCTGCTATTGCCTTAGTCATCGTCCTTGCCTCTTCGGCATCACCGGCGCAAGTCGCTCAGCAAGTCGGGCGACCAATTACTCCGCAAGATCCATTCGCGTCAGTCCAAGCAAGTCTCGCTGAGGCTGCTGACCGGGCGCTCGCCGCCGCATTAGCGGACAAGCCGTGGATGCAGGCTGCATCGCCTGCGCCCGCTATGACCGGCCCAGTGGTGGCTACGATAGACCCGGTGGAGAGACTCCGTGCTGGTGTTGAGCGAGTAAGACAACTACGGCCCACGATCGAACCCATCCTCCGTCAGGAAGGTGTGCCAACGGAACTCAGCGCGATCGTTCTGGTCGAAAGCGGCGGTATTCCGACGGCTCTCTCCCCCAAAGGCGCACGCGGTGTCTGGCAGTTTATGCCGGGCACCGCGCGCCGATACGGGTTGGCGGTGTCGGCTGCACGCGATGACCGTTTGGACATCGGCCGATCAACCCGTGCCGCTGCGCGATATTTGCGCGACTTGTACCAGCAATTCGGAAATTGGCAATTGGCGTTCGCCGCCTACAACGCGGGGGAGCAACGCGTCAGCCGTGCGATCGTCCGAACCGGAAACCGAGAATTCCTTGCCATCCTTGGCGCGCTTCCCTCTGAGACACGCGGTTACGTTCCGGCGGTCATGAACGCGATGATCGCGCTTAATTCTCCGTTGAAAAGAGTGCTGCCAGACCGCGGTCCTAGCAAGATCGGTTCGGCAAGTGTGATCTATGCAACGCGTGAAAGTGCTGAGTAACTGCAATGACGATTGTTGATAACCGGCCTGATCGGCCTACTGAACTTCGACGCGGCATGCTGTTGGAGTACCTCACGATTGGCTGGAACCTCATCGAGGGCGTCGTGGCTGTGGCTAGTGGTGCAACCAGCGGAAGTATTGCGCTCGTGGGCTTCGGCATCGACTCATTCATTGAGACCTCTTCGGGCAGCGTTTTGCTGTGGCGCTTACATGCAGAACGACGAGGACACGATGCGGAGCAAGTTGAACGGAGAGCGCTTGCTTTGGTCGGCATCAGCTTCTTGTTGCTCGCTGCCTACGTTGCGTTCGATTCGGTGAAATCTCTGATAGAACGCGAAGCTCCCCGGCATAGCGCAGTTGGCATCGCCATCGCGATCTTGTCGCTGATCGTCATGCCTTGGCTGGCAAGTGCCAAAAGGAAGGTCGCTGGCCGTCTGAACAGCGGGGCTCTGCATGCAGATTCACGACAGACCTCGCTCTGTATGTACCTTTCCGTCATTCTCCTTGGAGGGTTGCTTTTGAACGCGCTGCTGGATTGGTGGTGGGCTGATCCGGTCGCCGGCCTCGCCATGGTTCCCATCATCGTGAAGGAGGGCTGGGACGCGCTACGCGGTCGGACCTGCTCACATTGTCAACCACCCAATTCTTCTGGAGGACTGATTTTATGAAAATCGTACGAATCACTTTGCTGATCGCTTTCATTCTGTGTTTGATCAACCTCTTTGCTTTCGCGGCTCCGCAAACCATGACCGGGACCGTGACCGACACGATGTGTGGGAAGAAACACATGATTTCTGGCAAGACTGACGCCGACTGCACGCGGGAGTGCATGAAGTCGAAAGGTGACTGGACGTACGGTTTAATCGTTGGCGACAAGGTGTACAGCCTTGCCGGAGATGCACAACAACTGGACGCAGCCGCCGGGAAACGGGTCAAGGTCACTGGCGAAGTCAACGGAAACAAGATCGCCGTGAAGTCCATCACGCCGGTCCAATAACGAATAGGTAAGGAGGCCGTGTGAACAGGAAAGCTGCAGTCCTAGCGCTCGCTCTGTTGGCTACTGCGTTGCCGATGCTGATGGGCGCGCAATCCGTCCCAACGAAGACAGGCACTACAATCCGCGTCTACAAAGCTCCGACTTGAGGCTGCTGCAGCAAGTGGGTGAACCACCTGCAAGCTGCCGGGTTCTCAGTTGAGACCCAAAACGTTGAGAAATATGACGATCTCCAGGTCCACGATAAAGTGCCTGCGTCCGTGCTTTCGTGCCATACCGCCAAGGTTGGGAAGTACACGGTCGAAGGGCACGTCCCTGCGGCCGTGATCGAGCGGTTGTTGCGGGAGAAGCCAAAAGATGTCGCCGGAATAGGCGTTGCCGGAATGCCAGCAGGCTCACCTGGCATGGAATCGCGCACTCCGGTTGCATACAAAGTCATGGCATGGCGTCCATCGGGAGAAACGTTTGTCTACGCAACTGTTGGTCCAGATGGCACAATCAGCCGTGAGCGCAAGTGACGGACATTCCGGGCGGATATTCAGTGGGCTGTGGAGTTAATTCACAGCCCGACCGCCGGGCTTTCGCCTATCTTTCAGAAGACATTCGAGACGAAGCATGACGCCTGAACCGCTGCAATTGCTGATCGAACGTTGGCGCGAAGACACGAATGCCACGTACAAGAGCTGGTTTCTGTGGGAAGAGCGCCTAAAGAACTTCCGTTCGATCCGCCGCGGTCTGCAGCTAGTCGTTACTGAGATGAAGGCCGGCACGTTCGGGTCTCTGTACAAGGGTTCGTCGCTTGAGACCGTCGTGAAGTCGATTGCTGAGCAGCGACAGATCTTCAAGGGAGCGGATCACGCATTCCTCTGGAAACCCAAACTTCGCATCCCCGACATCTACGAATCTCGCGAGAATCAAATCGCGTTCGCTGACTTCTTGGACACGTGTTCGTGTTGTAGCGGTGAGACCCAGGTCTTGGCCGCAATTCGCCGCCTAGACGAGCACCGCATTAAAGGTCTCGGACCTGCAGCGGCGAACCTGCTGTACTTCCTACATCCGACGATTATTCCGCCATTCAATACTGCCATCGTAAATGGTTACAACCTGTTGACCGGAGCCAAGGTGAAGCTCGGCAGTTGGGAGGAGTTCCTGGCGATGCGCGAAGGAATCCTGCGCATCAACGGTTCCAATCGGACGGCATTGTCTAATGACCTTGGAGCTATTGGAGGTCTGCTCTTCGACATTGGTTCCGGCCGATACTCATCTCCTCCGTTGGAAGATAATGCCGCGTCACGTGAAGCGTGGGAGCGTGATTTAGCGAGAGTCCGAGAACTGAGCGCGAAAGATCAGAAGGAACTGCAAACCGCCCGTGAGGGTGACCGCACCCATACAGAAGTGCAGGGCTGGCTGCGTGACCTTGGCAAGTCTCTGGGCTTTGATATTTGGATCGCGGCAAATGACCGCAACCGCGCACTGGAAGCAGGAAAGTTGGGCGACGGTTGTCTCGCGGAACTGCCCCCGAGTGTCGGCGGTAATGGAGGGGCTGATTCTGTGCGGCTGATTGACGTGCTCTGGCTCAGCAAGGGAACAGATCAGGTCGCCGCCGCCTTTGAAGTCGAACACACGACCTCAATCTACTCGGGAATCCTTCGGCTATTGGATCTCGGCACTGGAATAACGCAAGCTGGCGATTTGCGCCTATTTCTAGTAGCCCCTGATGCCCGCGAGAACGACGTACGTGATCAGTTGCTGCGTCCAGCATTCCGTAACAGAGCGCTGCAACTCAAATTTCTGCCGTACGGCGCACTTGAGGAAAATCGCGTCTCGATGGCTCGGTTTGGCACGGGCATTAAACCCGTCGAGGCAATCGCGCGAATTCTAAGCTAGGAGCGAACCAATCGGAGCGGACGCGTACCAACGCCCATCTCCGTTGTTGATCCGCATGACGGTCAGCGGATTCAATGTTGTGGCGCAGGAGATCAGAGATGGAGCAAATGACCCATGGAGCGCATGAGGCAGCACCAGATCCCCATGCCAGACACAAGATGTCGGGCGCCCATGGGAGCCACGAGCGCCACGCCGGACATTCCGTGGCGATGTTTCGTGACAAATTCTGGCTGAGCCTCGCTTTCACCGTTCCAGTCATCTTCTGGTCCACCGACGTCCAGCACTGGCTTGGGTACACAGCTCCTTCCTTTCCTGGCTCCAAATGGATCGCCCCAATCCTGGGGACGGTCGTCTTCATCTACGGCGGGCTCGTTTTCATCCGTGGCGCGGGACGCGAACTCGCGGACCACAAGCCCGGCATGATGACCCTCATCAGCCTGGCCATTACGGTCGCGTTTGGCACGTCACTCGCCGCGACCTTCGGCCTCTTCGAGATCGAAGTCTGGTGGGAGCTCGCCTCGCTGATCACCATCATGGTTCTGGGTCACTGGCTGGAGATGCGGGCTATTTCTCAGGCTCGTGGTGCGCTCAATGCACTCGCCGCGCTGCTCCCCGACAGCGCCGAACGCGTAAACGGGTCGGAGACTCGCACGGTTAAGCTTTCGGAGTTGAACATGGACGACATTGTTCTCGTTCGGCCCGGAGGGCGCGTTCCGGTAGATGGCACCGTCGTCGAAGGCGGGGCCGAAGTTGACGAGTCGATGATTACTGGTGAATCGCGACCGGTCTCCAAAGGGCCAGGCGCCGCTGTCATTGCAGGCACCGTCGCAAGTGGTGGAAGCCTCCTTGTCCGCGTCACGGCAGTGGGTGAGCAGACTGCTCTGTCCGGCATCATGCGCCTCGTTGCCGCCGCGCAAGCTTCGGGGTCCCGTGCGCAAGCTCTCGCCGACCGCGCCGCCGCAATCCTTTTCTACGTAGCAGTCGCGGCGGGCGCGATCACGCTCGCCTACTGGTGGCTTTCAGGAGACAAGGAGCACGCACTTATACGGACGGCTACCGTGCTCATCATTGCGTGTCCACACGCCCTGGGATTGGCAATTCCGCTCGTAATTGCCATCTCGACATCGCTCGGAGCGCAGAACGGCCTGCTCATAAAGGACAGGCTCGCACTTGAGAGCGCGCGCAACCTCGACATGGTGATTTTCGATAAGACCGGAACGCTCACGCGCGGGACGCCGGCACTCTCGGGGGTTGCGGCTGCGCCTGGCAGCAGCGAGAGTGACTTGCTTGCCTACGCCGCTGCCGTCGAATCCACCTCGGAACATCCGCTCGCGAAAGCAATCGTTGCCGAAGCCAAGCGCCGAAACCTGCCCACATTGCAGGCTGCCGACTTCGAAGCGTTGTCTGGTCGAGGGGCGCGCGCACTCGTGAAGGGCAAGAGTGTGCAAGTCGGCGGGCCTCGTCTGTTGACTGAGACGAAGCTCACGGCACCGTCAGAAGTCGACAAGCTGACGACAGAGTGGGCATCAGAGGGAAAGACGGTTCTCTATGCCGTTGCCGAAGGGCGGTTACTCGGCGCTTTCGGTATTGAAGATCAAATTCGGCCTGAGTCCCAGGAAGCGGTGGCGGACCTTCATCGGCTTGGAATCCGGGTCGCAATGATCACGGGAGATTCCAAGGCAGTGGCTGATTCAGTCGCCCGACGCATCGGCATAGACGAGGTCGCAGCCGAAGTTCTTCCCGCTGACAAGGCATCGGCGGTCAAGCGTTTCCAGCAGGGTGGCAAGAAGGTCGCCATGGTAGGTGACGGCGTGAACGACGCACCGGCGCTGGCGACTGCAGATGTTGGAATCGCGATCGGTGCGGGAACCGATGTGGCGATCGAGTCGGCTGGAATCGTACTGGTGCGTAGCGATCCGCGCGATGTCGTGGGAGCGATTGAGCTATCGCGTTCTACCTACAGAAAAATGATCCAAAACCTGGTTTGGGCGACTGCCTATAACCTTGTCGCTATCCCCGTCGCAGCAGGCATTCTCGTCCGCTGGGGCCTTGATCTGCCCATGAGTGTGGGTGCAGTAGCGATGAGTCTTTCAACGATCATTGTGGCCGCGAACGCGCAGCTGCTTCGCCGACTGAAGCTGCAGCGTGCGACGCTCTAGCACGGGGGCCGTTGCATCGGTTTCGGTGCTGATTCTTCATCCTGAAATTAAAGGTTCAAACGTGGTAACAAATCTGGTAACAACCATGGTCAAAAGTGCCTACTTGTTACCAATAGAGTGGTTGGGAAATCGTTGAAACCATTTGTTTTTGGTTCCTGATAGCAGGTCAGTAGGTTGAAGGTTCGATTCCTTCCGCGCTCACCACTTTTCAATAACTTACGCGGTGCCGCGTGCTGTTTGCGTGCTGTTAGCGAGGGCTAGGCGTGCGATCTTGGCCAACGCCTCACTTTCCTGATTCGTAATCCACGTCGCCGTACACGTTCATGGTCGTCCGGATATCGGTGTGACGCATGAGCTTCTGCTGGACGGCAAGGGGCGTTCCCACACTGTCCAACAGAGAGCGGTACGTGTGCCGCAGCGAGTGCGTACCGAGTGCGCCGATTCCCGCAGCGGAAGCGGCCTTCTTGTAAACGCGCCAGACCTGGTCGTAGGACCAAGGCAGCCGACCGAGTTGAGAAGGCGAAGCGAACATCCAGTTGCTCGGAGCCGAAAACTTGGAGGTCTGCTTCCAGGCCTTCAGCACATCGATGAGACTCGGATCGAGCGGCATGTTGCGTCGCGATTCGACGGTCTTCACATCCTCGACAGTTTGGTTGACGATGCTGCGATCAATACTGAGTCGCAGCTGCAGCCAATCAACGTCACCCCATTGCAGAGCCAGGCACTCGCTGATTCGGAGGCCCAGGAGCAAGCACAGCAAAGCAATCTCGTGAAACGGCTGCGGTAGATTGCTCAAGAATTTCTGCGCCTGTTCGATGGTCAGACTTCTCGGTTTCTTTGTCCGTTTCGATGCACCTCTTATATCTACTAGGGACATGGGATTCCGCTGCGATGGCACATCGCCGCGCCACATCGCGTAATCCCAAACGCGACTGAGCACGCCACGAATATGCGCCTTGCTCTTTGGGGACAACGTACGCGCTTCCAACCACATCTCCACCGGCCGTGGCTGCAAATCGGTGATCCGGTTGTTGCCCCACTTCGGCAAGATGTGACAGCGTGTCCACACTTGGTAGGAGCGTCGCGTATCTTTCCG
>Ga0070738_10002005_pt1 | contig 34673 bp, 14 predicted proteins | sample Coa_R2_2_FD_66446 | JGI IMG/M metagenome (GOLD analysis project Ga0070738, IMG submission 66446) | Surface soil microbial communities from Centralia Pennsylvania, which are recovering from an underground coalmine fire - Coalmine... | ecosystem: Environmental > Terrestrial > Soil > Unclassified ...
ATCTGAACACCAACACCTATGCGTGGGGCGGGCCTTACAGCTACTATCCTCGCTCGGCGCCGAGCGGCAACGCCTTCGTTGACGCATGCTCGATTCTCACCAACCGCTACGGCAGCGGACTCAATTACCGCCCCGCCCTTGCCAGCGTCGCCAACCTCTTTAACGGCGGAGCGTTTGCGTTCGCAAACCATTCAATGGACGGCTACACCGCCGGGCCCTTCGACAATTCACCCTTTGGTTTCCGAGGCAACCCCGACCTGACCCCGACCGCGCGCGCGTCGTTTCCCTGGCCCGGCGCCGACAACACGAACCATTTCTTTTCCACCCAGGACTTCTTCGATCCCACAAAAACATCTCCCAACTTCGCGGCTCGCCTGGTAGCCACCAGCACCAATATCAGCACCTACGACCGGTACACCTTTTACAATTTGTTGAGCCAACTCGGGACCGACTCCGCCCCCGAGCCCGCGTGGAAGCTGAACCTGAATTACGACAACCGCGTTCAAGCCAATGTCAGAGGCATCGTCAGCGCGACCAACTTCATCGCGTGGCGCCCCGTTGATTTCTTCACCAACGCGGTCAATATGTTGCTGACCAATGCGGGACTGACGATCTCGTTGTCGTCATCGAATCTGCAGGTTTATCCCACGAATTTCTACACGCCCAGCGTTCACCGGATGCTGCAACTCGCCGCAAATATCTATGACGCCTCGACCAACCGGGCGCTGGTGGCCGGCCAAACCAATGCGTTCTTCCCTTCGGTGTTTCGGCCCATTTTCCGTTCCGTCCGGACCGGCACGAACACCATTATCGTGATTGCCGGTTACCGGGAAGTGCTGGACGCCCAGTTCGCCGACGTGCGCACGGCCCCGACCATGGTCGACTTGTCCGCCCCGAATCCGCCTGTAACCCTTTTCAAACCGATCGGAACCCCGTTTATCCCCGGCGCTGAGAAGAACGAGTTGATGGTGCTGGGCGTGCCGCTGATCATCGGGGCCAAAAAGGATCTGCCCAACTTCAATGAATTGGCCATGGAAACGCAGGTTTTCATTTCGCGCCTGCTCGAATTCCGCCGCGCCCCGGGAGATTCCAAGGGACCGGTCATTCAAACAAACCAGATGTACATCGTCGGCATCAGCAACTCGTTTGGTTTGGAGGCGTGGAATTCCTACAAGACGGCTTACCCGCGGGACCTTGAGTTGATCGCCAGCGTCAGCGTCGCCTCAATCATGACGAATGAGACCGGCTCGCTTACCCCGATGTACAGCAACCGTGTTTTCGAGGGGCAAACGATGAATATTCCCCGGGGAACCTGGAATGGTTGGATTAACCCCAATCAGGCCAGCTACTCGATGAAGCTGCCGTTCGGCACCACGAATAATTTCCGCTTTCTCACCAATTCAACCTACGTGCCCGGACCGCCCTGGTTCACTCCTGAGACGCACGAATTCCAGCGCGGGCTCGGATTTTATGTGCCTCATTGGTGGCTGAACCTGAACACACGGCTGCAATTTATCCTGGTGGACAAGGGAGTCCTCCCGAACCGGATCATTGATTTCGTCAATATCAATCATTGGGAACGGACCATCGATCTCACTACAAAGCTGACAGAAAACACGACCGCTGCCGTTAATCCCGGCGACTACAAAAACCCCGCCAATGAATGGCTGACGAATCGGGTGGGGAATTCAACGTTAGTGAGCTCTCCGACTTACGGGATCGTGAATCAGATCCAGGTCGGGCTCAACGGCACAACCGATTGGCAAAGCTACAGCCAGGATCCGTACGGCGGCCAGGACGCCGAATCAGCCGTCGACGGGTTCCGCTACAACCTGATGAATGCGGGGCCGATTTACGCCAAGGACATCGGCAAAACGTTTTATAAGTCCAACGTGTTCTATGCCCCGTTTGCGCCGTACCGCCCGATCTATGTGCACACGACCTGGCAGGCAAATGATCCCCTGGTTCACTACACGGCCGGCGATCTCGTCGACAGCGTGAACTTCGATGAAACCAACCGGGTCAACTTCACACACCTGGGCATCCCGAATATCGGCCAGATTAATCAGCGCTACCGTCCCTGGGGCGGCAACCCGCTCAACTCGGATCCTCTCACGGACTACCAGGTCGCCGTCAAAGACCCCTATGTCACCCGTTCAGATGATTGGGATTTTCCGACCAACAAATACCCGAGCATCGGCTGGCTTGGGCGCGTCCACCGCGGCACTCCCTGGCAGACGGTTTTCCTGAAATCAACCAACACGATGCTGACCACCGGCACTCTGCCCATCAGCCTCCTGAATTGGGCCAAGTGGACCGGCAACCCAACAACCATTGCCATCCCTGCCCTGACGAACATGGTCTCGCTGGACTCGGTTACGAACATCATCCTCTCCAAGCTGGCCTACTTCGATACAGGCAACCGCGGTTTGCTTACGATCAATGATGCCATTTTTACTTCGCCTACAAACGACTGGCATCTGCCGGATCTGTTCACGGCGGCCATTAATGACAATGCGACCCGCGGCCAGCTCTCGGTGAATCAAACAAATCTCGCGGCATGGTCAGCGGTCTTGAGCGGAGTCAACGTGTTGCCCAATGTGACTACCAATTCCTTTATTCTGCCCGACGGGGCAGACCCGCTGCATCGGGTTCAGTTTATGCTAAATGGCATTAACAATGCCCGGACCAATTTCCCGAATAAAGCCTTCGGCCGGCTGGGCGACATCCTGGCGGCTCCGGAGCTGACCATGAACTCGCCGTTCCTCATCTCGACGAATCGCGCCGTTCTCAACGACGCGGTTGTCGAACGCATCCCGCAGCAGATCCTTGGGTTGTTGCATGGCGGCGACCAACCGCCCCGTTTTGTAATCTACTCCTACGGGCAGGCGTTGAAACCCGCGCCCAAATCCTTATACACCGTCAGCGGCCCGTTCTTCGGGTTGTGCACCAATTACCAAATCACCGCGGAAGTAGCCACGCGCGCCGTTGTGCGGGTCGACGGAGCGCCAACTCGACCGCGCGCCGTGGTCGAAAGCTTCAACGTCCTCCCGCCGGATTGACCCCCATTGCATCCGGCCCGGCGAAAACCTCAATTCCGTAGTGGCACCTCGGCAGAGCGCCGCACTTTTTCCACCATCAACCGCGGGGCTCTAACGAACCCTACCATTCCCTCCAATTTCTCCGCCCTCCAACACCGCGCCGTCGCCGGAATTAAACAACCTCCTCTCCCCAACCCTCTCCACTGCGGAGGAGAGGGAGAACCGCCCCGTATATTCCATCCTGAACCCACTCTCAAATCCAATCCCGAAGGGATTCTCGAAAATAGCCCAATGCTTCAGCATTGGGTAAACCCGACCCACTCCCCAAGTCCCGAAGGGACGGCTGAACCGCCGCACACTCTCAGCCGTCCCTTCGGGACTGATTCCAAACGACCGCCGTACCCAACGCTGAAGCGTTGGGCTATTCTCAGCTGTCCCTCCGGGACAAACCCCTCGTTTTGCAACAGTGACGGCGGGACTCTAATGAACCCGATCATTCCCTCCAATTTCTCCGCCCTCCAACACCGCGCGGTCGCCGGAATTAAACAACCTCCTCTCCTCCGCGGAGGAGAGGGAGAACCGCCCGGTGTATTCCATCCTGAATGCATTCTCAAATCTCATCCCGAAGGGATTCTCGAAAATAGCCTAATGCTTCAGCATTGGGTAAACCCGACCCACTCCCCAAGTCCCGAAGGGACGGCTGACCCGCCGCTCGCTCTCAGCCGTCCCTTCGGGACTGATTCCAAACGACCGCCGTACCCAACGCTAAAGCGTTGGGCTATTCTCAGGTGTCCCTCCGGGACAAACCCCTCGTTTTGCAACGGTGACGGCGTGGATCTATCGAGATCCCGTTACACGTTTCATTGCCATTCTCAACCCTGTCTGATTAACTAGACTCGTATTTATGCGCTGGCGACCTTGGATGTGGCTCTCCCTAAGCATGCTGTGCTTCATGGCAGCTGTTTATTTCTGGCACATGGGAGACGAATGGGCTGCGGAAAAACAAAAGGCTTCGCATTCGAACGGCACCAATCCGCCACAGCCTTCGGGCCCGGTTCCCAAAACCGCCAATCACTCGAGCGTTTCACCTGCGGCCTGGCCTTTAAAACTCCTGAGCGACGCCGGCCACGTCAACTCCATCCCTCAAAACAACGCCGCCGACACAAATCATCTTTCCCCCACGGCTTATCGGCTCAGCAACACCAAAGCTCCCCTCTCTCAACTCACCCATAGCGATAACGCCATCCTGTTGCAGAACGCACTGATCGACACCTCCAAACGAGGCGGAGTCTCCATTCCTGATTCCCTGCGTTCTCAGGGTGATCCCGGCACATACATCGTTCAATCCCGCGGCGCGTTGAACGACAGCTTCCGTTCGTTGCTCAGGAATGCCGGCGCCACGGTCGTCTCCTACGTGCCGAACAATGCTTACCTGGTGCGCGCTCCTCAGCCGGTTGCGCAGCAATTGCAAGGTGACCCGCAAACCCAAACGGTGTTGCCTTACGAACCGTATTACAAACTGAAACCGTCGCTGCTGGCACTGGCTGTCCAGCAACAACCGATGCCTGATGACGCCGTGCTCAACGTGCTGGTCTTTGCCGATGCCCACGACAGCGCGGTTGATTCGCTGCAAAAACTGGGCGCTCAACTCGTCGGCGAAGGTCGATCGCCTTTCGGCCCGGTGCTTACCGTGCGTCCCCCATCCACCAGCCTGGCCGCCATCGCTGCCCTGTCCTCCGTTCAGGAAGTCGAACCCGCCCGTCCCCGCCGACTCGCCAATGACCTGAGCCGCGTCTCGCTTGGAATTTCTTCCGATACTCAGACCAGCACAAATTACCTGGACCTGTCCGGCCAGGGGATCGAAGTGGCCGTGGCGGATACCGGCATCGACGCCACGCACCCGGATCTGACGGGGCGGGTTCTTTTTGATGTGGCGCCCAACGGCCTGGATACAAACGGCCACGGCACCCACGTTGCCGGGGTGATTGCCGGCAGCGGAGTTCAATCGCCTTCGGTCACCAACGCCATTGGCTCGCTCAATCCCGGCGTCGGCACTCAATACCGCGGAAAAGCTCCCTCGGCCACGTTGTTCTCCATGAAGTTCACCCAACCGGACTGGTACCTGCAGGAAACCGCCGCCCGGACCAATGCTCTGATCTCCAACAATTCGTGGACCTACGGCGTGGCGGACTACGACCTGGCCGCCGCCGACTACGATGCCGCCGTGCGCGATTCACTCCCGGAAGTCACCGGGTCCCAGCCCCTGATTTACGTCTTTCCTTCGGGCAATGAAGGCACGGCAACCAGCATCGACCTGGGCAATGACGGCGGATCGGGCGGAAACGCCGATACCGTTGAATCGCCCGGCACCGCCAAAAATGTCATCACGGTAGGCGCGGTCGAACAATTCCGGAACGTGACCAACTCGACAACGCTGTGCGATCCGACGTTTGGCTGCACGACCAATCAGCCGTGGTTGCCCAGCACCGATTCCAGCAACCAGGTCGCCGGATTCTCCGGCCGCGGCAACGTCGGGATCGGCATCGAAGGCGATTCAGGACGATTCAAGCCCGACGTGGTCGCGCCGGGCACATTCGTCGTTTCAACCCGCTCGGGGCAGTGGGATGAAACGGCCTATTATAATCCGACCAATTACGCGACGGATTCGTCCCAGCTGCTGACCTTGTCACCCTTTTCGACCTATAACTCGGTCATCTTCGTTCCCGCAACGGCGGTGCAACTGATCATCGATGCCAATGCAGTGGCTCCCGTGATTCCGTTGACCATCACCGTGGACTCGGGGTCCGGCAAGTTCACCGGCGTTAACAAGGTTTCCATTCCGCCGGCCGGCGCTCTTTCGCCCCTGGACACGTTCTGGACTTTTTCCATCACCAACAACACCGGCCAGACGGTCACGTTCGACTGGCAAACCACGCTGGTCACAACCAACAACCAGGGCGATTTCTTCCAGGTCCTCAGCAACATGAACGATTCGCTGGGCAAGTACTACCGGTACGAGTCCGGCACCAGCATCGCTTCGGCGGCCGTTTCAGGAATGCTCGCGTTGATGGAGGAGTTCTTCGCGGTGCGAATGCACGTGACCAACAGCCCCGCCATGATGAAGGCCCTCGTCATCAATGGCGCCCGCTCGCTCAGCACGGAGTACGATTTCCAGGTTCGCAGTTCCATTAATTACCAGGGCTGGGGACAGGTGTTCCTTCCAAACAGTTTGCCGGGAACCTTATCCAACCTGACAACCACCGCCGGCTCGAGCGCCCCGATGTTCCTCTTCGATCAGGACCCTCTCAAGGCGCTTGCTACCGGCCAGAGCCACACACGGTTTTTCTCGCTTTCCCCCGACGGCCAGAACCAGCCGTTGCGCGTGACTCTCGCCTGGACCGATCCCCCGGGCAACCCTGCGGCAAGCGTCAAGCTGGTCAACGACCTCGACCTCGTCGTGACCAACCTTGACACCGGCGACGTCTTCTTCGGCAATGACATTATGTCAGGCAGCCAGTTCAACCTGGCCTGGGACACCAATTCTCTGCCGAAAGTCGACGTGGTGAACAACGTCGAGAACGTTTACCTCAAACAACCGCTGGGTACGAATTATTCTGTCACCGTGATTGGCCACCGCGTCAATGTCAACGCGGTGACGGCTAATCCCGACGACGTGGTCCAGGATTACGCGCTGGTCGTCTCCAGCGGGGACGGGGCTTTTGGCGACGCGCTGACCTTAACCACGGATCCCGGCAAAACCTTCACCCTGGATGTTCCGAACGTGTTTTACATGACAAACACGTTCCCGAACGATCCCGAAAACCCGATCTCCGGCGGCTTGTTGTTGCACCAGCATGTCGGGGCGAACACGCCGTTGCTGGGCACCAACACGATTGCTTTGCTCAATGATGCAAATGCCCAAATCACGCTCGGCATGACTAACCAGTGGCATTTTTACGTCGTGTCCAACGAATTTGGTTATACAAACGTTTCCTTCGTGACGTTCATGCCGCCCGACCTCGCCGTCCCCCGCATGGGCGTGACCAATTATAATAACGTGAATAACGCGGACCGGCCCGAAGCGGACATCGACATGTATGTGTCCACCGATCCCACAATCACAAATCTCAACCCGCTCGCCGTTTCGAACGCCTTGAAATCCGTTGGACCTGGCGGCACCGAAGTCATCGTCAGGAGCGACGCCCTGCCACGCTCGGTCTACTACGTCGGGATCAAATCCGAGGACCAGCAGGCGGCCGAATATTCGTTCCTGGGAGTTTTCAGTTTGTTGCCGCCGAGCGAGGGGGATTCCAAGGGCAACGTTTACATGCGAGGGATTCCGATTCCAGCGGTGATTCCGCCCGGCGTTCCGCCGCGGCCTCAAGCCGCGATCGTCTTGGGCATCGATATCCAGCAGATCCGGGTCCGTCGCGTGATCGTCACCAACACGTTTACCCATTCTCTGCCCGGCCAGTTGCTGGGCAACCTCAGCCATAACACCAAGGCGGTGGTGCTCAACAATCACACCTGCGCGCTCGATCTGAACGGCAACTGCTACACCAACCGGCACGATTACATTTACGAAGATAACAACGAGCATAACGTGCCGTTCTCCCGTCCTTCCGACGGTCCGGGAAGCCTGCGCGATTTCATCGGCGAACAAGGCCTGGGCGTCTGGCTGTTAAGCATGGTGAACAGCTTCCCCGCGGGAACCGGAGAGGTCGATCGGCTCACGATCAAGTTGGAGCCCCAAAACCTGAGCACCAACGGTGTGTTAGTTGATCTGTTGCCAAATTCGTGGTTCTACGATTCGATCGATGTTCCCGGCGATGCCACGAACCTGACGGTTTGTGTTTCCGGCAACACCGCTCCCATTGACCTTTATATTTCCCGAGAAGGGCCGCCGACGCAGACCAGCTTTGATTATCACCTGCGCGTCTCGCCGCCCGGCGCCTGCCTATCCGCCACCATTTACGATCAGCCGCCGCTCCGGGCAGGACGCTATTACGTCGGTGTTTTTAACCCCACCTTCATCGTTCAGCATATCCGCGTCAGGGCCGAACTGTTTATAAATCCGTTCTCCATTTCGTCCTCGGTGGCGGGGGCCGGGGGACCCGTGACCATCAAGGACGACGCCGTCACTTACGCGTACCTGACCAACAACACGGACCTGCCGATCTCCTCGCTGGATGTGGCCATGTTGCTCAGCGACCCGCGCGTTTCCGATCTCGCCATCACTCTCATCAGCCCTAACGGGACGCGTGTGCTCCTGTTCGAAAACCGTGGGGCTAACTCAACCAACGGCCTGGGCAGTTTCGGGTCGTCGAGCGGCTTCCCTGCGATGACGTCGTTTTACACCAACAATTTCGATGATGTCGCCACGGGTCCCTACTCCGCGGGAACCTATTTCGACGGTTGGACGGTGCTCAGCAACAGGGTCTATGTGTATCCGGAGTTGCCGGCACCCTGGCTGAGCAATAACGTCGTTATCCTGGGCGATGGCGCCATCATTAATAACCTGCCGACCACCAACTCGGATACCTTTACTCTGAGCTTTGAAGCGGCCCACACGCCCTTCCTGGCCGGCACCGTCGCCTGGTGGCCCTTCGACGGTGATGGGTCGGACCTCGTCGGCGGCTTGAACGGGTTGCTGCTGGGCGACGTGATTTTCGATCCCGCCGGCAAAGTGAACCAGGACATGGTGACCGACGGCCTGGCCGCGCGCATGATCGTGCCCGCCGCACCCAAGCTCAACGTCGGCCAGGGAAAAGGATTTACTGTGGAAGGTTGGATCCGGCCGCTGCAGGTGCCCATCAACGCTCCTATTTTCCAATGGGTCTCGCCACTCCCGCTGGGCAACAACGGAGTCGAACTCGGAATTGCAACTGACGGCAGCCTCTTCGGCGATATCTGGGATACCGGCCGCACTTTACACTCGGTTCAAACCGGCGTCGGCGCGATCACCAATGCCGGTTGGCAGCACATCGCGCTCACTTACGACGCGGCCTCGTTGACCGGCCGGATTTACACCAACGGCGTGCTTGCCGTCGCCCAGGTCATTTCAACCACCAACTTTGTTCCCGAAACCTCCGGCAACCTGTTCTTTGCCTGGGACGGACGGGCGGTGCAGAACGAGGATTTCGGCGGCTTCGACGGCGGAATGGACGAGTTCGGCCTGTATAACCGCGCCCTCTCCGATTGCGAGATCGCCGGTATCTTTAAGGCAGGTTCCAACGGCAAATATGGCACCAACGTTTTGTCCTGCCCCGTCACGGGCCAGGTGCAACTTGTGACCTCTTCAGGGGTCGTGAACGCCAGCTTCACCAACGGCATCACGTGGGGAACGAATGTGATTTCGTTTTCAACCACTCCGCCGGCGCTCACCCCCATCATCGTCACGGCCTCGGACCCGAATCTCGCGGTGGACAATTTCGTTCTGTCCGGCCTCACAACCAATTTCGTTAACGGGCAGATGAATTTCACCGACAACACAAACCTTGCGTTGGTGCCCATCAAGTTTGCGCCGGCGCCCTACAGCGTCTCCAACACGCCTCCAGTGGTGATTCTTACCAATGACTTTGCGGCCGCATTCCCCGGACTATACCCGACCAACAGCACGCTGCCGGGCACGCCGAACGGCGGCGCCATCGGCACCCGCAATTGGACGGTGGTCAATGCCCCGGTCACGGTCATCAGTAACGCGCAGGTGGCCGCCAGCGGGACCAGCGCAGTAGCTCTGGGCAGCGGCGGTGTGCAATGCGCTCTCCCGACGTACCCCGGCGGGCGCTATCGCCTTACCTATTCGGTGCGAGGACCGGGTATGGTCAGCTGGTGGAACGGCGATATCGAACCGCTGAGCCATCGCGCCTGGGACCTTATCGGCGGCAACAACGGCGCATTCATCAACGGCGCAACCAACTCGACCGCCGGGTTCGTCAATGCCATTCGCGATACAACGGCGCTGTCATTCCCCGGCCTGGCCGCGTCCAACAACCTGGCTTCCAAAATCGAGCTCGGTGACCCCGCCAACCTTCGCCTGACCAATTCGTTCACTATCGAAGGCTGGATCAAACCGTCGGTAGTTAATTCGTTCACCATGGAACAAACCGAACAATTGTTCTTCCGCGGCGACAGCCGCCAGTGCCTCGATCCTTATTATCTGGGCCTTGAACGCGTGACCTCAGACCACCTCGACGTCATTTTCCACATCGAAGACAGCACGACCGGGGATTGCGGCGTCATTCTCGAAACCGCCAACCAGCCCGTCATCGCCGGACAGTGGCAGCACATTGCGGCCGTATTCGATTCCCACGTGTTGTGGGCCACCAACGCGCCCTGGCCTACGAACGAACTGCGACTCTACGTCAACGGTCAGCAATTGCTGCCGCAAAACGGGGACGTGTTCCTTGAAAACCCGCCGGGCGTGACATTCGTTAATTCCGAGTTTACCGGCCAGTTTCCGTTTGCCGACCTGGATCCCTCTTTCAGCCCCGGGGTTTCCATTGGCAATCGGAGCCGGAACGACTATTCCGAACCGTTCAACGGAATGATTGACGAGTTGTCGGTTTACGGCCGCGCTCTCACCGGCCCTGAAATCGCGGCGATCGCCGCAGCCGGCGTCAACGGCAAAGCCGATTTCAGCTTGCCCCCCGCCCAGAGCCTGGCCAAGGTCGCCGTCCTTGCCGATAACGTTCAGATCGATGCCGGCCTGGGCGACAACTCTCAATGGACTACCCACACCGTCGATTTCACCGCGGATGCGACGAATGTGGTTCTGACGCTGCAGAGTTTGTTGCCTGGAACTTTGATCAGCGGACTGAGCTTAACTCAAATGCCCGCCGAGCTGAATTATCAGCCGGAAACTTCGCTCGACATTCTTAACGGCGAAAACGCCAAAGGCGTTTGGACCCTCGAAATCCTCGATAACCGCGCCGGGGCGAATGTCCCGCCATTAACCGCTTCCCTGCTGAACTGGCAGCTCAATTTCGTTCTGCAGCCCAGCAATCCTCCCCCGGTGATCCACCTCGAGCACGGAATCATCTACACCAACACACTGGTCGCCGGAGCGGTCCAGAACCTTGTCGTGGATTACCCGCTTTGGGCCGCCAACGCGACAAACGTCCTGGTCTCCGCGGCCGACCGCAATCTTGGAACTCCGCTGCCGGTCGCCGTTCTTTGGGACCCCATCAACAGGGCCCCCAATTCCAACGCCAAAGCCATTGTCTGGCCACCGAACAATTCTGGAAACAAGGTGCTGTTCAGCCCGGCCGACATTGTGCCCGGTTTGCCCTACTACATCAGCATCACCAATCCGAATCCGACTGCCGTGACGTTTGCCTACGGCGTCTGGTTCGATGTTCCGAAGCTCCAGAACTGCACAGTCTCATCTAATTTCGTCGCGCAAGCTGGAATTCCGAGGTACTTCGAGTTCGATGTTCCCACCAACGCGGCTCAAGGCGCCGTGTCGCAGTCGGTCATGTTTTACCTGACCGGGGTTCAAAGCAATTACACGGGCCTGGACAGTAACGTCGTGGTCGTCCTCAGCGAGACGCTCCCGCTGCCCGACCTCAGCCACTACGACTACATCACCACCCAACCGCGCACAAACGACGATATCCTGATGCTGGTCACCAATACGACTCCGTTCCCAATCCAGACCAACACCTGGTACGTTGGTGTGTTCAACACGTCGGCCACCAACGTGCCTTTTGTCGCCGAGGCCTGCGTCAGTCCCACTTACCCGAGCATTATTCCGCTCACCAACAACGTGCCGTTCGTTGCAGGGCCCACCAACGCCTTCGTCGCGCCGCCAGGGCCGCCTCGCCAGTTTTTCTTCCAATTCGAGGTGACCAACGAGGTGGACGCAATCCTGTTCGAGATGTACAACCTCTCGGGAAATGCTGACCTGGTCCTGCAAAAAGATGTCCCGCCGACCATGCCGCCGTACTATGACGGCAGTTTCCAACCGTTCACCAACTGGGAACAGATCGTGGAGCGCGTCTCCCCGGACGTCCCGAGCCTGGTCGGCACATGGTATGCCGGCATTTACAATAACGAATCGACCAACGTGACGTACTCGGTGCGCGCTTCCCTGTCCAGCGGAGGCGTGCTCTCCAGCATCCAGGAACCACCCGCAGCGACCGTCTCGTCCCTCCCCTTCGGTACCGGCGGTTTGCTCAGCTGGTACTCCGTGGAAGGCGAGTACTATCAAATCCAAACCACGCCGCCCGGGAACATCAATTGGCAGCCGCTGCCGGGCGGACTCATCCGCGCCACCACGCCCTTGACCACCTTTATCGTGCCTATTGCTTCGGCCAAGTTCGCGCTCTATCGCATCATCCATCTGTCGTCGCTCAATTTGCCGTTGGCGCCGTTGCAGATCGAGCGCTGGACTAATAACACCGTGCGCATCAGCTGGGGCAGTGGCGTCGTGAATGGCATTTTGCAGTACGCCAACTCGCCGTTGGGTCCGTGGTTCAATGCAAACCTCCCGGTTACACTGGTCGGCCCACAATACATCACCTACGACATCATCCGGTCGACTCCGCGATTCTATCGACTCCTCCAGTAGAGCCAGTGTGCGTTGTCTCAGCTGTTGAAATAACCTCCCCGGTAAAGAGGCGGACAAAACGCAAAAGAAGCGTCGAATTGGGCGCCTTGCCTCGGCGGCTACCCCGGCCCGGCAGCTTTCTCAACTGTCTGCACACCCAAAAGTTTTATTCGTCTTGCCGGGCTGGTTGTGCTCAAATGGCTCTGTACAGATGCGTGGGCGCGTCCTGATCTGGCTTCTGCTGAGCGGCACTTTGGGGGTGATTGTATGGCGCTGGCTTGCTTGCGACGAAGAATTGGCGGGATCTAAAGTCTCCGATTCACGCAAGCCCGCCGCAGCCCAAAATCAATCCGCAAGCGATTCCTGTGTTTTGCCCCAGAGGGCGCCCCCCGCACACCAGGTTTTGAGCGGGAAAACCCAATTCCGCTTGTCCAACACAACCCGGCCTTTGAAGGAACTCATGTCCGACCCGCGAGCGATCCTGCTGGAAAACGCGCTGGTGGACACACGGTTGCCGGTCCAGTTCGATTTTCCACCGAACCTCAAGCCAGACGCAGGTCCCGGGGCATATCTCGTCCAGTCAGCGCATGGCTTGAATGATGCCTTCCGCGACGCCTTATCGCGGCAGCATGCGGTTTGGATCGCTTACATCCCAAACAACGCCTGCCTGGTTCAGATCCAGGGAACTGCGGCTGAGCAACTTCGTGCCGACCCAAACATCAGCGCCGTCCTGCCTTATGAACCCTACTACAAACTGAAGACGCCGCTTTTGCAGGAACTGCTCGGCGGCAAGGATCCAGGTGCGCCGCAGGATATTCGCGCGTTGCTTTTTGAAAACATGTCCGAGGAAACCATCAACGAACTGGGCCGGGCGGGACTGGAGTTGTCGGCAATCGAAAGTTCGCCGTTCGGAATTGTCGTCCGATTCGCCTGCCCGCCGGGGCACCTGGCATGGGTTGCAAGATTACCGGGCGTTCAGGAAATTGAACCGGCTCGGGCCCGGGTTGCCGCGGTCGACCTGACACGCGCCACCCTCGGTATCGCGGCTGACTCCATCGCCACTTCGAATTACCTTGGCCTAACCGGATCAAACGTCCTCGTGAATGTGAACGACTCCGGTGTCGATACCAACCAACCGGACCTGATGGGACGGGTTTCCTGGGATATTCCATCCAGCGGAGTGGACAATGACGGCCATGGCACACATGTGGCCGGAATCGTTGCCGGGAGCGGCGCGCAATCGCTCACGGTGAGCAACGCGCCCGGTTCTTCGATGCCGCCGAGCGCCCTGCAGTTTCGAGGCATCGCCCCCGCCGCCAGGGTCTTGTCCATCTATTCAGGTCCCCATTCCAACCCGCGCGCCAGCGACACGTACCTTCAACAAACAGCCAGCGCGGCCGGCGCGTTTATCTCGAACAACAGCTGGCATTACGCGCAGGACGAGGACTATGACCTTGGCGCGGCAGGGTTCGATGCCGCGGTGCGCGACGCGCTTCCAACGGTTCCCGGTCCGCAACCGCTGCTCGTCGTCTTCGCCGCCGGCAACGCCGGCAACGCCACTGACGACGGCACCGGCGGCATTCCGGACTCGGTCCAATCGCCGGGCACCGCCAAAAACGTGCTTACAGTCGGGGCCATCGAGCAGCGGCGCCTGGTCACAAATCAGAACTGGAGCTGCTTCTCCAATGGCACCACCTTGGTTTGCCAAACCAATGCTCCCTGGCTGGGTCTGACCGATTCGTCAAACCAGGTGGCGAGCTTTTCCAGTCGCGGCAATGTCGGGCCCGGAGTCGAAGGCCTCTCCGGCAGGTTCAAACCTGACGTCGTCGCGCCAGGAACTTTCGTCGTCTCGACACGATCCACGACTTGGAACCGCACCGCTTTCTATTCGGACACGAACAATTCTCCTGACCTGGTTTTTGGCGGCAGCTCCGGCGAGGTGCTCAGCAATCTCGACAATGACCTCGGACCTTTCTACCGCTTCGAATCCGGCACCAGCCTGGCCGCCGCGGCGGTCTCAGGAACCCTGGCGTTGATTCAGGAATTCTTTCAAACGCGTTTGTCACAAACCAACAGCCCGGCCCTGATGAAAGCCCTGTTGATCAACGGCGCTCAATCGGTCGCCGGCGGGTACGACCTGCACTCGGCCGGCGTCACCAACTCGCAGGGCTGGGGTATGGTGCGGTTGCCGGCAGGTTTGCCTGCCGGGTTGACAAATCAACACGCCTCCTCTCGTTGCATGTGGCTGTTCGATCAAAGCCAGCAGGAAGCCCTCGCAACCGCGCAACAACGGACGCGCTTTGTGAGCGTCGCCCCCTCGGCGCGCAACCTGCCACTGCGGGTAACCCTGGTCTGGACCGATCCACCCGGCAATCCCGTGGCCGGTTTGAAGCTGGTCAATGACCTCGATTTAATTGTCACAAACCTCGAGACCGGTGAGGTTTTCCTGGGCAACGATATCCCCTCGGGCGCCACATATAATTCCGCGTGGGCTCCTTCAGACACGCCTAATCGCGATTTTGTCAATAACGTCGAAAACGTTTACCTTCCAACCGCTGGCGGAAGCAATTACTCGGTCACCGTCCTGGCGCGGCGCGTCGGCGTCAATGCCGTGCCCGAATCACCAAACGGCGTGGTTCAGGATTATGCCCTGGTCATTTCCTCTGGTGAAGGCCTCACAACGGATGGGTTGACCTTGTCGGATGCACCGGCGTTTTCTTCAAAGTTCCCTTTGCTCACTCCCATCACCAACGCTTTCGCCGCTGGGGGAGCCGATTACGGCGGAGTGCTCGTGAACCAGCGGGTCGGCGGTAATGACCCTCTTCTCGGAACAGGTGTGTTCCCCTCGTCCGACCTGACAAATGCCGTCATAACTATTGGGACCTCAAACCAATGGCGGTTTTACGTGTTCACAAACAGCACATCCTTCACCAACGCCGTATTTATGACCTTTGCGGGCAAATCGCTGTCTCCATTCCCAGGCACGCAATCAGGTTCGCAAGCCGGTGCAACCTGGTTCCCTGCCGCGGACATTGACCTGTATGTTTCGCAGAATCCGGGCATCACGAATCTCGATCCGGCCGCGCTTGCCGTTGCGGATCATTCCAACAGCCGAACAAGTTCAGAAGCCGTCATCTACTCGAGCGCCTCTCCCGGCGTCTACTACATCGGGGTCAAATGCGAATCGATGCAAGGGGCTGAGTATGGCCTCGTGGCCGATATGAGCCTGTTGCCCTTTGCCCAGGTTGACCCCATGGGAAATGAATTGCTCCGTGGGTTCCCTTTGCCTTCAACCGCCCCCGCCGGCACTCCCGATTTACCCGGGCAGACCTACACCTTTTTCGTCACGCCCGACTCGGTGCCGATTCGGCGGGTCATTGTGACGAACCAACTCACCTACGCAACCGCCTCGGATCTTCACATGGCGTTGAGTCACGGCCTGAACTCGGCCGTCCTCCATAACCATACGACCAACAATCCCTCGGACGGAGTGTTCGTCTTTGACGACAGCCAGGAAGGTGATCTCCCCTGGGCAATGCCCAGCGACAGCCCAGGCACTCTCAGAGAGTTCTACGGCGGCGATGCCCAGGGCCAATGGACCTTGAGCCTCCAAACCACCAACCAACCCGCCACCAACCAGGCCGCATGGCTCTTTGTCGAACGCCAACAGGACATCACCGGCGGCGAAATCACCCAACTCTTGCCCAACCTTTGCCGCCAGGATTTCGTCTCCGTCCCCGCTCTCACGACAAACCTCACCGTGACGTTGAATCTGTCCTCCGGCACCGGCCCGGTCTCCCTGCAGGTTTTCTCCGCTGATATGCCTTCGAGCAATTGCCCGACATTGCTGGTTGCGGGAGCTTCGGCCACCGGTTCCCTGACCGTTGACCAGTTCAGTCAGCCCCCCCTCAATCCCGAGACATACATTGTTCGTTCGTGCAATCTCAGCACCGACGTGGTCAGCCTCAGCCTAACCGCGCAACTGACGCCGGGCCTGGCACCTCCGGCCTCATACGTGACCACCTCCAGCGCGCGGATGCCCATTCCAGATGACTCGGTTTCGAGTTCCATCCTGAACATCACGAACACCGACCCGATACTCTCGGTCGATGTGGGGGTCCGCATTGATCATCCACGAGTGTCTGACCTTGTGATCAGCCTCATCGGTCCCGACGGGACCCGAGTTGTTTTGGACGACGGCCGCGGCGGCAACTCGAGCAACGGCTTGGGCGCAAACCTGGTCGTGACCAACACGACGCCGGTTTCGTTTTCGGGCGGTCCCCTGGCGGTGACGAACATTTTTGAAACCGGCGAAACCGCGGGGACGATTCTCATCAACTACGATTTCTTTGCGCTGCCCGACGATATGAAGCTCTATTATGACGGCAAGCTTTTGTACGATTCAGGCCTGATAAGTTTCGGCGGCTCAACGAACATCAACTACGGCCCCGGCACCAACACTTACTTCACCATCATCATGAACCAGGGCGGGAACGAAGAGTCCAATACCGCCTGGTTTTACTCGGTGACGACGACAAAAATTGTACCCGAGTACTTCACTTTCACTGAAAACACCAATCTGACCGTAACCCCGATCAAGTTCGCGCCGGCGCCGTTTACCAATGCAACTTTTGCGCCGTCCTCTTCGATTGCACAAAACGGAATTTTTTATCTTCCCGAGGAATCGCTCGCGCGGTTCATTGGAAAAAACCCGGCGGGGCCGTGGAAACTGGAACTGTTGGATGTGCGTGCCGGGGCGACCAATCCGACGCCAACGCTAATTGGCTGGCAGTTGTCCCTAACCCTGGTCGATTCGGTTCCGCTTCCGATCACCTTAAACCCGTCGAATCCCTCGACTAATCTCCTGGCCCCCGGACAAATCCAATGGTACGAAGTGGACGCTCCGGAATGGGTAAGTTTTGCGACAAACACGTTGTTAAGCGCTTCCAGGCCGCTGAACCTGTTTTTCAACCCGTTGCTGCCGCCCACCGGGACCAACGCGGGCGACCTCGCCCTTGCTTATGGAACCAACAGCGGGACGTGGGTTTTGCGAACCAACGCGATTCCCGGCGTTGTTCCGGGATCCCGCTACTTTCTGGGGCTGCAGAATACGAACCCGGTGACGGTTAATTTCGCCTTTGGGGTAACGTTTGACGTTCCGGGAGTCGTTACGTTGACCGATGGGGTGCCGTATGCCGGCACGAATTACGGACCGCTCAACAACGCCGATTACTATCGCTATATCGTGAGCACGAACGCGGTGCGGGTGCAGTTCGAGGTGAACGCTCCTTCCAGCGACGTGACGCTGGTCGCGCGCAAAGGATTGCCGCTTCCCGCTTTGAACAACTACGATTACTTGAGCGCAAATTCCGGGACAAACGATGAATTGATTGTCGTTTATGATTTCTCGGCGCCTGTGCCACTCACCGCAGGGGAGTGGTTCCTGGCCGTCATCAATGTCACTGCAAGCCAGGCCGCTTATTCCGTAATGGCGACCGAATTCGGATCTTACGGCACGAACATCGTCGTGACTCAGAATTCGTCGACCAATTCGCTTTGCTTAAGTTGGAATTCGATTCCAGGCATTCATTACCACGTTCAGGGCAAAACCAGGATCGACGATGCACAGTGGACCAACCTTTCTTCCACGGTGACCGCGTCGGACTTCACAACGGCTTTCTGTGTGCCGCTGCCCTCTCCATACGATTATTTCCGGGTTATCGAAGGCTTGGCGTTAGTGCCGGCGGTGCCGGTGATTTCCTCGATTAGTTCTCTCACCAGCGGAATTTACCTGCAGTGGTCCGCCCCAACTAACCTCAGCTTCCAGGTGCAATGGAGCGATTCAGTAGCTCCGGCACATTGGCAGGTTGCGCCAGGATCCATTACCTCCAGCAACGGAATGTTCCTGTTCCTGGATGACGGCAGCCGCACCGCCGGGCTTGGGCCGGTTCGATTTTATCGTCTCGAACAGCAGCGCTGACCGGGTTGTTCACAGGCGGCTGTGATTAACATTGTGTAACATTGCGTTGCTGTGCCGCGCGATTTTCTCGAATCTAAGTCAAAATGATTGACTCGATTTCCGAGAACGGTTCTTCGAAGCCGGAACCCAAGCGCAGCCGCCCGAGGAAACAGTCAAGCGCTTTGCCCGAAACCGGCCGGTTGCCACCGCATTCGCCGGAGGCCGAGCAAGGGGTTCTGGGCTGCGTCCTGCTTTCGCCCAACGACTGCATGGGCGAGTGCATCGACAAATTCAAAGGCAACATGGAGGTCTTCTACGATCTCCGGCACCAGACGATTTTCAAGGCGCTGGCCGAGATGTACGACGCGCGCCAGGCGATCGACGTCATCACGCTGCAGCAGCGGCTCAAGGACAGCCAACTGCTCGAGCAGGTCGGCGGCCTCTCGTACCTGTCGGTGCTGCCCGACACCGTGCCGTCGGCGGCCAACCTTTCGTATTACGTCGAAATCGTGCGCGAGAAATACCTGCTGCGCCGCATGATTCATGTCTGCACCGACGTGGTCAGCCGCGTCTACGAGCACGAAGGCGAAGTCGACGGACTCATGGATGAGGTGGAGCGGGACATCCTGCAGATTAGCGAAGCCCGCGTGCAGGCCCAAAGCACGACGATAAAAGAGCTGGTCAAAAAGGCGATCAGCACCATCGAGGATTTTCATCAGCGGCAGGGAATGCTCACGGGCATCCCGACCGGGTTCAGCGATTTGGACAAAATGACCAGCGGACTCCACGGGGGCGAAATGGTCGTGATTGCGGCACGGCCTTCAATGGGCAAAACGAGCCTGGCCATGAACATCGCGGAGCACGTGGCCATCGATGCCAAGTTGCCGGTCGGGGTTTTCAGCCTGGAAATGACCTCCGAATCGCTGGTGCTCAGAATGCTCTGTTCGAGGTCGCGGGTGAACTTGAGGAATGTGCGCGAGGGTTTCCTGGCAGAGCGGGATTTTCCCAAGCTAACCGGGGCCGCGGGCAAGCTGGCCGGGTCGCCTTTGTTCATCGATGACTCGTCCGGGCTCTCGATTTTGCAGTTGCGGGCCAAGGCGCGGCGCATGCACCAGCAGTATCAAATCAAACTTTTCGTGATTGACTACCTGCAATTGCTCCATTCTACTGCGCGGCGCGCGGAGAATCGACAGCAGGAAATCGCCGACATCTCCAGCGGCATCAAAGCTCTGGCAAAGGAACTGAATGTTCCGATCATTGTGTTGAGCCAATTGAACCGGGAGTTGGAGCGGGAAAAGAACCGAAAACCGCGCATGTCGGATTTGCGGGAATCAGGCGCGATCGAGCAGGACGCGGACCTTGTAGGGCTATTGTATAAACCTAATGCGGACGACGAAGAAAGCGCGGCAGGCGGTTCAGCTGAAGAAGCGCAGGCGGTGAACCTGCTGATTGCCAAGCAGCGCAACGGGCCTACAGGCGACGTAAACCTGACTTTTTTGAAATCATATACCCGATTTGAGAGCGCGGCCAAGGTGAGCGACGAAGACGTGCCAAACTGACCGAGCAACGATGAAAGTACTGCACCGCCTATGCGGGCTGTTCCTGTTATTGGCCTGGCCCCAGTTGGCGTTGGCTGCTTCGACAGTAGCCAAAATCGAAATCCAACACGTCGGTCCTGCTTCCGTTGGGGATGAGTTGATCCGGGCCAACATCCGCATCAAGCCCGGCGATCCCAATCTTCCCACTGCCATCGACGACGATGTGCGAACCTTGTACGCCACAGGTTTGTTTTACAACGTCCGCGTCGCCCAGAGAAACGGCCCCGATGGCATTATCCTGACCTATATTGTCCAGGGAAACCCGCGCCTCACCGAAATCAAGTTCCAGGGCAACAAGCGCTTCAAGGACGCGAAGCTGCGTAAGATAGCCACGGCAAAAGTCGGAGAGCCCTTCAATGAGCGCAAGCTCTTTACCGACGCGCAGGAAATGCAAAAGCTCTACCAGAAAAAGGGATATCCCCGTACCGAGGTGAAGTACACCTTCACCATCGACGAAAACGCGGGCCGCGCCTCCGCCACTTTTAATATTCAGGAGAGCCCCAAGGTCAAAATCGTCCAGGTCGAATTTGTCGGCGCGCAGGCATTTCCGCAAAAGCGATTGCGCAAGATTATCAAGACTCGCCGGCACTGGATGTTTTCCTGGATTACCGGCAGCGGCGTTCTGAAAGACGAACAGTTTGACGAGGATAAAGAAAAACTTGCGGATTTCTATCGCAACGGCAGCGGCAAGGCCGGTGAGGGCGGTTACCTGGATTTTGAAATCAAAAACATCGAATTCCTCAATCCCACACCGCGCACGATGGTGATCCGGTTCATCATTTACGAGGGAACCCAGTACAAGGTGGGTGCCGTGAAGTTCAGCGGCAACAAGATCTTCAGCACTGCGGATATCACCAACGGCCTGCGCATGGTCCATGCCATGAAAAGTCAAAAGGGCAAAATTGGACCGAACGGACTGTTGATGGACGTCGGCGATGTGTTCACTCCCAAAGGGCTCAAGACGGACACGGAGGACGTGGAGGATTTTTACGGGTCCAAAGGCTATATCGACGTCGGAGCTTCAAGCAGGAACCTCAACGTGGTGCGAATTCCCAACACGGAGACCGGGACCATGGACCTGGACTTCCAGTTGGATGAGGGCCAAAAATCGTATATTGAGAAGATCGATATCCGCGGCAACACCAAGACCAAGGATAAAGTGATCCGGCGCGAGTTGGCGGTGTCCCCGGGCGAAGTGTTCGACATGGTCCGAGTAAAACGCAGCAAGCAGCGCCTCGAAGGGCTTCAATATTTCGAAAAGGTGGACACTCGGCCCGAACCGACCGATGTGCCGAGTCACCGCGACTTGATTATCGGCGTGGACGAAAAGAACACCGGCAATCTGACCCTGGGCGCGGGTTTCAGCTCCGTGGATTCGCTGGTGGGTTTCGCAGAAATGACCCAGGGCAATTTCGACCTGTTTCATCCGCCGACATTTACCGGCGGCGGCCAGCGATTCCGTTTGCGCGTGGCCCTGGGCACATTGCAACAGGACTACCTGGCGTCCTTCGTGGAGCCGTGGTTCCTGGGTCATAAACTGGCCCTGGGCGTGGATTTGTATTACCGCGACCTAGCCTACTTCAGCTTGAATAACATTTACGACGTGGTGCGCGGAGGCGCGCGCGTAAGCCTGACCAAGACGCTGGGAAGCGATTTTCTAATCGGCAGCATTAGTTACACACTGGAAGACGTGAATATTCGGCTGAACCCCGGATTTTATGGTCCGTCGCTCTCGACTCTTCCGGGACAAGGCCCGCCGGGATTTGGGACGCCATCGGGACCGGTTGGGCCAGGCGGCGCGGCCGGGCCGCCCTACGTCGTTCCGGCAAACGTCCCTGACGCGATTCTTGCCGAGCGCGGATGGAATCTGTTCTCGAGGGTAGGCGCATCCCTTGCCTATGATACCCGCAACAGCGTCACTCTGCCCAACAAGGGACAGCGCACCGAAATTGACGGCGAATTTGTCGGCGGACCTCTCGGCGGGGACCGCAACTTTGCCAAAATCGAGTTCAAAACCGGCTGGTACTTCAAAGGCTTTGCCAAGGGCCATGTCTTGGAACTGGTCGGCAGAACGGGCGTGGCCAAGAATTTGCAGTCAGGAGACGTTCCGTTCGAGGAACGGTATTACCTTGGCGGCTTGTATTCGATGCGCGGGTTCAAATTCTACAGCATCAGCCCGCGTCAGCCTGGATTCACTGAACCGATCGGCGGTGACAGCTACTGGTTTGGTTCGGCCGAATACAGCATTCCTATTATCGAGCAGGAGCGCGGAATCGGGGTTCGGTTCGCGGTATTCTATGACATTGGCAACGTAGCGGCGCGTCCGTGGACATGGAACCTGACCAATTTCGACGACAACTGGGGCGTTGGTTTGCGGTTGAACCTGCCGATTGGCCCCATTCGCCTCGATTACGGCATTCCGATCCATCACGATCAATACAATAGCAGCAGCGGGCAGTTCCAATTCGGTGTCGGTTACACGCGCGGCTTCTGATATGATACCTGGAATGCGAAACATCCGTTGCACGGTTCCGAAAAGCATTGCTTCCCTCGCAAGTGCGCTGGCGATTGTTACCCTGTCCGGAACCTATGCCCTTGCGGAGGCTGTCCCGGCGGTCCACGGGCCGGCAGTCGTTTCCCGCGCGGGTTGGCCTTTGTTTTTCGAACCCGGAGCCGGCTCGGCGGACTCCTCCAATTACATTGCCCGCGGCCTGAACTATCAGTTGCGTATCAGCGGCTCGGGAGTGGAGTTCATGTTGCGAAAAGCGTCAGCCGGCCTGATGCCCCACTCGGTGCGGCGTGAAGAAAACATCCAGGCGCGCGCCGCGGACTTCCGGAGCATGAGAATGAATTTCGACTCGGCGCAAGCGGCAGGCGCGGTTGCGGGCGTCGGGCAGTTGGAGGGCAAAGTCAATTACCTGCTCGGCAATAATCCGGAATGGTGGCGGACTGAAGTCCCGGTTTTTGCGCAAGTCAGAGTAAGCTCCCTCTACCCCGGAATTGACCTGGTCTACTACGGGAATCATCAGCAATTGGAATACGACTTCACGATTGCCCCACAGGCTGACGCTCATGCCATCAAAATGCGCTTCGAGGGCGTGGACAAACTCACGATCGCGCCCACAGGTGAATTGGTCATCAAGCTGGGGGATTTGGAATTGCGCCAGCACACCCCCGTCATTTACCAGGTGATTCGAGGGGTGCGACACGAGGTTAGTGGCGGGTATTCGCTGGTGGATTCCCGGACGGCCGGTTTCAAACTTGGACCGTACGATCGCGAATGGCCCCTGGTGATTGATCCCGTTTTTTCCTATTCGACGTACTTTGGAGGAAATGCGGGCGACACGGGGCTGGCGATCAAAGTGGACAAGAATGGCGCGGTGTATCTTGCTGGCGAAACGCTCTCGACTCAATTCCTTCCCGCCGCAACGGGGAGCCCGGTTCAATCCCAAATGCACGGTGGCTTTAACACGGGAGACGCGTTTGTTGCAAAACTTGATAACACAGGATCGAAGCTGATTTATTTCACATATCTCGGAGGCGCGGGAGATGATGGCGCTTATGACCTGGCGATCGATGGCCTCGGCAATGCGTTCGTGACGGGCTTCACGGTTTCGCCCGATTTCCCGATGCGCAACGCGATATACCCCCGAATCAGCGGCCAGCCTGACAACACGTTCAATCTTTATCCGGTGGACGCATTCGTCGCTGAACTGAATACCAATGGGACAGCGCTGGTGTATTCCACATACCTTGGGGGAAGCGATCGGGACGTCGGCAGTGCGATTGCCTTGGACTCCGCCGGAAACACTTACGTCACCGGGTATACGTTTTCGACGAATTTTCCGGTATACAACGCTCTGCAAGGGACGCTGGCGGGCAACGACGACGTGTTCGTCACCAAAATCGCGGCGGGCGGCAGCAACCTTGTCTATTCGACTTACTTCGGCGGGGTGTTCATCGACGAAGGCGAGGGCATCGCTGTGGATTCCGCCGGCTACGCTTGCATCTCGGGTTACACAGCCTCAACCAACTTCCCCATCACGCTTGGAGCTGCCCAAACGAATTTGAACGGTTCCGGTGCGGCGATCAGCGTCTATGACGCGTTTGCAGCCAAGTTTTCACCTAACGGCCAGGGCCTGGTTTATTCGACGTACCTTGGCGGTTCTCAAAATGACTACGGCTACCGGGTCGCCGTCGACGCTTCCGGCAATGCTTATTTGACCGGCGCAACGCAGTCGTCGGATATGCCGCACCAGGACGTGTTTGGATTGACCCTCGGCGAGAACGGCACGAACGCGGTGAACTTTGACGCGTTCATGACCAAACTCAGCCCAGCCGGCGTGCCGCTGTACACAGCACAGTTTGGCGGGACTGCAAACGATTCCGGGTGGGACCTGGCGGTGGACCCGTCCGGCCGGGTCTTTGTTGTTGGGATTACACTGTCGACGAACTTTCCCGTGGCGAACGCGTTTGATTTGTTCAGGGCAACAAATTCCGGCGCCAATGACATTTTTGTGGTCGCCTTCAACACCAATGCCGGGCCTGTTCTGTATTCGGCATACCTGGGAGGCGAAGGGAACGACTACGGCTATGCCATTGCGGTTGATTCCGAGGCAAACGCGTACATTAGCGGCATGACTCTGTCGACCCGGTTCCCGGTCACAGCGGGACCGCTGAACGGTGCGCTAACGGGGTCCAGCGACGCCTTTGTGGCCAAAGCGCGGCTTTTCGATCCCATGTTAACGGTTCGGCAATCCGGCACGGGCTTTGAATTGACCTGGCCTGCAACCGCACCGGATTATCAACTCCAATCCACAACCAATCTCGCCCCACCGCAGGTCTGGACCGCGGTGAGCCAACCGGCAGTCCTGGCCAACGGTCAATACCTGGTCGACCTCGCCACCACGAACAGCTTGACCGTATTCAGGCTTTTCAGGCCGTAGACTCGAATCCTGGCGCTCGGTTATTCGCCAGGTTTGAGCCTTTCGCAGCCCCGGCGGATTCCGCGACTGCAGCAACTCCCAGTTTTGAGTTGGCGTCAACGGGCATTTCTGATTGTCTGTGCGCTTATGATGAATTTATTAAGGCGATGGGTTGTGGGGTTATTCCTCGCAGGTCTTTTAGGCACGCCTGTCATGGCGCAAAACAGGATCGCCACCGTCGACCTGCGGAAGGTATTCGATGGCTATTGGAAGAAGAAGCAGGCTGAGGCCGCGCTCAAGGATCGGCAAACCGACATGGAAAAAGAAGACCGAAACATGGTCGATGATTACAAGAAGGTGAAGGAGGAATACCAAACGCTGTTGACCAGCGCCAACGACCAGGCCGTCTCCAGCGAGGAACGCGAAAAGCGCAAGACTTCAGCCGAAGAAAAGCTCAGGCGGCTCAAGGAAATGGAAGATAACATTGCCCAATACGAGCGCCAGGCCCGGACCACGATCGGGGAACAGAGCCAGCGCATGCGCTCAAACATTTTGACCGAGATCAGGAACGTCGTGAACTCGAAAGCCAAGGCCGCCGGGTATTTGCTGGTGATCGACACGGCCGCCGAAAGTCTCAATAGCACGCCGGTTTTCCTCTACACGAGTAACGAGAACGACATCACCGATTCGGTGCTGCAGCAGTTGAACTCGACGGCTCCCGCCGACGCCTTGAAAACCGACGACAAGACGGCGGCGGACAACGAAAAGAAGAGCGGGAAAAAGTAGGTTGTGCGGCTTTGCCTGTCCCCGCCGTTCAGGCGCAAGGGTGCGGGTTTCGTCAGCTTTGGCTCAATCGTTGGACTGGTTTCTCGTACAAGAGTTGATGAGCCTCCGCCAGTATGGCCGGCAACCGGGCTGAGAACGGACTTTTTTCCAAACAACTGTGCCCCGTAAGCATCGCGGCTTTTGCCGCGTTCTCACCGGGGAACCAGTGATCGCCCTGCCCGAGGAGATTGTAGCGCATCTTTCCCCAAGCCACCAAATCGAGCGATGTTGCGTAGGTCCAGAGCCGAAGGATTTCCAGGAGGTTGATTTCGCCGGGAACATCGACGTACTGCGGTAATCCCTGGAACCAACGCTGGCACCAATCACTGCCCAGGACCCGACGCATTTCGGCTTCGAGTCGGGCTATGATGGGCGCGATCGTTTCAGGGATGCGATCGTAATAAGCCAACGCTTTGATGTGTTCATCGAAATCAGACGGGCGAGCGGCGCCGCAGCTGAGCGTGTGCACCTGGGAGCGGTTGAGGCAGAATAGATCGTTGAAAACCATCGGGCTGAGCGGCTGGCACAACTCGGTGAGTTTTACCGGAGGCTCATACAGCTTCCCGCCTTTGTCATTCGGGCTGATGATAAATACCCCCATGTCGCGCGCGGCGGCCGCCTCGATCGCAGGCCAATTCAAGTCGTTCACGAAATACCAGTGGAGATTGACGTAGTCGAACTCGCCGCTCTCAATGGCTTCGAGAATAATGTCGGTCGTCGCGTGTGTGGAAAATCCGAGGAACCGCACGCGTCCGTCGCGCTGGAGTTTCCGGGCTGCTGCCACGCACCCGTCTTTCCGGAGCGAGTATTCGAGGAGTTGACGGTTGTTGATGCCGTGCAGGGCCAGCAGGTCGACATGCTCCAGGCCCAGATAGCCCATGGAGGTCTCGAACGTGCGGAGAAAGGCGCCCGCGGTGCTGGCGGGGGCCACTTTCGTTTGGACGAGGATTTTATCGCGAGGCAGCTTTGGCAACACCCGGCCGAGCTGCATTTCGGAGGTTCCATAGCCACGCGCCGTTTCGATGTGGTTAATTCCCAATTCGAGGGCGCGGTAAATACAGGCCTCGAGATTAGCCTGGTTATCGGCTGGAATCTCGCCCGGTTTAACATCCTGCCATTTGAATTGGTATCGCATGCCGCCGCATGAGATGACCGGCATAGGCAGGTTCGTGCGTCCAAATCTTCGGTAGTGCATCAGGCGCAAGATAGGCACGGCATCCAGCGGCGCAAGGCATGATTCGCCACGCGCGTTTTCGCTCGTAAATCTGGCGCGGGGAGCGTGAGAATCAGCGCGCGTCACTGTCCAAACTGCCGTTGACACCTGAACTGAAAGTGTCTATTTTGTTGATTAGCAATTTAACTTGATAAGGGTACCATGTTGATCCGAATTAGCTTGATCGTGGCTATCATCGCCGGTTTGGCGGTCAGCGCCTTAAACTTCCTAAAGGTAAAAGAAAAAATCACCACCATTCAACAGCAACGCGAGGACGAGAAGACCGCAAAGGTCCAGGCTCAAACCGAGTTGGCGAGCACCAAACGAGATTTGGAAAAGACGACCACCGACTTGAAGACGACCAAAGCCTCGCTGGAGGCCACAACCGCCGAACGCGACAAGGCCGTTGCCGACCTGGCCACACAGACGAAGCGAAATGAGCAATTGATAGCCGAGCGCGATAAACTGACAAAAGAGCGCAATGATGCCCAGGCCGACCTCGAGGCCTATAAAGGGACGGGCCTCAAGCCCGAGCAGATCCTGGCCATGAACAAACAATTCAAAGGCCTGCAGGCGGCGTTGGATGCGTCCCAGGACGAAAAGAAACTGCTCGGCCAGAAGATTACGCGGCTGCAAACGGAACTTGACCGGTACGTCAACCCCGAGAAGCCCGTTTACCTGCCTGCCTCGTTGATCGGCAAAGTCCTCGTAACCGACCCGAAGTGGAATTTCGTAGTTCTGAACATCGGTTTGGATCAGGGCGTCAAGGAATACGGCGAACTGTTGGTGAATCGAAACGGAAAGTTGGTTGCCAAGGTTATTATCCGCAGCGCCCAAAAGGACCGCTGCATTGCCAATGTCATGCCCGGCTGGCAATTGGGTGAGGTTATGGAAGGCGACCAGGTGACCCCCGCGCATCCTGAATCATGAAGAAGCTGAGCGCGACCCTGTTTCTCGGCTTGCTCGGGTTGGGTGTGTTCGGCTTTTGCGGCTGTGCCAGCACCCAAGACTCCGAAAACGCCTCGGTAAGGCCCTGGAACGCTCCAATGGGTTGGGAGAACGGTTTGCCAAGCACGATGCGCGAAGGGCGATAATCTCTCGATTATTTTGCCACTTCCACGCAGCGAGTCTCCCGGATCACAGTAATTCTTATTTGGCCCGGGTACTGGAGTTCATTTTCCACTTTTGAAGCAAGGTTCCGGGCAAGCGCGTAAGCCTTCTCATCGTCAATTTGGTCCGGTTGGACAAAGACTCTAAGTTCCCGTCCGGCCTGCACCGCAAAAGCCTTATCGACTCCCGCAAAAGAGGCCGCAATTTTCTCCAGTGTTTCCATCCGCTTGAGGTACGTGGACATGTTCTCCGAGCGGGCGCCGGGACGAGACGCGCTGATAGCATCCGCGGCACTGACCAGGATTCCCAAGGGACCGACCGGTGGAACGTCATTGTGATGTGAGGCAACGCCGTTGACGACGGCATCCGACTCGCCGTGTTGCCTGACGATATCTGCGCCGACAATCGCGTGAGGACCCTCGATCTCATGATTAACGGCCTTGCCGATGTCATGGAGCAGGCCGGCTCGTTTTGCGGATAAGACATCGAGGCCGAGCTCCGATGCCATAAGGCCCATGAGGTGAGCCACCTCGACGGAGTGATCCAGGATGTTTTGGGAAAAGCTATGCCGGAAGTGTAACCGCCCCAAGAGCTTCACCAGTTCCGGCGCGATGGGAGGAAGGCCGGCCTTTTGGACAGCGTCTTCGCCCAACCGCAGGATCATATCGTTCATTTCCCGGGTCACCTCCGCAACGACCTCCTCGATGCGAGTGGGGTGAATCCGACCATCGATAATCAGCCGTTGCATCGCTTCGCGAGCAATCTCACGCCGCACCGGGTCGAATCCGGAAAGCAGGACTGAACCGGGCGTGTCGTCGATGAGAACGGTCACTCCCGTAGCAGCCTCGAAAGCGCGGATGTTGCGGCCTTCGCGGCCGATGATCCGGCCCTTGATATCCTCGCCGCCGTTCAGGGCGATGCTGGCGGTCGTGCTCTCGAAAGTGTGCTCACCCGCATAGCGTTGTATGGCAATGCTGATGATGCGCTTGGCTTTTTCCTCAGCCTTAGAACGGGCCTCCTCAACGATGTGGCGCGACACCGTGTTGGCGTCTTTCAGCGCTTCCTGTTCGATTTTCTTGAGCAGCGTTTCCCGGGCTTCGGATTGGCTGATCCCCGCAACCCGCTGCAACTCCTCACGAAGGTTCGCTTGCAGACCGGCCAACTCATTCTCCCGAGATCGAACCTTGGCAAACTCACCTTCCAGCTCGGCTTGTTGGCGTTTAAGCCCCTGCTCTGCTTCGACGACGCGCTGCAATTGGGAATTAATGAGGCCCTCACGTTCGGTGAGCCGCCGTTCCAATTCCAGCCGCTCAGAGCGCCTGGCGGTTATCGCCTGCTCAATTTGTTCGTGGGCCTTGAGGGATTCCTGGGTCGCAACGAGACGCGCCTCGCGAACGATGGACTCGGCCTCCTGTTTGGCTTTGTTGATAACTTCTTGGGCTTGAGATTCTTGTGAGTGATCGACCTGGTGCTTTCTCCACTTGATCAGGAAATAGCAAGCCGCCGCGCCGCTCAGCAATAAGCCGGCATGTTCCAGAGTATCAACTAACGAGCTCATTCCAAAACCGCGCGCCGGTTAAAGCTGGATCCAGCGCGTCGGCGTCAAGATGCAATTCAAGCCAGAGTCATGCGGTTCGACAGGCACCCGTTCAATGATTTGTTCATCGAAACCAACCCCGCATGTCATCCCGCCCACAGCCCTCAGCAGCCGGTCATAGAAACCCTTCCCGCGGCCAAGCCGTCGGCCATGTAAATCAAAGGCTACTCCAGGCACCAATACCAAGTCCAGCTGGTTTAGCGGGTATCCCGGGCAGCTCGAGATCGGCTCGCGAATTCCGAAACGGCCGAGCCCTATTTCACCGGCCAAATTACGGATCCGGCACGCGTGATAGCTATCGTGCAAAGGTTCATACCGAGGCAGGCAGACGATTTTGCCACCTTGCAGCGCCAGGTCGAGAATTGGCCAAACGTCCAGCTCAAGCTTCAACGGCGCATAGAACAAAACCGCTCGCGCCTGTTCCCACGCCTTCTGCCGGACAATCAACGAGCAAGCACGGATCGATGCCGTGTTTCGTTCCTCTTCCGAAAGAGATTCCACTCGCCGCCGGATTTCTTTTCTCAAGCGCGCTTTTTCTGGAGCCGGATCAGGTTCCATCCGCTTCAGGTAATCAGCCCGCCCCGGTTGAGTGGCTTTGCCTCGAGAGTTCGCGCCACTTGTCGAGCCGCTCCTTAATCTTCTTCTCCACACCCTGGTCGGTGGGCTCGTAATAACGCTTTTCGGCCCCGAGGTAATCCTGGGGAACAAAGTGGCCCGCGTAATCGTGGGCGTACTTGTAGCCCTCGCCATGCCCGAGGCGTTTGGCTCCAGGATAACTGGCATCCCGCAAATATTCGGGAACGGGCAGCGTTCGGCCGGACTCGACGTCCTTCATTGCCGCATCGATCGCCGCAACAGTGCTGTTGCTTTTAATGGCGGTCGCGATGTAGATCGCCGCCTCGGCAATCGGGATTCGGGCCTCCGGCCAGCCAATGAATTCGGCGGCCTGGAACGCCGCGTTGGCCAGCACCAACGCCATCGGGTCCGCCAAACCAACGTCTTCAGCGGCATGAATGACAATTCGCCGGGCAATAAACCGCGGGTCTTCGCCGGCCTGGATCATTTTTGCCAGCCAATAAAGAGCCGCATCCGGATCACTGCCCCGCATCGATTTGATGAAAGCCGATATGGTGTCGTAGTGGGCATCCTCGTCGTCATACACGATGGCTTTCTTTTGAATGCTCTGTTCCGCGGCTTCAAGCGTGATTCGCACGATCCCGTCAGGCGAAGGAGGCGTTGTCAGAGCGGCAATCTCCAGCGCATTCAGGGCTTTGCGGGCGTCCCCATCCGAAAGCCTGGCCAGGTGCCTGAGGGCGGCCTCGGCGGCATCCGTTTTCATGTAGCCCAGGCCGCGTTCGGCATCGGCAAGGGCGCGCTTCAGAAGGGAATAAAGATCGTCCTCGCTGAGCGGGCGCAGTTCGAAAATTTGCGACCGCGAAACCAGGGGTGAGTTTACGAAGAAGAATGGATTGTGAGTTGTCGCACCAATCAGGCGCACCACCCCGGCTTCGACATCCGGTAGCAGGACGTCCTGTTGCGCCTTGTTGAACCGGTGGATCTCATCGACGAATAAAATCGTGGCCTGGCCGGTATTCTCCGCCCGGTTCGCAGCCGAGGCAAGCACACGGCGCATGTCTCCCACGTTGGATTCCACGCCGCTGAGCTTTTCGAATTTGCTGCGGGTCTGCCGGGCGATGATTTTAGCCAGAGAAGTTTTTCCGGTTCCAGGGGGCCCGTAAAAGATAAGGGACTGGATTCGGTCCGCTTCAATGGCGCGCCGCAGCAATTGGCCGGGCGCCAAAATATGGTTTTGCCCGACGAATTCACCCAGGTTTCGAGGCCGCATTCGCGCGGCCAGCGGCTGATGGTTTTGAACATCGGCCGGAGGCGGCTCCGCACCGGCTTCGCCGGGAAGCCCGGAAAAAAGATCATCCCGCGCCATGGCCTTAAGATATCAGCGCCAAGTGGTTCTCCCAAATAAAATGGGGAAAGGCGCGTGTACAAAAAAAGCCCCGCCATTGCCGTGTGTAACAGTTCCTTTGAACTTCTTAGAAACAGGTGGAACCCGCTGAGCTGCTTTCGACTTCCAATTAAGGCCTGTCGGCTACAACCGCAACTAAAGTTCCGTGGATTATTTACTACGGTTCAAGGACATAGTTTCTAATCACGTGCATAGGCAGGGTAAATTCCAATCTCAATATCGGAACACCTCAGTTTTTCCAAAGAGCTTCGCGCTTTTTCCAGGACCGCTCACGGCCTGCGCGTTTCGTGATCAGACCATGCTCGATCCACGACAAGTTCTCAAGCCAAAAAATTTTACCGAGGACAAAAATTCAACTTGCGAATTTCCGAACCGCCGTTTGCGGAAAAGAAAACCTCAAGTGCGCCCCGGTTTTGCCGGTTCAGGCAATCGAGCCGCCGCCTTGGCCCGCGGCTGCTTGAGCCAATACTTAATGCGCGGCAGTAACTGCTGCACCGTGGCGGGTTTCATTACGTATTCATCGGCACCGGAATCCATGCCGGCGTAGCGAGTCATCTCGCTCGTCAGGCCGGTCAGCATGATGATGGGGATGCCGCTGGTGTCATCACTCCGCCGCAACGTCTCGCAAACAGCAAAACCATCCAACTCAGGCAGGACCAGATCCAGCAGAATCAAATCGGGCGACGCCGAGCGAGCTTTCTTCACAGCGTCGAGACCATTATCAGCGGTGCTCACGGAGAAGCCGGCTTCTTTGAATCCCAGCCGCAGCAACTCGAGCAACTCTGTGTTGTCTTCGACAATTAAAAGCTTTTTTCGCATAACTCCCCCGCTGGCCGGCTTTCGCCAATACAGCAGGTCACTGGCAAACGGTAGCGAAACCTTTTGAGCAGGATTGATGCCGAGCTAAGGGCATCTGGTGGAAACATCGTTCATGCCGCAATCTAACTGCTGATTCTAAAGGATTTGTGAAAATGACCACCCGCTTGGTCCCTGGCTTTTGTCCTTGTTCGACTCATTTGTTCTTGTGGCCTGCTCAGCTCTGCGACACTGTGGCAGACGCATGAAGCGCCGGCATTTTCTGGAGATTGTCGCGTCGGGCCTGGTGGCCGCTCCAGTCATGGGAGCCATCCAATCCTCGCGGATTCCAACTCGGATATTGGGGCGCACCGGTTTGCGGGTGCCCATCCTCGGATTCGGTTCCGGCAGCCGTTTCCTGATGTACGAAGATGAAGACAAGGCTCTTGAGGCATTGAACCGGGCGATCGACGCAGGGATCACTTACATCGACACGGCGCACGCGTATGGCAACGGCCGCAGCGAAGAACGGATCGGCAAAATCATGAGCGCTCGCCGAAGCCAGGTTACGCTGGCAACCAAGATTCCCGGCCGCACGGCCGATGAGGCGCGGCGGCAGATCGAGTTGAGTTTGCAGCGACTGCGAACGGATCATTTGGAGGTGCTCCATATTCACGCGCTGAAGGATATGGACGACCTTAAACGGATCGAAGCTCCGGGCGGGGTGCTCGAGGCAATGTATGAAGCGCGCGAGAAAAAAATCACGCGCGCGATCGGAATCACCTGCCACGCGGATCCGGCTGCGCTGCAGGCAGCGCTGGAGCGGCATGATTTTGACTGCACACAAATGGCGCTCAATGCCGGCATGGCAAGCATGGCCGATACAAACAAAGGCATGAAAGCGCGTGGCGCCGGCGCAAACAGCTTCGAAACACTTGCCCTGCCGGTGGCGGTACACAAACAAATGGGCGTTATCGCCATGAAGGTGTTCGCACAGGAGCAACTCCTCGAAGCGGCTCCGGTGGAATCCCTGTTGCGATACGCCTTATCGTTGCCGGTAACCCTGGCCAGTGTGGGAATGCCGAGGTTCGAACATATCGATCACAATGTCGAATTGGCGCGCTCGTTCAGGCCGATGTCCAAAACACAGCGCGGCAAGCTCCAGCATTCCATAGATGCCCAGCGGAAACTGGCCATCTCCAAGTTCTTCCGCGACCACACGGACGCCTAAACGCCATGGATAGCGACACGTTCGTTCGAATGGCATGGGCCCAACAAAACAGCCGGCGAGATTTTTTGAAGCGTGCCGGTTTAGGATTGATGGCAATCGGCGCAGCGCCTGGTTTGTTGAAAAGCCAGGCGGCTGCGGACTCGAATGCTTCGACCACGCGGCCGGTTGTGGGTTCCAACATTTACGGCTGGGGCCAATATGCGGAGCGCGACCACAAAACACTTAACGTGGAGGACGTTATTTCGGCGCTTCGGGACACAGGTTACGATTATCTCGAATCGTACCTGGCGGTGGATCGACCGGAAGAAAACGGAAAGTTTGCTGACCAACTAACCGCGAAAGGACTAATGCCGGTCAGCCTGTATACGGGCGCTCGGCTGCACGAACCTGGCAAGGCCGACGAGACGGTTGCAAAGGTGCTGGCCTCGGCGAAGGTGGCCCGAGCGGCCGGTTTTCAGGTGCTTAGCTGCAACGCCGATCCAATCGGGCGCGAGAAGACCAGTGAAGAGCTTGAAACCCAATCGCGGGCTTTGAGCGCGCTAGGTGAGGGCTTGAACGCCTGCGGGATGAGGCTCGCTGTGCATCAACACTTGCCGGAGATGGCCAACGGCGCTCGCGAATTTCATTACGTGTTCGATCACACCAAACCTGGTGCGGTGGGATGGTGCTACGACGTGCATTGGGTCTGGAAAGGGGGCATTCAGCCGGTCGACGCGCTGAGCCAATATGGCGAGAGGGTCGCGACCTGGCATTTGCGCCAAAGCCGAAATAGGATCTGGTGGGAGGACCTGGATACGGGCGATGTGGATTACGCGTCGGTTGCCGCTTACGCGCGCGAGCACAAGTTA
>Ga0070738_10002006_pt1 | contig 34672 bp, 27 predicted proteins | sample Coa_R2_2_FD_66446 | JGI IMG/M metagenome (GOLD analysis project Ga0070738, IMG submission 66446) | Surface soil microbial communities from Centralia Pennsylvania, which are recovering from an underground coalmine fire - Coalmine... | ecosystem: Environmental > Terrestrial > Soil > Unclassified ...
GGTTCGTTTTTTCAAAACCCGCCGTCCTCCGCCGCCTCCAGCTCGATCGTCGCCTCACACAGGCCCGCGAAATCGTCTGGCGTGGCTATCTCCGCTCGGACCAAGCCCAGGAATCCGCCGGCGAATCCGAATCCGGCCAAAAGCGCCCCGAGCCCCGCACAACTCTGCCCACCCTTTATCTCCGTCGTCTCCCCCAGGGCTAGCCTCGCTTTGCCGGCGGTCTTCATTCTTTCCAATCGCCCTGCCCACAAATCGAAAAACTGCCGCCGTCTCCTTCTGCTGTGCGAGGTAACCTGGATACATGAAACCCGCCTCTGCCCTCCCGGATACTCTCGGCGCCCTCAGCTCCCTTAAAAAATACGCCGATGCCGGCGCCTTGCGGCCCGCGCCCCAGCGGTCGGTCAAAGACGAGCTTCGGGAAAACCTCATTTGTCGGCTGGCGGCCAAGCGGGCCTCGCCGCCCGCGGCCCGCGAAGCCTCCGCCGAGGCGTACGGCCCTTTGTTCCCCGGCATTGTCGGCTACGAAGACTCGGTTGTCCCCCAGATGGTCAACGCCATCCTTTCACGGCACAATTTTATTCTGCTCGGTCTCCGCGGCCAGGCCAAAACTAGGCTGATCCGCCTCCTCACCGGACTGCTCGATGAATACGTTCCCTACATCGCCGGCTGTGAGATTCGCGACGATCCCTTCGCCCCCATCTGCAAGGCGTGCCGCGAGCTGGTGCGGGAAAAGGGCCCCGGCACTCCCATCGCCTGGCTCGCCCGCGAAGACCGCTACGTCGAAAAGCTCGCCACCCCCGACGTCACTATCGCCGACATGATCGGCGACATCGATCCCATTAAGGCCGCTCGCAAGGGCCAAAATATCTCCGACGAGTTGACCGTCCACTACGGCTTGCTGCCTCGCGCCAATCGCGGCATCTTCGCCATCAATGAACTCCCCGATTTGGCTGGAAAAATCCAGGTCGGCCTGTTCAATATCATGCAGGAAGGCGACGTCCAAATTAAGGGCTATCCCGTGCGTCTGCCCCTCGACCTCATGCTGGTCTTCACCGCCAACCCCGAAGATTACACCGCCCGCGGCAAGATTATTACGCCTCTCAAGGACCGCATCGGCAGCGAAATTCGCACTCACTATCCTTCCACCATCGAGCACGGCATGGCCATCACCAGCCAGGAGTCCTGGACCGCCCGGCGCTCCCCGGTCCAGCTGCGCGTGCCCGCCTTTATCCGCGAAACCATCGAACAGCTCGCCTTTTCCGCCCGCGAAGACAAAAAAATCGACAAACGCTCCGGCGTCAGCCAGCGCCTTCCCATCTCCGTCCTGGAAAACGTCGTCTCCAACGCCGAGCGCCGCGCCTTGGTCTCCGGCGAGCCGCTCGCCGTCCCGCGCGTCCTTGATCTCTACGCCGCTTTGCCTTCCATCACCGGCAAGCTGGAGCTGGAATACGAGGGCGAGCTCAAGGGCGGTGACGCCGTGGCGCGCGAGTTGATCCGCCTGGCCGTCGGCAAGGTCTTCTCCCGCTGCTTCGACGGCGAAAACCTCAACCCCATCGTCCAATGGTTCGATCTGGGTGGAACGCTGAAGCTCGAAGAGCTCGCCCCCTTGGCCAAAATGCTCGCCGAGCTCGGCCAGATTCAAGGCTTGCTCGAAAAGACCCGCCGCCTGGGCCTCGGCCCTGGCGAGCCCGATGCCGTCCGCGCCAGCGCCGCCGAATTTATCCTCGAAGGCCTCTACGCCCACCGCCGCATCAGCCGCAACGAGGAATCCGGCTTCGCCGCAGAACTCCGCCGCCGCGACAACCCCGACGAAAGCCGTTCCTCCCGCGACGACGCCCGCTCAAAAGCCGCCAAAAGGAATTATCAATGAAATCCGTCCGCTATTCTCGCTATGCCGGCGACGACTTCGGCATCGGCGCCGAAGACCTCCTCCAGGCCCTGTCCGATTTCTTCCTCCAAAGCGGCTTCGACAATCCCTACTTGCAGTTCAGCGAATGGAATCACAACACTCTGGAGGATCTGAAACGCGCCATCGAGCAGGCCCTCCAGCGCGGCGACCTCTTCGGCCAGGAGCGCGCCGGGCAGATTCGCAGCAAGCTCGAAAGCCTGTCCCAGCGGGAGCTGGATGAGTTGCTCGATCGCCTCGTTCAAAAGCTCGTCGACGAAGGCTTCATCGACGCCGAGCAGCCTTCAGGCGGCGGACGCGGCAAAGGCGACGCCCGCGTCGAGGTCAAGGTCACCGATAAGAGCATCGACTTTCTCGGGTTCAAAACCTTAAAGGACCTCCTCGGCTCGCTCGGCCGCTCCAGCTTCGGCGCCCACGACACCCGCGATATGGCCACCGGCGTGGAAGCCAGCGGCGCCGCCAAAAAATACGAATTCGGCGACACCATGAATCTCGACGTCGGCCAGACTCTGTTCGCCGCCATCCAGCGCGAAGGCGTGAAGCTGCCCCTGAATCTTGAATACGGCGACCTCCACGTCCATCAGAGCGAATATCAAAGCTCCTGCGCCACCGTCCTGATGCTGGATTGCAGCCACAGCATGATCCTCTACGGCGAGGATCGCTTCACGCCCGCCAAGAAAGTCGCCCTCGCGCTGGCCCATCTCATCCGCACCCAATACCCCGGCGACAGCCTCCGCTGCGTTCTCTTTCATGACACCGCCGAGGAACTTCGTCTTGAGGACTTGGCTCGCGTTCAAGTCGGCCCCTATTACACCAACACCCGCGACGGCCTCATCCTCGCCCAGCGCCTGCTCGCGCGCGAGCGCAAGGACATGCGCCAGATCGTCATGATCACCGATGGAAAGCCCAGCGCTTTAACCCTCGACGACGGCCGCATCTACCGCAACGCCTTCGGTCTCGATCCCCTCGTCATCAGCCGCACCCTTGAAGAAGTCAGCCGCTGCAAGCGCCAGGGCGTGCTCATCAACACCTTCATGCTCGCCAGCGACTACGGTTTGGTTCAATTCGTCCAGAAAGTAACCGAGCTCTGCCGCGGCAAAGCCTACTTCACAACCCCTTATACGCTCGGCCAATATCTCCTGATGGACTACATGAACCGCAAAACTCGCACCATCCACTAGCCGCCCCTCCCCGCTCCCGCGCCGCTTGCGAGAAAGCCCCGTCACCCTCTTCTATAATCGTCCATTAAGGAACCCATCCTCCGTGTTGGTCGAGCTTGCGGTCGAAAACTATGCCGTCATCGAACGCGTCCGCGTGCGCTTCCATCCCGGCCTGAATCTCCTCACCGGCGAAACCGGCAGCGGCAAGTCCATCGTCGTCGACGCGCTCGGTTTGCTGTTCGGCGGCCGCGCTTCCGCCGGCATGGTCCGCGCCGGCGCCGATTGCGCGCGCATCTCCGGAGTCTTCGAAATCGGCCGCTCGCCCGCGCTGGCCAAGCTCCTCCAGGACGCCGCCGTCGCCGTGGAAAACGGCGAGATTCTCGTTGAGCGCGAAATCCAGTCCAACGGCAAGTCGCGCGCGCTGGTCGGAAACCGCCCCGCCACCGTCGCCCTGCTGCGCGATCTCGCCCCCCACCTCGGCGATATCCACGGCCAGCACGATCAGCAGCACCTCTTCTCGCCCTCCGTGCAATGTCAATTGTTGGACGCATTTGCCGGTTCAGGCGGCCTGCTCTCGGAAACCGCCGCGTTATATTGCCAGTGGCGCGAAGCTTCCGCCGAGCTCGAAGCTCTCGATCGAAGCGCGCAGGAGCGGTTGCGTCAGGCGGATCTCTTGGAATTTCAACGCAAAGAAATCGAATCGGTCTCGCCCCGTCCCGGCGAAGACGCCGAGCTCGAAAAGGAGCGCCGCATTCTTCGCAATATCGTCCGCCTTCAGGAGGTCTCCGCCGCCGCTTACGCCGCCCTCTATGAAGATCCGCAAAGCATTACCTCACAATTGCGAAGCGTCGCCAAACGGTTGGAAGAATTGGCCCGCGTCGATCCCGCCCTGTCGGAAATCGCCGACCTGCTGGCTCCCGCCTCGCTCGCCGTCGAGGAAGCTTCCCGCGCCTTGAGCCGATATTTAAGCCGCCTGGAGGCCGATCCGGCCCGCCTCGACCAAGTCGAGCAGCGCCTGGCCGCCCTTGAAAAATTGAAGCGCAAATATGGCCCCTCCATGGAGGAAGTGCTCGCTTTTCTCCAATCCGTGCGGACCGCTCTCGCCGCCGCCGGAGCTTCCGGCGAACGCCGCGATTTCCTCCAAACGCAGCTCGCCCGGCTCGCCGCCGCCTATGAATCGGCCGCCTCAAAGCTCACCGCCCTCCGCGCCCAAGCCGCCCGCCAGTTGAGCGAGCGCGTGCAAGCCGAGCTCGCCTTCCTGGCGATGGAGAAAACCCGCGTCCAAATCCGCCTTCATCCCGCCCCCTGGTCCGAGCGTGGCGCCGATGCCGTCGAGTTCCTCATCGCCCCCAACCTCGGCGAGGAGCTTAAACCCCTGGATCGCATCGCTTCCGGTGGGGAACTATCGCGCGTCGCCTTGGCGCTCAAAACTTGCGCCGCTCCGCGCGACGCCTCCTTCTCCCCCACTCTCGTCTTCGACGAAGTCGACTCCGGCGTCGGCGGCGCCGCCGCCGAATCCGTCGGCCGCCGCTTGAAAAAGCTTTCTCGCGCCGCCCAGGTCATCTGCGTAACTCACCTGCCCCAGATTGCCGGCTTCGCCGATCATCATTATTTTGTCGAAAAGCGCTCTATCCGCGGCCGCACCGTCGCCGCGATTCAAGAGTTGCCGCCCCACTCCCGAACCCGCGAAATCGGCCGCATGCTCTCCGGCGAGCGCCTGACCCCGGAAGCCCTCCGCCACGCCGAAAAATTGATGAAATTGGGAGCCGCCGAATAGTGTTCCCTCGGCGCGCATGGGCCCTGTTCCTGCTAGCCCACCAGGCCTCGGCCTGGAACGCGACAGGCCATCGCATCGCCTCCGCCATCGCCTATGACCGGCTGTCGGAAAAAGCGCGCTACCGGGTCGATGCCTTGCTCGCCGCCCATCCCGACTATGCCTCTTGGTCGCGCGATGCTCCTTCCGATCCGCGCCGCCGCGCCCGAGCCGTTTTCCTCGCCGCCTCCGTATGGCCGGACGAAATCCGCAGCGATAGCCGCTTCTATGACGACACCCGCCTCAACGCCCGCCCCACTCCTCTGCTGAACGGGTTTCCCTCCATGGCGCGTCACGTCAACTGGCATTACATCGACGTTCCCATCTCCGTCGGCGGCGCGCCCTCCCAGCCCCCTCGCGCCCCCAACGCCCTCATCGAATCGCGCCGTATATTAAAGGAAATTAACAAAATTTCCGAGATCCAGATCAAGGCTTACGACCTTCCCTGGCTCATTCATTTGGAGGAAGACCTCCACCAGCCCCTCCACTGCGTCACCCGTTTTCTCAAATCCCAGCCCAACGGCGATGCCGGAGGCAACAACGTCTATGTCACGCCTGGCCGCAATTTGCACGCTCTCTGGGATGGCGCCGCCGGCTCGGATTCCAGTGACGCCTATGTAAATCGAATGGCCGCGGAGATGTCCGCCGCCTTCATTCAGGAAAATGGCCTCCGCCCGCGCCTCTCAAAAGACCCTCGAAAATGGGTGAATGAAGGCGTGCAGCTCGCCATTCACGATGTTTACTCGTTCGGTTTCGAGGCCGGATTGCGCGATCGCCCCATCGCCTTGACCGAGCAATATCAGGCCACTGCGCGCCGCCTCGCGCGCGCTCGCATCGCCCTAGCCGGCTTCCGGTTAGCAGCCGTTCTCAATGATAAATTTAGATAAGCCGTCTCAGATAAATGACTTTGGTCTCTAACGTGCTATGGCTTGCCCTCCATAATAATCTCGAATGATGCAAGCAATTTTTTTTAATCGATCTCTGTACAACAATATTCTGAAATGTTAATATGAGAGTGTCCAGTTGTGACCTTTTCCAAGGCGCAACGCGTCTCTTTCCGTAGGGCGAATAGCCGACTGCCCGGCTAGCTGCCCGAAAGTTCGGCGCGCTACAACCTAGCGGTAGTGGTGAGCCGGCCGGTGAGTATCTTCCTCCGAGTACTCACCGGCTTTTTTAATGCCCGGCGCCTCACCCAAGCTTCCCTGTTCCGTCAAACGGCTATCGCGTCCGGCCAGTTGAAAACTGTATACTGGCCAGTTGTAGTACCTATTAGTCTGTACAGCACCAAGGAGAAACCCTGCGAATGAAAAGACTGATGTTGGTATCTATCCTCTCTCTATCCGCTGCGGCGTTGGCGAGCGCCGCCACCACCTGCACCTATCTCACCTCCGGAACCAGGATGGTTCTGCAAGCCGATTGCACCACCGACGCCCCCATCGTCATCCCCAACGGCATGACCCATGATGGCGCTGGCCACAGGATCACGGCCGTCGATCCGCCCGGCGACAATTTCCGGGGCGCGATCCTTGAAGCCGCCGGACTTTCCGCCGATGTCGTCAACACCGTAATCGCAACCGATGGTTTGGCGAACTTCTGCGCCGAGGGCGCCGACCGTCTGGCCGCCATTCGCTTCGACGGCGCTGCCGGCTCCATTCGCGGAAATACCATTCTCTCCGTCAACAAGAATCCCAGCGGCGGCCGTTCGAGCTGCCAGGAAGGCAACGCCATCGAAGTCGCCAATTTCACCTCGCCCGGACGCCTTTCGATCAACATCCAAGGCAATACCATTCGCGAATATCAAAAAAACGGCATCCTGCTCCGGGGCGACGTGGACGGAATCATCACGGATAATGCCATCGCGGGGGCCGGCCCCCAGGGCGTGATCGGACAGAACGGAATTGTGTTGGCCTCGGGCGCTTCGGCTCACATCCTCCGCAATCGAGTGTCGGGAAATGCCTACACCGGATCCGGGTGGGCTTCCGGCGGAATCGTCGTGGACTCCGGACCGCTTCACGGAACCAACTACAGTTTCGGAGTCGATATTGAATCCAATACCCTCGTCGGCAATGACGTGGGCGTCTGGCTCATGCAGATGAATGCCCGCAAGCAATCGCCCGAAACCCCCACGCGCGCCAGGGTCGCCAATAACCTGATCCAAAATGACGCCGTCACCAACGGCTACACCTATCAGGCCGGCATCGTCGACCATGGAAATAGGGATGTCATCGAAGGCAACAAAATCGTGGGCGCGGGCTACGACTCCGCTTCCGCTCCCGGCAAAATCCGCGCGATCGACGATTACCGCCAAGATTAGTCTTTCGCGATTTTCAGATCCACGAGCCCGCGCAGTTCTTCGATGAACTGCGCCACCGGCTTCGCGCCCATGTCCCCATGCTTGCGGTGCCGGACGGCCACCGAGCCGGCTTCGGCTTCCCGGTCGCCCACCACAAGCATGTAGGGAATTTTCTGCATCTGCGCTTCGCGAATCTTCAGATTGACCTTCTCTTTTCGATCGTCCAGTTGCGCCCGGAAACCCGCCTCCTCCAACTGCGTGTGCACTTTCTTGGCGTACTCTAGCTGCCGGTCCGTAATCGGCATCACCACCGCCTGCACCGGCGCGAGCCACGCCGGAAAGGCCCCCGCGTAGTGCTCCACCAGCGTGCCGAAAAAACGCTCCACGCTGCCGTAGAGCGCGCGATGCACCATGAGCGGCTGGCGCCGCTTGCCGTCGTCGGCCACGTACTCCAACTCGAAGCGCCGCGGCAGGTTGAAATCGAATTGGACCGTCGAAAGCTGCCACTTCCTTCCCAGCGCATCCAAGAGCTTTACGTCGATTTTCGGACCGTAAAACGCGGCCTCGTTCGCAACCACCGGAGCCTTTATCCCTAGCCGTTCCACCGCCCTTTTAAGGGCGTTCTCGGCGGTTTCCCATTGCTCCGCCGCGCCCATGTATTTGCCGCTTGCGCCCCCGTCCCAAGTGGAAATCTCCGCCTCGTATTCCTCGAAGCCGAAGGTCTTCAGAACGTCCAGCGCGAATTCCAAACACCCCGCCACCTCGCCCTCGATCTGGTCCGGAGTGCAAAAGATGTGGGCGTCGTCTTGCGTAAATCCCCGCACGCGCAAAAGCCCGTGCATCGTCCCGCTCCGTTCATAGCGGTAAACCGTTCCTAGCTCGCCTAGCCGCACCGGCAATTCGCGGTAGCTGCGCAGTTTGTCGCGATAAATCAAAATATGTCCTGGACAATTCATGGGTTTGAGCCGGTACTCGGCGTCGTCTAGCTCCATGCCTGCGAACATATTCTCGCCGAAGTTCTCCAAATGTCCGGAGGTCTGCCACAGATGAGCCCGCATAACGTGGGGCGTATAAACGAGCGAATACCCGCGCTTGAGGTACTGATCGCGCATCCAGTCTTCGATCAGCTTTCGCACAATCGCGCCTTTGGGATGAAAAAAAATCAGTCCCGGCCCCGCCAGTTCCTGGATGCTGAACAGGTCCAGTTCCTGCCCCAGCCTGCGGTGATCGCGCTTCTTGGCTTCCTCGAGTTTCTGGAGGTAATCTTCCAGATCCTTCTTGTTGAAAAAGGCCGTCCCGTAAATCCGCTGGAGCTTCTGGTTGCGTTCGTCGCCCTTCCAATAAGCGCCGGCGATAGAAAGCAGCTTGAAAGCTTTGATCTTCTTGGTCGAGGGGATATGCGGCCCGCGGCAGAAATCGATGAAGCCCGGCCCCAGCGTGTATTCGGAAAACACCTCGCCCGCGCGCTCGGTGATGAGCTCGCATTTCATCGGCTGATCCGCGTAAAGCTTCAGTCCTTCTTGCTTGGGCGTATATTTCCGTTCATAGGGCAAATCCCGCGCTTGGATTTCCCACATCCGCTTTTCGATTTTTTCCAAATCTTCCGGCGTAAACGCGGCGTCGCGTTGAAAATCGTAGTAAAAGCCCGTCTCAATCGGCGGGCCGATGCCGAGCTTGGTTTCCGGAAACAACTCCAACACCGCGGCGGCCAGCAAATGAGCCGTCGAATGCCGGTAAACTTCCAAGGCCTCCGGATTTTTGGGCGTCAAGATCTCCAGCTTGGAGTCCCCCTCCAGGCTCCGGTTGAGATCCCAGAGCTCGCCGTTCACGCGCGCGACGATTGCGTCGTCGGCCAGCCGCGGGCTGATGGAACGGGCAATATCGATAGGGCGCGTCCCTTGTGGCACGCTTTGGACGCTGCCGTCCGGCAAGGTCACCTGAAGACTGCTCATGAGTATTTATCAGCGTAGCAGAGAGGCCTGCAACCACTTGCCCTTGTCGCCGATTCAGCGGGCTTCCGGTTTGTTGTGTCTTTCAAACGCCATCTTCAGCAGCGGCGGAGTGAGGAATGTGCTGAGCATGATGACTAAAACGAGCGCGGAGAAGACGGCCGGCGTAAGAACGGGCTTGCCGGCGAGCGCCAGCGTGCCGCCCAGGCCAGCGAAGATAAGCCCAACCTCGCCGCGCGGAATCATTCCCACCCCGATCACCACGCGATCCACGCCCCGCTCCAGCACGCCCAGTCCGCAGACTTGCTTGCCGAGAATCGCCGCCAATGCGATCAGCGCGGCGAATCCAACCACCGCGGGCGAAGCGAAGCCGCGCAAATCCACCCGAAGGCCCATCAGCACGAAGAACACGGGCACGGCGAGAGTGGTGATGGGAAAAAGCAGTTCTTGGACGCGGCGCTCGCCCCGCTCCAGAAACGGCCGATAGTGGACTTCCTCCAGCACGACCCCGGCGGCGAAGGCGCCTACAATCGGCGCAAGCCCCGCCATTGCCGCGATTCCCGCCAAAACGAAGCAGAATGCGATACAGATGCCCAGCAGCACTCCGGCGACTTGCAGGCGAACTGCGTACGCGAAGATGCGCTGCGACCAGAACCGGCCGGCGATCACCGCCAAGGTCAAAAACAGCACGGCTTTCAACACAATCCACAGCGTTGCGATCCACGGAAGGGATGTCTTGCCGCGGGTTGCGGCCGCCACCAAGCCGCTGACCACCGCGAGAACGAGAAGTCCGATCACGTCGTCGGCGACGGCCGCGCCCAAGATGATGCGGGCCTCCTTGGTGTGGGCTCTACCGAGGTCCTTCAAGACGCGCGCCGTGATTCCCACGCTGGTCGCCGTGAGCGTTCCGCCGACGAACAGATGCGTAAGCCAGCTCGCGTCCGGATGGAGCCAGGCGGAGACGAAGCACCCCAGCGCCAGCGGCGCAACCACCCCCAAAGTGGCGACCAGGAGCGAAGACCACCCCACCGCCAGCAATTGCGGCAGGTCGGATTCGACGCCGACCTCGAACAGCAATAGAATTGCGCCGATCTCCGCCGCCACGCGCAACGTAGTATCCGCGCGCAAAGGATCCAAAATGGTGATGCCGAACAGATTCAGATTCCCCAGCAATACTCCTACCAGCAGCTCGCCCAGAACGGGCGGCTGGCCGATGCGGCCCAGCGCCTCCCCGCCGAGCTTAGCGCCGACGATGATCAGCGCCAGCCACAGGACCGACTGCCGGACCAGTTCGCTGACGTCTTGCACGGCCACGGCTGGAACAGCGGCCGTCAGAGGGCTCCTTCCCCGCGGTCTCCGTTGCGAATGCGAATCGCATCCTCTAGCGAAGAGATGAAGATCTTGCCGTCGCCGATCTTACCGCTGCGCGCCGCGTTCGCGATCGCCTCAATCACCTGTTCGGCTCGGATCTCCGGCACGGCCATGTCAATCTTCACTTTCGGGAGCAGATCGATTTTGTACTCCTGGCCGCGATAGGTTTCCGTGTGGCCTTTCTGCCGGCCGTGCCCTCGCACGTCGGTGACGGTCATGCCGTCCACTCCCATTCCTTGGAGGGCTTCTTTTACCGCCTCCAGCTTGTGGGGCTGAATAATGGCCTCGATTCGTTTCATAGGCTCCTTGTCTGCTGCTCGGTCTCTGTTCCGTCTACGGTTTCGTCTGGCGGCCAAATGGGCGGGCGGCCGTCCGCAGCTTGTAGAAATTCCACGCTGCCGCGAGAGCGAAGCCCGCCGCGCCCGCCGCCAGCGGAGCGCCCATGGCCGCCACCAGCCACCCCACCAGCAGACAGGCTCCGATGAAATAACGCCATCTCATTTGAAGACCGCCGCCAACGCGCAAAGAACGCAGGTAAGGGCCAGCAGCGCCAGCGACGGCGTCTTCAGCGGCCGATTCCATTCCGGTTTCTGAGTTCCTTCGCGGATCAGCTTCCGGATCGTCTGGAGTTGGTTGCGGGCCAGGGAGAGTTCCCATCCGTTCCGAGCCAATTCCAGCGCCTTGAGCGTCTCCTGCTCGGCCTTGGGAAGCGCCCGCAGGCGATACCACAGCTCGGAATACTTCAATTGAGCCCAAAAGTGCGTCGGATCGAGATGGATGGCCTCTTCCAGAGCGTCCATGGATTTGTACGCCTGGCAGTTCATCGCGTAGGCGATGGCCAGGCAGGTCCGCAGCTCAGGCGAACGGGGATCTTCTTCGCAGGCGCGCTCGAAAGCGCCGATATATTGAGCGAGCTGCGTCTTGGAAACGGTGTGCGGATCGCGCCATGGCAGCGGGAGAACGCGCACGGCGTTCTCCCCGGGAGTAAGCGCTGCGGGGCGAGAAAGTTCCAGCGCCATGGTGGACATAGACTAGACTCCCGCCGCCGCTTCCGACGCCCTGATCTCGAATTCGGGATAGCAGAGGGCGCCCATTTCCGGAAGATCCAGGCCCTTCAGTTCGCTCTCCTCGCCCACGCGCTGGCCGACGAAGAAATCGACCAGCAGGTTGACCACGAAGCTGAAGCTGAACACGAATCCGACCAGGGTGGCGCAGCCGATCAACTGGGCGACAAGCTGCCCGGCGTCGCCGTAGAATAAGCCCGTGACCGAGCCGTTGACGCCGTTCCAGGAGCCCCCGTAATTGCTTTTGCCGTCGGCAAACAGGCCGACCGAGATCACGCCCCACAGCCCGTTGGTTCCGTGCACCGAGATGGCGCCGACCGGGTCATCCACCTTCATCACTTTTTCGACGAATTCGACCGAGAGGCAGACCAGAACGCCCGCGATCAAGCCGATAATGACCGCGCCCACGGTGTTGACAAATCCGCTCGGCGCGGTGATCGCCACCAAGCCGGCCAAAAGTCCGTTGCCGGTCATGGAGGCGTCGGGCTTGCCATAGCGAAGCCACATGTACAACATGGCTCCAAAGCTTCCCGACATGCCAGCCAGCATGGTATTGACGGCGATAGAGCCGATGCGCAGATTGCCGTTGCTGGAGGCGCCCAGAGTGGATCCGGGGTTGAATCCAAACCAACCGAACGCGAGGATGAAGCATCCGGTGAGGACAATCACCAGATCGTGGCCGGGCATGGCCACCGGCTTGCCCTGCCGCGTGAATTTGCCGATGCGCGGTCCAATCATGATAGCCAGCGCCAAGGCGGTGATTCCGCCAACCGCATGCACCACGCCGGAGCCGGCGAAATCGGCGTAGCCGTGGCCCAGTCCGAAGTTCGTCCCGAGGTTGGCGAGCCAACCTCCGCCCCAGGCCCAATTGGCGTAAATCGGATAGGTAAAGGCGCCCATAATGAACGACGAAATCACAAACGCCGCATACTTCCACCGTTCCGCCGCCGCGCCGGTCACGATGGTCAGCGCCGTATCCATGAACACCATTTGGAACAGGAACAGCACCATAGCGAACACGTCATAGGCGCCGCCGTGCGTCAGGAAATATCCGCCTTGTCCCCAAAGCCCGAAGGGCTTGCCAAAGATATTGACCACGAATTCACGGCTAAGCACGGGGGAGTTGCCCAAATTCGCCACTCCGCCTACGCCTCCTTCCTGAATCGCGAACCCGATGAGCCAATACGCCAGCATGCCCACGCCGTAGACCATGAAGTTCATCATCATGGTGTGGTTGGCGTTTTTCGCGCGGGTCAGACCGGTTTCCACGATGGCGAAGCCAGCCTGCATGAACATGACCAGGAAGCCAGTGATCAGGGTCCAAACGAAGTTGATGGCGATTTTGTTCTGGCCGATTTGATTGGCGATGTCGCCAATGGTCAAACCCTTGGCCTTAGGCGTCTTATCGGTGATAGGATCGGCGACGGCAATATCCGAGACGTTGCCGGTAGAGTCGCCCGCGGGATCGCCCTTTGCGCGGACCTTGGGATCGGGAGCTGCAATTGCCTTGAGATCGGCGTCCGTAATGGGAGCGGGAGCGGCCGCAGGCTGCTGAGCCAAAGCCAACGAGCCCAGGCTCGCGGCAAACGTCAAAGAAAGCAGAAAAAGGGCAGTATTTTTCATTCTCTCCTCCAAATCGCTTTATTTACAAACGCGCGGTTCAGGACTCCGATAATGCCGGCGAGGCTGATTGCGAGTCCGGCCAGCACGATCGCCATCCGCGCTGCGACGCTGGAGGCGACTCCCACGCTGGCCAGGGCGACGAAAAAACCTAACAAGGTGACGACAATGCCTGCAACGATCATGGTTCGGTTTCCTTTCTTCTCCTTGAAGCCGGAGCCGCTATTTTTTGCCCTGTTCCAGGGGTTTGACCTTCATGAAAATAAAGAGAGACGCGCCTAAAAGAATCAAGAATCCGACCGCGAGAGGGACTCCGCCGCCGGCGAGAGCTCCGGCGAGCAGAGTGAATGCGATCAAAAATAGCGTGATCGCAACCGCCTGTGTGCTGTTTGCGCCCATGTTGGACTGCTCCTTTCCCCGCGTTGTATTCCGCAGGATGAATTGTAAGTGTAGGGTTGCGGGCAAGGAGTGTCCAATCAATATTTTCAATCGTTCCACAAAGATTTTGCGATTTTTGAGACAAAGGAGAGGATTCTATGTCCGAAAGATAGTCCGCAAAAGCAGGTCGACGGCGGAATTTGGCGCCCAAAGGACACATGGCGAAGGCGGAGGGGAAACCCGCGTGGCGAACCCGAGGCCGGATCGCCCTATCTTTTGGCCGCGAGAAGCATCCTTTGATCCGGCCCGGCGGGCGGGCGAGCTGTGTGATGCTGGAGTTTAACGGCCCATGCGGAAGGAAATAACCTTCGCGCTTTTGCAAGCGCGGAAGGCAAAAGTAGGGATCGCGGCCGTCCTATTGGTTTTGGTGGTCGCATGGTCGGATTGGCGTGTGGGTCATACGCTTTCTTTAGGAGTTCTCTATATCTTGCCGATGATGCTCGGCGCATTGGCGCTGCGTCCAGCCGAAATCGCGGGCTTGGCGATTTTGTGCGCATGGTTACGGTTTCTGTTCGACGTGCCGGGCGAGCGGCTGGAAACCATCCTCCGTTTCGTGTTTTCCAGCCTGGCATACTTCGTGTCGGGGTTGTTCGTTCTGGTTCTCGTGCGCAACCGCGACCTTGTGATTGAAAACCTCGCCAGGGTGCAAAAAGAGCAAGCGCTGCGCCATGAGGCGGAAGAACAACTGCGCGCGCTGGTGGAAAGCAGCCCGGCCGCCGTTTTGACGCTGGATCAACACGGCGTGGTGCTGGCAGCCAACAAGGCCGCGGACGCTCTGTTTGGGATACCGGAGGGCCAGGAGCTTCAAGGGCGCGTGATCGCCAGCTATCTTCCGCTGCTTTCCGATGCGTTGGGCCTGGATCGGGGCGGGGAGGGATTTCGCACCGCCGCGCAATGTTATGGGCGCCGCGAGGATGGCGAGATCTTTTTGGCGCATACGTGGTTTTCCACGTATCAGGGCGGGCAAGGGGCGCGCCTGGCGGCCATCGTGGTCGATTCTTCCGAAGAGATGCGCGACCGGGAAGAGCAGAATCTGCGGCAGTTGATGCGTTACAACCGGATTGGAGCGGCGGCGGTGTCGCATGAAGTCCGCAACCTATGCGGGGCGATTGTGATGCTGGCTTCGAATTTGGAGGACAAGGCGAATCTCGGCCAGGACGAAGATTTCCGGGGCCTAATGCAGCTGGTAAAAGGGTTGCAGCACACCGCCGAGTTCGATTTGCAGGCGCACGCGCAGGATTCGGCGGAAGCGGTCGGGTTGCGTGAGATTTTGGACAATCTTCGCATCGTGATCGAGCCAGACTGGCGCGAAGCAGGCGGCAAGGTGCGCTGGATGCTGCCGGCCGAAAATGCTCGGGTCATCGCCGATCCGCAAGGGCTGTTGCAGGCGTTCTTGAATGTGGCGCAGAACAGCCATCGGGCCGTGGAGGAAATGCCGGTCCGTGAGCTGACGATTTCCGTTGCAAAGCAGAACAGCAAAGTGGCGGTGCGGTTTGAAGACACGGGTCCGGGCGTAGCCGAGCCGGAGAAACTGTTTCAACCGTTTCAACCCGGCGCCCAAGGGAGCGGACTGGGCTTGTACGTCACTCGGGCGGTGCTGCGGAGCTACGGCGGCGAGCTTCGGTTCGAGCCATCCGAGAGCGGTTCCTGCTTCGTGGTGGAGTTGCAAGAGGCCGGACTGGAGACCGGTGGAGCGGATCAGGAGGAGGAATGACGCAGGCAGCGGCTCCGCTCATTCCTCTGTTTCTGTTGGACGATCACGCGATGTTCCGCGAGGGCTTGGCGCGTGTGCTCGAAAAAGAGCCGGACTTGAAGGTGACGGGACAGAGCTCATCGGCCGCGGAAGCGTTGGCCAAGCTTCCGGCGAGCGGCGCGAGCATGATTTTACTGGATGTCGACTTGGGCCCGGATCGCGCCGTGGATTTTGTCTTGCAAGCTCGGAAAAAAGGCTTCGAAGGGCAGATTTTGGTGTTGACGGCGGGAGTCAGCGGATCGGAAGCGGTCCAGTTGGTGCAGGCGGGAGTGGCTGGGATTCTACACAAACACCACTCCACAGACGTACTTTGCAAGATCATAAGGCAGGTGGCGGCTGGAGAAAGCTGCCTGGAAAAAGACTATCTGACGCCGCTGTTCCGCTCGATGGATCGCACCCGCGCCTCCGCTCAGCCAAAGCTGACCGAGCGCGACAAGACAGTTCTACGATTCATTTTCCAGGGCATGACGAACAAAGAAATCGCGGCGCGGCTGGAGATTTCCGAAGGCGCGGTCAAGGCGTCTTTGCGCCAATTGTTCGAAAAGTTGGGCGTGCGGACGCGGGCGCAGGTGGTGAAGATCGCGCTGGAGCAGTACCGCGACCAGCTCTAGAGGGCGCCCGGCCGGCGCCGCATGCCGCCTCGATCTTGATATGATTTGACCCGAGGAGGTTCACCATGAAGCGACTTCTAATCGTCTCCGGTTTCGCGTTCAACCTCGCGCTTTGCGTTTTTGCCCAGACGCAGAAAAGAGATGTGGATATCAAAGGGGCCGACGGCGTGAACTTGAAGGCCACGTATTATTCGCCGGGAAGGTCGGGCCCAGGAATGCTGCTGCTGCATCAGTGCAACATGGACCGCCACGCCTGGGATGGGCTGGCGCAAGATCTGGCGAACGCCGGGTTTCATGTTGTGACGCTCGATTTCCGCGGTTATGGCGAGAGCGGCGGAGAGCGCTCGCAGCGGGACAAGTGGCCTGGCGACGCCGATGCGGCCTACTCGTACCTGATCTCTCAAAAGGAAGTGGATAAGTCGCGGATCGCGGCGGGCGGCGCAAGCTGCGGCGTCACGCAGTCGTCGGATCTCGCCGCGCGCCACCACGAGATTAAAGCCTTGATGCTGCTTTCCGGCCAAGCCAGCGACGCAGCCAAGACGTATATCTCAACGACCCCCTCTTTGCCGGTCTTTGGCGCCGCCAGCGCCGGCGATACCGGAGCGGCCCAGGGGATCAAAGACGCCGTCGGCGCCTCGAAGAACCCGCAATCCACGGTAAAGATTTACGCGGGAACCGAGCACGGCGTGCCCATGTTCGCCAAGAATCCGGAGCTGGAGCCTTTCATTGTCACCTGGCTCAAGACGCAGCTCGCGGTAAAGACCAGCAGCCGATAAATTCTTTTGCGAGGAATTCCGCGCCCGAGCCACTAAACACTTGTGGCTCTATTTCGCATTCGCTCCGCGGCAACCTACGGCATCGACGCGCACCTGATCGACGTCGAAGTGGATATGTATCCAAGCTCGAGCCGCGATTTCATCACGGTGGGCATGCCGGATACGGCCGTGCGGGAAAGCCGGGAGCGAATCAAGTCGGCGCTTATTAACTCTGGATTCGGCTATCCCAGCAAAAGCGTGACGATCAACCTGGCGCCGGCCAACGTGAGGAAGGAGGGCGCGGGATTCGATCTGCCGATGGCGCTGGGAATTTTGGGGGCGATGGGCCGGGTGGCGTCCGCCGAAGATCACCTGTTTGTAGGCGAGCTTTCGCTGGACGGCGCGGTGCGGCCGGTGCGCGGCGCGCTCTCGATCGCCGCCTGCGCGCGCAAGAAGGGAATCGCCAACCTGGTGGCGCCGGCTGAAAACGCGGCAGAGGCGGCCGTGGCCGAAGGGGTTCGCGTATTCGGAGTGAAACATCTGGCCGAAGTGGTCCGGCTGTTGGAGAACCCCGCCGAGTTCACTCCCCATGCAAGCGCCTCAGTCGCCGGCGGGCTTAAGACCGGCCCGGCGCTGGACTTGCGCGAGGTTCGCGGCCAGACCACGGCGAAGCGGGCTTTGGAAGTGGCCGCAGCGGGAGGACACAACGTTCTGCTGGTGGGACCGCCGGGCTCGGGCAAAACCATGCTTGCCAAGCGCTTTGCGGGCATTTTGCCGCTGATGAGCTTCGCCGAGGCATTGGAAACGACGCAAATCTACAGCGTGGCGGGATTGCTGCCGCAGGGCGCGGGACTGATGTCAGAGCGGCCGTTTCGCGCTCCGCACCACACCGTTTCCGACGCCGGGCTGATCGGCGGCGGTTCAGGCACGCCCCGGCCGGGCGAAGTCAGCCTGGCTCACAACGGCGTCCTGTTCCTGGACGAATTGCCCGAATTCCCCCGCAACGTGCTGGAGCAATTGCGCCAGCCGCTGGAAGATGGGTGCGTGACTTTGGCGCGGGCTCAGATGACGCTCAGCTTTCCCGCCAAGTTCATGTTGATCGCGGCTATGAATCCGTGCCCGTGCGGATTTTACGGCGATCCCACGCGCGAATGCCGCTGCACGGGCGGCATCATCCAACGCTATCTCGGCAAAATCAGCGGACCTTTGCTCGACCGGATCGATTTGCACGTGGAAGTCCCGGCGGTTCCGTTCCAGGAGTTGCGCGGAGGCGACGCAGGCGCCGCGTCGGCCGAAATCGCCGGGCGCGTTCAAGAGGCGCGAGCGGTGCAAAGCTCGCGCGGATTTTATAATGCTCACATTCCCGTGCGGCAACTGCGAAAGCTGTGCGCGCTAGACGAGGCCGGCGAAAGGACGCTGGAAATGGCGGTGCGGCGCATGGGCCTCAGCGCCCGCGCCCATGACCGGATGCTGAAGGTGGCGCGCACCATCGCGGATCTGGATCATTCCGAGCGCGTCACTTCGAAACATTTAGCGGAAGCCGTCCAATACCGGAGCTTGGACCGGAACTATTGGCAATGAGGAATGCTTCCCAGACTTTATTGAATTCTCTATTGACTTTGAATTAGATTCGTCTTACACTCTCGACTGAGTCGCCTGTCCGGCCGTCCGCTGAAGGACCGCCAGGGCCGCAAGACATCGTCCGAGCCGGCTCCTCGTCAATTTTCCAGCCAAGTCAGTTTAATTTTTTGCGGAGAATCTATGGCAATGAGGGGCTATTGTTTTTCGAAGGCCGGGGCGAAAGCGCCAAACCGGCTGTTTTTATTGCTTATGCCGGCGGCGATTCTGGCGCCGTTGTTTGCGCAGCAGACGGGAATCAGCGGGCGAGTCGCGGATCCGACAAAGGCGGTTCTGGCGGGGGCCAAGGTGACCGCCACCGGGGAAGACGGCGCTCGAATCTTCACGACCACGAATGCCGCCGGACTTTATCAATTTCCGGGATTGCGCGCAGGCATCTACGTTCTCCGATTCGAGTCGCCTGGATTCGCCCCAGCGGAACGGACGGTAACGCTGCTGGTGGGGCAGACGCCGACGGTCGATATGGAATTGCAGATCTCAAAAATCAGTTCCACGGTGAACGTGGTGGCGGCCACGGAAGTAGTCGACACGTCGAACTCCACGGTTTCGGGCGAAGTGAGCCCCGCGGAAGTCTCGAAAATTCCGCTGAACGGGAGGAACTATTTGCAGCTCGCCATGATGGTTCCGGGCATCACCAGCAACGACGTTCAGAACTCTCCGCTGGGATCAACCGACAGCGGAAAGATGCAGATCAACGTAGATGGGCAGCAGGTGACGCAAAACTCGGCCGGGACGGGATTCGGCCAGCCGATCTTCAGCGAGGACGCCATCGACCAGTATCAGATCATCACGAACCGCTTCGACGCCACCATGGGACGCTCTTCGCGCCTGCAAGTCGTCGCACAGACGAAATCCGGGACAAACGCTTTCCATGGCTCCTTATTTGGGTACTTCCGGAACAGCGATTTCAACGCAGCGGACTCGGTGGCGCACAAGGTGCTTCCGTTTTCCGATCAGCAATTCGGCGGCACGGCAGGAGGGCCGATTCTGAAAAACAAATTGTTCTTTTTTTTCTCGTTTGAAGGCGAGCGGCAGCCTCTGACGTCGGTCGATTCACCGACCAACTACCTCAACGCGGCTGGCCAGCAGATCACGTTCACCTTTCCGAACTCCTACAACACGCGCGCCTACCTGCTGCACATGGACTGGCAACCCAGCCCGAATCAGCATCTTTCCGTGCGGGCGTCGGGATCGACATGGTCGATTCCCCACAACGGAGTGTCGGGGACGGTTTCGCCTCAAGGCGAGTATGCGGCGACACGGACGTTTTACGCCGTTGCCGGGACCTGGACCTGGAGCCTTAGTCCCGCCATGGTGAATGAGGCCAAAATAGGCTTTAATCACTACAGTTGGTCCAACACTCCCTTGCTTCAGACGATGGGGTTTCAAAATCTGGACGGCAACAGTTGGGGAGCGCCGTATAACTATCCACAAATGCTGGGACAAGACAACACCCAGTACCGAGACGACTTGTTCTGGCTGAAGGGAAATCACAGTTTCAAATTCGGCGCCGACTATCAGCATCTGCCGTATTCGGGAAACTTCGGACAATACGTGCGCGGGGTCGTCACGGGTTTTAGCCCCGGGGTAACCAGCGTACCGCTCATCAACGTGTTCCCCGTTTGGAACGACCCGAGCACCTGGAACATCGCGCTGCTGAATCCCTACGTCACGACGTTCGTGCAGGGCTTCGGCAATTTTCTTTATCGCATCCCAACCAACAACATGGGAGCCTGGGCGCAGGACGACTGGAAGCTGAGCAAGAAGCTGACGCTAAATTTGGGTCTTCGTTACGACAACGATCTGGGCATTTTCAATCCCGGTCTCCACCTGACGGGGGCCGGCGCTCCTCCAACGCCTCACTATAATCAGAACGCCCTGTTTCAGCCGCGGGTGGGGTTCACCCTTGATCCAACGGGCTCGCGCAGAACGGTAATCCGCGGCGGGGCGGGTTTGTTCTATGCGGATATACAAGCAAACCAGACGATTGACGGCGCGATTTTCAATGGGCAGACCACGCTATCGCCATCACTTTCGCCGACGGCCGCGAATCCCATCAATCTTCTGCAAGCGCCAAACCCGTTCGGCTACACGGCGGAGCAATTCCTTTCCGGCCAGGCGCCGGTGAGCATCCAAAGCATCCAGCCGCTCGGGCCCAACGTTCGCACTCCATACTCTTTTCAGATGAGCATGGGAGCAGAGCGCGAATTTGCAAACAATTGGAGCTTTTCGGCGGATTTCGTGCATTTCCGCATCTATCACGATTGGGAAAGGATCGATTCGAATCTCTACGAGAATCTGGCCACGGGGTTTGCCCAAAATCCGGCTACTTTCGGCCGTCCCAACACGCATTACTCGAACATTAAGGCGTTCACCACGCCGGACGCGGCGGGCTCCCTATACAACGGGTTGCAGATGGCGATTCAGCATCGCTTTTCGCAAAGCTTCTCCATGCAACTTGCGTATACGCTTTCGCGGCTCAAAGATTCGACCACCGGTCCTTTCTACTATCCGAACAACGAATTCAATCTCGCCGGGGAGTGGGGTCCTTCGCCCGACAATCAGACTCACACTCTGACGGTGGCGGGATCCTACGCCATTTGGAAGGGCATCGCCTTGAGCGGGCAGTTGCATTACGGATCTGGACAGAATTATCAGGTGCTGTCGAGCGTTACTCCTCTGGGGCTCGCCGGCGTGGTGGATAATCGGATGTTTCCCAGCAGCGCGACGTATTACATTTCCCCATCCTGCGTCAGCGCGGCGCCAGGATTTCCCGGCGAGGATATCGTGTCGAGGGACTGCTTTGTCGGCCAGCCAATCGTGCGAATCGATACGCGATTGTCGAAGACCTTCACGGTGAAGGAGCGGTTCCGCTTCATTCCGATGGTGGAAGCGTTCAACTTGTTCAACCACTCCAATTACGGAAACTACCAGACCACCGTCAATGTGGCGTCATTCGGTTCGCCGGCTCAGGTTACGACGGTCGGCGATCTGACTTACCAACCGAGAATGCTGCAATTCGCCGGGCGATTTGAGTTTTAGACATGAAAAGCCGGATTGCGTTGGTGGCTGCAGCGGCATTGGCAAATGCCGCCTCTGGAGCGTGGCTCGACCTGGCGGCGGCGGTCATGACGCCGGCCGAGAGAAAGATTTATCTTTCGATGAACGGCGAAGAGCGCGCAAAGTTCGAAGAGGAGTTTTGGTCGGGCAAGGCGATCACGGCGGAAGAGTACAAGGCGCGCGTCCAATACATCGACGCGCAGTTCGGATCCGGCAACTTGGGCTCCGGCGCGCATACCGACCAAGGCCGCGTATACCTGGCGCTGGGCCCTCCCGATGGAATTACCCGCATTGCCTCCTCGCGAACGTTCCAGCCCATTGAAATTTGGCGTTACTCGGCCGTTCCCGGCTTGATCGATACCGAGATCCGCCTCATGTTTTTCCAAAAGAACGGCGTGGGCGCGTTCAAGTTGTATTCTCCGGTGCGCGACACCATCCGCGCGCTTCTGCTTCCGCAAGCCTCCAATGCGCATCTGTTCGGACCGAATGACGACTTGAACGAATCTCAGATCAGAGAGAAACTGCAACCGGCGCCGGGCGAAGACGAAGTGGTTTCGGCCGCCGTGCATGTGTCCGCCGCCCTCCGCTATGAGGAAAACGACGAGATTCTTGGAAAAGCATCATCGCCGTCGTACATGCTGAGACGGCCGCTGAGGGCGCAAATTACCTCCCGGTTCATTCCTTTTCGCCCTAAGCTGGATATCGTGCAGACGCCGTCGCCATACGCCGGATCTCAGGTCGATCTCGGCCTTGAAGCCGGCGTTCAGAGGCAACTAGGCCTGGAGGTTATACAAGGCGAATCGACGCTCTATCAAAACCGCGTAAACTTCAAATTTACGCAGCTTCTTAATATACGCTACAAGCAGCGTTTAGATCTGCTTCCGGGCGCGTATCGTCTGATCTTCACGGTGGACGGCAAGCGTTTCCCTTACGCTTTGGACGTACCTGAGCGCGCGGAAATGGGGGAGATAGCGCGGGCGGATCAAACCGACGCGGCCGGCGATTTTCAATCGCCGTTCAGCTTTCAGGGAGCTCAGTTCGATTTAAATGCCGATGGGAACTTTGCTTTTCTTGCCGTGGCGCGGCCTCAGAGGGTGATGTGGACCATCCGGCGCGGAACGGAACTGGTATGGAGAGCGGTTTCCGAACCGGCTGTAGCGGCAACGGTCGCGTTGCCCACGAACCTTCCGCCGGGATCGTACACGATCGAAGCGAATGCGGCGGAGGGGGCGCGGCAAGCCGGGCTCGAGATCCGTCCGCGGAGTCCGGCCGTTCAAGTCACGGCGGTCTGTTATCGCGCGAATCTCGCACCCGGGGCGCGGCTCGCGTTCATCGGCCGCCAATGGCTGTTGAGAGGGCGGTTTGAGGAAGCCCGTAAGAGTTTAGCCGCATCGCTCGAGGAGGGAGCAAGCGAACAAGCGCAAATCGAGCTGGCGCGCGTGGACGCGGCGGAGGGGCGGCTCGACAATGCGCGAGACCTCGTAAGGCGCGTGCTTGCCGCGCACCCCGATAGTTTCGAGGGGCTTTCTGTTCTCGCTTACATCGAGGCCAAATTTCAGGATTATTCGGTGGCGGCCGATCTATACCGGCGGGCGCTTGCGGTGCAGGATTCGCCTGCTGTGCGAGCCGCGCTGGCGGAGGTCGATGGCCGGCTGCCAGGGAGATGAGGCATGTCTCAAGCGAGGATCGCAGGGCGGATCGCAGGATATGGCTCGATCTTCATTCTTAGCGCTTTCGCCGCCACGCCCATCGACGTTACCGTCAGCGAAGGCACTTCCATGTCGGTCGCGGCGTCACCCGACGGCCGGACGCTTGCGATCGACCTGCAAGGGAGCATCTGGACGCTTCCGGCCAGCGGCGGCGTGGCCAGGCGCATCACGGATCTATTCAACGATGCCCGCCAGCCGGTATGGTCGCCGGACGGGGAATGGATTGCGTTTTCCGGGTATCGAGACGGCGGTTACGATCTCTGGGCGATCGCGCCCGACGGCAGTCATCAGCATAAGCTCACCACGGGTCCGTTCGACGATCGCGAGCCGGCCTGGTCGCACGACGGCTCCCGTATTGCGTTTGCATCGGACCGGGGCAATCCATTGGGCGGCAGTTACAACATTTGGGTGCTCGATGTCGCCAGCGGCGTGGTGAGCCGGCTCACCCATGACCCTTCCGAAAACCGAATGCCAAGTTGGTCCCCGGACGACAGGGAGATCGCATTCCACTCCACGCGGGAGGATGGGCATAGCGTGTTTGCCGTGCGCGTATCGGATGGGTCGGAACGTAAAATTGAGACCGCGACGAGCTCGGTCGAAGCTCCTTCCTGGGGCCCCGGGGGCCAAATCGTTTATCATGCCGCTCCGCCGAACCAAAGCCGTCTGGAGATGGATGGCAAACCGCTCACAAGGCAAGAGAACGTCTTTCCATTCCGGGTTTCCTGGTTGTCGCCCACGGAGTTCTTCTATGTTTCCGATGGCAAGATTCGAAAACGAAACCTTTCGGGTGGGGAATCGCAGACCATCGAATTTCGGGCCACGCTTCAAGTCACCCGGCCGCAATACCAGCGGCGCAAGCGCGATTTCGATTCCACCGCTCCGCGTCAGGCGCTAGGCATTGTGCGTCCGGTCCTGTCGCCGGACGGCAAACGGATCGCGTTTGCGGCGCTGGGCGATATCTACGTCATGAGCATCGGGGGAAAGCCCGAAAACCTGACTCATGATAAATATCTCGATACGGACCCGGCTTGGTCGCCCGATGGAAATCAATTAGTTTATTCGTCCGACAAGGGCGGTCATTTGCTGGAGTTGTGGATTCGCGATCTGAGAACGAGCCAGGACCGGCAGCTCACGGCATTGAACACCCAGCCGATGGGCGCGACGTGGTCGCCGGACGGCAGGCGCATCGCTTTCTTCGACGTCGATGGCATGTGGCGCGCCGCGAGTCTCTCGATTGTCGATGTGGCGTCGGGCGAGGTGACCAAGGTTCACAACTCCCTCTTCGGCCCGGGAGATCCAAGCTGGTCGCCCGACGGAACTCGCCTCGCCCTCGCCATGGTCTCGCCCTATTCGAAGAGCTTCCGGGAAGGCACAAACCAGATTCTCACCGTTCCGGTTTCGGGCGGCGAAGATCAGTGGTTCGCTCCGGTTCCGAACCTATCCATCGACTCTCGTGGCGGATGCGGTCCGGTTTGGTCTCCCGACGGGAGCGAAATGGCCGCGATCTATGAGGGCCAGTTGGCCGTCTGGCCCGTATCGCGCAGTGGCGAACCGCAAGGTCCGCCGCGCCACGTGACTTCGGAAATCGCTTACTCGCCCAGTTGGTCCGGCGATTCGAAGCACATTCTCTATCAGTCCAACGACAAGCTGAAGATCATCGACATTGAGTCCGGCGAAGCGCGCGAGGTCCGCGTGGATTTGAAGTATGCTCCGGCGATTCCCCGAGGCCGCTTGGTGGTCCATGCCGGACAATTGGTGGACGGCAAGAGCCCTGCGGCCCGCGCAAACATGGACATCGTGATTGAGGGAAATCGGATTGTGGGCGTCGCGCAGCACAGCGGGAATCTGCATGCGGGCGCAGCCGTCCTCGACGCCGCAAACCTGACCGCCATGCCGGGTTTGATCGAATTCCATTCGCATCTCCAGAAGGATTTTGGCGAAGCGGAGGATCGCGCCTGGCTGGCGTTCGGGATCACCACGGTGAGAAGCCCGGGCAACACGCCCTATGAGGGAGTCGAGGATCGGGAAGCCAACGAAGCCGGCGTGCGGCTTGGTCCGCGAATATTTACGGCTGGGTATTTGATGGAATGGCAGCGAGTGTATTACAAAATGGGCGTCGCGATCTCGGGCCCGGCGCAGCTTGAGATGGAACTGGAGAGGTCGAAAATTCTTCAGCACGACTTGATCAAAAGCTACGTGCGGTTGCCGGACCTCCAGCAACAGCGACTGGTGGAATTCGCTCACGGCATCGGCGTGCCCGTGGCGACGCATGAAATCTATCCCGCCGCCTTTGTGGGCGTTGACAACACCGAGCACACCGCTGCGACGAGCCGCCGGGGCTACTCGCCGAAAGCGGCGACGCTCGCCCGCGCCTATGACGACGTAATCCAGATTTTCGGAAAATCGCAGCGGTATCTTACGCCAACACTGTTTGCGGGAACGGGAGCGCAGAAACTGTTCGCCGACGAGCCAGCCCTTCCATCCGACCCGCGGTTCGACTTATACCCAGCCTGGCTGCGCAAACAGATTCTGGATACAGGGGCCGGCATCCGGGCCCTGGGCGGACCTTCGGCGACGCAAGGAGCTTACAAGATGGTGATGGACGTCATGAAAGCGGGGGGAAAGATCGTCGCGGGGACGGATTCACCCAGCGCCTTCAATCTCCACGCGGAGCTTATGTCCTATGTCCTTGCCGGAATGACGCCGTATCAGGCGCTTCAGGCGGCCACAGTGAATCCGGCCGAGGCGCTCAATCTGGATTCTGGAAGGATCGAGCCTGGAATGCTGGCGGATATCGCCATCGTCGAAGGAAATCCGCTGGAGGATATCGCGAACGCGCACAAGGTAAAGCACGTTATCGCGAATGGCCGGGTTTTCCACCTGGAAGACTTAATCAAGGGCACGGCTGCGCCCTAGCGGCTCACGACAACAGCAACTCCAGATCCTCGCGCCGCAGGTTGCGGATCAGGCTGTTATCCGCACTGACGATGGCGGCGGCCAGGCCGCGCTTGCTCTTTTGCAACTCCAGAACTTTTTCTTCCACTGTGTCACGCGCGATCAGACGGTAGGCAAACACCGGGCGCTTCTGGCCAATGCGATGGGCGCGGTCCACCGCCTGCGCCTCCACGGCGGGATTCCACCAAGGATCGAGCAGGAAGACATATTCGGCGGCGGTGAGATTCAAACCCAGTCCGCCGGCTTTGAGGCTCACCAGAAACAAACGGCAATCGAGATCGTTCTGAAAGCGTTCCACGCGCGATTTGCGATCGCGCGTGGCGCCGTCCAGATACTCGTAGGTCACGCCCTCATTATCCAGGCGCTCGCGGACAATGGCCAGCAAGCTGGTGAACTGCGAAAATACCAGAGCTTTATGGCCCTCATCGAGAACCGCGCGCAACTGGTACAGGAGCGAATCCAGCTTGGCGCTGTTGTCGCCGCGGCGATGAGAATCGATCAAGCCGGGATGGCAGGCGGCCTGACGGAGGCGCAGCAAAGCTTCCAGCACTTGCATTTTGGATTTCGCGAGGCCTTGGGTCTCAAGCCGGTTTCGCAGCGTGGTCCGATAGTGGTCGCGCAACTGGTTGTAGAGCGTGCGCTGCTCGGGTTTCAGCTCGCAGTAAATGGTCTGCTCGGTCTTGGGCGGCAGCTCGCGCGCCACCTGCTCTTTCGTGCGGCGAAGGATAAACGGCCGCACGGCGTGCGCCAGCATTCGCCGCGTCTCTTCGTCCGGATTTCTAGCGGCCGGGCCCGCCAGCTTGAACGCCTGCGCAGCGCCCAGCATGCCGGGGTTCAAAAAGTCGAACAGAGCCCAGAGTTCGCCCAGATGATTTTCGACCGGAGTGCCGCTTAGCGCCAGCCTGTGCTCAGCCCGTAGAAGGCGCGCGGCTTTGGCCGACTCGGTTCCCGCGTTTTTGATGGCTTGCGCCTCGTCGAGGATTACGTAATCGAACTCGACGTCCTTCAAATCGGCGGCATCGCGTCGTAGCGCGCCATAGGTAGTCAGCACGAGGTCGTAGCCCGGCAAATTTTTTGCGTTGCGCCCGGCGCCAGTGTGATCGAGAACCTTCAAATTCGGCGTGAAGCGGGCGGCCTCCTCTTTCCAGTTGAAAACCAAAGAGCGCGGAACCACCGCCAGAGAAGGGCCAATTTTCTCGCCCGACTGGCGCGAGACGCGACGCGTTTCCAGCAACGCCAGCACCTGCGCGGTCTTGCCGACGCCCATGTCATCGGCAAGACAGCCGCCGAAGTGAAATCGGCGGAGAAACTCCATCCAGCCCAAGCCCTCGCGTTGGTAACCGCGCAGACAACCCACGAATCCGGCAGGCTGGGGAGCCGCCTTCACGCCTTCAAATTCGCGCAGTTGCCGGCGCAGGCGGCGGAAAGCTTCATCGCAGGTGGCTTCGGGCTGCGCCGCCAGCAGCGCATCCAACAACCCCGCTTGGCTGCGGCGAAATCGGATGTGGCCGTTTTCCGCCGAGCCGGCGCCGGCCAGCATCCCGATCCGGCGGAGCCACTCCTCCGGCAGCAGGCCATAGGCGCCGTCGCCCAGCCGGACCATGTTGTCGCCGCGGCGCAGAGCTTCCAATAGGGCCGGTAATTTTACCTCGGTCTCGCCGTAGTCCACGCGGCCATGCAGTTCAAACCAATCCAGGCCGCTCGAGACCGCCATATGGAATCCGCTCGGCCGCCTGAAGATCTTGCCTTCGGCTTCAATATGCCAGCCCGAGTCCAGCAGCGCCGGCACGGTGCGGGGAAGTTTGCCGGGCGCGACCTCCCAGTGGGCGTCCGGCTGCCAATACGTTCCGGCGCGATAACGCAGTCCCAGACCCTCCAGGAATTGGGCGGCAACCTTCTCGGCGGCCTCGTCCCGCCGCAGCAAGCGGCGTGAGGCGGGATCGTACAGGCCAGGAGTTTTCTCTCCGGCGGGCACACGCCATCCTTCATAATCGAAGGACAATTCCGCGGGCAATTTTTGTCCGCGCGGCGCTGCCCGAATCTTCAGCGCGGGCGTTGGCTTCGGCCTTGCCTCGTCGTAGCGCAACTCCTCCGGCAGCTCCAGCCTGGGCAGCCCAGGCGCGGAAAGCAGGGCCGCCAGCAGTTGATCGCGGTCTTTTTCGGGGGCCTCGATCGGCCCCGATTTTCGAAGAAGCGCAATCCAACCAAAAGGCGTTTCCTCCGCCAGGGGCGCCACGCAATCGCGGGTGAAAAGAAAGCCGCTGGCGCTGATCAACATGGGTGCGCTTAATTCCATTCGTTCCTCACCGCGCCGCAGCAAACCCCCAAGGGCCCAACCTTTCTTGTCGGCCCGCCGCAGTTGGAGTTCGAAGCGCCAGACGCCTTCGTCCCAGCGGAGAGGCTTCAAATCATTCCAGTCGTTGCCGCCTCGAAGGAAGAATCGTCCGCTGTTGGCCGCCAGCGGGATCACGATGCGGGCTAGGGGATGATCCAGCAGCCGGGAGCTGGAGATCGGATCGCTATCGCCCGCGTAGCCCCAGCCGAAGTACTGCACTCCGCCTGCGATCGCCGCAAGAATTTTCCGATCCGCATCGGGCATGCCGGCAATCTGGCTGCGCCGGGGGCTGAGCGCTTTGACCCGGTTATAGCCGTAGCCGTTGGCTTTGGAATCACGGCTGCCGAGCGATAGCACCAGCCGTCCCGCGGAGGCGCTCGCCGGTAGGTCCACCGCGTATAAAATCTCGCGTTTGGCCGGCCAAGCGTCGACAAGCCGCCGCTCCCGTTCGACCGGGTGAAGCAAGGAGTCAATTTGCGTCTTCCAATGAGGCTGTTTGGAAGGGGGCTTCGGAACTTTGACCCGTTCGCCGGGAGCGGGCGGCGGATCGTGAGCCGCTTGCTCGAAAATGGGCTGGGAAGAGGACGCCGCTGACAAAAAGCCGCGCGCCTCCGAGGCCAAGAGAGCCGCCCAGAGATGCTTGCACGCTCCGTCGGTTTCGAAATAGGCGCAATCGCACCGGCCCGAAAGAACGCCTCGTTCCCAATCCAGCTTTACATTGTAAACGCGGGAGCCCCGAACCTGAGCGTCCACCGAGTCCGCCGAGCCGTAGCCGACGCGCACCCGCCCTTGCCAATAATATTCCTGGCCTCGCGCACGAACCGCCGAACTGAAATACCCGCTCAGCTTGCGCGAAAGATTCATAGATTAGTCTGTTTGCGGGAAGGCGCCCTCCAATTATAAGGGCTTGCGCTTCTAGAGCATCGCGCCGGCGAGCCGGAATGCATGGCGTGCTAAATTCGCCAAGGAAAAGATTCGGATTATTCCTTTTCCAGCCAGGCCTCGACGGCGAATTCGTCTGGAGGGATGGAATGAAGGCGTAAATTCTTGAGCCGGATGGCGTCTTTGCGGCGGCGCCGCCCCGCTCCGCCCGCAACGGGAAGCGACTGGAGTCCGCCCAAAATCTTTGGGGCGTAATAGAAGAAGATCTTGTCGGCAAAGCCAGACTCGAGCACGCTCCAGTTCACCTTGCTGCCGGCCTCGATCATCAGCGATCGATATTTCTCGCGCGCCAGCAGATCCAGCACGCCGTAAAGGCTGACGCGCCCATCGCGCCTCTCCAGCACCTCCACGCGCACGCCCATCGCCTCCAAGCGTTTGCGATTCTCCGGAGAGGCGGCGGAAGTCGTTACCGCCAAAACATCCCGCTGGCAGGACGCCGCCAATGCCGATTCCGGGGGCAGCCGCAATTGCGAGTCGAGCACGATGCGCAACAAAGGCCGGCTGCGCTCCTGCCCGGTCCGGTCCGTCAAGCGGCAATTATCGGCCAGCACGGTGCCGATGCCGGTCAGAATCGCGTCGGAGCGATGCCGCAGCGTCTGCACATGCGCGCGCGCTTTTTCGCTGGTGATCCATTCGGGCGTGTGGCCCAGGGCAAGGTCGTCCTCGGGCGCCGCGATCTTGCCATCCAAGGTCAGCGCGGCCTTCAGAGTCACCAGGGGCCGGCCGGTGCGCATGAAATGAATGAATGGCTCATTCAACTCGGCGGCGCGGCCGGCGGCGCTGAGGTCAACTTCCACTTGAATTCCAGCCTTGCGCAACTGCTCGAATCCGCGTCCGCGCTCCCGCGGATTGGGATCCTCCATGGGCGCGACGACTTTGCGCACGCCGGCCGCGACGATGGCCGCGGTGCAGGGCGGAGTGCGGCCCTGATTGGAGCAGGGCTCCAACGTCACATAGAGCGTCGCGCCGCGCGCCCGCTCCCTCGCTTGTTCCAGCGCCACGATCTCGGCATGCTTCACGCCCGCATAGGTATGGTAGCCGCGTCCCACGACTTCGCCGTCCCGCACCAGCACCGCACCCACCGCCGGGTTCGGCGAAGTGCGCCCCAGGCCGCGCGCGGCGAGTTCCAGCGCCTGCTCTAAAAAGGAGTTCATCGATTCCATCAGTCGAAAATCGACGCGACGAAGGTTTCCGGTTCGAAGGGAAGGAGATCGTCGATTTGCTCGCCCACGCCAACGTATCGGATCGGCAGATTCAGCTCGCGCGAGATCGCCACCACCACGCCTCCCTTGGCCGTGCCATCGAGCTTGGTGAGGACGATTCCGGTGATGGCCGAAGATTCCATAAATTTGCGTGCTTGTTCCAGTCCGTTCTGGCCCGTGGTCGCCTCCAATACCAGAAGGCACTCATGGGGTGCGCCAGGAACCACCCGCTCCGCCGTCCGCCGCATTTTCTCGAGCTCCGCCATCAGGTTCGTTTTCGTGTGGAGACGTCCGGCCGTATCCACAATGACGTAGTCGGTCTTCCGAGCTTTGCCGGCGAGCAAAGCATCGAAAAGAACGGCGCTCGGGTCCGAGCCGGCCTGCTGCCGAATCATATCCACGCCGGTGCGTTTGGCCCAGATTTCGAGCTGTTCAATGGCGGCGGCGCGAAACGTATCGGCCGCGCACAGCAACACGCTGCTTCCTTCCGATTTCAGCCGGTGAGTGAGCTTTCCTATGGAAGTGGTTTTACCCGTGCCATTCACGCCGACGATCATGATCACGGTGGGCGGCGCGGCTGCGCGCACGACGGGCCTCTCGGCCGCGTGCAGGATTTCGAGCAGATATTGACGGATCAGGAATTTCAGCTCGGCCGAATCGCCCACCAGGTGGCGCTCGACGCGCTGCCGGATGCGCTCCAGGATTTCCGCCGTAGTTGCCGCGCCGATGTCCGCGGTGATCAGCGCGTATTCTAACTCGTCCAGTACGTCAGAGTCGATCTCTTTGCGCCCACTAATTGCTTCTTCGAGCTTTTCCATCAGCCCGGCGCGCGTCTTCTGCACGCCTGCTTTCAGGCGGTCCAGGAGGCTAAGTTTGGGGGTGAGCATCGAGGGGATGTTATCTCAATTTTAAAACACCAAAATGCCACGACTTCATCAATGAGATGGGGTTAGAATTTGGCATGAGGCGGCGGGCGCTGCCGCCCTTTCCTTTTGGAAAGCTACTCGGGCCATGGATCGCGTTTCAAGACGCCAACGACTTCGGCCGCATGGATTATTACGGCCCAAATCGCTGTGGCTTATGGAAGCCAGCGGCGCAAACCCGGTTCAGGTCTGCCGGGTGCACATTGCGGACGCTTTCGAAAACCCCGACAGTTGGTTCGGCTATTACGGCTACACCGATTGGCGCAAGGGGTTCGACTGGCGCCCCTGAGCTTCAACGGGCCGCGACCGCGGACGGCCCCTCAAACAGCGCCACTTCCACATCCCCGAACGGACCCAGCCGCCGGGTCCGCCATTGTTGGAACTCAAGCCGCCGCCGGAACCAGGTCTGCCACCGCAAAACGTTTCTGTCGCCGCCATAGATCAGGAACCGCCCGGCAGAAGAAAGCGTTCGCCCGGCAAGATCGGCCGCGTATCGTTCGGCTTCGGGCGAGCTCTCAAAAGGAAACAAATACGGCGTGCCGCCCACTGGATAAATCAACAGATGGCAATAGAGAAAGCCGGGCAGGGGATAGTCCGGGCGCCAAACCGGAGACCTGGCTTCAATAAACGGGCTCGGATAAATTACAGGCGTGGAAGGCGCAAGATGCAAGGCTTTGATGGCTTGCGCGGCGCCCCGCCAGTCGGAGTTGTCGTGGCGGGGCCTCGCGATGGTCCATTGACCCATGAAGATGAGCACGCCCAAACCGAGCGCCAGCGACATCGGCCCCCAGCGTTGTTCCGGGATAAAGCAGGCGGCGATGGCGGTGGCCGCAAGCCCCGTTCCCGCCAGCACCAGAGAAAGATAACGCGGGACAAAGACGCTATTGCCAGTGAAACGCGAATACAAAAAAAGCGCCAAGGGAAACCATAACCACCATAGGAGCAATACGCCCGCGCCGGAATAGGGCCGGGCGAAGCCGGGCCGCGGCCACTGAAAAAACCATCCGACCGCCCCGGCGCCTCCGCCTGCAAGCAACGCCAGCAGAAAATGATACGAGCCGCGGAGATCGCGCAGAGTGGGCGGCGGCACAATTACGTGCGCTCCGGCATTGCGCGCCAGCGCCAAGGCGCGAAGGGCCACTGGGACCAGCGCCGCTCCGAGCAGCGTGAGAATCGCGATCCCTTTCAGCCACGTGACGGGCGTCTCGCGGGCCGCGATGCGCCAAATCGCATACCCGGCGAAGATCGCGTAAAACGGCCAGTAGATCAGATGGACGCGCCAGAGCGCGGCGGCAAGCGCGGCGAATGCGATTCCTTCGATCCAGCGTCCGCGGTCCAGCCAGCGAATCTCAAGCCACAGCGCCGCACAAGTCACGGCGGTCCCTAACCCATAGGGCCGCGCGTCCGCGGCCTGGTAGTTGAAGCCCTTGAGAGAAAGGCATGCGAACACGGCGAACCACGCGGCTTGCGGATGAATCAGCCGCGCCGCCAAACACGCGATGAAAATCAGCGCCACGCCCATCAGCGCCAGCGAAGGAATTCGGTAGCTCACCTCGGAAAATCCGAACAGCTTCTCCGCCAACTCTGGGATTGCATAATAGATTGTTTCCGTCACCTGAGGCGCCACTCGAAGAGACGCATGCTGGGCCCCATAGTGGATCACGAAGGACGTCACCATTTCGTCCAGCCAGAAGCTCGAAGGCAGAGGGACGATCCAGAATCGCAGGATGCAGGCCGCCAGCACGGCCATTAGAAGCGGCGTCAGGCTACGCGGCCTGACGGCCGCCTGCTGCGCTGCGGTCATCTCCGCGCCCCAGGCGCAGCAAACGCAGCTCGCTTTAGCACGGGCGGGGGAAAGCGAAAAATTTTGGAGCGGTAAACTCCCGATTTCGCCAGACGGAAGGCGATCGAGGTCTGAAGCACTCCCGCACCGTAAATGCAACTGCGGCGGAAGTTGATCGAAGAGGCTTCGGGAAAGTAGCGCGCCGGGCAGGAAATTTCACCGATGCGCGCTCCCGCCAGAATTGCTTGCGCCAAGATCTGATTGTCAAAAACGAAATCATCGGAATTTTGCGACAAAGGCAGCGCCTCGAGCAACTCGCGGCGGTAGGCGCGGAAGCCCGTGTGATATTCCGAAAGGCTGGCTCCGGTCATCAGATTTTGGAAGAGGGTCAAAGCGCGGTTGGACACGTATTTAAACAGCGGCATCCCGCCTTTGAGCGCTCCGCCCAGCAAGATGCGCGACCCCAAGGCCAGATCGTACTCGCCGTAGGCGACCATGCTGGCGATCGAGGTCACCAGAAGCGGCGAATATTGATAGTCGGGATGAATCATCACCACCACGTCGGCGCCGCGCGCCAGCGCCAGGGCATAACACGTCTTTTGGTTTGCGCCGTAGCCGCGATTGTTGGGATGAACCTCGACGGTGAGGCCCAGCTGGCGAGCCAAGGCCACCGTCGCGTCGGCGCTCGAGTCGTCCACCAGAATGGTTTCGTCCACCACTTCCGGAATCTCCCGGACGGTCGCTTCCAGAGTTTTGGCGGCGTTATACGCGGGAAGCACGACGACGATTCGTTTACGATTGATCATGTCTGAGCGGTTTGGCCGCCTCAGGAAAGGACGGCTGGCCGCCGGTTTCCGTTTACCATTACAACAGAGCGCCGCCGCGCAGATGGCGGGGTAGACTAGTCTTTCATGCTTGCTCTGGCCGAACCCGTTGCGGAGCTGGCCCGCGCCGCGGGGGTGCGCGCCTGCCTAGAATGGTTTAGCCGCGAGCGCGCCTGGATCAACGACCAGCACCTGAAACTGTGCCGTATCCCTGCGCCGACGTTCTTCGAGCAGAAACGCGCCGAATACATGGCGGAAAGATTTCGCGCCTTGGGTTGGGAAGCCAAGCTGGATCGGGCGGGCAATGTGGTGGCCTCGCTGCCCGGGCGGCGCGAGCAGGCCGCCATCGCCGTGACGGCGCATCTGGACACCGTTCTCGCGCCAAGATCGCCCGAGGAAGTGAAGGTCTCCGGCGATGGGCGGTTCCATGGTCCCGGCGTCTCCGACAATGGAGCGGGCCTTGCGGCTCTGTTGGCGCTTGCCGCCGCCTGGAATGCGGCTCCGCCCTTGGAAGATCCATCCGTTACGCCCGTGCTGGTGGCTAACGTCGGGGAGGAAGGCGAAGGCA
>Ga0070738_10002007_pt1 | contig 34665 bp, 28 predicted proteins | sample Coa_R2_2_FD_66446 | JGI IMG/M metagenome (GOLD analysis project Ga0070738, IMG submission 66446) | Surface soil microbial communities from Centralia Pennsylvania, which are recovering from an underground coalmine fire - Coalmine... | ecosystem: Environmental > Terrestrial > Soil > Unclassified ...
TCAAAGTCATTGACAAATTCCGGTCATATTGGCACAGAGGGAAGTGCGGCGTGGACAGCATCTGCCAGTGATCTGCTCACTTGTGTGCGGCACTCTGACCTCCTGAAGCCCGGATACTCGCGACAAGGGGTTCCAGCCGCTCACGAGCGACCGGAATGATGCCGGCATCCGCGAAACGCAGCAACAGTTCGCTCCATCTGGGATGAATATCATGGGCCCGGCCCAACGACTCGCGCGACTCGTCAATTCTCCCCTGGACCAGAAAGGCCAGCGCGCGGCGAAAAAGGAATTCCGGCTCGTTCGGATATGCGGCGCAGCAGAAGTCCAGATCCGTAATCGCACCTGTGAGGTCATTTGCGAGAAGCTTGTCGATTGCCTGACCGGCACGCTGGTGAGCACGTGAGTAATCTAACAGCCGTTTCACTTCAGCGACAGGCTCGGGGTGGTCGTCTACACGCAAATCAACGAAACGATCCAATTCGGGCACCCCGGATGGCTTGCCGGAGACAACGATTAGCGCAGCCGCTTGCTTGCCTCGCACATCGCCGCCTTCACGCTCGGCCGCTTCCAGGGCCGCCAACAAGCGATCGGCCATCGGACCGCTTGCGTCTTCGAAGGCGTGCACCATTGCCCGCCATACAGTATCCCGGCCCATCATGTTGGCCTGGGCGCAGCAATTGGAACCGATCAGATGCCCCGCAGCCGAGACACACCGCGCGCCTGTATGAACTGCTACGCGTCCGCCCCAGTCGAGGATGGCCACCTGGCGCATCGCGGCGCCTGGGTCATCGCGGAGGAGTTGGTCAAGGATCGCCTGCGGGTCTTGTCCGGCACGCAGCAGACGCAACGTCTGATAGCCGTAGACCGGATTGGCGAAGGACTGCGATGCGACTACACCCACGCCTGCTTCAATCCAGGGCACTGTTCGCCCCACTGCGAAGAAACGTGATTGAAGTGCAATCCCTAATTCACCGCTGTCTGGGTCGCGAGCAATGATTGAGTAGGTCAATGAATCACCTCGTGTTTACCGTCTCGTCTGGTCCGAGAGCTTGATCCCGGACGATCAGTACCCGAGGATACCCTCAAGGGTCATTTTACCGGGCCAAGCTGCCGGTCAGCCCATTGAGTTGCTCCCTGTCCGGCCGCTCGCGTTCCTCTTCGAGGATCAGCATCGCGTAGAATTCGTCCGCTTGGATCTCGTCGAGCGAAACCCGCACGCCCAGCTTCAGCGCCGCCCGCATCGAGCGCTCGGCGGATGAGCAGGCCCACTTCGGACGATTGCGCCGCATCGAGTTTGTCCAGCGGGCAGTGGTCGCAGCGGCCGCCGTCCTCCGGCGCGTCGGGACATAGCCGCGGATCACACAGCTCCTCGCGCCTCAAAACCCAGTGCACCAGAAACCGACAGAATGGAGCACATTCGTCTGGCTGGCGATTTTCTTGGCAACCTGCAGGAGCGTGCAATCGACATGGTGGGGGATCGCACGCCACACGGCGCCGCGGACCGTCGACAGCAAGAACAGGAGACTTCGCCCTTGGCCGGCAGGCCCCTATACCGTGGCCGCAGGGACGGTCTGGGCGGCTTCTTCGTACAACGAATAGAACTACGACAGCCGCTATTTTGGACCTGCGTGCGATCCTCTCGATCGCGATAGCCGCTGTCGTCGGAGATATCGCCTGGTGCGGGCGCCCAGGTGCGATTCCTCGTAGCCTGATCTTTCCGCCGGTCGTCTTGACGCAGCGCACCCGCGCGACTGCCTGCTCGGTTGCCCTTGCGTACTATTCTGGGGCGAGCTGGCCTCTCATTCCGGGCGCCCGAGTCTTCTTCGGCCCTACGCTACCGTCGCCCTCGCGGTGCTACTTTGGATTGCCGCAGCCGCCCGGCGAACGCGCCGCCGTCCTTATCTGCTACGAACAGCTCTTGGTATGGCCCGTTGTCGCGGCGGCCTTGGATCGGCCGACGCTGCTTGTCGGAATCGCAAACGATTACTGGGCGGTTGGCACGCGCATCCCGGCCGTGCAAAAGGGTGAGTTGCGGGCTTGGGCTCAACTCCAGGAGATAGCAGCTTTTGGCCGCCGATGGGCTCAGCTACGCGCTAGCCGGATTGGGTTCCATCCAGCTTCTGCCCGGTGACTAAATATCCAAGCAAACGGAAATTGAAACGGCCGAGCGCTTTCAATATGGCGACGAGCCGGAAGCTCAGGCCGGAGAAAAAGCCGTAGTATTTTCCGAAAAATGCGGATGCGCCCAAAGCCCTGTCGGCCTCCGATAGGGTCTCGTGTTGGAGGGGGTCGGGATCGGGATGGAGGGTCGCGCGAATGGCGGGATACAACCGGATTTTCTTCCCGGCGCGGCGGATCTGCATGGCCAAGTCGGCATCGGCCCAGTGCTGGCCGAACCGCTCGTCAAAATAGTTTATCCCGCGGATGAATTGTTTTCGCACCAGAATGGCGTCGCGGCCGGGATATTCGACCGCGATGGAATCCTGCGCCAGGTCGAGACTCACCGGAGCCGGATCCACGTTGCTGGGTGTCGGCAGCGGAAAGACGCGGGAGACGGGCTGGCCGGTAGGATCCACAAGCAACGGACAAACCGCAGCGGCGTTTGAGTCTTCCTCGAGCAAGGCGGCTAGCCGCGAAACTGTGTCGGGCTGAACTGTGACGCTCGGCGAAAGCAAGAAGACCAGATCGGCCTTGGCCGTGCGGGTCGCGATATTCATGGCCTTGGCGGCGCCGAAGTGATGCGGCAGGCGAAGCGCTTTGATGGCGGGGTATTCGGCGTCCAAGCTCGAAGTTTCGTCCCGACTTCCGCAATCCACTACCAGGATCTCGAGGTGCTCGGAGTCGCGCGAGGCCTGGAGCGCCTGAATGGCGCGGCGCAATGGAGAGGCTTGATTGTAACCGACCAGGACCGCCGAGACGCGGGGCCCGGATGGCTCTTCGGGGAGAGGCGTTTGTTGCGGCATGGGCTCAGGCTATCGCCGAGTCTCCGGACTGTCGGATTCCACTTCTTCTTTGGCGTAATAGCTGTGATAGTAGGTGTATTTGCTGTACAATTCGCCGCGACGCGCGGCGTTCACCACGACTCCCAGAACATTGTTGTTGCACAAGGATTGCATGGAGCGGGCGACGGAGTCCACAGTTGTGTGACCGATTCTCACCACGAGTAGCGTCCCATGGCACAGCGTAGACAACAGGTTAGCATCGGCGGCGAACAGAAGCGGGGGTGTGTCGAGAATGATCCAATTGAACAGGCTGGGCAGGCGATCGAGCAATGTCCGAACTTCCTTCAGGTTCAAAAGCTCTAGGGGATTAATCACGGCTTCGCCCGCAGGCATGATGTAGAGGGGCGCGCCCGCCAGCTTGCGCATCGCCTGATGAAGTGGGACCTTACCCAGCAGATAGTCGGTGATGCCCGGGCTGCGCTGAAGTCCGAACAGGTTGTGAATAATCGGCCGGCGGAAGTCAAAATCCGCCAGCAAGGTATGGTTATCCGCCAGATGAGACTGCACCAGCGCGAGATTCGCCGCCGACATCGACTTGCCCTCCGCCGGGGACGGGCTGGTGACGACGACCGAGTGAAGGGGCTGAAGGCTTTTTAGGTGATTGAGGCGCGTGCGCAGGCTCCGGAATTCTTCCATGGGCGCTTCATAAGGCCGGTTGAGATCGACAAGCAAAGAGCCGGCCGAGGGCTGGAACAGAATCTCCTCGACATGATCGAGCAGTCCGGCGAGACTCGGCTCGGACAGGGCTAGGGCCGCGGCCGCGCCTGGGGCGGAAGAAATTGTTCCGGTCAGCTGGGCGGCGTGATCTGGAGCAGGCGCGGCGGGCGGAGGCGCCTTGGGCGGCAAGGATGGCGGGCTTGCCTCCATGGGGCGCCCGGCGCGACGCAAAGCATCATGAACGCGGCTCACAGACTTTCTCCGATGATCGTGGGCTTGCGCTTATGTGCGTCCATTGGCTGCCCAGTGATATAGAATTGAACCCGAAATTACAACGGCCGAAACCAGACAGGCGGCGGCCCAAGCGAGCCAGGCCAAGCGCCTCCTGCGGCGCACGATGAAGTCGTTCTCCAGCAGAGGAATGCTGCCCAAGATCTGCATCTGGGTGTACGCGCGAACATCTTTCAAATTCTTCAGGGAAGTGTCCTTCATTTCGCGAATTCCCGCCAAAAGGAAACCGATCAAGAGTCCGAAGCCGCCGCCGAGCGGAATGATCACGGCGCGCTTGGGTTCGGTGGGGCTGGTGGGAAGGGAGGGAGGATCCAGCTCTTCGAGATTTTCGCCCTGCTTGCGGTCTTCCATCTCTCTGGCGGTTCGAGCGCGCTCCAGCTTGGCTACGAGGTCCTCGTATCGCTGCTTGGCCAGATCGCGGTCCCGCAGCAGATCGCCGTACTGCTTTTCGCCGACTGGCGCGGTTTCAAGACGGCCCTGATAGAGCTTGATCCGTTCGTTGACGGCCTTGAGCTCTTTGCCGTCTTCCTGAATCTCGAGATCTTTGCCCTCGATCTGGGTCTGGGTCCGCTGGAGCGCCGCGTTCAGTTCCCGCTCGTCGCGCTGCGCCTCAAGATTCACGGCCGGCCGCGGCGGATCCGCTTTGTTGCCAGCTTCCTCGGCGAGAATCTGCTGGCGCCTCTTCTCCGCCGCATCCAGACGAAGAACAGCATTCCGCACGTCCGGATACGATTCGGTGAACCGCTGGCGGAGAAGGGCCAACTGGGTTTTCCACTGATCGATCTCTCTATCGGCTTCTTCCAGCCGCTCGTCCTTCTTCTGAATGGCCTGTTCTTGCGGCTGCCGGTGGAGATCGGAGATTTCGTCCTTGATGATTCTCAAGCTGCCTTCCAATTGCAACTTTTCCTGCTGGGCCCGCGACATGGCGTTCGAGAGATAAGTGGAGGAAGCTTCCAGGGCTTGCAACTGGCGCATGTTTGCATCCACCTGGTCCGGCAGATGGCCGTTGTTCTGAACCTTGAATTCCGTGAGCTTGCTTTCCACTTCGTCCAAGGATTTTTTGGCCTCGTCGGCTTCGTCGCGCATGAACTGTTCGGTCAAGAACGTGGCATTGGCGCGGCTGCGGATATTTTCGTCGAGGAAGCGGCTCAACAGATCCGAGACTACGCGCTGCGCCTGAAGCCGGTTTTCGTAGGAAAAGCTGATCTGAAAGGCCGGCACCTCGCGCCCGGGTCCGCCGACGCTCGCCACGGGTTCGATGTCGATCTTCTTTCTCATGAGCTCGACCACGTCTTCAATGGGAAGGCTCCTGCGCTCGCGAGGATACAGACCGAAGTTGTTGATGATGGTGGTGAGGGTGGTGCGGCTAAGGATGGTCTGGGACATCGAGCTGATACGGTCCGTCATCTCCTGGCTAACGGCCGCGGGCACCATATTTTCCGGCACCTGCTGGGGCTGGACTTTAATCTTGGCAACCGAGACGTAGCTGTCCGGCCACAGGTAGACGCCCACGACAGTGCCGACCAGGGTCAGCAGAAATGGGCCAAAAATCCACCCCTTATGGCGGCGGACAATATCGATGTAATCTTCCACATCCAGCGTCCTGCGCGGCACGCTAAGGCTATCGGTCAAAGGCATAGCATTATAAGTTCGGCCGTGCGGCGGCTTTTCGGGAACCGTTATTGCACGAGAACCGTGTCGCCGTTTTGCAAGGGTATGTTCTGCTCGAGCTTTTTGCCCCTCTTGACATCCTCGTAATTGAAGTGTAAGCGCTGCGTTCCCCGAACGATGATGATGTCCTTTTTATTCGCGAAATCCTTGAAGCCGCCGGCTTCGTTGATTGCGTCGAAGACTCGCGTTTCGCGAAGCAAGGGGTACTTATTGGGCCGGTTTACTTCTCCGGCAACGGTGTACATCTTGCTGTTCACCTGCTGGACGATGACGTTTACATCCGGCATGATGATCCATTGCGAAAGCGCGTCGCGCAGCTTTCCGGTAAGCTGCTCCGGCGTCAATCCAGCGGCTTGCAGATCGCCAGCCAGGGGGAGGGTAATTTTTCCGTCGGAGCGGACGAGATAATCACCCGAGAAATCGGTATCGCGAAAAACCTTGACATAGAGAACGTCCAGCGCTCCGATGACGTAAACGTTCGGATCGACGGCCGCACTACTCGCCGCGGGAATGGGGGTGGTGAGCGACGCTTTGGGCGACTCTACCTTTGCCGCAGAAGCGTTTGCTGGATCCGCCGGACGGGAATTTTGGGCCCATGCCCATCCGGTCGCCAACGCGGCGGACAGCGCCAGGACTGACCGGCTCCGGGAGACGTTCCTTCCCAAGACGTTGTCCAGACTCTCGGACACGCTAATAGTTTAATACGAATCACGCGCGGGGCGGACCGTGAGGACTTCCTAGGAAAAATCCTAGGGAGACGAAATCGATCCGCGAGCCACTAATTAAACCAGCGCTGTTCATGCGCGCAACAAAATGTGCCTCGCCGCAGAGCACCTGTCTGACGAAGATCTAGAACTATACGCTCGCGAGCGTGTGGAGGCTGCTAAAGCAGCCCGCATGTCGTTCCATTTGGAGTCCTGCGCCGAGTGCCGCGACCGGCTGGCGCGGACCATGATCTTTCTACACGATCTGCGGGAGCAAATGAAAAACGATCAGGCGGACAAATAAGAGGGGCCTGCCGCGTTCTTCAATCCAGGAAGAAGGGCGTCTCGTTGTCTCCGCGCAGCAAAATATCGAAGCGATATCCCAAGGCGGCATCCGCGTCGGCGGCCGGGTCGCGTTGAGCGAACAGCCTCAGCCGCGCCGTTTCCGGCACGCGATCGAGCACCGGATCGCGAACCGCGCCGGGATGCTCCGAAAAAAAGACAGTCGTGGTGAGCCGCCGCGTCAGCCCGATCGCCAGCAGCATCAAATTAAGATGAGCGCAGCGGCGTTCATAGGCGCCTGGAAGAACCGTCCGGAAGCGGAAAGCGCCATCGGCGCCGGTCCGAGCGCGCCCCCAGCCGAAGAATCCCGGATCCGCGGAGGCGCATCGCGGATCCAGGGGATGGCAAAAAATTCCATTTGTGTCGGGCTGCCAGATTTCGACGATGGTGTTCACGGTCGGTTTGCCGCCCTCCTCCAGGACTCGGCCGGCGAGGACAATGTGCTGGCCCTGTGCGACGAGGCCATCGCGCCGCGTCAGGTCGTCTGTGTGTTCAGAAAACCGTCGTGGAAAGAACGGTCCAATCGTGCAGTAGGGGGAGGGGGTCCTCACGGAAGCTCCGGAGTGGCGTGTCTGCCGCGCAGCACGAAATCGCGTTCGAAGGGGAGCATTTTCACGGCGCCCATGGCGGGCGTGCGGGCTTGGAAAATTAGCCGTTGACGCGCTTCTTCATCGGGCACGCCGTTTAGCAGGAGATCGGCCTGGTTCAACGGCTCGCCGGGAAAAAAGATCTGAGTTACATAACGATTCATCCAGCTTGGACCGAAGATCGAAAAATGGATATGCGGGGGGCGCCACCACCATCCAGATTCCATCACTGGGTATGCGCCGGGTTTAATGGTGAAAAACTCGTAGCGGCCTTCGGAGTCGGTAATGAGGCGGCCTTCGCCGGTGAAATTGGGATCGAGCGGCGCGTCGAAGCGATCCAGCTCATGAACGTATTTGCCGCTGGCATTGGCCTGCCAGATCTCGATCACGGCGGAGGCGATGGGCGCTCCATCTTCGTCGGTCACGCGGCCGGAAACGGAAATGAGCTGCCCTATGGCGCGCCCGCCATCCGATCCTTGCGAGAGATCCAATTTTTCCGCGCGCAGCCGCTGTTCGAGGTTCACCGGACCGGTCAGCTCCGACAGGGTCAGCGGGCGCTCGATCAACGGCTGGCTAGGGACGCGCGTGAAGCTCAACGGATAGCGCTCAATTTGCCGCGCCATCTGGGTGCGATCGTCGTAGGGAAGGTAGGTTTTGGTGGCGGTCCGAAAAGCGGTTTTCATCGGGATCATATTTACTATAAGCTCCTGAGTTATCTTAGGGTAAAGCCGGGCTCGCATAGGGCGATCATGAACGAACAGGAATTTCGGAACCGCGCGGATGAAAGCTTGAACGATCTCTACCGCAGGCTCTCCGCCGCTTCGGGCGAACATGGTTTTGACGCCGATTTCAATTCCGGCGCGCTTGCGATCGAATTCGAAGCGCCGCCCGCGAAATTCGTCGTCAGCCCGAACGCGCCCGTCCGCCAAATCTGGGTGTCGGCCCATTCCAAGAGCTTCAAGCTGGATTGGGACCCAGCCCGCTCCGCCTTCGTTCTTCCGGACGCGGGTCAGACGCTCGTGCAGGTTGTGGGCGAGGCGATCTCCCGCCAACTGGGGGAGCAGGTGATTCTCTAGTGGCGGGCGTTTATGTGTCCTATCCCTTTTGCGCGCAGAAGTGCACATACTGCAACTTCGGCTCAGGCGTTTTTCCGCGCGATCTGGAATCTGCATATCTGAAGGCTCTGGAAGCCGAGCTTGCGGCGGCGTCATGGCCGTGGATTCCCGAGACCATTTATATCGGCGGCGGCACGCCGAGCCGGATGACGTCCGAGGCGCTTGCAAGGATCCTGGATCTGGCGCTGGGCAAGCCCCACAGCGGAGGGATCGAGGCGACCATTGAAGCAGCTCCGGGCGGCCTGACCCCAGCCCTCGCCCAGGGTTGGCTGGAAGCCGGAATCAACCGCGTTAGCTTCGGCGTTCAATCTTTCGACTCACGCGAATTGGCCCGGACCGGCCGCCAGCACGACGCGGCGACGGTCGCCGCCGAAGTCGCGATTGTTCGCTCCGCCGGTTTTCAGAATTTCAACGTCGATCTGATTGCCGGCCTGCCCGGGCAAACGCTTCGGAGTTGGACCGCTTCGCTTGACTGGATCGAGCGCCTGGAAGCTCCGCATGTCTCGATCTATATGCTGGAAGTGGATGAGGACAGCCGCCTCGGCGCCGAGGTTTTGGCCTCCGGCAAGCGCTACGGCGCGGCGGATGTTCCCACCGATGACGCGATCGCCGATTTCTACGAATTAGCGGTGGCGCGCCTTGCCGCCATGGGCATTCGCCGTTACGAAATTTCCAACTTCGCTCTCCCCGGATGGGAGTCGCGCCACAACCTGAAATACTGGCGTCGCGAGCCTTATCTGGGCTTCGGCGCGGATGCCCACTCCTTCGACGGCGCGACGCGCTGGCAAAACGTGGAGAGCGTGCGCGAATACGTAGAGCGGCTTGCCCAAGGTCTTTCCCCCGCCGTCGCCCGCTCCGCAGCCGATTCCGCCGAAGCGTTTTTTCTCGGCCTGCGTCTCGACGCCGGCATAGAGGCCGATTGGTCGCCTTACCGGGACGCCGTCGAAAGGCTCTTGGGACAAGGGCTGCTCGAAACCCAAGGCCGTCGTCTGCGCCTGACCCGGCGAGGCGTTTTGCTCTCGAACGAAGTCTTCGCCGAATTTATATGATCGATCTACGCAGCGATACCGTCACGAAACCTACCGCCGCGATGCGGCGCGCCATGGCCGAGGCGGAAGTCGGCGACGACGTTTATGGCGAGGACCCTACGGTCAATCTGCTGGAGCGCCGGGCCGCGGAAATCATCGGCAAGCCCGCGGCATTATTCGTGCCGACCGGCTCCATGGGCAACGTGATCGGGATCAAGCTTCATACGCGCCCCGGCGATGAAGTGATCTGCGATCATCACGCGCACCTGGTGGATTGGGAGCTGTCTACGCACTGTTGGTTCTCCGGCTGCCTGCTGCGCACCATTCCCTCCGAAGACGGTTTGCCTGGCTGGAGCCAGATTCAACCGGCCATCCGCCCGCGCGATTCCTTTTGCTCCCCCACTTCGGTCGTTCACCTTGAAAACACCCACAACATGGCGGGCGGGACCGTTTATAAGGTGGAGGAGATCGACGAGATTTGCCGCCGCGCGCATGAGTCCGGCTTGAAGGTTCACATGGACGGGGCGCGAATCTTCAATGCGGCGGCGGCCTCGGGCGTTCCGGCGTCGCGCCTCGCCGCTCCGGCCGACACGGTGATGTTCTGCTTATCGAAAGGATTGGGCGCTCCGGTGGGCTCTATGCTGGCAGGTTCCGAGGAGGCCGTCGCCCGGGCCCGCATACATCGCAAGCAGTTGGGCGGCGGCATGCGCCAAGCCGGGGTTTTGGCGGCCGCCGGGCTGATCGCACTCGATCAGATGACCTCGCGCCTCGCCGAGGACCACGCCAACGCACGCCTGCTTGCCGAAGGATTGGCTCAGATCCCCGGCATCGCGATCGATCCCGCCAAGGTGGCGACCAACATCGTTATCTTCGACATCTCCGCCGCGCCGCTATCGCCCGCCGCCTTCGTAGCCTCGGCGAAGTCGCGCGGCCTGCTTTTGGCGTCCGTCGGGGGCCCTCGAATCCGCCTGGTAACCCATTACGACGTCTCCCGGGACGATTGCCTGGAAGCTCTGCGCACGATTGAGTCCATCCTAGCCGGTTGACCGCAACTGGAAAGCGCGAAGCCGTGGTGCGGAGCGGCGCGTATGAGACGCCAAATTCCGTTTCGGATGCGCGTTCCCGCCTTGGCATGCCGTTTTAGGATTTGCGGGCCGCCGCCTGGCCGCATGGGGTTGATTTCAAAGCCATACCCTTCTGGCCGCTGGCGTGCGTCTATCGTGTCAGGATGCAACTGGACTCGAGGCCGGCGTTGAATGGTAACCCGGCCGCCGGCAGAATCTTCTTTTACTTCGGCTCCCTGACTCTGCTGATCTATCTCTCCACCCCTAGCGGATACCTGGTGGATATCGCGACTTCCTTCATGCTCAAGGACCGGCTTCACGCCACGGCGAGCCAAGTATCCATGTTCCGGCTTCTGACGGCCATTCCCGCCTACGTCGCGTTCGCCTTTGGTCTGATGCGCGATATGTGGAGCCCGTTCGGTCTGCGGGATCGCGGATATTTCCTGTGCTTTGCACCAGTTGCCGGAGTCGCGTTCCTTTGGCTGGCTTTTTCGCGCCTCTCCTACGGCAACATATTCGTGGGCACGTTGTTGGTCATGCTATCGTTCCGTTTCGTGTCCGCGGCCTATCAGGCTCTGATCGCCCTGATCGGTCAGGAAAAGCTGATGACGGGCCGCCTCAGCACGTTATGGAACCTAGTAGCTTACGTTCCTGCCGCCGGCGCGGCCTTTGCTTCCGGATGGGTAGCCGAACATCTCCAGCCGAAGCAAACGTTCGTACTCATGGCGATCCTCACTTTTTCCATCGCCTTGCTCTCGTTCTGGAAGCCCTCGGCCGTGTTCGGAAACGCCTACCAAGCGGCGCAATCTCACGGAGGCGGTTTCATGGCCGACGTGAAACGTCTTGTGAAGCACCGCGCCGTTTATCCCGCCGTACTTATCATGTTTCTTTGGAATTTCTCGCCGGGATCGGCCACTCCGCTGCAATTTTATTTGACCAATCAGCTTCACGCTTCCGACTCCGCCTTCTCCAACTACAATGGCGTTTTTGTGGTTTCCTTCATTCCGACGCTGCTTTTGTACGGCTATCTTTGCAAGAGGGTTTCGCTCAGAAAACTGTTATGGTGGGGCACAATCGCAGCCATCCCGCAGATGGTTCCTCTGGCGTTCATCCATTCCGCCGCGCTTGCGCAAATTCTCGCTGCGCCCATCGGGCTGATGGGTGGCGTCGCCACCGCGGCTTATTTCGACTTGGCGATGCGCTCTTGCCCGGCGGGTCTCCAAGGAACTTTGATGATGATGGTGGACGGCGTCTATATTCTTTCCGCTCGAGGCGGCGACGTTCTGGGAGCAAGAATTTATTTGAGTAATCCGGCCCACGGCTTTCTGTACTGTGTGATCGCGACCACCGGCATCTACGCGCTCATCCTTCCGCTGATTCTGCTGATTCCAAAGGCTCTCATCGCCACAGCGGACGGCGAATCCGCCGAGGCTTCGGGGGCGAGGGCGCTGGATCGAATCTCGGAGCCGGAGCTGGCGAGTTAATTTCTACCGCAAAGGGGGCGTGCGCGGTACTATCAACCTATGAAACACGCTCTGGCTGTTCTGCTTTGCGCCTTCTTTGCTTCCCGACCAGGCCGCGCCGCGGACCTGCCGGCGCTGCGCGGCTTCTCCAGCCAGTCCTCTGCCTCCGAGCGCGATTGGGAAGAAAAGTTCCGCGGACTTCCCGACCGCGCCAAGATTCGGAATTATTTCGAGCGCCTGACCGCCCGCCCGCATCACCTCGGCTCGGCGTATGACAAAGACAACGCCGAATGGATGCTTTCGAGATTCAAGGAATGGGGACTGGATGCGAAGATGGAAAGCTACGAGGTGCTTTTCCCCACCCCAAAGGAACGCCTCCTTGAACTCACCGAGCCCACACGCTTTAAAGCTCGCCTGCAAGAGCCGCCCGTGCTAGGCGATCCCACTTCTTCCCAGCAAAACGAGCAGCTTCCTTCCTACAACGCCTATTCCATCGATGGGGATGTCACCGCTCCCGTGGTTTACGCCAACTACGGCGCGCCCGAGGATTACGAGGAGCTTGAACGCCTGGGCGTTTCCGTAAAGGGCGCCATCGTGATTGTCCGTTACGGGGCGAATTTTCGGGGCATCAAACCCAAACTCGCCGCTGAGCACGGCGCGGTGGGCTGCATCATCTATTCCGATCCTCGCGACGACGGCTACTTCGCGGGCGACGTTTATCCTCAGGGCCCTTATCGTCCGAAAGACGGAGTTCAGCGCGGCAGCGTCATGGATCTCACCGTTTATCCCGGCGATCCTCTCACGCCGGGGATCGGCGCAACGAAGAACGCCTCGCGGCTTACTCTCGCTCAAGCCGCCCCTGTGCTTACAAAGATTCCCACGTTGCCTATCTCTTATGCCGATGCGCAGCCCATTCTGGCCGCCATGGGCGGGCCTACGGCGCCGGAGCGGTGGCGCGGCGCTCTTCCGATTACCTATCGCCTCGGTCCCGGTCCCGCCAAAGCGCGTCTCAAGGTCGCCTTCAATTGGGATTTGAAGCCGGTTTATGACGTCATCGCGCGCATTTCCGGCTCGGTTTACCCGGACGAATGGATCGTCCGCGGCAACCATCACGACGCCTGGGTCAACGGCGCGGATGATCCAATTTCCGGCGCCAGCGCTTTGATGGAGGAGGCCCGCGCGCTTGGAGCGCTTCTGCGTCAGGGTTGGAAGCCCAAGCGGACTATTTTCTACTGTCTGTGGGATGGCGAGGAAGAAGGCTTAATAGGGTCCACCGAATGGGCCGAGGATCACGCCTCGGATCTCATCCGGAATGCCGCGGTTTATATCAACTCCGACAACAGCGGCCGTGGATTTCTTCAGGTTTCCGGCTCGCACACTCTCGAAAAACTGGTTAACGAGATCGCCCGCGAAGTCGAAGATCCGGAAACAAGAATGAGCCTTTGGAAACGCCTCCAACTCAACCGCATCGCCAATCGCCCGGCCGAACGCCAGGAGCTTCGCGAGCGTTCCGATCTTCGCATCGATCCCTTGGGCTCTGGCTCGGATTACACCGCTTTTATCGATCACCTGGGCATCGCCGCGCTTAACGTCGGCTTCGGCGGCGAAGGCGGATCGGGGGTCTATCATTCCATCTACGACGATTTCTACTGGTACACGCACTTCTCCGATGCCGATTTCAGCTACGGCCGCGCTTTGGCGCAGTTCGCCGGACTTTCTGTCGTGCGCCTGGCGGATGCGGATTTGCTCCCCTATGACTTCTCGGATTTTACGAATACGATCCACCGCTACGTAGACGACGTAGAAAGACTGGCGCGCGATCAGCGCGACCAAATCGTCGAAACCAACCGGGAAATCGAGGAGGGCGTATTCACCGCGTCGGCGGATCCCAGGGGGAAATCCGTCCCGCCAGCAAAGCAAGCCGTGCCCGAGCCGCTGAACTTCACGCCTCTGCAAGACGGTCTGGCGGCGCTTGAGCGCAGCGCCGCTCAGTATGATCGCGCCCTAGCGCGCGTTTCGGAAAACGGCGGCGCCGCGCTCGGCCGCGCCTCCATTCGCGACGCCAACGCCAAGCTGATTGCCGTCGAGCGAGCGCTCACGTCGCCCGAGGGGCTGCCCGGGCGCCCGTGGTTCAAAAACCAGATCTACGCCCCAGGTTTCTATACCGGTTATGGATCGAAAACTTTGCCCGGCGTCCGCGAGAGCATCGAACAGAAGCAGTGGGCGCAGGCGCAGCAACAAATCGCGCGATTGGGCAAAGTATTGGAAAACGCCGGGGAGGCGATTCAGTCGGCTGCCGCCGTCCTTGCCCGCGTTGCCGGCCAGTGAGGCAGCTCCTAAAACACCTTGCGATATGATCCTCTAAGGAGGGCTTTCCCGCTATCGTTTCTTTGACCGTCCTGGCGAGCTCGAGCGCCGGCAACTCCGCTCTGGTTTGCACCAGTCGCACGCGAGTCCTCGTGGATGCCGGCCTTAGCCGGAAGGAGACCTTTGAAAGGTTGACGGCCTTGGGCGTCGCGCCCGAGTCTCTCACGGCAATCCTAATAACCCACGAACACGCCGACCACGTCTCCGGGCTTGCCTCCATCGCCAAAAAACTCGCGATTCCAATTTATCTTTCACGCCTCACCGCCCCCGCTATTTCCTGGGGCGATTGCATCCCCAAACTTGAACTATTTCAAGCTGGCGCAGGCTTCCCCATCGGCGATCTCGAAGTCGTCAGCTTCACCGTTCCCCACGACGCGATCGATCCTGTCGGATTTTCGTTCCAAGCCGAGGGGGTCAAAATTTCCATCGCCACGGATTTGGGGTATCTTCCGGATTCGGTTCGCTTTCAAATCCGCGACTCCGACATTCTTTTGCTTGAGGCCAACCACGATCTGAACATGCTCAAAGTAGGTCCCTATCCGTGGTCCGTGAAGCAGAGGGTGATGGGACGCATGGGCCATCTTTCGAATGACGTGGCTTGCCAATTCGTGCGCGACGAATTGGCTCCGCGGGCTTCAACGCTCATTCTGGGGCACCTGAGCGAACACAATAATCATCCCGTTCTGGTAGAGCAAGCCGCAAGGGAGGCGCTCGATGGACGCAGCCTGTTCACCCGCTTGCTCGTGGCAGGTCCGCGCGGTCTTGCCAAACCGATCGTCTATCCATGATCACCCGCTATACACGGCCCGAGATGGGCCACATCTTCAGCGAGCAAAACCGTTTTGAGCAATGGCTTCAGGTGGAGCTTGCGGTAAGCGAAGCTTTGGCCGAAACCGGAGAGGTCCCCGCCGAGGCCGCCGCAGCCCTACGCCTCCACGCCGGTTTTGACGTCAAGCGCATTCACGAAATCGAGGGCGAAGTCAAACATGACGTCATCGCCTTCACTACGGCCGTCGCCGAGCGCATGGCCTCGGCTGGCTGCGCCGCCGCTGGACGCTGGCTTCACTACGGCCTCACTTCGAATGATGTCGTCGATACGGCCCAAGCCCTGGTGCTTCAGCAGGCTTCCCGCCTTTTGCTGGCGGAGGCGCGCCAGCTCTTGGAGTCGCTCGAGCGTCGCGCCTGGGAATTCAAGGACGCGGTCCAAATTGGCCGGACACATGGCGTCCACGCCGAACCGATCACCTTTGGCCTGAAGCTGGCTTTGTGGTACGACGAACTGCGCCGCAACACCAAGCGGCTCGAACAGGCCTCCGAAGACCTGCGCGTAGGAAAGATCTCCGGGGCTGTCGGAACGTTTGGCCACATTGGCCCGGAGGCGGAGGAAAAAATTTGCGCCCGCCTGGGGCTGGAACCCGCGCCCATCGCGAGCCAGGTTCTTTCGCGCGACCGCCACGCGGCTTGGGTTTCCGTCCTTGCCCTCATCTCCGCCACGTGCGAAAAGATCGCGGTTGAAATCCGGCATCTCCAGCGGACCGAAGTCCGCGAGGCCGAGGAGCCATTCGCCGAAGGCCAAAAGGGATCCTCAGCCATGCCTCACAAGCGTAATCCGGTGGTATGCGAGCAGATCTGCGGCCTTGCCCGCGTCGTTCGCGCCAATGTTCAGGCGGCCATAGAGAATATCGCTCTTTGGCATGAACGGGATATCTCCCATTCCTCGGTGGAGCGCGTGATCCTGGCCGATTCCGCCATCTTGACGGACTACCTGCTTGCGAAAACTCGCTGGCTCATCAACGGCATGCGGGTGAACCGCGAACGCATGCTGCGCAATCTGGATGCTACCCGCGGGTTGATCTTTTCCGGCCAGCTCTTGCTCGACCTCACCGCCGCAGGGATGCTTCGCGAGGACGCTTATAGGCTTGTCCAGAGTCACGCCATGCAAGCCTGGGAGACCGACGGCGATTTCCGGTCGAGAATTGAATCCGATCCGGAAATCTCTTCCTTTCTGTCACTTAGAAAACTAGAGGCGGTCTTTTCTCTGGATCGGCATTTGGCTCACGTGGATCGCATCTTCTCCCGGGTCTTTCATAAAAGCCTCTATTCTGCAATAACTTAGAAGGTTACAGGAACATTTCATAAAAATTGCGGGATATAAATCGGCGCTTTATAGGTTAAACTTTAGACAGGAACCGAGATGCGACACTCCCCCCGTCCTCTGGAGTACGACTTGGCGCGTGTATTGCTTGTAGACGACGACCCAGCTTCCCGGCTCACTCTGAAGACGGTGCTCGAAGCGGGCGGGTATTCGGTAGATTCAGCCGCTAGCGCGGCGGAAGCTGTCGGGAAGCTTGATGAAGGCGAATACGAGCTTGTGCTAAGCGACTTACAGATGGAATCGCCTGAGGCTGGCCTAAAAGTACTAGCCCATGCCCGCATGATGGACTATAAGCCGGCGACCGCGCTGCTGACTACGTATAAGAATGCCGAGCCGGGACCCGGTCGCCGCCGCGACACCATGCTCATTAAGCCTGAAGATGTGCCCGGGTTGCTGAGTAAGGTCGCTGAAATGATTAGCGAGCGCGCCACGCGGCGACTCCAGCGCGAGCTTCGCTTGAGCGACCGTCAACTTCGGCCGGCGAACGCATAGGATCTCCGGCGCTTTTCGGCGGCGCGGGGCTCCCTAAAAATACGCACTCGCGGCGGAGCTCTTATAGCCTGAGATTTTGATGGGTGTGTGTTAAACTTCTGTCAGAAGTCTATGCGCCCACGCCGCACGCTGCTTGAGACTCTGGCTCCGCTGGTGGGCGTTTCGGCGCTCATTGCCGTCGCAGCCGCGGCGGCCCATTCACCCAAGCAAACGGGCGCGCAGCCGCATCCGCTTGTCCGTCTAATTCATTCCGTCTTCCAGTTCGTCGCGCCCGCCCCCGAAAAGCCGTTAGGGCGGGCCCATCCGCCAGGCCCTCCGCCGCACGACTTTTTCATTTCGGTTCCAGTTTTTCTTTGGATGGCCTTCGCACGCCGGATCCATTCGGATTCGGTTCGCGTTCTTCGGCTCCCGCTTCGCTGCTGACCCGCCTAAGACCCATTCTTTTGGGGAGGCAGGTATTAGCCCGCGGGGATCGCAGCCCCGAAAAGTTGAAGAAGGAGGCCAGTGCTATGAATACTTTCGAGACCATTCTCGCCAAAATCTTCGGCACCAAGCATGAGCGCGAGATCAAGGCTATGCGGCCCATCATCGCCGCCATCAACGATCTCGAGCCGCAGATGCAGGCGCTGTCGAACGAGGAGCTCGCGGCTCAGACCGTCCGCTTCCGCGAGCAGCTCGATCAGGGGGCTTCGCTCGACGATTTGCTGATCCCCGCGTTCGCGACTGTGCGCGAGGCAGGCCGCCGGGTGCTCAACATGCGCCACTTCGACGTTCAGTTGATCGGCGGCATCGTGCTCCATCGCGGCAAGGTGGCCGAAATGAAGACGGGCGAAGGAAAAACTCTCGTAGCCACGCTCCCGGTGTATCTCAACGCGCTGGAGCGCAAGGGCGTCCACGTGGTCACCGTCAACGATTACCTTGCCAAGCGGGATTCGGAGTGGATGGGCCGCATCTACAACGCTCTCGGGATGACCGTTGGGGTCATCGTCCACGATTTGGACGACGACGAACGCCGCCAAAGCTACAATTGCGACATCACTTACGGCACCAACAACGAATTCGGCTTCGATTATCTGCGCGACAACATGAAATTTCGCATTGCCGATTGCGTCCAGCGGAACATCGAGCCCATTTCGGTGCAAGCCCCCGATAATCGAGGATCCCAGCTCAAAATTTTCAATTACGCCATTGTCGACGAAGTGGACTCCATTCTGATCGACGAAGCTCGCACGCCGCTCATCATCTCCGGCCCGAGCGAAGAGTCCACGGACAAGTACTATCGGGTCAATCGCATCATTCCCAACTTGATCCGGGGCGAAGTCATCGAAGGCAAAGAGCCCGGCCAGAAATGGACAACCGGAGATTACACGGTGGACGAAAAGTCCCGCACCGTCGCCCTGACCGAAGAAGGAGTGCTTAAGGTCGAAAAACTTTTGGGGCTTGGCAACCTGTACGAAGCCATCAATATGGAGATGAACCACCACGTGCAGCAGGCTCTCCGCGCTCACGTGCTCTATCTCCGCGACCGCGATTACGTGGTCAAAGACGACGAAGTCATTATCGTCGACGAATTCACCGGCCGTCTCATGCCGGGCCGCCGCTGGTCCGACGGCCTGCATCAGGCCATCGAAGCCAAGGAGGGCGTCCGAATCCAGCGCGAAAACCAGACGCTGGCCACCGTCACGTTTCAGAACTACTTCCGCATGTACAAGAAGCTTGCGGGGATGACGGGAACCGCCGAAACGGAAGCGGCCGAGCTCAACAAAACCTATAACCTCGACGTCACCATCATTCCCACGAACAAGCCCCTGCGCCGCATCGAGTATTCCGACATCGTCTACCGGACGGAAGAAGAGAAGTTCCGCAACGCCGCCAAGGAAATCCTCAAGCTGCACGAGAAAGGCCAGCCGGTATTGGTCGGCACGGTTTCGGTGGAGAAATCTGAGAAATTAGCCGGAATTCTCAAAAAAATGGGCCTTAAAGAACACAGGGATTTTGAGGTTCTGAACGCCAAGAATCACGAACGCGAAGCCTTTATCGTCGCGCAGGCAGGACGCAAGGGGGCCGTTACGGTGTCGACCAATATGGCCGGCCGCGGCACGGACATCCTGCTCGGCGGCAACCCCGAATTCATGGCGAAGGAGTACTTCCGGAAGCAGAATAAGGACCCCGACACTCTGCAAACCGCGGCCATCGGCACGCCGGAGCGCCAGGAGTGGGATCAAGTTTACGCGCGGTTCAAGGCCGAGACGGCGCAGGAGCACGATGAAGTGGTCGAACTGGGCGGCCTGCATATTCTGGGCACCGAGCGGCACGAATCCCGCCGCATCGACAATCAGCTCCGCGGGCGCGCCGGCCGCCAGGGCGACCCCGGCAGCGCGCGCTTTTATCTTTCCTTGCAAGACGATTTGATGCGCATTTTCGGCGGCCCGAAAATGCAGAATCTCATGCTTCGGCTGGGGATGGAAGAGGACGTTCCGATCGAAAGCAAGATGATCACGCGACGCATCGCGGCGGCGCAGAAAGCGGTGGAGGCGCAGAACTTCGCGTCGCGCAAACACGTTCTGGAATACGACGACGTGATGAACAAGCAGCGCCAGGCGGTCTATGGAATGCGCCGCAGCCTGCTGGAAGGCAAGGATCAGAGAGACCGGGTTTTGGAAATCATCGACGGCATCCTGGCGGGCTTCATCGACGCACGGCTGCCCGAGAAAAGCCATCCGAGCCAGTGGGATTTTCCGGGCCTGGAAACCGATGTCCTAACGCAGTTCGGAGTGAAAATTCCCACGGAATCCCTCATGAATCTGGACCGCCGCCAGATCGAGGCCGATATCCGCGAACAACTGGTAAAGAAATACGCGGAAAAGGAAAGCATGATCGGGGCCGAGCTGATGCGCGAAACCGAGCGGATGATCATGCTCAATGTCATCGACAACCAATGGAAAGATCACTTGCTTTCCATGGACCACTTGAAAGAGGGCATCGGTCTACGGGGCTATGGCCAGAAGGATCCTCTGATCGAATACAAAAAGGAGTCCTTCGTTCTGTTCCAAGACATGATGGACCGCATCGAGGACGAAACCATCCGGTACCTGTTCTTCCTCCAGCGCGTGGAAGAGCCCTCGCCGGGCAGCGATGTGCCGGGCAACATCCCGTATCCGGAGCTTTGGGCGGATGAGGAAGAAGAGGCAGATGAACCGGTGGCCGTAGCCGCCGCCAGCCCTGCCGCGGCGCCCGTCAACAAGGCGGCGCAGTCGGCCGTGCTCGACTTCACCAGCAGCCTGCAACGCAAGAAACAAAAGGAGCTCGATCAGCTCCAATTCATCGGCGGCGAAGCGTCGGCGCCCAAACAACCCAAGCTCGCCGCCAAGAAAGCTGGCCGCAACGATCCCTGTCCTTGCGGCAGCGGAAAGAAGTTCAAGAAATGCTGCGGAGCTTGAGGCGCACGGGGAAAGCGGGCGGCGGTCGCTTTGGCCTAACGAAGCGGTTGCCGGCTTCCCTGCGGCTGGTTGCTTTAATCCTGCCGGTCATGGTTGGGGCGGGCTTCGCCGAAGCCGCCATCTTTACCGACCAAATTGGCCCATATCACAAGACCTCGGCAAAGCCTGTTCCCGTTGCGGATCCGGCTTTGTACCAGGAATACGGTTTTCAGGAGGCCGAACAGGCCGATTTCGCCGCGCCCGCAGGCCGCTTTCATGTTACCGGCTGGCGATTCTCAGATTCCACCGGCGCCATGGCCTTTCAGCAATTTCTGGGCAATAAAACCACCATTACCCATGGCAACTACGTCTTTCAGTTTACGGGTGGTGAGCCCGCCCAGGACGATCTGGAGGCTTTCTACCTCGATCTGCCGAAGTTCGAAACCTCACCGCTGCCGGTTCTCCCTACCTACCTTCCTCGCCAGAGCCTCATTTCCGGTTCCGAACGCTACATCCTGGGGCCCGTTTCCCTTGAGCGCTTCTTCCCTCTAGTTTCGCCTTCCGTCGCCGCCTTCCATTTGGGAACGGAAGCCCAAGCCGGCCAGTTCGACACGCCCAAAGGGCCGCTGAATTTGGCTATATTCAACTATCCCACTCCGGCGATCGCGATGGAGCGGTATAAGGAGTTCCAGAAGATTCCGGGCGCGTTGGCCAAACGGGCCGGACCTATGGTTGCCGTGACCATTCAACCGCCTGATGCGGACGCCGCCGAGCGTCTTCTGGCGCAGGTTCGTTACAACGTAAATCTAACTTGGAATGAATATCTTGGAGGGCCAACGGTGAGGGATAGCGCAAAGATGATCATGGTGATTGTTGCGCTGGCTGGAATTATCATCGCGCTTTGCCTGGCTGCCGGGGTCGGTTTCGGCGCTTTCCGGATTATCCTCAGAAAGATGGGCTGGCAGGGGCCAGAGGCCGACAAGATGATCGTGCTGGACTTGGGCGACAAATAAGCCTCGCTATTTCCCACGGTTAGAAGCGAAACAAAGCCCGTGGGCCTAAATCTTTGTTGGGCGCCAGTTATTCACGATGTTAAAGTAAGTCATTATTATTCAATGAATTATATGGCATACTCTTTTTTCCTTGACATAGTCCGCCGCACGCCCTAATATCCAATCACATAGGTTTTGGCGGTTGCGAAGCCGTCGAAGCTGATTCTCCCATGTACATCACCCTGGGTGAAAACAGGGTCCGAAAAATGCTCACCCCCTGCCGGTAAGGGAGGTGAGCATTTTCGTTTGGCGGGTATCCGAACTCCGGACTGCCGGATGAATGCGTTCTGGCGGCATTCTGAAGCTATGTGATACCATCCTGGATGAATCCCTCGCCGCGGAGAGGTGGCTGAGTGGTCGAAAGCAGCGGTTTGCTAAACCGTCGTAGGGGCCTAAACCTCTACCGGGGGTTCGAATCCCCCCCTCTCCGCCAGCTAAACTGTATTTTCCGGCCGGTGTCTGCCGCGTAAAATAGAACCATGGCGCGGCTGGTAAGCGATCGGGCGGAAAAGACCGATCGCGTTGTCATCCTGCCGTCGTCGCTGGAGGACCCGAACAAGGCCCCCCCGGGTACGTACAGGATTGTTCTTCTTTCCACTTGCGGATCTATCCTGGCTTTCTTCACCGCTCTGGTGATTGCCTACTTTTGGCGGTCGCGGACGCCGCCCTACTGGGATCCGATCCCCCTTCCCAAGACCTTATGGACCTCGACAGGGCTCATTCTGGCGAGCAGCTTGACCTTTGAAGCGGCGCGGCAGGTTTTCCGGAAGGGTGAGTATCGGCTGGCTGCGCGGTTTTTCGTCTCCAGCGGCTGCCTTGGAGCGGGGTTCCTTGCGTCGCAGCTTACGGCATGGCGGGAGTTGGTGAAGGTTGGCGCGTACTTGAACCAAAATCCCCACAGCTCGTTTTTCTACCTCTTTACGGGCCTACACGGGCTACACCTTGTGGGCGGGCTGGTGGCGCTTGCCGTGGTAATGACGCAGCGCGCGCCCCGGCGCGAACTGGTGGACGTGGTGGGCTACTACTGGCACTTCTTGGGCGCGCTCTGGCTGGCTCTGTTTGGCGTGCTGCACTGGATCTCCTAACGGGAGACGCGCGAGCGAGGCGGATAAAATAAAGCTTGCCCATCGATCCCTCCGCGCAAGTTGCGCCCACGGCGCGCGTCCACCCCCAAGCCGTCCTTGGCCCATCCGTCGTGGTCGGCGAGTTTGCCGTCGTTGAGCAGGATGTCTACATTGGCGCGGGCACGCGCCTGGAGCCCTACGTCTATATAAAACGATGGACGACGCTCGGAGAGAAAAACTGCATCTCGGCGGGCGCCGTGCTGGGCACCGATCCGCTGGATAAGAACTTCCGTGGGGAGCGCAGTTATCTGAAGATCGGCGACGGCAACACGATCCGCGAACATTACACCATTTCGCGCGGCACCGCGCCGGAGTCGGAGACGCTGATCGGCGACGGCAACTACATCATGACCTCCGGCCACATCGCCCACAATTGCCGGATCGGCAATCGCACGGTGATTGCAAGCTGCGCCCTGGTGGCGGGCTACGCCGAGGTGGAAGACGAAGCGTTCATTTCCGGCGGGGTCGTGATTCATCAGCATTCGAAGATCGGCCGGCTGGCGATGATCGCGGGGAACACGCGCGTCAACAGCGACGTGCCTCCATTTTTCATGTACGCGGATTTCAATGTCGCGGCGAAGGGGCTGAACCTGGTGGGACTGAAGCGAGCCGGATTTGGGCCGGCGGAAATCCAAGCCTTGAAGGCGGCATACAAGATTCTTTACCGGAGCGGGCTGAAGCTGGAAGAGGCGCTACAGCGGATCGAAGCCGAGATTCAGACTGAACACGCGCGGCACCTGGTGCGGTTCATTCGCTCCAGCGAGCGCGGGATCTGCCGGGAATAATGGTAGAATACGTCGCATGCCGGAGGCATTGGTGCGAAGCATTGCGTGTGCGTGTATGACGGCATGCTGCGCCGTCGCGGGGCTGGCGCAGAATACGGGGTCTATCGGCGGAAGAGTATTGACCGCAGCGGGCGGCGGGGAACCCGTTCCCAACGCTCCGGTTGAAGCCAAGAATGAGTCCACGGGCGCGTCTTATTCGGCCAAGAGCGCGGCCAACGGGAGCTACTCGCTCTCGGGCCTGGCGCCAGGGAATTACGAAATAACGGTGAATTATCCGCCAATATTCCTTCCATTTTCTCGCAAGGATGTCGCCGTTCAAACGGCCCAGACTGCGCGCCTCGATGTCCGATTGGACGACGTTCTGCTGAATACTTTGGGCGATAGCGGCGCGGAGTTTGTAAAATTGATCGCGCCGCAGCCGGCGCCGAAGGGCCTCGCGCCGCGCACGCGCGAAGGCAAGCCGGATCTGAGCGGCGTATGGCTGGGCGCGCTGCCGAGCGATCCCGGCAAGCCGGAGCCTTTGCCCTGGGTAGAAGCTCTTTCCAACAAGCGGCTCCAGGAAATGCAAAAGGATATTCCCTCAGCCCGCTGCCTGCCCTTCGGCGTCGCGATGAGCGGCGTTTTTGGCCCCACAAAATTCGTGCAGACGTCCAAGCTGCTGCTGATCATGGAGGAGGGCGACCTGCCGCGCCAGGTGTTCTTGGACGGCCGGAGTCATCCCAAAGATCCGAACCCTTCTTTCTATGGCCATTCCATAGGACGCTGGGAAAAAGACACGCTGATGGTGGACACCTCCGGATTGAACGGCCTCACCTGGATCAACTTCGACGGCTTTCCGCAAACCGAAATGCAGCGCGTGACCGAGCGCTTCCGGAGGCCCGATTTGGGCCATCTGGAAGTGGAAGTCACGGTGGACGATCCCAGCGCGTTTCAAAAGCCGTGGACCATGAAACGGGTGCATTCGCTGGCGCCAAAGGATGTGGATATCCTCGAGTACATCTGCGAGGAGAACGAGCGGGACCGCACGCACACTCCCTCCCAGTGACGGCGGGGGGTCTAGGGCCGCTTGACAAACATGTCTCTGTTTAGCTCCAGGTGCAGCCGCAGCGATTCGGCCCAGAGCGGGCCGCGGTCGCGGTTGTAACCGGGATTGACGATGCGCTGGACATCGGGGCCGATCCAGAACCATTTGGAGGCCTGGAAACTGTAATAGCTCTCCCACACCGTTTCCGGGCCGTAGTTGAGCGCTCCGTCGCCGATCAGGAAATCGAGGCCGCCTTTAGACAAATACACGGCGTGGACGCCGGAAACACCGCCGAAAGTAATCAGCGAGGCGGCGACGTCATTTTTCCTGCGCCATCGCGAACCGGCGACCGAGATTCCGGCGCTGGCCAGGCGGTCCATGGCGGTGAACGCGAAGCTCTCGGTTTTGCCGTCGTTCCAGCCCAGGCGGCCGAACACGCCAAGATCGCTCGAAATTTCCTGGTCCCAACTTACGCCGGCGCCATATTTCAGCGTGCCGTTTTTCCGGGTTGCCGTGACGTCGGGCGCCGCGCCCGTTGCCGCGCCCAATTTGATCGCCTCTGCATAATTGCCGGCGTGGGCGCGGTTCTGATAGGCGAGCACCCGAACAGCGCCTTTGTGGCCGCGAATCTGGTGATAATGGTCGATCTCGTAAACGGTCCCCTGGTTCACAAAGATTCGCCGGTCGAAGCGCGGGCCGTTGGCGGTGCGCGGCATGAGCGCTCCCGCGGCGCTAAACCTCCAGTTGGGCGTGTAAAACTCCTGAACCAAGCCCCAGGTGTAGCCACGCGTGTCGGCCGGGTAATCCCAGGCGCCGTTATACATAGCGGCCCAGCCCATAAACTGAGTGCGCGGATCGTGGCTGAAGCGATTGTCGTCGAAAAAATCGGTGATGGAGAAGCGCCCAAAGCTAACGGTATAGCGGGTCTTAGGGATCAAGCCAGCGAGCTGATTCGGGCCGCTTTCCACGCTTTCCGTTTCGTCGCCGAAGCCGATGCTGTAGGCGGCGTAAGCCCGGGCGACATACGGCTTGGGCGTGGCGGTATCGATGCGCGGCAGTTCACCGTTTACCGAATTGGCCAATCCGTTTACATCGCTGAATCCGCGGCCGCCCGCCAGTTCAGGATTTCCATAGAATTCGATCCCTCTCCAACGAAATCCGAGAAAAACGGTGGAAGTGAGGGAAACCTCGGCTTCGGGGCTGTTGAGAAGGCTGCGGGGACCGGAATAGAGCGCGGGGAACGATCCGTGTGTCATTCCTATGGAGGTGGCCTGGTAATAGAGGTTCCAGGTTTCGGAAGCAGGCGGTTGCGCGGGCGCGCCGGCAGGTGGGGCGCAATCCGCATTCTGAGCGAAGGCCGGCGACAGCCATGGGAAAAGGAGCCCGATGAGCGCGAGCACGCCCCATGCTAACAAGGCTTTGTGACAATTCCGTTAGGCGAGTAAGGGCTGGGCCGATGCTAAACTAGCCATGCGAGCGGCCGATAAGAAAGTGTAAACAGTGATGCAATCTATGATGGACCGGCGTATCGAAACCCGAATGCTCTGTGCCGACCTAGTGGACATCCGTTGGAAGGACGCCAGCGGGAGGCGGCGCAGGGGCGTGGCGAATCTCGAAGACATCTCTATTTCCGGCGCATGTCTTCAGGTAGAACGCCCAATACCGCTGGGCGCCGCGATTCACATCGCCTATCCGAATGGAGAGCTGGCCGGCAAGGTCAAATATTGCATATTCCGGGAGATCGGCTACTTTTTGGGAGTCGAGTTTGAGCCCGGCACGCGATGGTCGCCGCGCAGCTTCCGCCCTCAACATCTGCTAGACCCACGGACGATGGCGGCGCGCGCTGCTGGCCGCGCGAAAAGCGAGCTTGGCCAGCGGCTCCAGTAACGACACCGGCAACCCCCGCTCCGCAACCCGGTTTCAGGCGACGTCGTCAAAAATTCGATGGCGCAGCCTCCTTCGCTTCTGGATATGCGTGCCGCGCGAATGCGCCATAGCATTGCCGTTTGGCCTTTCGCAGGGCTCTTCGCGATCTTTTCCTGTGTTTGCGCCGCCGAGGCGGCGCCGAAAATCGTGAGCTCCGTCGAAATTTCCGGGGGCCCGCCAGCCACATCTCTCCAGACCAAGGCCGGAGAAGAGCTCGATCCGGGGAAGCTCAGCGACGACGTCAAGAGCCTCTGGCGCACGGGCCGGTTCTCCGACATTCGCGCCGAAACGGAAGAAGACGGCGAAATGGTCCGCGTCATATTTCGGGCGCAACCCAACAAAGCCCTGCGATTGCGCAAAGTCGAAATGAAGCCGGCCATCCCGGGCATTGAGATTCATCTCAAGCCGGGGTCCGAGATTACGGCCATGGATGCACATGATGCCGGCGAAGGCATTCGAAAGCGGTTGGACAGCTCCGGATACCCGTTCGCAAAAGTGAACGCCGAGCTCGTCCCGGTTGGCTCCGGGCAAGCTGATCTCCGCGTGGCCGTAGATCAAGGGCGCCGGATGGACGTCGCCGGCGTCAGTTTGGCCGGGGATCTGGGAGCGACCGGAGAAAACCCGCGCAAGGCTTTGCATTGGACTACCGGGACCAGAATTTTGCCGCCGATTCCCGGACTCTGGAATGGGTGGCGCCTGCGTTCCGCCTACACCGAGAGCCGCGTTCAGTATGATGTTGCAAACTTGCGCACGTTTTATTACAGGCGCGGCTATTTCGATGCGGATGTGAAAGCTGAACCTGTGGATCTTGGAGCCGGCGACGCCAATTTGCATTTCACAATCCACGCGGGGCCGCGTTATGCGATTCGCTCGATCCAATTCCATGGCTCGGATGGAATGCGCTCAATCTCTCCTTCGCCCGGCGGGGGTTTCCCGGAGCGGGAGATCTGCAACGCGCTCCTCGAAGAACGCCGCAGCGCCGAGCGCGCGGGCATTCTCGATTTCACTTCGCAAATCGAAGTGCACGATCTTGCCACAACCGGCGCCGCTACGCGAAAGACGGCCGACCTTACGGTGAGCATTACAAGAGGAACTCCATACCGGATCGGGCGCATTGAATTTCGCGGCAACCGGAGCTTTAGCGACGCAACGATCCGGCGCGCGTTTGTGCTCGACGAGGGCGATCTGCTCGACCAGCAGCTCCTCCGCAAGAGCCTGGCGCGCCTGAACAACACCGGCCTCTTCGAGCCTCTTTCGGAGACCAACGTGGTGATTAACACGCCGCCGGGATCGGACCGTGCAGACATATTTCTCAAGCTTCAGGAACGGAAAGGACGCCAGTGGACCCTTTCCGGGCCCGTCGGCCCGATGAGCATCGGCGGTTCGTTGTACTTCAAGATCGGCGCCCGGCTTCCTCCTTGGGGATGGCGTCTGGTGGAGCTTTCCACTTTCACCATCTCAATGAATTTCATGCTGATTCCGAAATCGGTAGCCACGCTGCTGCCCGGATTTCCCAACTCGGGATTCCTGGCGGCCGCCACTCTACAGCGCCCGCTGCTGCCCGGACAACCAATCCTCTCTGGCTTTTCCGTCGCGCCGCAGTTAGGTTGGCAAGGTATGCTCCTTGGCTACGGATTTTCGAGGGCGCGCTGGATGGCCGGGGGATGGTTTTCCAGCCCAAGTGTTACGCCCGCGCTTCCGGTCGCGATCGTCCATGCGGCCGAGGCAGAGGTCACCGACGCGACCCCAGCCGGGACCCTGTATTGCGAGCCTCCCAAGCCCCGATTCGCGTGGATTCGGCGGGCCGGAGGACTCGCTACCGGCCTGATGTTCTCGCTTTCGCCCTACTAAGAAGACCGAGTTTCGCCAGCCGGACCGCAGGGTCTCCACGGAGTCGACCTAACGGGCGGGGCGGGGAGGGCTAAACGTCGCAGATCGAAAGCGCTTTGCTGAGCGTGGCGATTGGGTCGTGGCCGGGGATAAGGCTGTACTCGTGCGAAATGAAACCGGTGAACCCCAAATCCGCAATGGATTGGGCGATGAAATGGTAATTCAACTCCTGGGTTTCGTCGATGTCGTGGCGGCCGGGGTTGCCGCCTGTATGAAAATGGCCGATCCACTGAAAATTTTCACGGATATTGCGGACCACATCGCCGTCCATGATCTGGGCATGATAAATGTCGAAAAGGATTTTAACGCGCGGTGAATTCACCCGCTTCATGACGTCCACGCCCCAGCCAATGTGATCGAACATGTAGTCCTTGTGGTTGACTTTGCTGTTGAGCAGTTCGATGCAGACCGTGACGCCTCTATCTTCGGCTTGGCTTTTGATTTTATTGAGAAACGCGGCGCAGTTGTCCGCGCCTTCCGCGTCGGGCATGCCGCGCCGGTTGCCGGAGAACGTGATGAGGTTCGGCACGCCATTCGCGGCGGCCAGATCGATTCCTTCGCGCAAGGTTTTTTCGAGCGTCGCGTGATTTTCTTTGCGATTAAGTGCGTCCGGAATTGTTCCACCCGGGCCTTGATACATGGACGGCGTGAGGCCGTATTTCTTGAGCGTCGGCCAATCAACTGGGCCGATCAGATCGAAGCCTTGCACCCCGAGGCGCGCGGCTGCGCGGCAGCAGTCTTCCAGGCTCATCTCGCGCGGGAAAACGGCTCGGGTCACGCCTTGCTTCAGGCGGCCCCTGCGTGGGGCGGCAGGTTGGTCCTGCGCCAGAGCGAGCGGCGCGGCGAGAGCGGAAAGGAAATCGCGGCGGCGCATAGGGCGTTGTCGTCGATTGAACATCCTATCACGGTGCGCACTGCCGTGCGCTTTCGATTACTGCAATCAGCGCGTAAGCGTTGGCGCTACGATAGCGGTGTGAAACAGACTGCTGTTTTGGTTGCTCTTTTGCTTTGCGCGGGCGGGCTGTCGGCGCAGTCTTCGGCAAACGAAACTGCGCTGAAATCGTTGCCTTACAGCCCTAGCCTGGACGTTAACGCGATGGACCGGTCCGTAGATCCGTGCACCGATTTCTACCGCTATTCCTGCGGAGGCTGGATCAAAAGCAATCCCATTCCGCCGGACCAGGAGCGCTGGGACGTGTATGCCAAACTGACCGAGGACAATCTGCGGTTTCTCTGGGGTCTGCTAGAGGAGGCGTCCAAGCCGTCGGCTGAGCGTAGCGCGGTGGAGGCGCAGATCGGCGATTACTTTTACGCCTGCATGGATGAGGCGGCGGTGGAGAAAACCGGCGCGGCGCCGCTGAAGCCGTGGCTCGATCAGATCGCGGCGCTCAAGTCGGTTGGAGATTTGCCTGCTCTGGTGGCGCGGCTGCACTTGGACGGCGGGACGATGATGTTCGATTTTGGCTCGTCGCAGGATTACGAGGATTCTTCGCGCGTGATTGCGTTCGCGAATGCCGGAGGACTCGGACTTCCTGACCGCGATTATTACGTCAAGACGGACGCCAAGAGCCAGGAGACGCGGCAAAAATACCTGGAGCACGTCCAAAACATGCTGGAGCTTCTCGGCGAGCCTGCGGACAAAGCAAAGGCCGATGCGCAGACGGTAATGGACATAGAAACCGCGCTGGCCAAGGCGTCCTTTACCCGCGTGGAACTCCGCGATCCGCGAAAGCTCTTTCACCGCATGCCGATTGCGCAACTTCAGGCGATGACGCCCTCTTTCAAATGGGACGCATATTTAAGGGAGGCGAAGGTTCCCGATGTTTCGGTAGTGAACGTCACGGAGCCGGCTTTTTATAAGGAACTTCAAGCGCTTCTAAAATCGCGGCCGCTGGCGGATTGGCAGACCTACCTGCGCTGGCATTTGGCGCATTCCTACGCGCCGTATCTTTCCTCGCCTTTCGTGAACGCGAACTTCGATTTTTATAGCAAGCACTTGCGCGGTCTGGAGCAATTGCCGCCGCGATGGAAGCGCTGCGTGCGGCAGGTGGATCGGGACTTGGGAGAAGCGCTGGGACAAGTCTTCGTCGCTAAGACCTTCAGCGCGGACACGAAGGCGCGGGCGCAGTTGATGACCAAGCAGGTGGAAGATGCGATGGAGAACGAAATCAAGCAGCTTCCATGGATGAGTGAGGCGACCAAGCAAAGAGCGCTTGAAAAGCTGCACGCGGTGGTGAACAAGATCGGCTATCCGGATAAGTGGCGGGATTACAGTTCCGTGAAGATCGCTCGCGACGACTATTTTGGGAACCTGTTGCGGGCGATGGAGTTTGAGTCTCGGCGGCAGCTCGATAAGATCGGCAAGCCGGTGGACCGCAAGGAGTGGCTGATGACGCCTCCCACGGTGAACGCCTATTACGATCCGCAGATGAACGACATCAATTTTCCCGCCGGCGTTTTGCAGCCGCCGCTATACGATCCCAAGATGGACGACGCGCCCAATTATGGGGACACAGGCGCAACGATCGGGCACGAATTAACCCACGGCTTCGACGACGAGGGCCGGCAATTTGACGCCAAGGGCAATTTGAAGAACTGGTGGACGAAGTCCGACGCGCGGTCTTTTGAAAAAGCGGCCAAGTGCGTTTCAGACGAGTATTCGGGCTTCACCATCGTCGATAACATCAAGATCAACGGCAAGCTGACGCTGGGCGAGGATCTGGCGGACCTGGGCGGCACGTGGCTGGCGTATCTGGCGTGGAAGGAAGCCACGAAGGGGCAGAATCTTCAACCCGCTGACGGACTGACGCCGGATCAGCGCTTCTTTGTCGGGATGGCGCAGTGGGCATGCGGGGACGAGCGTGCGGAGAGCAAGCGGCTGGGCGCGATCACCAATCCTCATTCGCCGCTGGAGTACCGGGTGAACGGAGTGGTGTCGAATATGCCGGAGTTCGGCAAAGCGTTTTCCTGCAGAATCGGGCAGCCGATGGTGCGGGTGAACCAGTGCAAGGTTTGGTGAGGGCGGGCTTCAATGGTCTTGCCGTTCGCGGCTTGACCGGCCCGGCTCAGCGTATCGCGACGGTTACGCCCGGTTCCGCGGACTCGGAGCCAACCTCGACGTAGATCGGAGTCATAAGGCCGGGCTTTATCCAGGACGGCAGGCGAACCTTGACCTGAATCACGCCGGCAACCGATCCGGGCGCCCCCTCCGCGGACACTACCTCGGCCGGAGAAATTGATCCTGGCTCGCTGGGGTCCTCAAACAATACGGAGACCGGCAATTTGGGTTTCGGAATGGGCTGGTCGAGAATGGCTCCATCCGCAACGGCTGGCTCCATCGAGCCGGCTCCAGTCACAAAAAGAGTGATTATCGAGCCTAGGGGCGCTGAATTCGCCGGCGAGTTGAGGCTCCCATCTTCGTTCAGGATCGCGCCCTGGCCCCGACCGGAACTATCCAGGCTGAAAATGCCCGGACGGGCGTTCGACACGGGCAACGTTAGTGACTCCGAACGCACCTCCTGATATTCGAGTTCAATATTGACCGTGTTGTAGTCAGCTACGCCATAGGGAACCACGGCGGCGCTCTGAGTATCCGAGACGTACAGAAGGGGCGCCGGAACGCCATTGAAAAGGATGCGGGCGCCGGCAATCATGCTTGCCACTTGCCCATCCACGGGCGGCGGGGAGAGAGTCAGTTGGTCTGGTCCCATGCCCTTTCCAAAAATGGTCACAACCTCGCCGGGCGCCACGCCTCCGCCCGCGTAATCCGCCGCATTGACGACGCATTCCCAAGCGATTTCCGGATGCGAGCCGGTGGAAATGGTCTGCGACTTGCCAAGCTTGACCACAAAAGCGCTGCCGGCCGCGGCGCCTCCTCGCACACTACCGCTGAGGTAGACGCCCGTAGAGTCCAGCGCCACGCTACTCGCAAAGTCGGAGTGGGCGGTTCCGAACTGCCGCGTCCACTGTTCGTTGCCATCGGCATCGTATTTGCGCGCGAAGACATCCTGAAAACCAGCGTTACATTGGCCAGGGAGCGCGCCTTGGCCAGTGCCGGCCAAATACACTCCGGTTGAGTCCACCGATAGGCCGGTCACTCCATTGGCGCCGGCTTCCCCGAATCGGCGCGTCCACAGTTCGTTGCCGTTGGCGTCGAGCTTGTACACGACTGCCTCCCCGGAGTCGGGCGCAAAGGTTGTCCCCTCGCCGGCTCTTTGAAAAACGGCCCCACCAGCAAAGACCTCGGCGGAATCCGAGCCAAGCGCCGCCGGAACCACGATTTTTGATGGGGACGACGATAGCTGGTGGGTCCAGAGTTGGGCGCCGTCGGAGGCATACTTGCTTACAAATCCTGCGCTTTCATCCAAGCCGCTCACATAAATTCCGTCTGCGATAGTCAGACCCCGGAGAGAGTGAACTGTCATCGTGCGGGTCCAGATTTCATCGCCCTGCGGAGAGTATTTGCGAAGTATTCCGGCGCTCCCGTCTGAAGCCGCCAGATACAGCCCGGACGAGTCTGTAGCAATGCCGGCAAGCATGTGATAGCCGCCGTCGGAAATTTGAAATTGCCGAGCCCACAACTGGTTGCCCTGCTCGTCATATTTGTTGAGAAACAGCTCCGTGCGGCTTTGCCCGGCGGAACCGGCTACATAGATTGCGGCATTGCCGGCCGCCAACGCCTGCGGGAACGCGGTATCCGCAGCCGTGATTTGCCGGGTCCAGATCTCGTTTCCAGCAAGATCGTAGCGCCGCAGCAGTCCCTGAAATGCCGGACTATAGGACGACTGGAACGTAGCCGCCACATAAATGCTCGCACCCGACACAGCCATCGGGACGTAAGACGGGTCGATATCGAGACCGGCCCGGAACGGGAGCGTAAACAAGAAATCGCGCGCGTAGAAGATGGATTGCGAGTTGGCCGTGTCTGCCGCCGCTTCAAGGACGATCGACAAGAATAAAGCCGGAAACGTCAACTTACGCATAGATAGGTTCTCCGATTCGGCCGAGATGGACCTGAATTTCGTCACTACCGTCCCTACGGGCAGCTCAGAGTGGGCGCCTGCTTGCCGCCCGTTATAGAGCCGCCACTGCGAGGGGCGATTCGTGTTCTGTGGGGATTATAGACGGGGCTGCGGCTGAACCGGAAGGTGTTATACCGTGTTTAACATTGCGGCTAGCCGGCGGCGGAGGGGAAATTCATGCGGCGGACAAGGTTTAAAAATCCGGAATGCTGGCGCAGGTCGTCAAAGAAAGGCTCGACGCCGAGCAAGCAGACGGTGCGTTCCTTTCCCTCGTGCGCTTTCTCCAAATACTCGACAGCCCGGTCATGCTCGTTAAAACCATGCGCGGCGACAGCAAAACAGAACGCCGGCATATAACCCTTTTTCGCCAGCGCCTCCAGTTCGCCGCGCTGCTCCATCGCCTTCTCGCGCTGATTTCCCCGCGCGTGCGCATATGCCAGCAACGCCAGCGCGTAGGGAAAGCCGGGAGCCAGTTTATGCGCCGCGCTGAAGGCTTCAATAGCTTCGAAAAGACGCCCCACGCGAGCATAGGCAAGTCCGATGTACACATGCGCCATCAGAGAGCCAGGGTCCAGGCAGATGCTCGCGCGCAAGTGCTCTATGGCGTCTTCAAACCGGTGGGCCCAGTAAAGATGTTCGCCGTAGTAGCATTCCGTGAGGACCGAAAAAGGATCCAGGACATGGGCCAGGCGGTTTTCGAGGATGGCGTCTTTATGCCGCCCGGTCTGGCCAAGAAAGAAGCCGTACTGCATATGCCCCGTGGAACAATGTGGGTTCAAATCGAGGGCCCGGGTGAAGAGACTGCCCGCTTGTTCCCAATCCCAGTCATGCCAAGCCGCGACGCCGGCCAGGGCATTCCACGCTTCGGCGAGGCCTGGATCGAGCTCCAGCGCTCGTTGTGCGGCGGTTCTTGCCTTGGGATGCGATACTCTGGTCGGAACGGCGCCGCGATCGCCAAGCCACAGCCAAGCCTCAGCCAGTCCGGCGTAGGCTGCGGCGTAGGTGGGGCTTAGCGCGAGCGCCTCTTGAAAGCACTCCAGGGCTTTGCGCAAACCCTGCGGCGTCGAGAGACCGCAATGAAAACGCCCTTTTAGGTACGACTCGTAGGCTGGCAGGCTGATTGGCCAGCCAGTCTGCACTTCGGGTGGGGGCAAGACAGCACGGACCTGCCTGGCGACGGCGAGGGCAATCTCCGTCAGGATGTTCAGCACGTCGTTCTGTTCCCGTTCGTACGATTCCGCCCACAAGTGCCTTTCCGCGGTCACCTGGATAAAGCGGCAGGTGATGCGGATTCGTCCCGCGCTTCGGATGACAGATCCCTCAAGGATGTGGGTGACGCCCAGCTCCCAGGCGATTTCTTGCAACGGTTTCCGGACCCGTTTGTAGCGCATTGCCGACGTCCAAGAGATCACACGGGGCCGGCCGATCTTTGCAAGCTCAGTGATGATGCCGTCGGTTAGCCCGTCGGCCAAGTATTCCTGTCCGG
>Ga0070738_10002013_pt1 | contig 34594 bp, 26 predicted proteins | sample Coa_R2_2_FD_66446 | JGI IMG/M metagenome (GOLD analysis project Ga0070738, IMG submission 66446) | Surface soil microbial communities from Centralia Pennsylvania, which are recovering from an underground coalmine fire - Coalmine... | ecosystem: Environmental > Terrestrial > Soil > Unclassified ...
CGGTGTCCGGCGAGCGGGGTCGCGTTAGCGCCCCGAGAGGCATCCACTCGGGGCGCTAACGCGACCCCGCTCGCCGGACACCGTGAGATCACTCAGATTCCGCCCTGTGGCAAGCTAGCGAAACCACATTGAAATTCCAGGCGTTCTCACGGTATGCTGTGGAGACGTTGGCTTTTTTCCCAAAAGAAGGGTATAGAACTTGCGAGGGGTTTTCGCTTTTCATCGCCAGGGGACACGGTGGGATAGCCGTGCCATCAATGAGAGAAGATAACGAGGTAGGAAGCATGCCGTCTCGACCGATCCGCACTTTCACCGTTCTGCCGCATCTACCAGAGCGGCTCCAGGCCCTACAAAAACTAGCTTACAACATGTGGTGGTGCTGGAACCCCGAGGCCGTGGCGCTGTTTCGCCGCATGGACGTTGAAGCCTGGGAAGCGCTCGATCACAGTCCCGTCAAGCTCTTGGGCGCTCTGGACCCCAGCCGCGTCGAGGTGCTGCTGCATGACGACGGCTTCCTCGCTCACATGGACCGCGTCGAGAAAGCCTTCGACAACTACATGAGCGCCGATACCTGGTTTCAGGAGACCTACGCCGCGGCCGACCGCAACGGCAGCAGCGATCTGGCCCGCGATCTGCGCATCGCCTATTTCTCCGCCGAGTTCGGCATTCACCAAAGCATTCCCGTCTACTCCGGCGGCCTCGGCGTGCTCTCCGGCGACCATCTCAAAAGCGCCAGCGATCTCGGCCTGCCGCTGATGGGCGTGGGTCTTATGTACCGCGAGGGCTATTTCCGCCAGTATCTGACTGTCGATGGCTGGCAGCAGGAACGCTATCCGGAAAACGATTTCTTCAATCTGCCGCTCATTCCGGAGCTGAACCGCGACGGCGGGCCGATGACCATCCGCATTCCCTTCCCCGGACGCGAGGTCCACGTGCGCGTTTGGCGCATCCAGGTCGGGCGGGTGCCGTTGTATCTCCTGGACAGCAACATTCCGCAAAACTCCCCAGAGGATCGCACGATTACGGCCCGGCTCTACGGCGGCGACATCGACATGCGCATCCGTCAAGAAATGGTGCTGGGGATTGGCGGCGTCATGGCCCTCCGTGCCCTGGGCAAGCCGCCGACGGTTTGCCACATGAACGAGGGACACAGTGCCTTTTGCGGCCTGGAGCGCATCCGTGCCTTGATGCAAGAGACCGGCTTATCGTTCCACGCCGCACGCGAGGCCGTTGCCGCCGGCACCGTCTTCACGACCCATACACCCGTACCCGCCGGCAACGATGTGTTCGCGCCGCAGCTGATCGAGCACTATCTGGGCAGCTACATTGGCCAGTTCAAAATCAGCCGCGAGGAGTTTCTCGGACTGGGCCGGCAAAACCCCTTTGATCAGAGCGAGCTGTTCGGCATGACCGTGCTGGCCATCCGCCTGGCCAACGTCTCCAACGGCGTCAGCAAGCTGCACGGCACGGTGTCGCGCAAAATGTGGAAAAACATCTGGCCGGATTTGCCCGTCACCGAGCTGCCGATCACATCAATCACCAACGGCATCCACACGCCCAGCTGGGTGTCGCCGGACATGGCCCAGTTGTTCGACCGCTACATGGGCATCACCTACGACGGCCGGCCCAGCGAGGCGGCCATCTGGAAGCGCGTTGAGAACATTCCCGACGCCGAGCTATGGCGGACGCACGAACGCCGCCGCGAACGGCTGGTGGCCTTCGCCCGCATGCGGCTCAAAAAGCAGCTCAAGAACCGCAACGCCCTGCCCGCCGAGATCGCCCGCGCCGACGAGGTGCTCGATCCCGATGCCCTGACCATTGGTTTCGCCCGCCGTTTCGCCACCTATAAACGAGGCACGCTCGTTTTCCGCAATCCGGAGCGATTGGCCGCCATTCTCAATGCCAAGGACCGCCCCGTTCAGATCATCTTCTCCGGCAAGGCCCATCCCAAGGACACCGGCGGCAAGGAACTGATCGCCGAGATTTTGCAGATGGCCCGCCGTCCGGAATTTCGCCGCCGGATCGTTTTCCTTGAAGATTACGATATGAACGTGGCCCGCTATTTGGTTCAGGGCGTGGATGTATGGCTGAACAATCCGCGCCGGCCGCTCGAAGCCTCGGGCACCAGCGGCATGAAAGTGTGCTGCAACGGCGGCTTGAACCTCAGCGTGCTCGACGGCTGGTGGGATGAAGGCTATGACGGCGAAAACGGCTGGGCCATCGGCGCCGGCGAGGAGTACACCGATCTGACCTATCAGGACGATGTGGAATCGCGGGCCATTTACGATCTGCTGGAGCAAGAGATCGTGCCGCTGTTCTACAGCCGATCCTCCGACGGCCTGCCGCGCGGCTGGCTCAAACGCATGAAGCGCTGCATGATGACCTTGTGTCCGGTTTTCAACACCGGTCGCATGGTCGCCGAGTATCTGATGACGTGTTATCTGCCGTCAGCGCAGCGCTTCCTGCGCTTGACCAGCGACAACCTCCAAAAGGCCAACGCCCTGGCGCAATGGCGTCTGGGACTCCAGCGCGGCTGGGGACAGGTGAAGGTTGAAGGCGTCGAGGTTCAGGGGGCCGACCCCAGGCAGGTCGGCGGCGAATTGCCGGTGAAAGTGCGCGTCAACCTGGGCCGCTTCTCGCCGAACGACGTGGAAGTGCAGCTATTTCACGGTCTGGTCGATTCGATGGGCGAGATTCCCCGGCCGCAGATCGTGGCCATGAGCCACAATGGCAAGCCCAAACACGACAACATCTGGGAGTTCCAGGGGGCCATTCCCTGTCGTTCGAGTGGCCAGCACGGTTTCGCCGTGCGTGTGCTGCCGCACCACGGCGACCTGGCCAATTCCTACGAGCCGGGGTTGGTGTGCTGGGGATAGAGATTCGGAGCGGCGAGCGGGGTCGCGTTAGCGCCCCGAGGACTTTTCTCGGGGCGCTAACGCGACCCCGCTCGCCGCGGACTTACTCTCTTTGCGGCCGATAATACAGGACGCGCACGTCCTCGATGGTAATTAATCCTTCCGCCACCACTTCATCCAAAAACGGCAGCAGCATCTGAATCTTCGCGGGGCTTTCGACGATCTCGATGATAATCGGCAGGTCGGTGGATAGCTCCAGGAGCTTCGCCGTGTGCATGCGGCTGTGCGCCCCGAAGCCCATCGGACCCCGGAGGACCGTCGCTCCCGCCAGCCCCAATTCGCGGGCCTTCAAGACGATTGCTCGATACAGCGGCTCGCCTTTCCAAACATCGGATTCGCCGATGAACACGCGCAGCAGTTGACCGTTTTCGCCGGAACGCATGATGGGAAACTCCTCGGCGGAAGGGAGCGTGGATAAAGGGGCGATGGCGCCGGGAACCTCAAAACGCATGGATTCTCGCCCGGTGGAGTGCCGGTAGAGGAGCACGTAGGCGCGTTCAACCGTGACAAAGCCTTCCAGGACGATTTCCGCCACGTCCGTCAGGAACGCGCCAATGGCGCGAGCAGAATCCACAATCTCCACGATGACCGGAACGTGGTCTACCAGCGACCAAATGCTGCTCTCCAGGAGTTGTCCGTTTACATCCAGCCCCAAAAAGCCGCGCCACACGGTCGCGCCCGCCAGTCCCCGGCTTGTGGCGCGACGAACCAGCGCCTCCGCGGCTGGACTGGAAAACCAGCCGTGGCGATCGGTGTTACGAAGGTGAACGCGGAGCAGCGTTTGTTCGCCTTCCAGTTTCATGGTTCTCGCCTCACGTCGAGCGGGCCAGAAGAGCGCCGAAACGAATGGCAAGCAGACCAAGGAAGACACTGGCGAAAAGATACGTTATTCCCGCCAGGCCGTCGCCGTCGCGGAGCATGTTGTGCGACTCGTACTCGAAGGTGGAAAAGGTCGTGTAGGCGCCTGTGAAACCGACGGCGATCATCAGGCGCAGATCGTCCGGGCGCAGCCAGGACGTTTCGCTCAGGACAAGACGATTGGCGAGGATCGCCGAGAACCAGCCGAGAAACAGGCTTCCGGAAATATTGATGAAGAAAGTGCCCCAAGGGAAGCCGGTGCCCAAGAGCCGCGCCGCGAAAATCGTCACGCACCAGCGGAGCAGCCCGCCGATGGCCGACCCGAAAGCCACCAGGCCGATTTGGACAAGCAATCGCATACCTCGGTCCTCCGGGGCATCGCCTTCTCCCATTATAAGAAGATCGCGTATTGATTCGCGTCACGAACCGCTTCTAAACATCGCGGCGGGAAAAGAAGGCGAGACCGATGAGGGCGGTGACACACGAAACGAGGATGGACCACCCAACAAACTGAGCGAGGCTGGTGAGATCATAATGGCCTTGCAGGATGTGCGGCAGTCGCTGCAGCGCGCGATCCGGCGTTGGGTAGCGCGGCGGGAGGAACGACAACAGGAAGCCGGCGGCGCAGAGGATGCTCCAGAGAACGGCGATGCCAAGCACGGTGCTGTTGGCAATCGCGCTAACTGTGACGCCGCAGGTGATGACGGCGCCGAGCAGGGCGGCGATGGTGAATAGGCCGACCAGACTGCCGTGCCACGACAGGTCTTCGTGCAACAGAAAGAGCGCACTTATCAGGATCAAAACGCCCAGGATAAAGAAAGTGCCCAGCACGGTAACGAGGCGCGCGTGCCACTTGCCCAGAAAATACTGATGGCGGCTGATGCCGCGGCTCAGGACGGAATCGGCCATCGTGCCGCGCTCCGATGAGATGCTCCCTGCCGTCAACACGCAGATGATGACCGCGCTGCCCAGAACCATCCAGCGCAACAACAGGCTGACGTTCAGCGACGCCGACTCGACGATGCCGACTTCGTGATAGATGCCGAAGTTATAGAGCAGATAGCCGGCCGTGGCCAACACCGCCAGCAACACCCAAAAGCGATAAACCCAGCTCTGCAACGTCTGCCGCACATCAGACTGAAAAACCGCCCAATACGGCAACCAGCGATTAAACGCGACCGGCTTTTTTTCTATCACGGCATCCATGAACGGTCCTCAGTTTTAATCGCGAAAAAAGGACAAAAGAGACAAAAAAGACAAAATGGAAAACCTGTTATGGCACTACGGCATCTCGCTATCTATTCCCATCTTTATTTTGTCCTTTCTGTCCTTTTTGTCCTTTTTTGTAGTTAAAATCTCTTTGCTATGCGGCATCAGCCTGATAGAGGCGGGCGAAGCCGCGCGATTCTTCCTTTTCGACCAAGTCGAGAAACGCTTGCTCCGTCTGTTGGCCGACGCTGCGGATCGATACCAGGGTCACTTTGTTGTCATTGAGCGTCATGAACACATTGGCGAGCGCCGCGGTATTGACGGCGTCTTCCTGCAAATACAATTCGAGGCGGCGCTGCTTCATGTTCACAATTTTGAATTCCGCCAGCGCGCGGATAGCCTGCGTCGCTTTGGCGATCGCCTTTTGCTCGCCTTCCAGATCCAACTCGAAGTGATTGCGGCGCATGCGCCCCTTGAGATCTTGCAGCGATCCACAGTAGATGAGTTGTCCGTGGCTGAGGACGGCCGCGTGGTTGCATACTTCGTCGATGTCGCTGAGATTGTGGCTGGAGACGATCAGCGTTTTTTCGCGGGCCAGCGTCTTGATTAGCTCCAGCATGCTCCGCCGCGCTTCCGGATCGAGTCCGTGCGTTGGCTCGTCCCAGATGAGCAGATCCGGTTCGTTGATGAGACTGGCAGCGACGGCCAGGCGGGCGGTCATGCCGTTGGAGAAGCCGGCGATCGGATCGCCGGAGGCGCGGAGCAGATCGACGGCGCGAATCAACGAGGCGAGCCGCGGTTTGCGCACATCCCGGGGCAGGCCGAACAGCCGAGCCATGTAATCGAGATACGTGATTGGCGTCATGCCTCGCGGGAACTGCGGATTGGTGGGGATGTAGCCGATGCGGCGGCGCAGATCGGCGGCATTGGGCGTCATGAATTTGCCGAACACCTTGGCCCAACCGGCCGTCGGCCGATGCAGTCCGATGACCAGGCGCAGCAGAGTGGTCTTGCCCGCGCCGTTGGAGCCAAGCAGCCCCAACACACAGCCGGGTTCGAGCCGCAGCGTCACATCATTAAGGGCAATCTGCCGGTTCTGGTAAATCTTGGTGAGCTTGAAAGTTTCGACCACCAGATCGCTGGGGTTGTCGGCCACACCATTTCCTCCTCGACCCGCACGACACGCGGCCCGAGTATACGCGCAGTTGGGAGTGCGTGAATAGATCAACTGGCACTGGCCAGAACACGCCGAGACTGATAAGGTTACATTTTCACCGCGGATTGCCCGCTTGCCGGGCGTCGCAGGATGGCAGGTTTTTTACGATTGAGCGAAATCATGTATGCAGTCTTTGAAGACGGATCTCGGCAATACCGAGTTAGCGAAGGCGATGTGGTGAAGGTGGATTATCGCGCCGGCGACAAGAAAACGCGCGTGGAGTTCGGCCGCGTGCTGCTCTATGCCAACGGCGACGACACGCGCCTCGGCCAGCCCCTGATCGAGGGCATGCGAATCCTTGGCGAAATCGTGGAGCATCCGACCACGAAACTCTATATCCAGCACTTTCGCCGCCGCAAGAACTATCGCCGGCTGCGCGGCCATCGCCAGCCGTACACGAGCGTGCGCATCCAGCACATTCTTCTGCCGGGCCAGGAGCCGCCCGCCGCTCCTGCCGCCGAGACGACGCCTCCCGCCCCACCGCCGAGCTAGGAATGTGGGACGGGCTTCCTAGCCCGTCCGATAGATGGACGGCCTGGGAAGGCCGTCCTACGATCCGGTTCCGGTTGATCCATTCGCGGCCGGCGCTGTATAACTCGCATGGACGATCGGCTGGCCCGCCAGGAGGGAGGGCTGCCGAGCGTGCGCGCCCAGGAAGGCAAGGAGGCCTCACAATGCGCATTCGCATCCTCAGCGTTCTGCTGCTCGCTCTCGCCGGAGGCATGACTTTCTCCCTCATCCGCGGTCAGGAACGCCCTTCATCCGGGCGGGGTGATTCCACTCCCGCGGCGGCTTCGCCGCCCTCGGCTCCGTCTCTTTCCCCATCCCGGCCGCTCGCCCTCACGCAAGGACAGGCACGCGACCTCACCAAGCTCGACGAGTTCTCCAAAGAAATGCTTATCAGCTGCCAGCGCGGCGCGGATTGGCTGTTTCGAATCAACGACACCAAGGGGCGTTTCCTGTACGGCTACGTGCCCGATCTCAAAGCCGTCCTCGACGGCGACAGCTATCTCCGCCAAGCCGGCGCCGCCTTCGCGCTAGCTCGTGCCGCCCGCGTGCTCGGCGAGGACCGTTACGCCGCCCGCGCCACCCAGGCCATCCTGACCCTGCTGGACGACACGGTTGTCGAGTCCGGCGAGCCGGCCTGCCGCCATACGTCGCTGCCTTCTATGGTTGTCAATCGGCTCGGCGCTGCCGGCCTCCTTGTGCTGGCCATCAATGAATTGCCGGCGCCGCAGGCGGATCTATTGGATAAATCCGAGCAGCTGTGTAACTGGATTCGCACTCAGGCTCGCGCCGACGGCTCGCTGCGCTGCAACGATAGCAACGATCCCTCCGACGCCAAAGCGAACGAAGACGATGTGGACAGCGTCCAGGAATATCCCGGACTTGCTCTGTACGCAATCCTCCGAAGCCAGAAGCATCGGTCGACCGCATGGAAGACCGATCTGGCCCGCAAGGCGATCGCCTATTATCGGGCCTGGTGGAAGGACCATCGCGGCACGGCGTTCGTGCCGTGGCAGACGGCGGCCTACGCCGAGGCTTACGTCCAGACCAAAGAGTCCGCCTTCGCCGAGTTCGTCTACGAGATGAACGATTGGCTGTGCGGCCTGCAATACGATCAACTTGATCCGCGCCGCCTGCTGTGGAACGGCGGTTTCAAAAAGTGGGCGGATGGCAATGCAATCGATGCGCCGCCAACCATCAGCTCGGCCGCGTATGTCGAGAGCCTGGCGGAGGCGCGGCGGGTAGCGCGCGCGGGAACTGATGCAACCCGCCATCAGCGATACACCGAGGTGCTGCATCGTGGACTACAATTTCTTGTGCGCTTGCAATACACCGATGCCAATACGCAACACTTCGAGGAGTGGTATCGTCCGCGATTGGTCGGAGGCTTCCACGCCTCGACCCAGGATGGCAATTTGCGCATCGATTACGCTCAACATGCCTTATCGGCCCTGGGAATGTACTTGGAGGATTTAGGTGGTTAGGTGGTTGGGTGGTTAGGTGGTTAGGTGGTTAACAACCCAACCACCCAACCACCCAACCACCTAACGAACTAGCCAAAGGCGGCAAAGGGCAGTATAGTACGGACAAGGTTGCTCCTACGCACCGCGGTGCGGCCGCTCAACCACTTTACGCCCGGTCTGACGCCGGTCCCTCAGAGCAGGCGGTTCGATTTACATGAGTGAAGAACGCATTCCCCTCCCACGCCCGCGCTGCCGTAGTTTGATGGGGGTACGGGTGTTGGGCACGGGCAGCTACGTGCCCGATTCTATCGTCAGCAACGATCATCTGCATCAGCGCTTCGGCTTCGATTCCGAGTGGATCGTCAAGCGCACCGGCATCCTGGAGCGCCGCCACGCTCTGCCGCATCAGGCCACCAGCGATCTCTGCCACGAGGCCGCCCTCCGCTGCCTCGAGAACGCCGGGGTCACGCCAGCCGACGTCGATCTTATCGTGCTGGCGACATTCACCCCCGACATGTCGTTTCCCTCGACGGCCTGTCTGTTGCAAGATCGCCTGAAAATCAGCGGAGCGGCCATCGAGGTGCAGGCGGCCTGCGCCGGATTCATGTACGCGCTCATCACCGGAGCTGCCTACGTCGCCTCAGGGGCCAGCAGCACGGCCTTGATTGTCGGCGGCGATTGCAACTCGCGCATACTCAATCCGCGCGACATCAAGACTTATCCGCTGTTCGGCGACGGCGCCGGCGCCCTTTTGTTGACACGCGGCCGGCCCGACCAGGGATTGCTGAGCTTTAGTCTCGGCTCCGACGGCAGCGGCGGCGACATGCTGAGCCGGCCCGCCTGCGGCAGCCGGCTGCCGCCGACGCCGGAGCTGCTCGCCAAGGGAATGCACTACATGCACATGGACGGCCGGGCCGTCTTTCGTTGGGCGGTCGCCATTCTGTCAGACACGATCTCCGATGTGCTTCACGCCAGCAATCTCCGGCCGCAGGATATCGATCTGTACATTCCGCACCAGGCCAACATCCGCATCATCAACGCCGCCATCGACGTGCTGCACATCCCGCGTAGCAAGGTGTACAACAATCTCGATCGTTACGGCAACACCTCCGCCGGCTCCGTGCCCTTGGCCCTCGATGAAGCCATCGCCGAAGGACGGCTGAAGCCGGGACAACTCGCGGTGCTCAGCGGGTTCGGCGCCGGACTCGCCTGGGGCACGACGGTCATGCGCTGGTGAGCGAAACGAACCACCAAGGACATCCGAGCCACGCTACCGCGCGAACTCATGGATCACAAACTGTTCTACTTCCGCCCACAGGTCCGCCGCTTTGTCGAAATCGACCTTCATTGCCCGCACCGTTCTCGGCGTCTCGATCTCGGGGGGTAGCTTGGCCTTTACCTCCGGATTGAGCGGCACCTGATGGCTATTGCCCTCGGCCAGCCGTTTCTCCACCTCGGCACCAAGAAGATAATCGATTAGCCGCCGCGCTCCTTCGGGGTTGGGACAGCCCTTGAGAATGGCCAGCGTATTGGGAATGAACAGCGTGCCCAGCTTGCTCTCGGTCGGAGCATCGCGGTCGGGGTAGATGATCGCCACTTCGTGTTGGTCGCGCACTTCCTCCATAGCGTCATCGGTGTCGGTGATCCCCACGGCGACTTCCTGTCCCACCGGCGTCCGCCCTTGGCCGACCCACTCGGCGACCTGCTTATTGCCCGGCGCGATCTGCACACCGTTGGCCTTGAGATCGAGATAGTATTTCTTGGCCCGTTCACTGCCTAGCACCTGGAATAAACAGACGGCCTGCGTCGCCGACGTGCCGTATTGTGGCTGAGCCATCACCACGCGATTCCGCCAACGCGCATCGGTCAGATCGAGAAGGCTGCGCGGACGGTCTCTCTCCGGCACGAGGCGCGTGTTGACGATGAGGATGCGCGCCCGCGTGGCGAAGGCATGCCAGGTATGGTCCGCGGCCTTGCACTCGGCGGGATACGTTTTCGCGGACGGGCTGTCGTAGGGTTCGAGAAACCCCTGTTTTTGCAGGCGAATCGTGGACAGAATCTCGTTGTTCCAGAACACATCGCAGCGCGGCCGATTCCTCTCGGCAACCAGTTCCTCGTAGAGACTGACCGACTTGTTCTTCTCGGTATCGTACGTGGGCACGACCGGCAGCCCGAACTGTCGGTGAAACTCATCGAGAAGCGGCACGGCGAAATCGCGGTCCTGAGCGCAGTAAAGGACAACGCGCGGCTCCGAACGCAGACAGCCGGCGCAAAAGATCAACAAGAGGATGCAACAGCGGGGATGGAGCATGGACACTCTCCTCGTTCTCATGCGACGGAAAGATCAGCGAACGACAAAGAAGATTATGACTTGACGGGATGAACAATCGTCTGCTCTGCCACCGTCCCATCTGGCAGAAGCATAAACTGCCGAACAGCGTTGCCCCCGCTTTCAAGAATGGCAATCAGGTCGCCCGCTTGACCTTGCTTCGTTACTTCCCTGGCCACACGGATGGCATCCTGAAGATTCTCAGTGGAATCGAACGTATCCTCCGTGCTCTCGTTGATGATGTAGTATTGGGACATATTTATATTCTCAAAAAAATGGCTGCGATGTTTGCCGACTATCCCGGAGCGCCAGCGACGGACCGGCGACTCCCGTCGCTGGCGCTCCGGGATAGTAATTCATTCTGTCCGCGCTATCCAAACTACTCAATCCATCTGTACCCAGAAATGTTATCGGGTCAAGGAACAGCGGGCCACCACACCTCGAAGCGCGCTCCCTGCCCCAGCTCGCTGGCGACCTCGATGCGGCCGCCGTGGCTTTCGACGATGTGGCGAACGACGGCCAGGCCAAGGCCGGTGCCTCGTTCCTTTGTGGAGAAAAAGGGATCGAACAAGTGCGCTTTGACCGCCTCGGATATTCCCGTGCCCTGATCTTGAACCGATAGACACACCCAGTCGCCTTCGGATGAGACCCGCGTCGTGCGGACTTGCAGCAAGCCGCCGCTGGGCATGGCATCGCGGGCGTTGAGACAGAGGTTCATGACGACCTGTTGCACCTGCGTCTCATCGGCCTTCACAAACAGCTCACGCTCGGCCAACTCCGCTTTAATCATAATGCGCGAGGGCAGGCTGGCGCGGAGCAGATCCAAAGTGGATGCGATGATGGCATTGATGTCGATGCGGTGAGTGGCGATGCGGCGCTGCTTGCTAAACGTCAGAAGTTGGTTCGCCAGGTTGGCAGCCTGCCCGGTTGCTTCCTGAATACGTTCGAGATCCTGCCGCGCCGCGTGGCCGGGGGGGAGATTGTCGAGCGCCAAATCGGACATGCTTAGCACGACGGACAGCAAGTTGTTGAAATCGTGAGCGATGCCGCTGGCGAGCCGGCCGACTAGCTCCTGACGCTGGGCGCGCAACAATTCCTGTTCGAGCTGTCGTTCGCGCGTGATGTCGGCGATCAACGTGGTTGTGCCGATGATGGCGCCGTCGGAACGGCGGCGCGGCTCGCTGAATGCCAGACCGACTTTATCGCTGCCGTCCTTGGCGCGGTAGCGATACTCGGCCCGCGCGCTTCGCCCCGCCAATGCCTCTTGACCCATTGCCAACAGCCGCGGAACATCATCGGGATGAACAATCCGGCTCCACAACGCCGGTTCCGTGATTTCGTTGAGTTCGTAGCCAGTTACCTTCCGCGTCGCGGGGTTGGCGTAGGTGACGCGCAAATCGGTATCGGCCTGAATGACCATGAGCGGCAACGACTCTACTAGGTCGCGGTATTTCTCCTCGGATTCACGCAGCATCCGCTGCGCGCGGATGGTCGTGGTGATGTCGATGTACGTGGAGACGACGCCGCGAGCGGCGGGTTGCTCGCCGATGCTGGCCACGCCCAGGGGCATGGTATTAATCAACACCCAACGAACGTCCTTGAAAGCCGCAGTGGAACCATGCTCGGTGGGACCGGCGTCTCGCCGGTCGGGCATGGTGGGATCGGCGTCTCGCCGGACCGCGGTTTCTGCCTGCCCCGAGCGTGGCACGACCCCGAGGACGAAATTGCGCACCGGCCGGCCCATGCGCAGGACAACGGCGGCGGGATAGTCCTCGGGCGCTAGCATCGTGCCGTCTTCGCGCATCAGCTCCCACAGGCCGTCGGCCAGGGTGCTGCCGCGCAGCTTCTCCGGTGCTTGGCCGAGGATGACGCTGGCGGCAGCGTTGCAATCGATGACGCAGCCGTTGCGGTCCCGCACCAACACGCCTTCGGACATGGTTTCCAGAATGGCCCGGAGGCGGACCTCGGTATCGCGGCGCGCCGCTTCGGCCTGGTGCAGCGCCGTCAAGTCCTCCATCACCCAGACGGCGGCTTCCGATCCGCTCTCCGCCAACCGCTCTCCGCACTCTGCCTTCGGTTCCAGGGCATGCGGGGGGCGGACAGCGGACAGCGGACAGCGGATTGGCGCCGCCCATGTCACCAGCGGCGTGCGCCGGCCGTCCGGTCGATGCACGATAATATCGTCGCGCATTGCCGTCAGTCCCCTGCGCAACGCCAGAAAGACCGGTAAGTCCTCGACGGGATAGAGAGTGCCATCGTGGCGGTGCAGGCGGTAGACCTCGGACAGATGCTCCAGACCAGCCGCCATGTCCTCGCGTTGGCCGAGTAGCTGGCGGGCGCGGGCATTGACCAGGATCGGATGGCCGCTCGGTCCCTGCACGAAGAACACGCCGGTCGGAAGATTGTCCACCAGGGCGTGCAGCATGTTGGTGGTGCGGCGCAGGTCGTCGGCCAAGGCGCGCTGCTCGGTGATGTCCGTCAGCACGCCTTCCCAGCCGATCAGTCGGCCCTCGCTGTCCAGTTGCGGCGCCAAGGTATCGCGCAACCACCGGGCGTTCCCCTCACTGGCGGAGGTGAGACGATACTCGCAGGTGACGGATTGGACGAAGCGGCCGAGCTGGGCAATGGCGGCGCGGAGCACTTCGCGGTCGTCGGCATGAACGTGCGCCAGCCAGCGCTCATGATCGCCGAGCAGCTCGCGGGGCGGACAACCGATTAGCATTTCGCTGGCGGCGTTGACCAGCGTTACCTCGGCATCCAACTCGCCGGCAACCAACGGCGGCCGATCCGGACGGCGAAAGCGCGCGCTGTAAATAACGATGGGAAGCGAGCCGGCAACCCGGCGATAACGATGTTCGTGGATGCGGACCCAGCCCGCGGAAGACGCCGCCAGGAGAGCGACAGCGCACTGAGCCAGCAGATTGCCCTGGACCAACAGCGAAAAAACACCAGCGAGCGGTTCGCCTTGCAACAAAAGCAACGGCAGTCCGGCCGAGACGGAGGCAACGACCATGCCGCCGCGCAGTCCTTGCCGGAAGCTGGCCCAGACGATCAACAAGAGCGGCGCCCCCCACAGCTGCCAGCCGGCCAGCTGCTGCATCCGCCCATTCTGCACCGCCAGCCACGTGAGCGCTCCGGCGCTCGCTGCCAGTCCGACCAATTCCAGACCCTCGCCCCACAACAAACGCTCGCTGCCGCCCATTCCGCCAAATGCCGCGTTGGAGTCGCTCTCGGCCGGCACCGGACGCACGAGGCGGAGCCGTGTCAACCACGGCGTCAACAACAAGAGAAGCAACGGTGTGAGAATCATCACGCCCAGCGCGCGACTGAGCCAGAAAGCGGAGAATTCCGTCCGCCAGGCGAGCGTCGATTGTTCCGCCAGCAGCGTGAAGAAAGCGGTGTGCAGCACTGCCCATATCCCAGCGCCGAGACCGGGCACAAGGAACAAGAATCGCTTCGCCGAAATCGGATCATGGAGATCGCGTGTTGCTCGTGTTTGTGTCTGATAGAGTCTCCACGCCAGGGACAGCATCACCGCGCCAAGAATCGCATCCGCCGCGGCCAACTTCAAATCGGCTATTCCAATTTGTCCGCTACCGTACCGGCTCACCATTAGCGCTTGTGCCACGACCAGCAGGCCGTCCAGCGCCAGCCACAGCGCAGCGCGCGGCCCAAACCAGGCGATCAAAGCCAGTCCCAGCCCCGCGGGTGGAAACCAGAGGACCGAACCGATTTGGCCCCAGGCGAGCGGGTTGATCGCGTGCAAAAGCAGCAAAGAAGACAGAAAAAGGATTGTCCGGCCATGCACATGGAGGGACAGGCCACTCCCGGCCGTCCCTTCGCGCACCGTCTCCGAGACCGTGGCCGGGGACGGATGGCCGGAGGGAAAGTTTGACGCCATGCTCGTGATCTCTTCGGGTCGCGAGGCGCTCAACAATCCGTGAGGACTACCCAGCCGCGAAGAACAACAAGGTCTACCGCGGGTGCGGACGAACAGAGGAGATGACTCCGACTATCCATCGCGCGATCAACTCAACTCCTCAAGGGATTGATCTGTCGTGTTAAAGTGTAAGTTACGGATAACCGTAGCTCAAGTATTAAAAGTGTCCGATTTGGGATGAGGGCAGTTTGCACAGCTTCACGCTACGCCGCATGCGCGGATGAGTGCGCGGAATTGGAGCACGAAGTTTTACGTTCGTTTAGTCTTGTTACGGCAGCAGATCACGAACGGGAATGTTTGCCACTAGGGCCGCGTCCAGCAACAACGACACATCGTCGCCCATTCGATAATCCTGACGGCGAGCGAACGAAGGCGTAGCCGTCGTACCGGATGGAAGCGTGTAGACCTCGATCTGCCGGTCAACCAAATTGACGATCCAGTAATACGCGATTCCGGCTTCGGCGTAGATGCGGCCCTTGTCGAGGCGATCGGCGTCTAATGTCGAGTCGGCCACTTCGATCACCAAGCCAATATCAGCTGGCTTCGGATGTTGGGTCGCATAGCTTCGCGCGTTACCTCGGACAACAGCGGCATCCGGTTCCGGTTCGCTGCGGCTGAGCGTGATGGCCGACTGCATTCGTAAGCACCATCCCGATGGAAGCAAACGCGGCAGCGTATCCTGAATTAGTTGCAGTGTTGCATCATGGGGCGGGTTGCGCGACATTTTGTGTACCAAATAGCCGTCGAGGAGCTCGAGATTGTCATCCTCGGTAAGGATGCCAATCTCGATCAGTTTGTGATACTCGGCCACGCTGAAACGACGAAATCCCGCCATCTGTCCCTGGAGAGGTAATTGAACGGTTGCCGTTGTCATACGTTCCCCCCGCAGGCGATTCAGGTGAGCATTGCTATTTCTCGTCGATCTCCGCCAGCGCCGCGAACGGTGTGCCCTCGACGTATTCCAAAAACGCCCCCCCTCCCGTCGAGACGTGCGTCATCTTGTCGGCCAGGCCGAACTCCTCGACCGCCTCGGCCGTCTCGCCGCCGCCGACGATGGTGATGCCCTTCGATTCCGACAGCACACGAGCGATTTCCTTCGTGCCCTTGCTGTACGGTTCATCCTCGAACTTGCCGAGCGGGCCGTTCCACACCACAATTGCCGCCTGTTTGACTGCCTCGCTGTATTTGGCGATCGACTTCGGCCCAATGTCCACGCCGATCGCGCCGGCGGGGATGTCGCCTTCGACGACGCGGGCCGTTTGCGGCGCGTCGATCTTATCGACGACCAGATGATCGACCGGCAGTTCGATTTTGCTCTTGCCGAGTTGCAGCAGCTCACGGGCCAGGTCGAGCTTGTCCGCTTCCAGCCGCGAATCACCGACATTGTGGCCCAGCGCCTTCATGAAGGTGTAGGTCATCGCGCCGCCGATGAGGACGCGATCGACCCGCGCCAACAAGGCTTTGATGAAGCCGATTTTGTCCGACACCTTGCCGCCACCGAGAATGCCGACAAATGGCCGCGGCGGATTCGACAATAGACGATCCAGGATATCCAGTTCCTTGGCGACGAGCATGCCGACGACGCGCGGCTTGCCCTTCATGGCGGCGGGCACGGCGACCATCGAGGCGTCCTTGCGATGACAGGTGCCGAAGGCGTCGTTGACGTAGACGTCGCCAAGCTTCGCCAGCTCGGCGGCGAAGGCGGCGTCGCCCGCCTGCTCGCCCGGATGGAAGCGCAGGTTCTCCAGCACCAGCACCTCGCCGGGCTTGAGCGATTGCGCAGCCGATGTCACGGATGCGCCGACGACTTCATCGACCTTGCGGACGGGCTTGCCCAGCAATTCGCCCAGACGCGCGGCGGCGCGGTCCATGCGGAAAGGCGCGTCCTTCTTGGGATCGCCCTTGGGCCGGCCGAGATGGCTCATGACCACTACCGAAGCGCCGGCATCAAGAATCTTGCGCAAGGTCGGCAGGGCGGCACGGATACGGCGGTCGTTGGTGATGTTGCCCGAAGCGTCGAGCGGCACGTTGAAATCAACCCGCACCAGCACTCGCTTGCCGCGCAGGTCGGTCAGATCATCAAGTGTTTTCTTGGCCATAGCGCTCTCCAAAAACACCACGGAAAAGACGGAAAAGGACAAAAGGGACAATAAAGGACAAAAGAACCCGAAAATAGTGCTTAAATTCGGTTTTTTTGTCTTTTTTATCTTTTTTGTCCTTTTTTGTCTTTTCCGTGGTGGTTTTCTTTTACCCTTTGCTAATCATGTAGCGGAGCAGATCGACGCAGCGGTTCGAGTAGCCCCATTCGTTGTCGTACCAGCTAATCAGCTTGAAGAAGCGATTGTTCAGCTCGATACCGCTGCCCGCGTCGAAGATGCTGGAGTGTTTGTCATGGATGAAATCGCTGGAAACCACCTCGTCGCCGGTGTAGGCGAGGATATTCTTGAGGTACGTCTCGCTGGCCTTCTTCATCGCGGCGCAGATTTCCTTGTAGCTGGTTTCCTTGACGGTGCGAACGGTCAAATCGATGACAGAAACGGTCGGCGTGGGCACGCGAAAAGCCATGCCGGTGAGCTTGCCTTTGACCTCCGGGATAGCGAGGCCGACGGCCTTGGCGGCGCCGGTGGTCGAAGGGATGATGTTGGTCGCCGCGGCCCGGCCGCCCTTCCAATCCTTGCGTGAAGGTCCATCCACGGTTTTCTGCGTGGCCGTGTAGCTGTGAACCGTCGTCATCAAGCCTTCCTCGATGCCGAAGCCGTCCTTGAGGAGGACGTGAACGACCGGCGCCAGGCAATTCGTAGTGCAGCTGGCGTTAGAGATGATAGTGTGTTTGCTGGGATCGTATTTCTCGTGGTTGACGCCCATGACGATGGTGATGTCCTCGCCCTTGGCCGGCGCGGAAATGATGACTTTGCGAGCGCCGGCTTCCAGGTGGCCCTTGGCCTTGGCCGCCTCGGTGAACAGGCCGGTCGATTCGATGACGTATTCGACACCTAGCTGCTTCCACGGCAGGGCGGCCGGCCCTTCCTTGACGGCCAAGCACTTGATTTTGTGATCGTTGACGATAAGGATGTCATCTTCTTCCACCGATGCCGACGATTTGGCGGGGGCGACGCTGCCCTGGAACCGGCCCTGTGTCGAATCGTACTTGAGCAGATACGCAAGATTATCGGCCGGGACGAGGTCGTTGACGGCCACCACATCGAGTTCCTTGCCAAGCAACCCCTGCTCCACCAGGGCGCGGAACACCAGCCGCCCAATGCGCCCAAAACCGTTGATGCCAACTTTGATCGCCATCGAATATACTCCTTCTAAGCTGTCAGCTATCCGCTACCAGCCGGAACCCCTGCCTCTGTGCCGAATAGCCGTGTTTCACTCGCTTTCCTAGGTTATAACGTATGACCGTGAGAGCAAAAATCGAGAGTCCCAGAAGCGGAGGGCATCATGGCGGAGACGATTCGCGTGGCAGTGACGGGAGCAGCGGGACAGGTGGCTTATGCCATGCTCGGCCGGCTCGCTTCCGGGGAAGTGTTCGGGCACGATAAGAGAATCATCCTGCAATTGCTGGAGATTCCACAGGCGCTTCAGGCGCTCGAAGGCGTGGCAATGGAGCTGGACGATTGCTCGCCCCCCTTGCTGCAAGAAGTCATTTGCACCGACGATCCGAACAAGGCGTTCGCGGGCTGCAACTGGGCGCTGTTGGTCGGCTCGTTCCCGCGTAAGCAGGGCATGGAACGCAAGGAATTGCTGGGGATCAACGGCAAGATCTTCGTTGGCCAGGGCAAAGCGCTCGCCGCCCACGCGGCCAAGGACGTGCGCATCCTTGTCGTCGGCAATCCGTGCAACACTAACTGTTTGGTGGGTTACAACAACGGCAAGGCCATCCCCGCCGAGCGCTGGACGGCCATGACGCGCCTCGATCACAACCGCGCCCGCACGGCGCTAGCCAAGAAAGCCGGCGCCGCCAACGCGGACGTGAAGCAAGTGACCATCTGGGGCAATCACAGTAATACGCAGTATCCCGATTTCACCAACGCCAGGATTTCGGGCCGGCCGGCTACGGACGTCATTACGGATCGCCAATGGCTAGAAAATACGTTCGTACCGATGATCCAGCAGCGCGGGGCAGCGGTCATCAAGGCGCGTGGCAGCAGCTCAGCGATGTCGGCGGCCAACGGGGCGCTCGATCATGTCAAAAGTCTGCTGACGCCGACGCCGCCGGACGATTGGTTCAGCGCCGCCGTGGTCTCGAAGGGCGAATATGGCGTGCCTTCGGGGTTGGTGTTCAGCTACCCGTGCCGCAGCGATGGCAAGGGCAACCTTACTGTCGTGGAAGGCGTCAAGCTCGATGCGTTTGGTCAGCAAAAGTTCCAGACGACGCTGCAAGAATTGCAGGAAGAACAAGCAGCCGTGCGCGAATTGCTGGGGTGAGAAAAAGACCAATGGCGAACGGCCGGCGTAAGCCGGCTGGTGATGCCATCACCAGCCGGCTTACGCCGGCCGTTCGCTTTACCGATCGCCGACATATTGTTCGGTGTAGCTGCTTTGGAAGCGCGTATTGCCGCCTTCGATTTTCGCTTGTTTGTCGATCTTCAAAGTTGCTTTTTGCAGCCGGCCCGCCTGGAGATGGAACACAATCTCGCCTTCGGGCTGCATTTGCCACAGCGGTACCTGATCTTCCTGTGCGGCAGGCGTGCCTTTCATTTCCGTGGTCAGGCTCACCGTGGCCAAATTGTTCGCGATGTCCTTGCAGACATAGCGCTGCACGGCAGGATACTTCTCGTCGCCGGTCCCCTGCGGCGGCTCCAGCACGATCTGATAAGCGCGTTCCCAGCTCAAGCCCGCTTTCAACGGCTCGGCCGGTAGCAGCAGCTTGAACGCCGGCTCGCTTTCGAATTTGGCGGCCGAGTGACCGGGCCGCGCTTCCTTGACTTCGAGCACTTTCCCTTGGCCGTCGATGCGCACCACGACTAGCGGTTGGCCCACGTAGTTTTCGTACTGCTTGCGCAGCGCCGGCGTGCTTTTGTCAAGATGCGTCGAATCGAACACCAGCGGTTCGCCGGATAACGGCGTCGTCTCGAAGAACAACGCTTGCAAAGACATTTGCAACGTGGCCACACCGGCGCTATCGACATCCATCACTTGCCAACGCTTGATCGATTGCACGCGTGTTTTTGTTTCGTCCTTGTTCTCGCCCATGACATAGGAGGCGATGGTGTTGTGTTCGGTGCGATAGACCAGCACTTGTCCGGTTTGCCAGCGGAAGCGCGGCGACTGCGCGTTTGCCAAGGACGCCATCACCAGCACGCCGCACATAACCACGATTGTTTTGCGAATCATCAGGCTTCCCTCCCCGTCCCTACGCGCGATGTCCTGTTTTGGGCAGCGCGCCCTATAGCAAACGACGAACGAGGAAACCAGAGCAAATTTCAGGCGAACGGCCGGCGTCAGCCGGCTGGTGGAAGCCACCACCAGCCGGCTGACGCCGGCCGTTCGCCCACCAGCCGGCTGACACCGGCCGTCCGCCCACCTGCCGGCCGACACCGGCCGTTCGCCTACTTCTTGCCCTTGCCGAGATCCTTGAACTGGATGTCCTTGAACGTTACTTCCATCGACTTGAAGTTGGCATGCAGCTGCCAGGCGATGATGCCCTCGTCCGGCATTTTGTCGAAATCGTCATCGACCATCGTTTCGCCGTTGATCTTGATGGTGACATGCTTGCCGACGCACTTGATGGAGTAATCGTTGAAATCGTTTTGTTTGACGACCTTTTTGACAAGATCCCCGGGTGATTGCTTCATCATGCCGCCGAAGCGTTCGCCGTAGAGGCTGCCCCAGTAGTCTTGGCCGATGTCGCACTGCGGCCCAGCGACGATGAACTTCTCCGGGTCTTCGACCTTGCTGCGGATCTGCACGCCGCTGTTGCCGATGCCATCCTTGAGTCGCACCTTGAATTTCAGCTCGAAATCGCCGTACTTCTTCTTGCTGCACAAGAACGTGTTGTGCCCAGGATCCTCCGGAGTGTAGCCGACAATCGCGCCATCCTTGACGCTCCAGTACTTCATCAATCCTTCCCAGCCGTCGAGATCCTTGCCGTTGAAGAACCCGGGATTCGAGGCCGTGTCGCCGGCCGTCAGGGCCGCCGAGGCGAGAGCGACGAGCAGGAGCGTGGAACGCATGAGATCCTCCCTTCGTTTTCGGTTTCGGTTTTCGGTTTTCAGTGATACAGTGTACGGACTCACCGAAAACTGAAAACCGAAAACTGAAAACGGATATGCGAGTTATCCCCGTTCTGGACGTGATGCACGGCGAAGTGGTGCGCGGCGTGGGTGGCCGGCGGGCTGAGTATCGTCCCATTGTCAGCCGGCTCACCAGGTCGAGCCGGCCGTTGGAGGTGGCGAATGCCCTCGCGTCGCGCTTCGGCTGCCGTGAGTTTTACGTCGCCGATCTCGATGCCATTCTCGGCAGCGATCCGGATTTGCTGCTCTATGCCGCTCTGCACGCACAGGGTTTTCGCTTGTGGGTGGATGCCGGCATTCGGCGGATGGAACGAGCCGGTCAGCTCGCAGATGCTGGTATCGATCGCATCGTCGTCGGTCTCGAGACGGTAGTGGGTCCGGCCGAGCTAGCGAAAATGATGCAGGCGTTTGGCGAGCGCATCGTGTTCTCGCTGGATCTGCGTCAGGGCGAACCACTGGGAGACCGCGGCTCTTGGCAAAATCAGGACGCGGTAAGCATCGCCGATCAGGTAATCCAGCTCGGCGTTCGCCATTTGCTGGTGCTCGATCTCGCGCGCGTAGGATGCGACAGCGGCACAGGAACGCGCGATTTGTGTGCTTATTTATGCGCCAAATATCCGGAAATAACCATCAGCGCCGGCGGCGGCATACGGCATCGCGGCGATCTGGAAGTACTGCGAAATTGTGGAGTGCAAGCGGCGTTGATTGCATCCGCCCTTCACGATGGCCGGCTGACCCGTGCCGACCTCTCGGACGAAAGTGAGGAGTGAGGAGTAAGGAGTGAGGAGAAAGAATGGTTACATTTTCTCCTCACTCCTTACTCCTCACTCCTCACTTTCCACGGAGCAGGTGGCGGATTGGCCGATGTTTTCCTCGACTTCGACGCGCAGAACGGCGGGCCGGTAGTTGTGCTGGCGCTGCAATTCGTCGAGGAGTCGGTGAGCGATCCAGCGCGCGAGCAGTTCGGCGGTGGTATTCTCGATGGGCAGCAACACGCAATCCTCGCGGGGGAAAACCCATTCGCGGTCGCGGTAGCGGACGTGGACGCTTCGCGGCCCCGCCTCGACGTGGATGTGCGGATTGGCCGTCGCCAGCATCATGCGATGGTCCAACTCATCCGTGATTGCCTTGGTGCGATGCTTCAAGGCAATAAAGTCGAAAACGTAATGATTTTCATCCAGCTCGCCTTCGATCTCGACGGCGGCGCGGTAGTTGTGGCCGTGCAGCCGCTCGCACTTATCGCCCTCGTAGCTGATGAAGTGCCCACTGCAAAAGACGAGATGGTCCTTGGTCACACGGACTTTGAAGCGCTCGGTCATGATAACTCAATGTACCAGAGCGTTCCGAGACCGTCCATCGGGCCGCTTGCGGGGCAGCGTCGGTGCGTGCGTGGATTCGGATAGAGAGTGTCTTTTCGTTAGCCCAGACCTGATGAGTATTGAGAAGCCAGCGTGATCGTTTCTCACGCCAACGGATGAGGATAAATCTCACTCAAGCACTCGTCAAATATTTTCCTGAAATTATTTTTATCGACCGGCGATGTCCAGAATTCCGGGGAAAAATTCGGCTTGGATGGGAACGAAGCGGCGATGGGAGCGCGATTGGCGTTTAGGCAGGGAGGAAGATAGCGAACGATCGAATTCGATCGCGCGGTTCACGATAAAGCGTCGAAAAACCCGAAAATTAGCATTCGCGCATTTTTCGCAGTACAGTGCGGACACGCTGCTTGGCTAATCGGGTTTGCCGCTCTTTCTTGCGTTGCTGGCGCTTGAGGCGCTGCAACGCAGCCAGAAACCGCGGCGTCTCTGGCTCGCCATAGATCACGGCGATCGCTCCTTTCCGGATCGCGGGAGGCCCTTCGGAGGTCGCTCGTTCTTGCTGGGGCCGGCCGCGCTGATTGCTGGGTTTGATGGCAACACCCATCGTCTCCCTCCTTATCTCTTATGCGATCGTTACAACCGGCTGTCAATAGTTTTGTGCGCGATTTTTTGGCGAGCGGGGTCGCGTTAGCGCCCCGAGACAGGCCGGCGAGCGGGGTCGCGTTAGCGCCCCGAGACAGGCCGGCGAGCGGGGTCGTGTCAGCGCCCCGAGAATTAACTAACTCGGGGCGCTAACGCGACCCCGCTCGCCAATTTATCTCAACTGCATCCCGAGGTGGCGCCGCACGTATCGCATTTGCAACATGAACCGCTGCGCACCAGGGTCAACTGGCCGCACTCGCCGCATGGATCGCCTTCGTAGCCTTTCAGCCGGGCCAGGCGAATTTTTTCTTCCATCGTTTGCTCGCGCACCGCACTGGTCGATCCGCTTTTGTGTCCATTTCCGTTGGTCGCGGCTGGACTGTTTTCGCGCAGGGGCGTCAGATGTCCGCTGCGCGGCGTCGAGAATGCCTTGGCTACGGGCTGCGGTTCGACGATGCGTTCTTCCATTACTTCTTCCGACTCGAAATCCGGCTCCTCACGCTCACGGTGGATAGCGTCGCCGCGGAGGTCCTCCGCCTCCACCTGAGCGAGGTCGTGCCGGCCAAGATAGGTGATGGCTAGCTCGCGGAAAATGTAATCGATGATCGAAGTCGTCATCTTGATGTGCGGATTGCCCTGCACCACGCCGTTCGGCTCGAAGCGCGTGAACAGGAAGGCATCGACGTATTCCTCCAGCGGTACGCCGTGCTGCAAGCCAAGCGATACGGCGATGGCGAAGCAGTTCATCATGCTGCGGAAAGCGGCGCCTTCCTTGTGCATGTCCAGGAAGATCTCGCCGAGCGTGCCGTCCTCATAGTCTCCCGTGCGCAAATACATCTTGTGATTGCCGATGCGGGCTTTCTGCGTGTAACCTGCGCGGCGATCAGGCAGCCGGCGGCGGTGAGCGAGATAGCGATAGACGATCTTCTCGGCAATGCGGACGGCTTCTGCTTTCGGCTCCTGCCGTGCCATCTCGCTCGTTTCCGCGTCGAGATCCGGCGCGTCGGCCACCGTGTTGAGCGGCTGGCTGAGTTTCGAGCCGTCGCGGTAGAGCGCGTTGGCCTTGACCATGAGCCGCCAGCTGAGCATATACGCCCTTTTGACATCCTCAATCGTCGCATTGTGCGGCATATTGATGGTTTTCGAAATCGCCCCCGAGATGAACGGCTGGGCGGCCGCCATCATGCGAATGTGCGCTTCCGCCGATAGGAAGCGTTGGCCGAGCTTGCCGCATTTATTGGCGCAGTCGAAAACGGGCAGATGCTCCGGATTGAGGTGCGGCGCCCCCTCGATCGTCATGGCGCCGCACACGTGGAGATTGGCCTCGGCGATCTGCTCGCGGCTGAAGCCCAGTGCTGTCAGCAAATCGAAATTCGGGTTCTCGATCTGAGCGGACTTGAAGCCGAGCTTACCGGTCAGCACGTCATCGCCAACAGTCCAGCGATTGAACGCGAAGGGCAATTCGAAGACGCTCGGCAGCATCGCCTCGATGCGTTGGAGCACGTCGTCGGGGAACCCCTTGGCTCGCAGGGTGGCATGATTGATGTGCGGGCAGCCGTGCAGCGTGCCCGCGCCGCGGCAATAGCGAACGATGTCTTCGATCTGCCGTGGCGTGTAGCCGAGCCGCCGCAGGGCCGGCGGGATCGATTCGTTGATGATCTTGAAGTACCCGCCTCCGGCCAGCTTCTTGAACTTGACCAGGGCGAAATCCGGCTCGATGCCGGTGGTATCGCAGTCCATTACCAGGGCTATAGTACCGGTCGGGGCGATGCACGTGACCTGCGCGTTGCGATAACCGTACTTCTCACCCATTTCCAACATGCGATCCGATTCGCGCTGGGCTGCTTTCAGCAAATAATCCGGGCAGAAACGCGCATCGATGCCGACCGGCGTGATGGTCAGTCCTTCATAATCCTCTTCGGGAGCGTTGTAAGCGGCACGGCGATGATTGCGAATGACGCGCAACATGGACTCGCGGTTGGCCTCGAAGCGGGTGAAAGGTCCAACCTCAGCGGCCATCTCCGCGGACGTGGCGTATGCGACGGCATGCATCAAGGCGGTGACGGCACCGCACCACGCCCGCCCCTCATGCGAATCGTAGGGCAATCCCTGCACCATCAAGAGCGATCCCATATTGGCGTAACCCAGGCCCAGGGTGCGGAAATCGTAGGACTTCTGCGCCACGGATACGCTCGGGAACTGCGCCATATAGACGGATATTTCCAGTATCAAAGTCCACAAGCGCGTGGCATGGCGGAACGAATCTACGTCGAAACGGCCGGTGCTCTCCTCGTAGAATTTGAGCAAATTTAAACTTGCCAAATTGCACGCGGTATCATCGAGGTGCATGTATTCGGAGCACGGGTTCGATCCATTGATCCGGCCATCCGCCGGGCAGGTGTGCCATTCATTGATGGTCGTATCGAATTGCACCCCCGGATCGGCGCACGACCAGGCAGCGAAGGCGATCTGCTCCCACAAGTCGCGGGCGTGCATCGTTTTGCGCGGCTTGGGCGGCCGTCCCTCCGCGCGAGCCTTCTCTTTCTCCGTGCGCCAGTACAAATGCCAAGGGCCATCCTTCTCGACCGCTTCCATGAACTCATCGGTGATGCGCACCGAGTTATTGCTATTCTGTCCCGAGACGGTGAAATACGCCTTCGAGTTCCAGTCCGTGTTGTACTCCTCGAGCTTCAGCGACGTGACGCCTTGCTCGGCCAGCTGTAAGACGCGCTCGATATAGCTGACCGGTACCAAGGCGGTGCGGGCCTCGACAATGGCCTTGCGCAAATCGTGATTGCGCTGGCGGTCCAGCCGCTCCTCGGCGTTGGGCCAGCTCACGCACGCCTTGAGGATGGCGTTAAGATGACGATTGAGCAGCCGCGAGCCCATCACCAATTCCGCGACCTTGGCTTCCTCGATCATCTTCCAGTTGATGAACTCTTCAATATCTGGATGATCGAGATCCAAAATTACCATTTTGGCTGCTCTGCGTGTGGTGCCACCGGACTTTATTGCTCCGGCCGCCCGATCGCCGATCTTGAGAAAGCTCATCAAGCCGCTGGATTTGCCGCCGCCCGACAGCGGCTCCCCCTCACCGCGCAATGAGGAGAAATTGGATCCCGTACCACTTCCGTATTTAAAGATGCGCGCTTCACGGACCCATAAATCCATGATGCCGCCTTCGTTCACCAGATCGTCATTTATGGATTGGATAAAGCAAGCATGGGGCGCTGGATGTTCATATGCAGATGTGGAGCGCGCCACTTGTTTCGTCTGGGGATCGACACGGTAATGCCCCTGCGAGGGACCGTCGATGCCATAGGCCCAGAACAGACCGGTGTTGAACCATTGCGGCGAGTTCGGCGCCGCCAGCTGCGCCGCCAGCATGTAGCAAACTTCGTCGTGGAACGCGCGGGCGTCGGACTCCGACGAGAAATAGCCGCCCCTCCAGCCCCAGTAGGTCCAGCACCCGGCCAAACGGCGGAACACCTGGCGCGCATCCGTCTCTTGGCCGTCGCGCGGATCGCCGGCGATCGGTTCACTCCGCTGGAGCCACTCCGGCATGCCGTCTTCGCGAACCTTCTCGCTCTGCCGCGGTACGCCGGCTTTGCGGAAATATTTCTGAGCCAGTACATCCACGGCAACCTGCGACCAGCTTTCCGGAGCGAGCAGGTCTTTCATTTCAAAGACCACCGACCCGTCCGGATTGGCGATCCGGGAGGTTCGCTTAACAAAGGTGAAGGAAGCGAACGGATCGCCTCCAGCCGTGGTGTAACGACGTGTGATCTGCATGGAATTTTCACGAAACGATCACTCCACCGTCTCGATTCTTGAGGGCTGGGGTCTCAAGCGGAACGGACGGGGGAGCGGCTAATAGTCCGTGGAGTTTAAGTTTACTGCAACCGTAGACGCTTGTACACAGGAAAAGTGAAGTCGATCCGTCAGGTTGGCGGTTCGGAACCGACGACAAAGGGCAGCGTCAATCCTTTTTGGTCTTGATACTTGCCGCGTTTATCGCCGTAGCTCAATTCGCAGACAGCATCGGCGCGCAGGAACACGATTTGGGCGATGCCTTCGCCGGCGTAAATCTTCGCCGGCAGCGGCGTGGTGTTGGAGATCTCGATCGTGATCTTGCCGCGCCACTCCGGTTCCAAAGGGGTTACGTTACAAATGATGCCGCAACGTGCATATGTCGATTTGCCAACGCATATCGCGAGGATGTCGCGTGGAATCTCGAGATATTCCACGGTCTCGGCCAGCGCGAAGCTGTTCGGCGGAATGAGACAAAAATCGCCTTCGATGTCCACAAACGACTTCGGATCGAAGTTCTTGGGATCGACGAGGGCGCAGCGGGCGTTGGTGAACACCTTAAAATGCCGGCCCACGCGCACGTCGTAGCCGTAGCTCGAAACGCCGTAGGAGATGACTCCGGGCCGCAGCGCGCTTTCGGCGAACGGTTCGATTTTGATCTCGCGTAGAATTTGCCAATCAGCGAGCACGCCCATGACTTCCTCTCCTTTTCATCTGCGGCCGTGGTGTCAAGCATCTTAGTTTTCTTTATAACCGATTTGCTTTCAACCCGAGTCTGAACGGGAGAGCAAGCCATCGCTGCTCCGGCGGCGCAGCTGCGCCAGCATTACCCTTTTTTCCAGCCAGGGAGGAAGGACTTTTTTTGCCGGAATGCCCAACGGTAACGGAAACTCCGCTGATCATCTCTTTTCATCGGCCCGGCAACGGTGATTGAACTTGACTCCGCCTGGGAGCGTGCGCTACATCAAGCACGGATTCCGCTCGGGGTTCGAGGGAGGCGGTTATGTTTCCGGTCTTGCCCATTCTGTGCCTCTTGTTTGCTGAGGCGCCGGCGATCGAGACCCAATTCGTCCAGGTCGCTCCCGCCCTATCTCAGCGGCCCTGGTGGAACGCCCCGCGAAAAACGCGGGCCGTGGTGTTGATTCACGGCCTGCTTGTTCACCCTTTCAGCAAAACGAATGTCGGCCGCGCGGATCTGCATTCCTGGCAAAAATCCGATTGTTTGCTGGTCAAAAGGCTGGCGCAGGAGGCGGACGTATTCGCCTTTGCCTACGCTCAGACGGTCAGCGCCGACGACATTGCCGAATGTCCGGAGTTAGAGAGGAACATCCGAAAACTTCGGGAGGATGGCTATCGCGAGATCATTCTGATCGGCCACAGCGCCGGCGGCGTCATCGCTCGCCAGTTCATCGAGGACCATCCCGATTGCGGTGTGACCAAGGTGATTCAGGTGTGTGCTCCCAACGCCGGCTCCGGTTGGGCGAAGTGGCAAACGGTGCGGGCCAATCAGATCGACTTTCTCGATTCCTTGACCAAGCCGGCCCGCCGCCGCAGTCTGTCGCAGCGAGCGGAAAAGGAGATTCCGGAACGCATCGAGTTCGCGTGCATCATCGGCACAGGAAGCGTCGTCGGCGATGGCGTCGTGTCCAACCGCTCGCAGTACCCGCCGGATTTACAGAAACAAGGTATTCCGGCCTATCCCTTCAATAGCTCGCATTGGATGCTGTTGCGCAGCCACAAGGGGGCCGAACTGGTGGCCCGTCTCGTGCGCGAAAAGCAACTCCGATGGGATGAGAGACAGGTTCAGGCCGTCCGACGCCGGCTCCTCGGCGATTGAGTTGAAACTCAGAACAAAACCCCCGCCTCGAACCAGCCGTCGCTGCAAAGTTGGACACGGACGCAATTGCCGTACAACACAATCGATTCGCTGCGCGAGGGTCGGAGGAGTTCCAGCTGGACTTGCGATCCCGCAAAGGCACGGGGCAGATATAAGCCCATGCCGCCAAGCGAGAGGTCCTTGCCCTTGCCCTCGATGGTTTCCTTGGACGTGTTCTCGGCGAGCAGGAAGGTAGCGCGTAGCGAATGCGGCCAGGCCACACGTTCCTGCGTCCGCCGCTCCGGATAGGCTTCCACGTGTGAGCGGAGGCTGTCCAGGATAAGGGGACCGACATCGCTGAGCAGCCTTTGTTCCGCTCGGTTCTTCTTATCCGAGCAACGAATGCGAACCGTCAATTCGGGACACATCGCGCTGACTGGTCCCGGAAGGGCCCAGCGAACCTCCACGAGCAGCCCGCGCGTTCCCTCCAGCCAGCGTTTCCAGAAGCAACCGGGGAAGGGAATCTGGAATACCAGACTGTTCTCCTCCTCGTGAACGACCTCGGCATTCCACTGACGCCGGAATGTCTCGAAGCCGGCTCGTGCAGTGGGTGGCCATAAGCGAGCGGGAAACTGGCCTTGAAGCACTGTAGCGCCTTGAGCAGCGGCTTTCAAGCCATCCGGCTCCCTCGCCGGTTGTGCCGCCTTGGCCTCGATGATTAACTCGGCGACGAGCCGGCTCATGCCGGTCCGGCGTTCGAGTGACGGACCGGGATCGCTTCGCGGCGACTGGCCGCTCTGCTGTTCTCGCCTCTGGCTTTTCTCCTCTATCCATTCGGGGATGCAGCGAATTGTCTCCATTGAAGAAGCAGCATCATGCTGGAGCTTGCCGCTCGCTTTCAGCGCTTGCACGAAGGCGGTGCAAGTTGGGAAACGCTGGTCCGGATCCTTGAACAATGCTCGCGCCACCACCGCCCTATCGATTTCCGGCAAAGCGTTCAAGTCCGGCGTAGCGGTGCAATGCTGCATCATCAGCTGACGGGCATTCCTGCCCTGGAACGGCCGCTTGCCGGTCAGCAGTTCTTGATAGACGATCGCCAAGCTATACTGGTCGCAGGATGAGGTGATTGTATTGCGAAAAATCTCCGGAGCGGCATAACGGGCGGTCAAGCCAACCGCCATCCGGCCAGCGGGCGGGTTCCGGGAGGAGGGAGGAAGGTCGCCTTTGCTCTCTGTCTGCCGCCCACTCCCGGCCGATCGTGCTTCGGTCAAGCTGCGGACCAAGCCGAAATCCCCGACCTTGACGTGATTGCTGACCAGAAAGAGATTGCCCGGCTTGATGTCCAGGTGCTGCAAACCATGGCGCAGGTTTATCAAGTCAAGCACGTCCGCCGCTTCATGTAGGTAGCGCAACAACTCGTCGCGCGGGATGCCCGCTGCTCGCTTGTTCCGACATTCGAGGAACACGTTCATGAGGTTCTTGTCCGCCAATTCCATGACGATGACTAGCTCGCCGCGGATCCATTCGACGCGCTCCATCGATAACAAAAAGGGATGGCGGAGCGACTTGATGTGCTGGATGGCCTTGAGTTCCGCGACGGCCGGCGCGGCTTCAGTATGCACCTGGCAGCGATCGCCCTCGACGAACTTGATCGCCTTGAACAGGCCTCCGGGAGCCTCGCATTTCCAGACTTCGCCGAAACCACCTCGCCCCAAAGGCTCAAGCAGGCGATATCCCGGTATCGGTTCGCGATTGCGTTTTCTCGTTTTCAGCATCCGTTGGTCCTTGCGAAAGCGATCCGACGTCCTGCAGCGCGGACTCCAGCTTTATCAAACTCTAGATCGTGGCGAAGAGGGAAGCAAACCAGAGGGATCGGCTTGTTTCGGTCGCGCGAACCTTTTACCGAACCGCGGCGTCTTATTGGAGTGCTACCCGACCGCTACTGTTTCCGTGCCTCGTGCGGAGGAGGAATTCCAAACTATCCTGCGAGATCGCCCTGCATTCGCATCCGTATCGAGAGTGGCGCGAGGGATTGGGCCCGATGACCGCCACGGCAAGACTGGTTAAGCCGCCAAGTTGCCAAGGCCCACCTCCTGGATGGGAGGATCGATACGGCTCCTCGAGAGCAACCAAGGGCTGCTCGCCTTCTCCGCGCGAGCTTCCTTCTTCGCCAGGCTCCCTGCCTGCTCGGTTTCGTGCCGGCCGAGGCAGTTCGGGCCTTTTGTCTGCGAGAATCCCTTGTGCTCTTTGTGAGGCCCTGAACGTTCGCCGCGAGGCACTCATCCCCGGCGTCCCGTTACCAACGTCCCGACAAATCGGCCGTAGGCCAGGCTTTCTAGCGTGACTTACGAGTAACTCATCGCCTCGTTTTCGCAGACACAACGCGGATGAAGAAACGAATTACCTTGCTTCGGGAGGATCGTAGCTCCGCCCGATCACGCCTCGCCACAGAGAAGGAGGACAGCAACATGGTGGCCCAACTCATACCCATAGCGGAAGGGATGGAGCAAGGCGACAGTACGATCGACCGTGCCCGCGCGGGAGACCGCGCGGCTTACGGTGATTTGGTACAGCGCTATCGTCCCGCCATTTACGGTTTGCTGTTGGCCTGGTTACGCGATCCGGCCGAGGCCGATGATGTTGCCCAAGAGGTATTTCTGCACAGCATGCGGAAAATTGGTCAGCTACGTGACACGCGCTGCTTCGTCGCCTGGCTACGACAAATCGCCGTGCGCCTGGCGCTCAATCGCCTCAATCGTCGCCGTCCTGTTGGTAGGCTGAATCTCACGCGCCAGGCGCTGCTTCCCGGACCCGGCGACGGTCCACTCGACGAGATTGTCCGCGCCGAGGAGCAAGGCAAGGTCCACGAAGGATTGAGCCTTTTAAAGCCACTCGACCGCGCCATGCTGGAGGCGTTCTATCTTCGCAGCCGTTCGCTGCGTGAGATGAGCGAGGAATTCGATGTCCCCTTGGGAACAATCAAGCGCCGCCTGCACACGGCCCGGCAGCGCTTGAAACAATTCCTGGAGCCGGAGGAGGTCAGTGAGTAAACCCCCAAGGACAAAAAGGACAGAAAGGACAGAAAGAGAGAAAAAAAGGAGAAGATAGGCGTTTGCGCTTTGCCGATCCTATCCTTCGCTCCTTCTGTCCTTTCTGTCTTTCGTGTCCTTTGTGTCTTGGCGGTTCATTGATTTTCCGTTGTCGCGAGAGCTTTCCGCACTGCCTCAACGAGTAGCATCTCTTGATGCTCAAAAATCGTGCGGACATCGAGTACCAGCTTTCCGCCCCGCAGCCGAGCCATCACGGCGGGCGTCCCCAATCGCAGACGCAGAGCTAACTCGCTATCGCTGAGAGAACTCGCCTCAATCTCGACGACCCACGATTTCATGCTCTGATCCGGCAACGATCCGCCGCCGACGTACGCAACATCCTCTGTGATCTCCACCGAAGCAAGGGCGGGGATACCCCGTAGCTGTTCGGCCATCCGCTCGGCTCGCTGACGCAATTCTTTCAGCGGCGTGCCGAGCAGACGAAGCACCGGCACTTCGCGCAGGGCAAGTTCTTCATTGAGATATAGCCGTAGTGTCGCATCTAGCGCGGCCAGCGTCATCTTGTCGAGGCGGAAGGCGCGCATGAGAGGATCTTTTTCGATTTTTTGTATCCACTCCTTGCGTCCGGCGATGATGCCGGCTTGGGGTCCGCCAAGCAATTTATCGCCGCTGAATAGCACGAGATCGGCGCCCGCCGCAATGCTCGCTCGCGCCACCGGTTCGCCCTGAAAACCGAAACGCGCGAAGTCTACCAGCGCGCCGCTACCGATGTCGTCGATAACCGGCAGACCGTGCTTCTTTCCCAACGCGGCAAGTTCCGATAGCGCTACGGACTTCGTGAACCCCGAGATGCGATAATTGCTCGAATGGACTTGCAACAGCGCGCCGGTGTTGGGACCGATGGCCCGCTGATAATCGCTAAGGCGAGTGATATTGGTTGTGCCGACTTCGCGCAGAATGGCCCCGCTGACACTCATGATGTCGGGGATGCGAAAACTGCCGCCGATTTCGATGAGCTGGCCGCGTGAGATGACGACTTCCTTGCCCTGTGCCACTGTACGCAGCACGATGACCGTAGCGGCGGCGTTATTGTTGACGGCGGTGGCCGACTCCGCCCCGGTCAGCCGGCACACCCATTCGCGGATGGCAATCTGTCGTGACGAGCGCTTGCCGGTTTCGAGATCCAGCTCCAGGTTCAGATAGCTGCGTGCCGCTTCATACGCTGCTTTCGCCGCATCTTCCGCGACAGGCGAACGGCCGAGATTGGTGTGCAGAACGATACCGGTGGCGTTGATGACGGTTCGCAGCTTGGGCTGCATTTCGTGGCCAAGGCGGCAGGCAACCCGCGACGCCACGACTTCCACGGCGCTCTGGCCGTCCACGGGGATGCCTTGGCGAATCTGATCGCGCAGGGAGGACAATTCGGCCCGCACCGCGCCGACGATCAAATCGTGGGCATGGTCCCGCGCTAATGCCTGTACTCCTTCGGCCGCCAGAACATCGTTGACAGAAGGAAGTTGGCGAAAAAGATTGTCACTCATTCACTCATCCGTTTAGACCAGCACTCGCAAGTCACCCTCGCGTCGGGTGACGCCCGCGCGATCGAGATATTCACACAACGGCACCGCGAATTTCCGTGTTGTGCCCAGGATGTCGCGAATCTCCGCCACCGTCAGCCCCTTGCCCTCGGCGAGCCGTTCGCGCACGAGCCGCCGCATCTCGGCTTCGGCCTCGACGTGCAGATAAATGTCCTCTGCTATGTGGACTAAATACCCCTCGGCCACGCAGACATCGAACAAATCCTTGAGATTGGCGGCGTTACCGCCGGCCTGGCCGGCGAAGCTACTCGGCTCCGGCGGCTGAAAACGCGCCGCCTGGTACGCCGCCACCAGCTTGTCCTTGAGCTTGCGCAGGTTAGCGCTCAGCTTCGGTTTGAAGTCGGCGCGGCCAATGCGACGCAGATCGCCGGTCAGTTTCTTGCCGGCAATCAGCCGCTCTACCGTCGCGTGGACCAAAGCGTCATCGCCGACGTAATCGAGCTGCGATTGCACCCTCTGACGATCGTGCGTGGACATCAGCGGAAACTGATCGTGCAGCCGATCCAGCACCGTCAGAATGCGTCCTTCCAATTCGCTCACCATGTCCTTGTGAAGAAGCAACCGCCGTGCTCCGCTGATAACAATCTCCACAAGCTCGCCCTGCTCTTTCAAGCCGGCGACCAATTCGACTGCCTCGTCCGGCCCGACGTTCGCGCCGCGCACAAGTTCCGGGACCGTGAAGCCGCCGAAAGAGCCGAACCAAGCCACCGTCAAGGCCCGCTCGCGCGCATCGCCGCTCCACAGCCGTTCGATGCGTTCGAGCATCTCGAGATGCCGCCGGCGGATCTTGCGAGCGACCGGCTGTAAGACCTGTCCGCCGCCGAGCGTCTGCGTGGCCGAGGATTCACGGATTACGAATGGTTGGCCCCATGTACCCATCGCCGGCTCATCGAGAAATACCTGCGCCAACCCCCATTGCCCCGGCTCGATGGCGTCGGCGTCGAGCAGAGCGATCGTACTCATGACCTCGGCGGTGCCGATGTGAAAACGCACCGGCATGCGATGTTTGATAGGTCGTTTCATATCGGCCAGGCAATGCAGCCGCACCGTCATCACACGCGACGGCGCCAGATAACCCGGCGTGGCCAACTCTTGACCGCGCACGACATCCTCATGATGCACGCCAGCCAAATTGATCGCCGCCCGCTGACCGCGATGCACTTCCTCAACGCTTTGATCGTGATTTTGCAACGAGCGGACCCGAACGCGCTCGCCGCGCGGCAGCCATTCCACTTCCTCGCCCACGCGCACGCTGCCGGATGTCACCGATCCCGTGATGACCGTACCATGGCCCTGCACGATAAACGAGCGATCGATGGCCAAGCGAAACCATTGCTTGCCGCGGCGTTCTTCAACGTGGTGGCACGCCTCGGTGATGGCCGCCTTCAGCTCGGCGATGCCTTGTCCGGTGTGCGCTGACGTGGCGATCAGAGGAGCATTCTCCAGGAACGTCCCTTGCACCAGCTCGCGGATCTCCAGCTCGACCACTTCGCGGGTCGTGTCATCGACGAGATCGCATTTGGTCAGGGCGATGACTCCGTGGCGCAGGCCGAGCAAGCGAAGAATTTCCAGATGTTCGCGCGTTTGCGGCATGACGGAATCATCGGCGGCCACGACGAGGACGGCCAGGTCAACGCCGGTCGCGCCGGCCAGCATGTTCTTGACGAAGCGCTCGTGGCCGGG
>Ga0070738_10002017_pt1 | contig 34534 bp, 31 predicted proteins | sample Coa_R2_2_FD_66446 | JGI IMG/M metagenome (GOLD analysis project Ga0070738, IMG submission 66446) | Surface soil microbial communities from Centralia Pennsylvania, which are recovering from an underground coalmine fire - Coalmine... | ecosystem: Environmental > Terrestrial > Soil > Unclassified ...
CATTCTTCATACATGCCGTAAGCTGCAAAGCTTCCCAGCTCAAAAAATGAGCCTTGATCCACAAGTCTTGCGATGCGCTCTCGTGCGGTCAAACGGCCTTTGCCGTGCTGGCTTTCGATGGCTTTACTCCCGCCGCCCTCACGGATCTTTTCTTCTTCATTGCGTACTTGCGAGACCATGTCCGCAAGAAACCGCATGTTAGCTTCGAAGCGTGCAGACGTTGGGTCCACGCGCGTTTCCAGCTGTGGCGAGACAGATGGGGGAGTGGGTTCCTTGCGTTCAGCCATAGAAGAAAGAAGAAATACGAAACTTTTACCCTATAACAGCAGAGGCGAGGGGCGCAAACTGGTATTTTGGATCCTAAAAATGGCCTCCGAAACCGGGTCATGGGCCACGCCATCAATGAGTCCGATTCGTGATGCTTCCATGGCGTCGATTTTTTCTGCCGCTGAAAATGCCTGCAAAGCTAGCGCTTTGCCAATCAAGCGTGGAAGCCGTTGCGTACCACCCCAGCCCGTCATTAATCCAAGGGCCGCTCCTCGGTGACCAAATATAGCGTTGGGGAAAGCAATGCGCCGATGACATGCGAGCGCCAGATCCAGCCCTCCTCCCATGCAGAATCCAGAAATCGCAGCATAAACCGGGGCAGGGAATTGCGAGATCGCGGTCATCAGTCTTTGTCCGATTTTCGAAAATTCATAGGCGGCGGGAGCGGTAAGAGCCGCAATCTCTTGGAGGTCAGCCCCGACGGAAAAATAGTTTTCGTTTCCAGTAACGATGATCGGTTTTTGAGTTTGCCTTAGGTTGCTGAGAGCACCATGCAGGGAGAGAATGAAAGCTTGCGTGAGACGGTTGGTTCCATCACTGGAAGTTATATGCAGAATGTGGACATGATCCCGCGTCTCGATCTGGAAATTAGTAGGCAGCCTACTTCCTCTCGAGCCATTTTTCCAGTCGGCACCCATCTTCCTCCAATTGAAAGATTCCAGCGCCGAAACATTCGCCAATCAGTCGCTGCGTTTCTGCATCGCGAGCGACTCGGGTAATCCATTGCTTGCCAACTTGATATTGGCTGGCTGTAAACCAGCGCTGCGGAAGCACATCCACAAGTCCTGCACGCAGATAGAAAACGTAAATGGCGAAAGCCGGGTCATCGGGACTCTTCGCGGGATAACTTGTCGGAACCAGCAACTCATCCACCGATCGCAATGACTCCGGCACGTCAATTTTGTGCGTCCCTGCGCCTAGATTGAGCGGAACTTCCATGTCTGCAACCGGGGCAGTCGCTGCGTAAATCCTGTCGGAGGATTGCTTGAACCATCCGGCAATCTCCGCGAGATCGAATGCCTTAAGCCGCTCAGGATCAAAACACGCGAGCCGTATATTTCGCCCTTCCGGGCACCAAATTCCGAGTTTCGTTTCTCCTGTTAGGAATGGCCGGCAATAGGTATTTAATGCAAGCCTCTGTTTCTCAGGCTCCTGCTGCAAGTGCAGTGAAATTACATACGCGACAGATCCTTGCTCACCGTGATGCGCCCATTTAAATCGTTGACCTGATGAGGAAGTGAACGATGGAAATGTTGCCCAGTACCATGGAGAAGGACCAACCGCACTTTCCAATTGCCGCTTTGTCGAAGAAAGATTCACGCTAGACATGAGTGAAGGGCTGCAGGTTAATTCTTGCGTTAAACGGCTGGAACACCGCGAGGTTTTACATTTGCTCGGATGAACTTCACGATGTCGTCCATTGCAGTTCCAGGCTGAAAAATGGCTGCTACTCCCATTTGCTTCAGGGCTGCAATGTCTTGATCGGGAATGATGCCGCCAACGACGACGATGACGTCTTCCATCTTGTTTTGTCTGAGCAGATCCATTACGCGCGGAACGATAGCGTTGTGCGCTCCAGAAAGAATGGAAAGCCCGATCACGTGTACATCTTCCTGTAGCGATGCGCTGACAATCATTTCGGGCGTTTGTCGCAGACCGGTATAAATGACCTCCATGCCGGCGTCTCGCAGCGCTCGTGCAATGACTTTTGCACCGCGATCATGCCCGTCCAAACCGGGTTTGGCGACCAGCACGCGAATCTTTGAATCTGCCATGCTTATTTATTTAACCACAATGAGCAGAATCCAGCTTGGATCAAGCTTAGAGGGTCTTGATATCCAGGCTCCGCCATAGATACCAGCACGCCACACTGCGGTAGGGCTCCCAGCATTTTGCCAGTTTCATCATTTGTGCAGGTTTGGGCAATTTGCGCTTCTTATAGGCCTTCTTAATGGCCATTTGCACGCCGTAATCCCCAGTCGGCAGAATGTTAGGCCGACGTAGCGCAAACATTAGGAACATATGAGCTGTCCATGTGCCGATGCCTTTGATTTGCGTCAAATGCTCAATCACTTCGTCATCGCTCATATGAGGCAGGCTCTCAAATCGCACAGTGCCATCGTGAGTTTTCTCCGCTAAATCCCTTATATAGCTCAACTTCTGTTTCGAAAGTCCGGCAGTCCGCATTTGCGCTTCCGTTATACCCAGAATGCCTTTGGGTGTAACCGGCTCTCCAGCTAATGCTTCCAATCTGGCAAAGATTGTCGCGGCTGCTTTCCCGTTAAGCTGCTGATACACAATTGACTCCGCCAAATGCTCAAATCCCGGCACTCCGTAGTTGATTTTGTAGGGCCCTACTCGTTCAATAATCGCAGCCAGCACTGGATCGTTTTTTTTCAGATGTTGGATGGCCTTGCGCATGAAAATTGTTTTATCACAGGATTTATAGCAAGGCGAATAAAAAACGAAGCGCATGTGTTGTTGTGCGCGGGTGGGAGTGGAAAGAGAAAGTCCCTAGGTGATGCTGACTTCCGTGTATGTTCCGTACACCTCGCGCAATGCTTCGCAGATTTCTCCTACGGTTGCGTAAGCCCGCACTGCGTCAATAATGTAGGGCATCGTGTTGGCAGGGGAAATGCCATTTGCTTCTGCTTTTGGTTCTTGTGCGGCCGCCTTTTTTAAAGCATTGAGACGGCGCGCGACCTCTTCATTTGATCTCCGTCCGCGCAATGCTTTTAACTTAGCGGTTTGCTGCTTGGCGACGGTCTCGTCAATATAGAGAATATGCGGGGATTCTTCTTCGATGACAAATTCGTTCACACCAACCGTGATTTTTTCTTTTGCTTCGGCAGCTCGTTGATACTGATACGAGGCTTCCGCAATCTCTTTCTGCGGATATCCGCGCTCAATCGCCTTCACCATGCCACCCATGGCATCGAGTTTATTGAAGTAATCGAACCCGCCTTGTTCCATTTGCAGGGTCAGATTTTCTAGGAAATACGAACCGCCGAGCGGATCGATCGTCTGCGTTACTCCTGATTCATAAGCAATGATCTGCTGAGTGCGCAATGCGATACGTGCCGCTTCTTCGGTTGGCAGCGCGAGAGCTTCGTCATAGGAATCCGTATGCAACGACTGTGTTCCGCCCAGGACCGCGGCCAGAGCTTGCAAAGCCACGCGGGCAATATTGTTCATCGGTTGCTGCGCCGGCAGTGAAACGCCCGCAGTTTGAGTATGGAAGCGCATGAGCCATGTGCGCTGGTTCTTCGCGCCAAACCGATTTTTCATGACCTGATACCAAATCTTCCGAGCGGCCCGATATTTCGCGATTTCTTCAAAGAAATCATTGTGAGCATTGAAGAAAAAGCTTAGCCGCGGACCGAATTCGTCCACTTCCAAGCCGCGGCGCAGCGCCCATTCCACGTATTCGACGCCGTCATAAAGCGTGAATGCCAGCTCCTGCAAGGCCGTCGAACCAGCCTCGCGGATGTGATATCCGCTGATGGAAATCGTATTGAACTTCGGTGTGAACTTGGAACCAAATTCAAACGTGTCTATGACCAGTCGCATAGACGGCGCTGGGGGATAAATATATTCCTTCTGCGCGATATATTCCTTGAGAATATCGTTTTGCAGCGTGCCCGAAATTTTCTTCCAATCCGCGCCTTGTTTTTCAGCCACGACTAAATACATCGCCCACAAAACCGACGCGGGCGAATTGATGGTCATCGAGACAGTCGTTTTTTCGAGATCAATGCCGTCGAAAAGAATCTCCATGTCTTCGAGTGAATCAATGGCCACGCCGCATTTGCCGACTTCACCTTCGCTCGCCGCGTGATCGGAGTCATACCCCATTAAAGTCGGCAGATCGAACGCGACCGATAATCCGCTGCCACCGCTTTGAAGCAAATATTTGTAACGTTGATTGGTCTCTTCAGGCGATGCGAAGCCCGAAAACTGCCTCATCGTAAAAAGCTTGCCGCGATACCCACTGGCATGAATGCCACGTGTATAAGGGGCTTGTCCGGGGAAGCCAAGATATTTTTCTGCACTCCAATCTTCTGGAAGATCGGCCTGCGTATAGAGCCGGCGAATCGGCACACCCGAGATAGTCGTAAATTTAGCGTGGCCGTGCTCGTCGAGATTTACGCCAGTGGCTGCGCCAATTGGTTTCTCGGGAGCTTTCTCAAGCGTTGGCGCCAGAGTCTTCTCAGCCCATTGTTTCTCCGCGTCGGACGGATGACGCCCTTCAAACACATCGGCAATCGGGCTTTCTGCGACTTGCGGCGTCTTATCTTTCGGCATCATGGCTCCCTCGACCAAACACTCCATTTTACGGCATATCGCGCCGGGAGTAGAGTTCAGACTTATCTGGTTTTCGGCTCAGTTCCCAAATCTTGGCATACTTCCAGGAAACATAAACCGAATGATAGAGATGCAGTAACAACCCTTCGCGACCGTCAAGAAAGCCCAACCGAATGAAGTAGTTGTAAACAAAAGTCAGCAACGGGCGAATCGTGATGTCCGTAAAACTGAATCCACGGCGGCCCTGGGCGACGGCAAATTCTGCTCCCTGCGACGAATAACTGTTCATGTGATCAATGTAGCCGCGCAGCGTGGGATAAGCGTAATGCAACATCGCATGGTTCAACTGTGCCGTGGAACCGCTAACCCTGATCGTCGGATGTGCCCCATATTCTTCAAACCTGCCAGCGCCTCGGCGAATTAAACGTAACTTTGGATCTGGATAAAATCCGCCATGTTTGATCCAATGGCCAAGAAAGAAATTTTTGCGGGGGATGAAATAACCGACAAGACTGGTACTTTGCGCGACGGCTTGTTCAATCTCTCGAGCTAATTCCGGTTCCAACGCCTCATCTGCATCCAACTGCAAAATCCAATCTCCAGACGCCTTTTCCATTGCGGAATTCTTCTGTCCGGCAAAGCCCTTCCATTTCTCGACAAATATTTTTGCACCATAAGACTTGGCAATCTCAAGCGTCCGATCTATCGAGCCTGAATCCACGACGATAATTTCGCCTTGCCCATCGCGGACTAATGGCATGACGCTTTCGAGCGTATGCGGCAGGTTCGCCTCTTCGTTTTGGGTGATTAAGACCACCGAGAGTTGCACGGGGAAAGCATACAGCGAAACTCGCGCGCCCGAAATTCACGCGAAGGTTCTCTTAAGACAGACGCATCCAAACCGCCCTCACTATAATCAATATGAAGCAACTTCTCCCATGGATTTCAAACTAGTTAGCCCTTACAAGCCGCAAGGCGATCAGCGCCAGGCCATCGAATCTCTCGTGCGAGGACTCGCCGACCGGGAACAGCACCAGGTACTGCTCGGAGTTACCGGCTCCGGCAAGACCTACACCATGGCCAAGGTGATTGAGCAGCTAAACCGCCCTTCGATCGTCATGGCCCACAACAAAACACTTGCCGCTCAGCTTTACCACGAGTTCAAGAATTTTTTCCCCCACAACGCGGTCGAATACTTCGTTTCCTATTACGACTACTACCAGCCCGAGGCCTATGTTCCCGCTGCCGACCTGTATATCGAAAAAGAAAGCACCATCAACGACGAACTCGATAAACTGCGCCTTTCCGCCACGCGATCTTTGTTCGAACGCCGTGACGCGCTGATCGTTGCTTCCGTCAGCGCCATCTACGGCCTTGGGTCGCCTGAAGCTTATTACGGGATGATGTTGTTTCTCGAAAAAGGCCAGAAGATCAAGCGCGAAGACATCACCCGGAAGCTCGTGGATATTCTTTACGAGCGAACCGATGGCGATTTTCGCCGGGGAACGTTTCGAGTACGCGGCGATGTAATCGAAGTTTTTCCCACTTACGACGACATGGCATATCGTGTTGAACTGTTCGGCGATGAGGTCGATTCACTGGCCCAGATTGATCCGCTCTTTGGCACCGTGAAGCAGAAATATGCACGGCTGCCGATTTATCCTAAGACGCACTACGTCATGTCGGAGGAAACTCGCTCGACTGCGGTTCAATCCATCAAAGCCGAACTTGCGTGGTGGGAAGTGGAACTCGAAAAGCAGGGCCGTCTTGTCGAAGCACAGCGCATACACCAGCGCACTATGTATGACCTGGAGATGATTAAATCCGTCGGCTACTGCCACGGCATCGAGAACTACTCGCGCCACTTTACCGGACGCCTGCCCGGTGAGCCGCCGCCAACGCTGCTTGATTATTTCCCGCGCGATTATCTGATGTTCATTGACGAGTCGCACCAGACCGTTCCGCAACTTCACGGTATGTATCACGGCGACCGCTCGCGGAAAGAAACCCTCGTCGAATACGGATTCCGCATGCCTTCGGCGCTGGACAATCGTCCGCTGACCTTCGAAGAATTCGAGCACCGCATGGGCCAAATGATTTATGTCTCAGCCACGCCGGGCCCGTATGAGCTCACAAAATCGGCCGGAGTGGTCATCGAGCAAATCATTCGCCCGACAGGATTGGTCGATCCTCCAGTCGAAGTCCGTCCAGTCAAGGGCCAGATAGACGACCTGTTGCACGAGATTCGCGATCGCGTCGCGCGCGGTGAACGCGTGTTGGTCACGACGCTTACCAAGCGCATGGCTGAAGATCTTTCCGAGTATTACAGCGAGGTAGGCGTGAAGTGCCGCTACATGCACTCCGAAATTGAAACGCTCGAGCGGGTGAAGATTCTTCGCGACCTGCGCAAAGGCGAATTCGATGTATTGATTGGCATCAATCTCTTGCGCGAAGGACTCGACCTGCCAGAAGTTTCGCTGGTTGCGATTCTGGATGCCGACAAAGAAGGTTTTCTCCGCTCAGCCGGATCGCTGATTCAAACCATTGGCCGCTGTGCCCGCAATTTAAATGGCCGCGCGATTCTTTATGCCGACCGCCGAACCGACTCGATGATCAAAGCCCTCAACGAAACCGACCGGCGCCGCGCCATTCAGGAAGCCTACAACCAAGCCAATGGCATCACTCCGGAGTCCATCATCCGGCCACTCGATATGACGCTGGCGGGCATCGTTGCCGCCGATTATGCCGATCTAACGGTAAGTGAATCGGAGGGTATCCCCGAGTTCAAGTCGCAGGAAGAATTGAATACCTACATCGGCAAACTGGAAAGCGACATGCGCGAATCCGCCAAGCGTTTTGAGTTTGAGAAGGCCGCTAAGCTGCGCGACACGATTAAGGAATTAAGGACGAAGGAATTCTTGTTCGTGTAGAACCGGAGAGCATTGAAGATACACGAAGTTCGTGTTACACTATTTTAGTGTCAACTAGTCGCCTCCGAAACGTCACCGTCACCCTCGAAGAAGACGTCGCCCGCTGGGCGCGCATCGAAGCCGCACGCCGCGACACTAGCGTCTCGCGCCTGCTCGGAGAATTGCTGAAAGAACGCATGTCCACCGAAGGAGCTTCGCTGACTGAAGCCGCCGAGCGTCTAGCCAGTTTCGGCAAACGCCACAAATTTTCCCTGCGAGGACTCAAGATCAAAGACTTGATCAACGAAGGGCGGCGGTGAGCCAATTCGTTCTCGATGCCTCGGTTGCGTTGGCGTGGTGCTTTCCTGACGAAGCCGAGTCAAACTTGGTGGCTGAAAGAGTGATCGAACGACTATTGCGTGGCGATACCGCTGTTGCTACTTCATTTTGGCCGCATTAAATCTTGAACGCTCTGCTGGTTGGCGAGAAGCGAAAGCGCATCACCAAAGCGCTGATCCAAAGTTTTCTCGATGACTTAACTGCATTGCCTGTCACGCTGGTTTCTTCCAGCGCGGATGCGGTCTTTACGCGAATTCATTCTCTTGCGCGAGAACTTGACCTGACCGCCTATGACGCGGCCTATCTCGCCATTGCGCTTGACAGTGCTCTGCCGCTTGCCACTTTAGACGCCGCTCTTATTTGTGCTTGCAAAAAGGCCGGCGTAGATTTGTTGGAGTAAATTACCCCCCGATATGCACCATCGTCCTCGATGCTGGCACGAAGTCAGGTTCGCCGATGTGATGGCGCGCTTCTTTTTTCATCACCACGCCGCGGATAAATTCGGCTAATTCTTCATCACTCGCGCCCCGTTGCATCTGGCCATAGAGATCGTGGTCCCAAACGGAAAATAAGCATGTGCGAATTTTGCCGTCGGAAGTAATGCGGATGCGGCTGCAATGCCCACAAAAGGGATGCGACACGGGCGCGATAATTCCAATTTCGCCAATGCCGTCGTCAAATCGATAGCGGCGCGCCGTCTCCGAACGCGCATGAGGGATTTCAACTAGCGGGCGATATTCGCTCATGCGGGCAAGAATTTCGTCGAGCGTAACCACAGTCGTGGGCGACCAGGTGCGGTCTTCTTCGAGGGGCATGAATTCTATAAAGCGCACGATCACGCCTTCTTCGCGCGCAAACATCCCAAAGGGAATGATCTGGTCCTCGTTGAAGCCGCGCATCAGCACGCAGTTAACTTTCAATGGCCACAGCCCGGCGCGGCGCGCGGCGCGAATGCCCGCCAGCATATGCTCATACCCGCCGGGCACGCGCGTAATCCGGGCAAAGCGATCGGGATCAACGGCGTCCATGCTGACGGTGACGCGATTGAGCCCGGCGTCTTTTAACGGCTGGGCGAGGTCGGCAAGAAGATGGCCGTTGGTGGTAAGAGCGAGGTCGAGCGGGTCGCTGTTTTGAGGGTTCAATTTTTCGAGTTCCTGTACGAATTCGACGACACCCTTGCGCAATAGCGGCTCGCCACCGGTAAGCCGGACCTTCTGGATGCCCAGTCCGACTAGCACTCGCGCCATTCTTAGATAGTCTTCAAAAGGTAGGTCGCCATACAAAGCGCCTTCATTCCCTGTCCGGCAATAGACGCACTTGTAATTGCAGCGGTCAGTGATGGAGAGCCGCAGGTCGGTGATCGGACGGCCGAATTTGTCGGTAAGCGGCATCTAAATAGTTGGATTCACTATCGCACGGAAGGGCTTAGAAAAGCAGCAGAAAGTGCCCCGCCCGGTTGAACGGGGCACGTAAGGTTTAAGTTGCGTCGTGACCAATCAAGTTGACTGCTTGGAATCCTACGTTGGTTAGGAATTCCAGGGTCATTGTTTCGTTGGCGACGCCGACTACGTTCAAGCCACAAATGCTTACCTGAGACGGCCCATTGCTAGACGACGCTGCTGTGAGAGTCCATAGCATCAGCTGGGCACCACTCCCGTCCAGCAATTGGAGCGCTACCTCGTCGCCGACTCCTGAGGTTGCATAAACTGTAGCTGACACGCAGTCCACAACGTGCTGGACTCCGGCGCCTCCAGCCGGTCTTGTCGCTACGGCGATGCTGCCGGGATTAGCTACAGCGTGAACAACCCATTCAGCGGGCGGGGCCGGCAGGGGTGGAGGCGCAGGATCGGAAACCTGTTGAGGTGATCCGTTGCCTTTTGCAAAAGCCGTTGGTGCAGATCCAAGTTTATAGCTTAGGAAACAAGCGGCTACCAGCAAGATGGTGAAAATGGGAAGTACTTTCTTCAACATGCAAATTCTCCGTTCTACTGAATTCGCCCTCAAAAGGGCGCGGACAGTGTAGTCCTAGGATGGCTGTTGATAAGCAGGAAGTTATTGATTTTTAGAATGAGAAGGCCGTGTTTTTTTAACACTCTTGCTGCAAGTCTTGGGGGAAGCTACGTTCCTTAGTTTCAGGCGCATCAGTCGCTGAATGCTACAATTTAGGTGCGCCGCTAAGGGCTTGCGTTGTCAAGCACATCCTCTCAGAGGCCTTTCGATCATGTTTATTGGCAAACAGAAGAAGTTTCGGGTCTTGGCGTCGCTTGTTACGATCCTTTCTCTCGCCTCGGCTACCAGTTGCACGGGCTTTTTTCAGAATCCGGTATTGACAACAGTCACTATTGGTCCACAGACACCAACTATTAACGTTGGCGGGACGTTGCAGATGAGTGCAACCGGCACGTACAACGACGGCAGTACCAAGAATCTGAGTTCGGGCGTGTTTTGGAGCAGCTCTGATTCAACAGTAGCTTCGATCAGTAGCGCAGGACTTGTGACCGGGGTTTCCAATTCGAGCGCAACCATTACAGGCTCGTCCGGAACGGTCAGCGGCACGACCACAGTGACAGTTCAATTGACTGGCATCGTATCTATTCAGGTCAGCCCCTCTAGCCAAAGCATTACATCAGGTCAAATACAGCAGTACACTGCTACTGCTACACTAACTGGCGGTGGTACTCAGGACGTCACCAATTCTGCAGTTTGGGCATCATCGAATTCAAGTGCAGGAACAATTGCGACTAGCGGAGGCCTGTTCACGCCTGCGTCGGGTCTCACTCAGTCTCAGCAAACGACCATTACGGCAACAGAAGATAATGTTATTAGCAACGGGGCTATCCTGACTGTAAATCCGTAGTCATCACCTTTACCGCATGCCATCCATCCGCTGCATAGGCATCAGTACCGGGGGCGGAGACGCTCCCGGACTTAACGCCGTCATCCGCGCGGCAGTCAAATCTGCGATTCTCAAATACAACTGGAAGGTCATCGGCATCCCTGACGGCTTCGATGGCCTCATTTACCCCGAACGCGCGCGTGAGTTGACCCTGCAAACTGTCAGCGGCATTCTGCCGCGCGGTGGAACCATTCTTGGCACCACCAACCGCGGCAATCCCTTTGAATACATCACGACGGAAAACGGCGTCGAACTTAAGCGAGATATCTCTGAGCAGGTCATCGAAAACGCCAAAAAGCTGGGGTTGGATGCGGTTATCACCATTGGCGGCGATGGCTCCCAAACCATCGCTCTGGAACTTTTTCGCAAAGGATTAAATGTCGTCGGCGTTCCCAAGACGATTGACAACGATTTGGGCGCAACGGAAATCACTTTCGGCTTTGATACTGCTCTAACCACTGCGACCGATGCTGTGGACAAGATTCATACCACGGCGGAGGCGCACCACCGCATTATGGTCGTGGAAGTCATGGGCCGCGATGCGGGATGGATTGCTCTCGAAGCCGGCATGGCTGGCGGCGCCCACGTCATCCTTATCCCCGAGATTCCGTTTTCTGTGCAAGCTGTTTGTGACCATGTCAAACAACGCGAAGAGCAGGGCAAACCCTTCACAATTATCGTCGTAGCTGAAGGCGTCAAGCTACAGCAGTGGAAAGAGCAGCGCCGCACAGGCTCGGTGGCCAACCGTATTGGCGACGCAGTGGCCGATGGCACTGGAAAAGAAGTTCGAGTCAGCGTGCTTGGCCACATTCAGCGCGGCGGATCGCCCACGCCTTTTGACCGGATTCTCGGCACTCGTTTCGGCGTGGCCGCCGTGGATCTAATCGCCGAGGGTGGATTTGGCAAGATGGTTTGCCTGCGCCACGAACGCATCGAAGCCGTGGATATTGCGCAGGCCATTCACCATCTCAAGCGCGTTGACCCGGGTGGCGAACTGGTGCAGGCCGCCCGCTCGATTGGAATTTGCTTTGGGGATTGATTTCTCTCGTGAAGCGCACCCAAATTCTACGTCCTTCCGCATTAACGAGAACGGTTCTTTTCTGTAGCTGCGCGATTTGATTGCGCTATAGTGTCCATAGAATCCAGTGAAATCCCTGCCTCGTTTCTCCGTACTCTTATTTCTGACTATTGCGCTCTCTCTTGGTTGCAGGCGCCATCATGGGCACGTTCTCGAAACGGCGTATGTTTCTGCGCCGCAGGCAATTCTTCGCGATCACATGGCTGCGGTTTACAACAAAACCGGAGTAGTAAAGAACGGTGACCGTGTCGAAGTTCTGGAAAAAGACAAACGCTTTGCCCGAGTGCGCACCGCGAAAAATGAAGAGGGTTGGATTGAACAGCGTTATCTCGTGAGCCAGCAGATTTTCGATGGCTTTCAGAAATTAGCGGCTCAGGAGCAGAACGATCCGCAGCAGGCGACCGGAACCACCCGCAACGACACCAACATGCACCTGACACCCGGCCGTGATACTGACCATCTTTTTCAGTTGAACGAAGGCGCGAAAATCACGTTGTTCAAGCGTGCAACCGTCGAGAAAATTCTCCCCGGCTCGGCGAAACCCGCGGTGAGCGAGGGCAAGGCGATTGTTCCCATGGAAGATTGGTGGCTGGTTCGGGATGCTCAAGGACGAGTGGGTTGGGTCTTGGCCCGCATGGTGGACGTGGATGTCCCGCTGGAAATCGCCGAATATGCTGAAGGCCAGCGTATGGTTGCCGTGTTTGTGCTCGATGAAGTTGCCGACGCTGACAAGAAGGTGCCGCAATATCTGGTTGCATTAACTGAGTCGAAAGATGGCATGCCCTACGATTTCGATCAAATTCGCGTCTTTACCTGGAATGTGAAGCGGCACCGTTATGAAACGGCCTACCGCGAGCACGGTTTGAACGGAGCGTTTCCTGTGACTGTGACGCACGAGGCCTTCGATAAAGAAGGTACTTTGCCGGTGTTCATTGTGCGGGTAAAGGATGACAGCGGAAATGTCAGTGAACGGAAATATAAGCTAAATTCACCAATTGTAAAACGCGTGCTCGCGGCGGGAGAAGAACCAGCGAGCAAAGGGAAGAAGCGATAGCTACGAATAAAATTCGGCGATACTCTCAACGACCCACTTCTGCTCGACCTCGGTCAACTCAGGAAACATCGGCAAGGCAAGCACTTCTTTGGCCGCGCGTTCGGACTCAGGCAGGTCTCCTTCGCGGTATCCCAGATAGATAAAACTTTCTTGTAAATGCAGCGGCACGGGATAGTAAATCTCGGAGCCGATCTTGCGATCACTCAGAAACTTACGCAAATCATCGCGTCGTTGCGCACGAACGACATATTGATGAAATACATGGTGCGCATGAGGAGATCGCGTCAGCGGGCGGATCGGAGCATCGTTCTTTGATGAAACCAAGCCGGCTTCTTTAAATAGCCGGTCGTAGGCGAAAGCATGTTCCCGTCGTTTCTGGTTCCAGCCATCGATATATTTCAGCTTGACCCGAAGCACTGCCGCTTGAATTCCATCCATTCGGGCGTTCCAGCCAAATTCTTCATGATAGTAACGGCGCGAACTGCCGTGGTTGCGCAGGCGGCGCATGTGTTCGGCATGTTCCGGATCGTTCGTCGTCACAATTCCCGCATCGCCGTAGGCGCTGAGATTCTTCGTCGGATAAAAACTAAAAGCTGCGGAAACGCCAAGCGATCCGGCTGGTTTGCCGCGCCATTTCGCGCCAATCGCTTGCGCGGCGTCTTCGATGACCGGCAATTTGAACTCATCCGCAATAGGTTTCAAGGCATCCATGTCGGCGCATTGCCCATACAGGTGCACTGGCAAAATAGCACGCACCTTGTAAGATCCGCCGCGCTGTAATTTTGCTTTTACCAACCCTGCATCCAAATTCAGCATTTCCGCCTCAACATCCAATAGAACCGGTTTGGCTCCGGCGCGCGCGATGGCGCTAGCGGAAGCAAAGAAGCTGAATGCAGTCGTTATCACGAAGTCACCGGGACCAACTCCAGCAGCGGCCAGGGCAAGCCAGAGGGCATCGGTGCCAGAAGCGCATCCAATCGCCGCTTCGGAGTTGATATAGGCAGCAATTTCACGTTCCAGCGCTTCTACTTCGGAGCCGAGAACAAACTGCTGGGAAGCGCAGACGCGATCAATCGCCATCAAAATTTCTTCTTTGATTTCTTTATATTGGCGGTGAAGGTCGAGAAGTGGAACAGCGTCCACGCGCTTAGCTGACGAGGTCGCGGAACGCGGCTTGGCTGTTGTAGAAACAGTCACGAAGGTCAAATTTTAACATTCCAGCGGCTTGCAGCCGGTTAAATCATCTTCATGGAGTGCCCAGTTGTGCAAGTTTTTGCATTCTTGACATCCGGTAAAACCTGTAGCAAACTCCCTAGACCACGGCGAATGGCCTGACTGGAGCCGGGTTTGCGGGGCCCTCCGGCGTCACACTTAAAATTTAAGGGTAGGTTCATGAAAATTACATTGACGGGTAAGCGTGTGTTGGCGCTCATGTTGTTGGCAGTTTTGTGGTTCATTTCAAGTGTAAAAGTACAAGCTCAGACTTTCACCGTGTTGCACAGTTTTACCGGCGGCCGCGACGGCGGTAACCCACTGGCTGGTTTTGTGATGGATCCCGCCGAGCAAAATGTTTATGGCACCGCCAGCAGCGGCGGAAGTCACGAAGCTGGAATCGTTTTTCGCTTGAGCATTCACGGCGAAACTATTCTGCATAACTTTACCGGCGGAGCCGATGGCGGAACTCCCGAGTCGAGTTTGATCATGGATGCAGCCGGCAATCTTTATGGCACTACCTATTCTGGTGGCGCTTACGGTTACGGCGTCGTCTATGAAATCACATCGCACGGTGAGACTGTTTTGTACTCATTCACCGGAGGCAATGACGGCGGCAATCCTGAAGCGCGCTTGGCGATGGACGCAGCCGGTCATCTTTATGGAACGACCATGTACGGTGGAAACTTGGGCAGCGGCACGGTTTTCGAAATTACCGGCAAGAACCAGGAAACAGTGCTCTATAACTTCGGAGCGGCAAATGATGGTGCGCAGCCCGTTTCCGGCGTGACGCTCGATGCGGCAGGCAACGTATACGGAACCACTTCGCAAGGTGGCTTGTATAGCTATGGAATTATTTTTGAGCTCTCACCCTCGCAATCTGGCTGGACGGAAACCATTCTTCACAATTTCGCTCTAGGCAGCGACGGCGGCACACCCTATGGCGGCCTGACGTTCGACAAATCAGGCAATCTCTACGGAACCTCCACGCAGGGTGGAACTGGTGCGGACGGCGGAGGCGGCGCAATCTTCGAACTGACGCCGTCGAATGGAAGCTGGGTATTCAACGTGATTTACGGCCTCGACGGTTGGGGTGTTTCGGGCACATTCCGCGACATCATGTTCGACGCATCTGGCAACATTTTTGCCACGACCCACTGCGACGGTGTGAACAATGCAGGCACCGTGTATGAATTGAGCAACTCCGGCGGCACCTGGACGTACAACCAACTCTATACGTTCGAGGGCGGCAAGGACGGCCTTTACTCCTTCAGCAATCTTGTTCAGGATAAGAAAGGCAATCTTTACGGGACTACGAATCAGGGCGGAGCCGACGGCAACGGTGTGATTTTCAGCGTGACACCGTAATCTGTTTTGAAATTGAATGACACCGCCGTCCCTTAAGGTTGGGACGGCGTTTGTGTCATCGGCAGAATTTTGACGCCGGTGCGGAATTTTTTGTAGTCGCGGTAATTGAAGTCCAGATTCGCCGCCAGTTCTTTCAACAGCGCGATTCGAACATCAATCTTTAATGCAACGTGCTTCGGAAGCCAGACTTCATCATTGACGCGCGTCTGCTCGATCACAATGCGTGTGCCTTTATGAAGACGGGCCAGAAAAAGCCCGAAAGAAACGGTGTCGACGGCTTCGATGTCGAGCTTGCTCCACTGCATTTCTTCTTTATCAATCCATGCGCGGAACTTAAATTTCGGCAGCAGGTTGGCGTCTTTTACGTGAGGCTGGAATCCCGGCCTGGGAATGGCGTCAATCACATAGGTATCACGGCCATCGAGTTGGTCAATCCCACTTAACGTGAAGTTGTAGGCGTCGGCCACTTCTTTTTCGAATTTGCGGTTCTCTTCAATCTCTTTATCTTGTTTTTCCTGCCGTTTCCGGCGGTCCTCATCGGACTCGTTCTTTTCTTTGTCAATAATCTTCTGGATTTTTTCTTCCTCTTTGGCAGCGTCTTTTGCACTCAGAGGCTTGTCGTCTTTCGCGATCAGGCGGCGGATTTGCTCGCCGTGAATCTCCAGAATTTCGTAGGTCTTGGATTCTGTAGATTTCACCGTCCCTTTGCCATCCAGCTTTTGCTCAACGCCATGTTCGATGTAGGTGTAATTGGTGAGCTTTTTATCGTTCTCAATGTCTTTGTCGGCCACGGTGCGAATAAGCTGCTGAATTTGCTCCTGCGTGAGCGAACCAGAAGAGGGAAGAGGGGCTGGCGCCTGCGCGAATACGAATGAGGAAGCGGCAAGAAGAAAATATCCGAGACGCATGAATCATTAGAACACGCAGGAATAGGAGAAGTTGTAACCAGATTTGCAGGTCTGAGCGATCACTTTTCAGCGCGACCAAGACATCCAGCGCGAAAAGACCGGTCGTCGAGACGATGTAATTTTTTCGCTAAACCGGGTTCGAGTAATGGCGTATGGTGGATTGTAAAGAGATACTCCGCGATGAACCAGAGCGGTTCTTCGGTAGTCATCCAATTTTTGTTGTCGAAGCGTTTCAGATTGACTGGACGTGAAAAAGTCCGGAGCGTCCGTTCACGGCGCAGGTTGAAATAGACTTCAAAATAACTTAGCGCTAGTTCACGCAACGTACGATAGACCGGCTCGCGATATCGGCATCCTGTGTAATTCGACTTGGCGATAGCTCCCCAATGATCGTGCTCTTTGTAAATTGCAATCACATGGTCGGTGTCATGTTCTGCTTCGAGGTCGAGCACCAGAGCGGGATAGCTGTTAGCGCGTAACGCAGCCGCGCCCAGCATCGCTCCTTCAAAACAGTGCGAAGTATTCTCACGAAGGACTAGACGCGGCGAAAACGATGTGTCGGCCAGATGGTAGGGCATGTCGTCAAGAAAACGCTGGATTCCATAAGGAGTCTTCAGGCTGCGAAGCTTGCGCAGTTCAGCGGGAGTGAACGCATCGAGAGGATTGGCCATTGCTGAAGGAAGTCTAAATTAAGAAAAGGGGAAAGCCGATAACACCGTGTGCACAGCCACTATCGAAACAGTTCTTTTAATTCTCCCGGCTCATCCAGCAGCACATCTGGCGGGGCTTCCTGTAGCGTGTGTGGAGCAAACCCGTAAGTGACGCCGCAGGCGCGAATTCCGCTGTTGCGTGCAGTGAGCACATCCACCGACGAATCGCCAATGATCAATGTCTCGTTCGCATGATGTCCGCTTTCGTGGAGCAAGGCTTTCGCGCCCTGCGGGTCAGGTTTCTTGGTCGGGAAGCTGTTGCCGCCATAGACCTTAACGAAAAATTCCCCCAATCCCAGCGCACCTACAATGGCGCGCGAAGGATGCACCGGTTTATTCGACAGCACCGCCATTTTCCGTCCCGAGGTGTGCAGAACCGATAGAGACTCTTTAATTCCCGGATAAACATGCGTGAAATCCAGTTTGTGAATACGATAGTAAGCTAAGAAAAATTCGAGGGCTTCCTGTACCAGCTTTTCGTCGTCGGGATCGCCCAACGCTCGCCGTACCAGCATGGGCGCACCATCCCCTACATAGGAAGCCACCACTTCGCCCGGCAGCTTAGGACGTCCCAAATGGCGCAACATGGCGTTGATGGAGTGAATCAGGTCGAGGCGGGAGTCAATCAAAGTGCCGTCCAAATCAAAGATGAGAAACTTGATTTTTGCGGGGTCGAATTGGCGGAGAAACTTGACCACTCAACATCTTAACGGCGGTTTCAGCCGGACGCCAAACCGGGCACACTGGTCATACCGCTTTACCACCAGAGACTTCCGGCTCCAATGAAATCTGCCGATATTCTCCCTATCAGAACTCTGCATCGGCGTTTACAATGAAGAAGTAGTTTCCAACTCCCGGTCTGGCAGGTAAATCGATGGCAACAAGCACGAAAACCCCATCCAAAGTAGCGGTCATGAGCAAGGCAAATCTCACAGCTACCAAGACTTATGAAGGTCTTTCGCGGGCCCAGATGGTTGAGGCATACCGCACGATGTATATGTCGCGCAAGGTGGATGACCGCGAGATTTTGCTCAAGCGCCAGCAAAAGATTTTCTTCCAGATTTCCGGCGCGGGACATGAGGCTATCGGTGTGGCCGCTGGATTGGCGCTTCGCCCAACAGATTGGTACTACCCCTACTATCGCGATCGCGCTTTGTGCCTGACTTTAGGTGCGACCGCTTACGAAATGTTATTAACTGCGGTCGGCGCGGCCGATGATCCGCAATCCGGAGGACGGCAGATGCCTTCGCACTGGGGATTTCCCCGGCAGAATGTCGTCACGCAATCTTCTCCTACCGGCACGCAGGCTTTGCAGGCTGTGGGTTGTGCTGAGGCTGGGAAATATTTTGCTGATCATCCCGAAGCGGCTGAAAAGGCCGAAGGCGATTACCGCCAATTCAAAGATGTGAAATTCGTCAGCGATGAACTGACCTATGTTTCACTTGGCGATGGCACTACCAGCGAAGGCGAATTCTGGGAAGCGATGAACACAGCGGCCAACCGAAAGCTGCCAGTGATTTTCGTCGTCCAGGATAACGAGTACGCAATTTCGGTTCCCGTCGAAGTACAAACAGCCGGCGGCAACATTTCGCGTCTGGTTTCCGGCTTCCCTAATTTCCACTTCGAAGAAGTGGATGGAACGGACCTGGCGGCAAGCTATGCTGCATTCTCTCGCTCCGCAGCCTACTGCCGCGAGGGATTGGGGCCGTCGTTCATTCACGCGCACGTGATCCGCCCTTATTCACATTCTTTGTCGGACGACGAAAAACTTTACCGGCCTGAGACGGAGCGCCAGCGCGATGCTGCCCGCGATCCCATCATGCGTTTGCAGATGCTGTTGATTCGTGAAGGCATTCTAGACGAGAAAGGCATCAACAAGCTGGAAAAGCAGGTCGAAGACGAATTGCAGGAAGCGACAGACCGCGCTCTGGCTGCGCCCTTTCCCGCAATTGATACCGTCGAAAAATTCATTTATTCACCCGACCTCGACCCAACGTCATCTGCATTTGATACAGAACCAATCGAGGCTGAAAGTAAAGATGGGAAAGTTCCAGCCTCAAAAACCATGGCTGATCTCATCAATTCAACTCTCCGTGATGAGATGAAGCGTGACGAACGCATTGTGATCTTTGGCGAAGACGTTGCCGATTGCAGTCGTGAAGAATATTTGCAGCAGAAATTGATTAAGGGAAAAGGCGGAGTGTTTAAGCTGACGGCCGGATTGCAGGCTGAGTTTGGTTCTGATCGCGTTTTCAACTCGCCTTTAGCGGAAGCAAATATCGTCGGGCGTGCCACCGGCATGGCCACTCGCGGCATGAAGCCCGTCGTCGAAATTCAGTTCTTCGACTACATTTGGCCTGCGATGATGCAGCTGCGCGATGAGCTGCCCCTCATCCGGTGGAGATCGAACAATGGGTTTTCCTCCCCCGCAGTCGTACGCGTCGCAATTGGCGGATACCTCACCGGCGGCGCGATTTACCACTCGCAATGCGGGGAGAGTACGTTTACTCACATTCCCGGACTTCGAGTTGTCTTTCCCTCAAATGCTCTCGATGCCGCTGGACTCCTTCGCACATCAATCCGTTGCGACGATCCCGTTTTGTTCCTTGAGCACAAGCGTCTCTACCGCGAAACCTACGGCCGGGCGCCCTATCCCGGCCCGGATTACATGATTCCCTTTGGTAAAGCTCGAATCGCGCAACCGGGAACTGACATGACTGTGATTACCTATGGCGCGGTCGTTCCGCGTGCCCTGCAAGCCGCGCAAAAAATCGAGCGCGAGCAGGGAGTCAGCGTCGAAGTCATTGATCTGCGTTGCCTGAATCCGTTTGACTGGGATGCAATCGAACAATCCGTCAAGAAAACAAATCGTGTGATCGTCGCGCACGAAGACACCCTTAGCTGGGGATATGGCGCTGAAATCGCCGCACGCATCGGCGATCAACTCTTCGACCATCTCGATGCGCCTGTAAAACGCGTCGCAGCAAAGGATGTATTCGTGGCTTATCAGCCGATTCTGGAAGACGTGATTCTGCCGCAGGCAAATGATCTTTTCGAAGCCATGAAATCGCTTGCGGAATATTGATCATGGTCTCACTGCGTCGCATTGCAAAATTTGCATTGCCGCAGTTGGTCCTGATTCTTGCTGCGTTGGAGATTGCCTCATTTGCACAGTGCCACGCGGGTAATGAAGCAGGCAATGTTCCGTATCCGCCCGGTGGCCCTTATCAAGGTGTGTCGTTCCGCGTTTGGGCGCCCCATGCGTCTTCTGTTTCGGTAAAAGATCCTTTCTCTAATCGTTCTGTTGCGCTCGTCGCTCAAGGTTCGTCTGGCTACTGGTGCGTGGACGTACCCGGTATCGGCGTGAACCAGTACTACGACTATGTCATCACGACGCCTGACTTTGGCTCCATCACTCGCCGCGATCCCAATGCTCGCGCAGTGACGCACGCGAAAGGACACGCGTTGACTTACGACCCGACAACTTATATTTGGCATGATCAAAATTTCCAGCCTCCTTCGTTGAATAAACTCGCCATCTACGAGATGCACACAGGTACGTTCAACGCCACGTCTTCACAATGGGGAACATTTCAATCTTCCATCGCCAAATTAAGTGCCATCACAGACATGGGATTTAATGCTGTTGAACTCTTGCCGGTCACGCAATTTGATGGCGTTTATGCCAACCCCTACGGGCCAACGGATCAATATGCAGTGGACAACGATGAATATGGCGGCCCAGACAATCTGAAGGCTTTCGTGGATGCCTGTCATCAACAAGGCCTCGCGGTGATTCTCGATGTCGTTCACAACCACTGGGGGCCGTTCGACCTCGCTGATAACGACTTCGATGGCTGGCATACGACGAGTTTTCCCGGTGGCATTTATTTCTATGATGAAGTGGCTTCCACCGGAGATCGCGAACAGTCTCCTTGGGGACCGCGGCCCGATTATTCCTATCCGATTGCGCAAAATTACATTTCCGGCCAGATTGAAATGTGGTTCGACGAATATCATGCCGACGGTTTGCGTTGGGACTCTATCTCCAATATCTACAATGCGTGGGGAGGTGGCGTCGGTAATGACCCCAATACGGGCCAACCCGGAGTGGCATTACCCGATGGGGTGAAATTACTGCAAAACGCTAATACCACTTGGCCGCAGTCATTCAAAATTGCGGAAGACCTTTCCTTCAGTAAAAAGCAATCCTTGGACACAATACCGGTCGCAAGCGGAGGACTGGGTTTTGATTCGCAATGGAATGCCACGCTGGGTTATTTCGTCCGCAAAGATTTTCCGTCGTCGAATCCCATCAACCTCGCGGATGTCGTTTCGGGCATGACTTCGACTTTCAACAATGTTTATTTGCAGAGCGTCGCCTATGTCGAGTCGCATAACGAGTTAACGACGAAAAACTCGCGGCTCTATCAATTGGTAGATCCGCAAGACCCCACAAGCCGCATTGCACGCAAGAAAGCCGCTCTGGGTGCGGCGATTATGTTCACGTCCCCTGAAGTGCCGATGATTTTTCAAGGCGATGAATTTCTCGATGCCAGTTACCTCGACAACAAAACCCCGTTGAACTGGAACAACGCCACGACGTGGTCTGGCATTGTGCAACTTTATGGAAATCTTGTCGGTCTGCGCACGAATGCGGCAGACGATACTCCCGGCCTGACGGATCCTGATCTAAACATTTATCAGCAGGACAAGAAGAATGACGTTCTCGTCTATGACCGCTACAACAAATCTTCGCCGGGGTCAGACGATGTCATCGTGATCGCCAACTTGAGCGGAACCGTTTTCAGCGGAGGTTACGAAATCGGCCTGCCTTATGGCGGAACGTGGCAAGTTCTCTTCAATAGCGATAGCACGGCTTATAGCAGCGATTTCGGTAACGTCGGGCCGAGTGGGCAAGTTGTCGCTTTGAATGTTCCGTACGGTGACCAACCTTATAGCGCCACGATCCCGATCGGCGATTACTCGCTGATTGTTCTAAGTCGAAAATAGATTCCTGGGCAACGTACCATCCTTCAACGTGTCCGTATCGGCTCTTTGGGGCAAGCAACTAGGGCGTGATTTCGAACAGCACGCCGTCCCCTGCGGATCCGCTTCCATAGGTAGTGCCGAAGAGATTACCGTGAACATCCTCGATCAAGCTCATGGGTTCATCCCCATCGGAGCATCCTGGCTGCGCGCAAAAACTATATAGGACCGTCTCGTTGCCGAATGGATCAAGTTTGAAAACATTTCCGCCGTTGTTTGCCTTAATTCCGGTGGTAGTGCCATATGTATCCCCAGTCTTCGGGTCCACAATTATTCCAGATGCTGGATTGGAGCCATCCATCCCATCGAATAAAAACTTGTAGTCTCTGCCGCCACTGTTCTGCCTGAATACGCCTCCGTAGCCGCCGGTTGAAAAAAGGGTGCCATACAAATTGCCGAACTGGTCAAAGGTTATCGGCGCTTGCGGATTTGAATCGCGCGGGAACGAGTACAAAACGGTTTCTACCCATTTGCCCGAATGGGGGGATAGTTCGTAAACCGTCCCACCAGTTGAGTAAACGGTTCCACCGTAAGCTGTCGTGCCGTATATCTTTCCAGAGTTATGGAGCGTGACTCCGGTCGGCTCCGCCCCGTCAGGGCAAGAAGTCTCGTTGCCGAGTGTGCAAAAATTGTGAAGCACCTTCTCCTTCCAGAAAGGAGCGCTTGGTGATAGTTCGAACACTACTCCAGCCGTATATCCGAAAAGTGTGTGTCCGCTGCCACCCGACTCGGTCGTTCCATAGATGTTTCCCGCTGGATCAAGAGCCAGACCGCTTGTGGGAAAGGATCCCGAAGGGCACGGTCCATTTGCGACGTCACTACAGAATTGAAACAGAGTTTTTTCAGCCCAACTGCCGTTTCCTAATGGTGATAGTTCGAATACCGTTCCACAGCCACGGCCAAGGACCGGGCACGGGCCCACACCTCCCTCGGACGCAGTGCCGTATAAGTTTCCGCTTGTGTCAAATACGAGTCCGCCAACGGGAGCAGTGCCGTCGGGACAGCTAGGATCAGAGGCACAGAAGTTGTAAATTACCGTTTCTGTCCAACTGCCGTCAGCATTGAGGGAAAGTCTAAACACGGTTCCACACCCATCGCTTTGGCAGCTAAGCGAACTTCCGCCCGCACTCGTCGTGCCGTACAAGTTGCCCGATTGATCGAACACAAGGTTGCCCGTTGGCGCTCTTCCATCGCCGGAAAAAGCCGGAAAAGCATGCAGAACTTCATATTGCTGTGCCTGGGCAATAACGCAAAACAGCGAAAGTGAAGCCAAGTATGTAAGAAGCCTTAACATCATTCACCTCCCACAATGCACATAAGTTTACAGATAACCGCGAGTGTTTGCATGAAATCCGCACTCTGAATGGTGCTTCACGAGCGCTTGGAGCCGGCTGTTAACTCGACAATTTTTGTGTCGTTGGTTGACGGCTCCGCTCCGCAATCAATACCATTCCCACATCCATAATTCGGCCAAACTATGATTGGGCAAACCATCTCTCACTACCGCATCATTGACAAGTTGGGCGGCGGCGGCATGGGTGTGGTTTATAAGGCCGAAGACCTTTCGCTTGGCCGCTTTGTTGCCCTGAAATTTCTGCCCGATGATCTCGCCAACGATCCCGCCGCGCTTGAGCGCTTCCGCCGCGAAGCCCGGGCTGCGTCGGCACTGAACCATCCCAACATTTGCACGATTCATGAGATTGGCAGCGAGAGTGGCCAAACCTACATCGTCATGGAGTATTTGGAAGGCCTCACCCTGAAACATCGGATCGGATCGAAGCCCATGGATACCGAGACGATGCTGCCGCTCGCCATTGAAATTGCGGATGCCCTGGATGCGGCGCATTCCAAAGGCATCGTCCACCGCGACATTAAGCCCGCAAATATTTTTGTTACCGATCGCGGTCACGCGAAAGTGCTCGATTTCGGGTTGGCGAAGGTTACAACGAAAGACGGTTCCTCCAGCCAGATCGCATCGGCTAATACGATGACCGGCACTTTGGAAGCCCAACATTTGACCAGTCCCGGGGCAACCTTGGGAACGATCGCCTATATGTCGCCTGAGCAGGTGCGTGCCAAGGAACTCGATGCCCGTACCGATCTCTTTTCTTTCGGCGCGGTCTTGTACGAGATGGCGACCGGTCTTGTGCCCTTTCGCGGTGAAAGCTCGGGAGTCATTTTTAAGGCGATACTCGATTCAGCTCCCGCTTCTGCGCTTCGGTTGAATCCAGACTTGCCAGCCGAACTCGAACGCATCATTAACAAGGCGTTGGAAAAAGACCGCAATCTGCGCTACCAACACGCCTCGGAAATGCGAGCTGACCTGCAGCGGCTCAAGCGGGACACCGAGTCGAGCCGGTCGGGAATTTCTGCGGCAGGAATACATGACGCGGAAGAGCAGGTGAGCGCTGCTTCGCCGAAGGCTGTGAGTTCGGCGTCGGCTGCGGCGCACAGTTCCGATAGTCAAATAGCCGCTGGCCTTGTGCGCCGGCGCTGGCCTCTGTTGGCTGGCGCTGTGGCTTTGGCGATTTGCGCCGGTGTGGCTTTCTATATGTTTGGACGCAAACCCGCGAAGACTGCATCCACTCAGTATTCATTCCGCCAACTCACATTCAATGGCAAAGTTCGAAATGCTGTTATCTCGCCTGACGGGAAATTCCTTGCTTATGTGTTAAGCAAGCCAGAAGGCCTCACCCTACATACGCTTTCCATTGCTACGGGCAGTGACGTCGAAATTGTTCCGGCGGGCGCGGGTTGCTGTCAGGAACCGGTATTTAGTCCGAGCGGAGATTATGTGTATTTCTTTGCGGAAGAATCCATCAAATCTGTGCCCATTCTGGGCGGCCCGGTACGGGTTGTCTTTACGAATGCGGCGTCCAGCATAGGTTTTTCGCCAGATGGCAAACGCCTCGCCTTCGTCCGCGGGGACGCAAAAACTGTGGGGACGCAGTTAATTATCGCCGGAACTGACGGAACAGGTGAAACGACCGCATTCAATTCAGCCGACAGTACTTACTTGTCTTCCATCGCGGTAGGACGGGATTCATTTGACGTGCCGCAATGGTCGCCGGATGGAGCGCATATCGCTTTCGTTTACGATTTCGTAGCGGATGCCTTGGTTTCGAAAATCGCGGTACTATCGCTGGCCGATCTCAAAGCTCCGCCGCAGCTGATCGAACTGCCGGGTTTTGCGTATGGTTTTAGCTGGAACCTCCAGAGCGCCGGTTTCCTGATTTCGATGGGCGACGAGCGCAATAGCGCCCCGCAAATTTGGGATGTTGCGTATCCCAGCGGCCAGAAGACCAAGCTCACGGATGATTTTGTCGGTTATCAGGGTGTCTCCATCGCCTCAAACGGCACCATGATTACATTGCATGCCGCGCCTCAGGATTCAGTTTTTGTCGCTTCCAAGGGCGTCTCCGACTTTAAAGTCATATCCACGAGCTCAACTACGGCCGACGGCAAAGAAGGTCTTGCCTGGACCAAGGATGGACAGCTCGTGATGACTCGAGACTTTGGCCGACAGGGTCAACTTTGGGTGGTTAATGCCGATGGCAGCAATGCCCACGCCATTTTCCAGAAGAACGACGCTGCCTTCTCAGACCCCAGCGTATCTCCGAGTGGCAAAGTCATTTTTTCGCTAAGATTTCCCCAGTCTCAGTTGCTGCGCGTGAACCTGGATGGATCTCAACTTGTTGAATTGACCGACCCGAAGTTGACCTTCGGCTTTCCGGTGCTCGCTTCTGAGGGAACATGGGCTTACTTCGTTCACTTCACCAAAGAACTGGGCCAGACCCTTACAAAGGTTTCAATTGAAGGCGGTGCTCCCATCCAAGCGTGGTCTGGTTTCATCTTCGGCGATGGGATGGCGGTCTCACCCGACACCCATCACCTGTTCGCGGTGATTCGCGGCGAGAATGGCGAGCATGTTCCCGCGGTCTTGGATATTTCTAAGACGCCACCTGAAGTGACGCGTATGGCGCCAATTTTTTTAGATGTCCAGGCATATCGCGATGCCAATTTCGCGTGGACGCCGGACGGTCGCTCGATCGCCTATAAGTTGCGACAAGGGGATGCGGACAATCTTTGGTCCGTCCCTGTCGCAGGCGGTAAGCCGACTCAAATCACCCACTTTACCGACATGAACATCAATTCTCAGGCATGGTCTCGTGATGGCCGCCTGGCCGTTAGCCGTGGCGTTCCTAATACCGATGCGGTTCTTGGTACTCCAGTTTCGGACACAACCACGGGCTCCTCGCATTAACAAACGACGATATTTGCCTGTATTTGTTGGGTTTTTGCTGCGTTTCTCACCCTGTTTCTTCCTCACGTACAACGACTTCCGTACCGTCTCTGGTACTTTGGTTATCGTTCCCGGTAATGACTCCCACGCCTCTTGCCTCATATACAACTAATAGATTTAAATACGGCTGCTACCGCAATATATAGACATCGCTTGTAATTCCATTTCGGTTACCTTCCATAAAAACCTCAAAAACCCCAGCAAAACACGGAAATACTCCCCAGCCCTTCCGAGTTTTCGCCTTGATATATGCTCGGCTCACTGTGATTCCCCAGAATGCGTTTCAGAAGGGGACCACAAGGAAACTATGGCCGACTCGCGGGAAGTGATGAATATTCGCCAGGCGTCGCAATACCTGGGTGTGAGTCCGGACACGTTATATAAGTACGTCGGCGAGCAGACGATCCCGGCTTTCAAGTTGGGCAATCGTTGGCGCTTCAAGAAATCAAAGCTCGACCAGTGGATGGAAGAGAAGTCCTCGCAAGCAGAGGGGCAAACGAAATCGAAGGCGGCTGGAAAGTCAGCCGGAGTTTAAAACGACGCAGGCTTCGGCTTGCGGCATACAACGAGCAAAAGGTGGCCACATGTTTGGATTAGGAGCGAAATCGATCGTAGGTCTGGATGTGGGCTCTTCCAGCATTAAGGCTGTAGAGCTGAAAAAGAGCCGGTCAGGTATTGAAGTCACGCACCTGGGCCTGGAACCGCTGGCTCCAGATATCGTCGTGGATTCCATGATCGTGGACTCGGGCACGGTTTCAAGCGCTATTTCCAAGCTGTTCACCGATAACCAGATCAAGACCAAGCAGGTTGCGACTGCGGTCAGCGGCCACTCGGTCATCGTGAAGAAAATCTCTCTGCCGACCATGAGCGATCAAGAATTGGCAGAAACCATCGAGAAGGAAGCCGCACAGCACATTCCCTTCGATTTGGCCGACGTGAATCTCGATTACCAGATTCTTTCGGAAGAACCGGGCAGCCCGCAGATGGATGTTCTGCTGGTCGCCGTGAAAAAGGACAAGATTCTCAACTACACCAACGTGCTCTCGATGGCAGGCCGAACCCCGGCTATTGTGGACATCGATTCCCTGGCGCTTCAGAACTGCTACGAATACAACTACGAGCCGGCGCCCGGACAGGTGGTGGCATTGCTGAACCTCGGCGCGAGCGTGATGAACATCAACATCGTGAAGGGCACGACGCCATTGTTCCCGCGCGACGTCAGCGTTGGCGGACATCAGTACACCGACTCGCTCCAGAAAGAACTGGATTTGAGCTTTGATGACGCGGAGTCGCTGAAGCTGGGTAACAAAGTTGGCACGGTCAGCGAAGATGCGAAGACCCCGATTTTGCAGCAGGTGACCGAAATCATAGTGCTGGAAATCCAGAAGACGTTCGACTTCTTCCGGGCCAGCGCAGCGGGTGAGCACATCGAGAAGATTTATGTCGCAGGCGGATCTTCCAAGGTCCCCGGACTGGTGGAAGCGTTGCGGCAGGAATTTTCGCTGCCAGTCGAAATTCTGAATCCCTTTCAGCGCATTACGCCCCCAGCGGGCAAGGGGATGGAATTGATTGAGCAGAACGCGGGCCAACTGGCAGTAGCGGTGGGTTTGGCCTTAAGGAGTTTTGAAAACCTATGATCAAAATTAACCTGCTGGGCATCGCGAAAGCGAAAGGCAAGCGCGGAGGCGCATCATCCGCTCCAGTCATGGAGGTGGGAGATGTCGGTTCACCACGAGTCAAGTTTCTGATCGTGGCTGGAATCGTCGGCGCCATCAACTTTGGCTACTGGCATCAACTGGACGCGCAGAAGAAAAGCACCGAACAAAGAATCGAAGTCGCGGAACGCAAGAACCGCGAACTCGCAGATGTGAAAGCGCGCTATCTCGAACGTCAGAAGCAGGCGGATGCTTACAAGCGCCGCGTGGACGTGATTGATCAGCTTCGTACGAACCAGGCTGGTCCCGTAAGCCTGATGGCCATGATGGGCGATACCGTGAACGGAACCGAAGCGGTGTGGCTCAACAACATGAAGGACCAGGGCAACAGCGTGGACATCGAAGGCATGGCGCTGAGCACGGATGCGGTAGCTAATCTCATCGGCAATTTGCAAAAGACCGGCTACTTCCACAACATCGAAATCAAAGAAACCTATCAGGACGATCAGTACAAAGACATGCAGGCGTTTCAATTCACGCTGAGCTGCGAAAAAGGGAAGTCCTAAAGGCGGAGACCATGGCGAATTTTAACTTTAACGAAATTCCGGCAAGCATCAAGCAATGGGCGACGCTATTGGGCGGTGCAGTGTTGTTGACCGCTGCGCTCTACTTCACGGTATTCAAGACGCAGAGGGAAGCCAATGCTGCGGACGAACAGAAGCTCGCAACCAAGCTGCGCGAGAACGCGGAACTGGAATCCTACAGGCCGAAATTGGCTGAAATGGAACGTCAAGTCGCGAGCTTGAAACAGCAGCTGGAAATTGAGCGCCACATCGTGCCCGATGAAAAAGAAGTTGATAACTTCATGAAGATGATGGATGCGGAAGCAGTGAAGGCCGGCATCGAAATCCGCCGCTACACTGCCAAGCCGGTTGCCACCAAAGAGTATTACAGCGAGCTGCCATTCGACATGGAACTCGATGGTCCGTACTACTCCATGGTGAATTTCTTCGATCGCGTTAGCAAGTTGGAGCGCATCGTCAACATTTCCAATCTTCTGGTTTCGACCACGAAGAAGCCCTCGGATGCAAAGACCAAGCGTACTTACCAGTACGCCCCGAACGAGAGCATCGTGGCGACTTGCAACGCGAGCACATTTTTCAGTCACGATTCTGAGCCGCCAGCGAGCACGCCGGCCAAGAAGTAGGAGAGCCCTATGAAACTGACGACTGGAATTTACATTTCGATTCTGCTGGCTGGTACGGCCCTGGGACAACAGGCCACAAACCAGCAAGCCTCGAGCCCTAGCTGGTTCGATACGCTGAAGGCTAAGCTCATGGGTTCGCAACCGAAGCCCACGGCTCCGGCGAACAACAATGCGAAGCCGGCGGCCCCGGCAAACGCCAAGCCGAGCCCGGCACAAGTGCAGTCGGGAAAGCTGGTTGCTAATACCGCGACCGCTGCGAAGCCGCAAACGGCAACGCCGAATGCGAAACCTGCCGCCAGCGCAAATATGGCGTCAGCGCTCGCTGCCAACAAAACAGCAACGGCGCCTGCCGCCAAGACTGCTGCTGCGTCACAGCCGGCGTCGGCTCAGCCTGTAAAAGCACAAGCCGCCTCGGCAGCTCCTTCGGCCAAAACGACAAATAATGCGACCACTGCACAGACTGCGAAGGCTCAACCCGCGCAATCCGCACAGATTCAGCCGGTAAAAGCTCAAGCTGGCAAGGCCACTTCGGTTCCGGTTGTAGGTACTCAGAAACCGACGAATGCCAATATCAACGTCGCTTCAACTGCTGCGAAAACGGCTCCTGTGGCTGCTAATGTAGCTAAACCTGCTGACGCGAAATCGTCGGCTCCGGCGCCTCAGAAAGAAACAGCCATCAACAAGGCTGCGGAAGCCATAAAGGACGCGAAGGCTGCCGACAACAAAGGCCAGGTTGCAGTAGAAGACAGCAAGACCGCGGCCAACACCAAAAGCACGACCAAGGAATTCAGTTACACCGGACAGCGCGATCCATTCATCAGCCCCGTAAGAACTGGCACGACCGGTTCGGGATGCAGCACGGGCAAGCGCTGCCTGGCCATCGATCAGATCAATCTCAAGGGCGTCATTAAATCCGATGGCGGCATGATCGCAGTCGTCACCAACGCTCTCGACAAGGCATATTTCCTGCGGGAAAACGATCCCGTATTTAACGGGTACGTTTTGAAGATCACCGGTGATTCGGTGGTTTTCAGCGAGACCTACGAAGACAAGCTGGGCAAGCCGCTGACCCGGGAAGTGACCAAAAAACTCACGACCCCGGCGGTGTAACAACATGAACTACGCAACTGAAATTCGACAGATTTTGGGGCGAGCACAGCGCGAGCCCAATCGAGGGAGAAGCGAAATGCGAAAGCAACTGCTGAGTGTTTTTCTACCGCTGCTGGTATTCGTACTGGTGGCAGCGGCCGAGACGCCGGGAACGGGCACCACGGGAACTGGGCGCGCCGCGCTCGAAAAGGTGAACGTAACGCGGAGTACGGATGGACTCAACGTGGAATTTACGGCCCGGGGAGCGGTGACTCCCAAGCTGAGCACGCTGGATTCTCCGGCACGTCTGGTGCTGGATTTACCCAACACCGTCGCCGCGACCGCGCAAGGACATATCAGCGTCGGTAGCGACAACGTGAAGGGCGTCCGTATCGGCATGGACGGACAGAATCCGCCGACCACTCGCGTGGTTGTGGATCTGGTTCGCGCCTGCCAATACGATCTGGCTTCCGCCGGCGACAATCGCTTCGTCCTGAAGCTCCATGACAAGACGAACACGCCTGCGACCGCCGCGGCCAATGTCGCGCCGGCTCCGGTGAAGGTACCGGCCCAAGTTTCTGCCAGCAAACCGGCTGCGGAGACTGCGCCGCCGGCATCCGCCAATCAGGTGGCGAACAACTTCGTCGTCGTCGAACCGACTTATACGCCGAAGGATGCGAACGCACAGCCTGTGCGCGCTGCCGAAGCCGCTTCGAAGTTTGTCGAGCGGCCCGAGACGAATTTATTGCCGACGGCCAGCGCCGCGATGCAGCAGTCGAATCCTAATGCGATTCAACCGGCTGTGAATCTGGCGGCCGAACAGAAAGTACAGATGGCATCCAAGTCTGCCACCAACGGTCCCAAGTACACCGGCGAACCAATCTCGGTGAACTTGAAGGACGTTGATCTGAAAGATTTCTTCCGCTTAATCCACGAAATCAGCGGATTGAATGTGGTGCTCGACCCCAACGTCAAAGGCACGCTAACCATCGTGCTCGACGACGTGCCGTGGGACCAGGCTCTCGACATCGTGCTCAAGAACAACGATCTTGCCCGCCAGTTGGAAGGCAATGTTCTTCGCATCGCGACCGTGGACACGCTGAAGAAAGAAGCTGATGATCGCCGCGAACAGCAGGCTGCTGAAGCCCTGGCTGTAGACAAGGTTACGGTTACCCGCTTCCTGAGCTATGCGCACTCCAAAGATGTTGTTATGACCGTCAAGAAATTCCTCTCGCAACGTGGAGATGTAATTTCTGACGATCGCACCAACGCCGTCATCATCTCCGACATTCCGTCGGTCATGCCCGGCCTCGACCGTCTCTTGACCCAGTTGGACCGTAAGACGCAAGAAGTCGAAATCGAAGCTCGCGTCGTGGCCGCAACCCGCGGTTTTGCCCGCGATATCGGTACACAGTTGGGATTCGGCTTCGGCAACAGCGCGACGTCTCTGACGGGCGTGCCCGCAGTGGGAACATCACCAGTCGGTACGTTTGGCTTAACACCGCTCTATCCTGTCGTCGGTAGTTCGGCGCCATCGCCTACAACGTTGGCACAGATTCCGCTGTTCTCGAACCTGGGATCAACCAGTCCCACCAGCGGCATCACACTTCTTAACGCCAGCAAATACGTGCAGATTGACGCGATTCTCAGCATGGCTGAATCTCGCGGTTTGCTCAAGATTCTCTCTCGTCCGCGCGTTGTCACTCAGAACAACATTCAGGCTGTCGTGAAGCAAGGTACGCGCGTACCGATCGTCACTCAGGCCCAGTTGGGTGGCCCGCCGACAGTCAGCTATGTGGATGCGTTCCTGCGGTTGACCGTGGTTCCGCAGATTACCTCGGAAGGCACGATCTTCCTGAACGTGGACGTGGAAAATACAACCCCTGACTTCAGCCGTACGGTTCAGGGCAACCCGACACTCGTAACTCAGCAGGCCACGACGCAAGTCCTCGTGACCGATGGTGGCACCGTTGTAATCGGCGGCGTCATCCAGGCCCAGAACTCAATCAACGTAACGCAGGTGCCTTTGTTGGGTAACATCCCCTACCTTGGCAACTTGTTCAAACACACGCAGGTCAGTACTCAAAACCAGGAGCTGATCTTCTTCATTACTCCGCGTGTGATTCAGACATAGTTTGAAAGTTTAGTAAGCGACGTAGAAGTAAAGACAGCCGCCGTCTCCTGAAGAAACGATCAGGAACGGCGGTTTCGTTTTGCGCCGAGAATATCCGTTCCTTTCCTTGCTAAACTTAGATGTGAACCACAAGCGCCGCCTCAACAACCTGCAAAGCACGCTCGGCGAGCATCATCTCGATATCTTTCTAATCACGCACTTACCCAATATTCGCTACTTGTGCGGATTCACCGGTAGCGCGGCTGCTTTGCTGGTCACTGAAACCGCAGCCATATGCTTCAGCGATGGCCGCTACACTCAGCAAGCAAAGGCGGAAGTGCAAGGCGCGAAGATCGTAATCGTGCCAACCAGCCCCGTAGATGCGGCCGCATCCTGGCTGTCAGACCATTTCACGAAGCCAAAATCCGCCAAGAGTATGCGTTTAGGCATTGAAGCCGAGCACTTGACCGTAGCCCAGCGTTCTCGTTTGATCCATAAATTGGCCAAACTTCAATTAGTGGAAGCGCCAGCCTTGGTCGAGCAAGCCCGCATGATCAAAGATGCGGATGAAATCAAACTGATGAAAGAAGCGGCTAAAGTGGGAAGAAGTCTTATTTCTTCGGCGATTTCGGGGATAAAAAGCGGCAAAAAAGAATCGGAAGTGGCTGCAAGCATGGAATTTGTGGCAAGAAAAGCCGGGGCGGAAGCCATGTCGTTTTCGACGATAATCGCTGGTGGCGAACGCTCTTCGCTTCCTCACGCGCGTGCCAGCCATGCGAAGATTCCGCAGGGCTCGTTCGTGGTTTGCGACTTCGGTGTTATACTCGCGGGCTATTGTTCAGACAGGACGCGCACCGTTTTCAAAGGCCGTCCGTCGATAAAGCAACGCGATGTTTATGCTGCAGTGCTTGAAGCGCAAAAAGTGGGAATCGCGGCGGTTCGACCCGGTATTATCGCTGGAGAAGTGGATGCAGCTTGTCGTAAAGTATTGCAAAAAAATGGCTTAGCCAAATACTTTACTCATTCCACCGGTCATGGGGTAGGATTAGAGATTCACGAAGCGCCGCGTCTTGCCGCTGGGCAGAGTCAAGTATTACAGCCGGGCATGGTGGTCACGATAGAACCGGGTGTTTATCTTCCGGGAAAGTTCGGCGTACGCATTGAAGATATGGTTTTGGTTACAAAGAATGGGTGCGAAGTGCTTGCGCCCGATAGTAAGGAACTCATTACAGTTTAATCTGGCTGTTTGAATCAATAAGGAAATGGTCCCTCCGCCACGATGAATCAGAAAGAACTGAAAGAACTAATAGAGTTTCTCATCGAGAAGGACATCGCCGAGTTTGAACTCGAGCGCGGCGACGTCAAAGTAAAGGTAAAGCGGGCTGGTGAACAAACACCCCCCGCTCACGACCCGCGCTATTTTGCCGTGCATTCGGCTCCGATGTCGGCGCCACCGTCCGCACAAGTGGCTGCGCCTTCCGCTCCTACGGCTGCTCCACCAACAACCAAAGAGCAGGCCGCTGCTTCCCGCGCTGGTTTGCACATCGTGAAATCGCCGATTGTGGGCACGTTCTACGAGTCGCCTTCACCCGGCTCACCGCCTTTCGTGAAGAACGGCGACAAAGTCACTGCGGGCCAGGTGCTTTGCATCGTCGAGGCCATGAAGCTCATGAACGAAATCGAAGCCGACGTCGCCGGAGAAATCGTGGAGCGCCTCGTCAACAACGGTCAACCCATTGAATACGGGCAGGAGTTGTTTACCATCCGCCCGGCATGATCTTCCACATAGACGTAAATATCGACATCAATGTTTAAGAAAATTCTGATTGCGAATCGCGGGGAAATCGCCCTGCGCATCATTTGTGCCTGCAAAGAGCTCGGCGTCCGTACCGTCGCCATTTATAGCGAAGCCGATCGCAACTCGCTCCACGTCCGTTTCGCTGATGAAGCCATCTGCATTGGCCCACCCCAGCTTGGCCAGAGCTATCTGAATATTCCTGCTGTGATTAGCG